>Ga0265296_1001173_pt1 | contig 31748 bp, 30 predicted proteins | sample MunlanPumphouse1_FD_189073 | JGI IMG/M metagenome (GOLD analysis project Ga0265296, IMG submission 189073) | Groundwater microbial communities from a municipal landfill in Southern Ontario, Canada - Pumphouse #1 | ecosystem: Environmental > Aquatic > Deep subsurface > Groundwater | place... | reverse complement strand
TGCGCTGCGCGAGCGCTTCCCGGCGATGCAGGGTCCGAAGAACGATGACATCTGCTACGCCACGCAGAACCGCCAGGACGCCGTGCGCGACCTGGCCAAGCGCTGCGACCTGGTGCTGGTGGTCGGTTCTCCCAACAGCTCGAACTCCAACCGACTGAGTGAGCTGGCACGCCGTGAAGGCGTGGAGAGCTACCTGATCGACGGTGCGCACGAGATCGACCCGGCCTGGGTGCTCGGCAAGCAGCATATCGGCGTGACCGCCGGTGCGTCGGCGCCGCAGGTGCTGGTTGATGGCGTGCTGGCGCGTCTGGCCGAGCTGGGGGCCAGTGGCGTGGGCGAGCTGGAAGGCGAGCCGGAATCGATGGTGTTCGCGCTGCCGAAGGAACTGCGCCTGCGGTTGGTTGACTGACCGCGAAGTAGTACCTGATGGGTGAGAATCGCCCTTCGATCGGTGTGAGCTGATTCCGGTGGGTGCGCCCTGATTCCAGTGGGTGCGAACCTTGGTTCGCACGGCTTCGGGGTGGCCAGCCTATGTACATGGCGCGCGCCGACTGAGCCGGTTCATTGGGGCACGCCGACGTTGAGAAGCGAAGAAATACCGCTCTCGCGAAAGCCTCGCTCAGTCGCAAGTGGCTATATGGATTCTGCGCCGCTCACCACTTGGTGAGTATGGCGATCATGGCGACGCGAACGAACCGTGCTCTGATGCGCAGCCTCCTTGACTGTGGCCCGTCTATGGGCGCTCGCTCTGCGATTTGGTCGCAAACCCCCAGTCGCTGCACCTTGATGCTGGAAAATGCGCAGGGCTTCTCATTTTACATGTGATCGGATGCAGGCAATGGAGCCATTAGGAATTCTCCTATACAGAGAAGGGGTGCTTCGCGCTAAGAGTTGGGTCGGATCGCTGTGATCCGAGGAATGAGGCTGAAGGAAATGGTATGGAAGTACCTAGCTGTGATCTTCATACTTCTCTATCCCGCCTACGCAAAATCGCAGACTTATCCTGTAACGGGTTTGGGTCAATGCGTAGACTTCATATCCGCTGCATCCACCACACTTACCTCGCAGATCCAGGCCCATGCGGGCGTCCGGGCGTATGGCCTCCCACCCAGCTATGATCCAGTTACAGCGAAAATACTGGTCCCACCATACTCTTGCGATAGCTTTGATTTGCCCGGGCTCTACAAGACGGTAGGCTATCTGAGTCACGAGCTTGGCCACCACGTGGCTGGTGTTCCCAATATTGATGCTCCGATCACCAAGGCCCAGTATGTTGAAAGAAATTGCGTATGGGAAGCTAGGGCCGTTGTTAACAATGCCGCTGTAAGTGATCAGATTCGAGGATTTTCGGAAGGCACCGTTGAAATTCCGCTGATTTCCGAGAACTCCGCTACGCTATGGAGTATGTGGTCAGGTGGCGCGTCACTGGTGGATATCGGAAAGGTATTCTGTGACAACAACCATGTGGCATCGGGGAAAACCTATACCAAGCAGCATGAGGACTACTACGATGCCAACTATCCTTGGTGATTTCGTGAGGGCGCCGGTGAAATCATTACTGATCTTGTCTGCGATCATTCCCCTCGCAGCTGTGGCGGAGACACTTCCTCCCCAAGCGTGGAGTGCCGCCGCAGAATCTTCGCAGCTAGCGGCACTCGATTACATCGAGAGACTGGAGTTGGCGCGGAGTGCAGGCCCGGATGCCGCAGCTGATGTTTTGGGCGTCAAGAACGGCTCGTTTGCTGGGGCCGCGTCGGCTTCTGGGAGCGTCCGGAATTTCGGTGGAATTGAACTCGCTACCCAAGTTGATCAAGGCTCAGGCCAGCTGGTGATCGTCGTGAGAGCATCAGGTGGGTGTATCGAGCGGGATGTTGCCAAGGCAAGAATGCTGCTTGGCAAGATCGTATGGGCTCCGCTGGCCGATTCTCCTGCACCGGTTTTCGGTTATGCGCACTTTCAGGGGGGCTCGGCATCGACGGTATTTTTTGATGCAACCGGCTCCAAGTGCTTGACCGGCGTCAGGATCGAAGATCCGGCGAGATTGAAGGGGGCCATTGAGGCTGCTTATAAGAACGACTCGTCGAAGTAGACTCGCAAGTCCAGGTCGCTTGCCAGGCCGATGATCGGCCTGGCAAGCGAGTGCCTTGGTGTACGTGCCTCAACAGTGCCAAGAAGCCCTGGATAAGGATTCCCTGCGGGGGGCTTTCCACAATTCTCTTGACCATGACCTTCGGCCATGGGGCTCGGCACCTCACAGGCCTAGCATCGGGGAATCCTCTGCTGCTGGAAGTTGCCGATGAAACCCCGTGCCCTGGTGATGTCCGTGCTGTTCGCGCTGGCGGCCACGCCCGCGCAGGCGCAGACCCCGCCACCGGGTGATGCCGCCGCCCCCGGCCTGCTGCGCATCGATGTCGACGCGCGCGATCTGGCCCGGCGCATCTTCAAGGTGACCGCCACCGTGCCGGCCAAGCCCGGTCCGCTGACCCTGCTGTACCCGCAGTGGATTCCCGGCAACCATTCGCCCACTGGCCCCATCGACAAGCTCGCCGGCCTGCGGGTGACCGCCAACGGCAAGCCGTTGGCCTGGCAGCGTGACCAGTTCAACGTTTACGCGTTCAAGGTGGAGGTGCCGGCGGGTGTGAGCGAGATCGTCGCCCACTTCGATTTCCTGTCTTCGCAGGGTGGAAGCCAGGGCCGGGTGGTGATGACCCCGGAAATGCTCAACCTGCAGTGGAACGCCAATTCGCTGTATCCGGCCGGCGTGGACGCGCGCAACCTGCAGGCGCAGGCGAGCGTGACGCTGCCCAAGGGCTGGGCCTATGCCACTGCGCTGGAAACCGCGCGCCGCGATGGCGACACCGTGGTGTTCAAGCCGATCTCCTATGACCACCTGGTCGACTCGCCGTTGTTTGCCGGCGAGCATCACCAGCGCATCGACCTCGATCCCGGTGCAAAGGCGCCGGTGCATCTGAACGTGTTCGCCGACGATGCCAAATCGCTGAAGCCAACCGATGCGCAGCTGAAGGCGCATCGCGCGCTGGTGCAGCAGGCCGACAAGCTGTACGGTGCGCGCCACTACGATCACTACGAATTCCTGCTTGCGCTGACCGATCGTCTCGGCGGCATCGGCCTGGAACACCATCGCTCCAGCGAGAACAGTGCCGACCCGGGCTACTTCACCGAGTGGGACAGCAATGCCTGGATGCGTGACCTGCTGCCGCATGAGTACACCCATTCCTGGAACGGCAAGTACCGTCGCGGTGCCGACCTGGCCACGGCCAACTTCAATACACCGATGGGCGACAGCCTGCTGTGGGTGTACGAAGGCCAGACCCAGTTCTGGGGCCAGGTGCTGGCCGCGCGTTCCGGGCTGTGGACCACTGAGCAGGCGCGCGACATGCTGGCGAACGTGGCGGCAACCTATGACCGCGGCCGCCCGGGCCTGGCTTGGCGCCCGCTGCAGGACACGACCAACGACCCGACCATCGCCCAGCGCCGCACGTTGCCGTACCGCAATTACCAGATGAGCGAAGACTACTACTCCGGCGGGCAGATGCTGTGGCTGGAGGTGGAGGGCAAGCTGCGTGGGCTGACCGGCAACCGCCGCAGCCTGGATGACTTCGCGCGTGCGTTCTTCGGCGTCGGCAACGGCGATTGGGACGTCAATCCGTACACCTTCGATGACGTGGTGGCGACTCTCGACGGCATTGCGCCGTACGAATGGGCGAGCTTCCTGCGGGAGCGGCTGGATGGACACGGTTCGCTGACTGGTGGTCTGGAACTGGCGGGCTGGAAGCTGGTCTACCGCGATGCGCCGAACGAGGCCTACAAGGCACAGGAAAAACGCACGAAGGCAGCACTGCTGGCCTACTCGCTGGGCGCGACGGTGCTCGACAGTGGCGTGGTCGGCGATGTGGTCTGGGACAGCCCGGCGTTCAATGCCGGCCTGGCGCCGGGCATGAAGGTGATCGCCGTTGGCGGTCGCGAATACAGCAGCCAGCGCTTGAAGGATGCGGTGGCTGCAGCGGCCACTGACAAGGCGCCGATCACGCTGTTGGTCAAGCAGTTCGACCGCATCGATACGATGAAGATCGACTATCACGGTGGCCTGCAGTATCCGGTGCTGGAACGCATCAGCGGCCGCCCGGACCGCCTTGCAGAGCTGTGGAAGGCACGATGAAGCTGCGCACGCGCGACGGGGTGATCCTGGTGGTGGCCGTACTGGCCATCGTCGGCGCCTACCTGGACGGCGACGGGCGTTGGCTGCACTGGTTGGCCAAGCCGGCAACCACGCTGCTGATCGCCGCCATCGCCTGGCAGGCGCGGCCGGTGGCGGATGCGTTCTACCGGCGCGCGGTGCTGGCCGGCATGCTGTTGTCCTGCGTGGGCGATATCGCGCTGATGCTGCCGATCGACGCGTTCGTGCCGGGGTTGGTTGCCTTCCTGCTGGCGCATCTGTGCTACATCGCCGCGTTCCGTGCCGGCCTGCGCGCGGGTCGCGGACTGCTTGCAGCGTTCGTGCTGCTTGCTGCATTCGCTTCGATCAATGTCGCCGGCCTGTGGCCGCATCTGCCGCTGCCGATGCGCGTTCCGGTGTTGGCCTACGTCGTGGTGCTGGCCGCCATGGCGGTGCTGGCACTGGCCCGTTACTGGAAGCGGCCGCACGCCGATGCGCTGGAAGCGGGCAGTGCGCGTTGGGCCGCCGGTGGTGCACTGCTGTTCGTGGCCAGCGATTCATTGCTGGCATGGGATCGCTTCGGCGGCGGCCTGCCGTTGGCCAGCCTGCTGGTGCTGTCCACGTACTACGCCGCGCAGTACGCCATCGCCCGCTCGGTGAGATAGCAGAAAAGGGGACGGAGGGGGCCCCTTTTTCTACTGCAGATTGCCCCTGGCGTCGTAACGCAGGCGCACGGTCTGGCGGTCGCCGGCCACTTCATCCGGCAACCACACCAGCTTGCCGCCCTTGCGGATGACTACATACACGTGGCCGACGTCGGCTGGCGTACGCATCAGCGCATTGCGCTGTTCCTGCAGGGCCTGCGTTACCCGTGGCACGGCATCGAAATCGATGTTGGCCAGTGCAGTGCTGCTGCGGCGCAGGGTGATGGTCGGTGCGAACTGCTGCGGGTTCACCGCATCGCCCTTGCGCCACTGCCCGCGTTGGTAGTGGTAAGCATCCACATGGCCTGGCTGCCGGGGATCGACCAGGTTGATATCGATACGGCCGTCGTCATGGAAGTGGATGCTGTGGAAGACGACCAGGCGTTCGCCGGCCAGTCCGGGCATCGCTTCCAGCGCCTGCCGTGCAGCCTGCAGGCGCTCGCTGTCGAGCAGCAGGTTGGGCCGTGCTCGCCCGGGCACGCGCATCGGTTCGAGAGCTGCCCGTGGCGTGGCGATGGCCGCCGTACGCAACGGTTGTTCCCAGGGAGGCTGCTGTGTTGCATCCGCAGGCGTAGTCGATATGGCGCCACGCAGGGTCGCATCGACGGTCTGCAGTGCGCCGCCCGCCGTGGCGACACCGGCCAGGGCCAGCACCACGCCGGCAAACACCAGCGGTGTGGACACGGGCCGCTTCACGCGTCCTCCATGCGCACGCTGCGGCGATCATCCGGGTCGTACAGGATGTCGACCTGCCCGCGAGGAATGTTGGCCAGTTCGAGCAGCGCAACGAAGCGACGCACGCTGGCCTGCTGCACGTTGCCCTCGCGGTCGAGGTATTCCAGCTGGAACTCCACCTGCGGTTGTTCGTTGACGTAGGTACCGGTCTGGCGCACGTCGAGTACCCGCGCTTCGGCACCGATACCGCGGTACTTGAGCGCTTCGCCGCGCGCGTCGATCTGCAGTGTGCCGGCCAGCAGGCGCGCCAGCAGGCGCAGGCCGATCAGGTAGATGCACAGCACCAGCGGGCAGATCAGCAGTGGGTGACCGAAACCCAGGAACGTCCAACCCATTCCATCGTTTTGCAGGCGATAGGCCATGGCGTACGCGGCAGCGACCGCGACGATGCCGACGAGACCGCCGATGGCGCGGCGCCACAGGCTGGCGCGGTCCAGTTCCGGTTGCGCGCCTTCCAGCATCAGATTGGGCGATGTGCCCGGCGTGCGGCTGAGCAGCACATCCACCTGTCTGCCCACGGCAAAACGCTGCAGCTGTGGCTTGCTGTCGACCACGACCAGCGTTTCGGTGATCGGCGTGCCGGACAGATTGTCGAAGGCCAGTTGCAGCCGCCACTGCGCGAAGCCACGCACCTGCACACCGGTCTGTTCGGCCTGCTCGATGCGCGCGCTGCGTGGCTCGCCGTTGGCGAGGATGCTGCGCACGCGTTGCAGTGCGCGCGGTGGCGCCAGCAGCAGGTAATGCAGGAAGGCGTACAGCAGCACCAACCACAGCGCCAGCGACGTCGCCAGTAAACCCAGCGCAAGCCAAGGCGCGCTGCGGTCGCCAAGGTCCATCGGCCAGCTGGTGCCGTAATAGAGCAGGCAGGGGAAGGGCAGCGCGAAGAACAGCATGAGCGCGCCCAGGAACCAGAGGTAGGCTTTCATGACTCGCCTTCGACGCCGTGGAACAGGCGGCGTAGGGTACTACGCTCAGCGGAATTGCAGGGTCAGCAGGAAGTAGCGCCCCAGCGGATCGTCCAGTCCGGCCATCTGCCCGCCACTGCCGACAAGGTAGTTCACCGGCCCCGTATCGAGCAGGTTGTGCACGTCCAGCGCGGCAATCACGCGCGGGCTCAGCCGGCGCGCCAGGTGCAGGTTCCAGCGCAGCTGCGCGGGGTTCATGCAGAGGCGCTGGTCATGCTGCTCCTGCGTGCATGCTTCACCGGCCAGCCATGCGCGGGTGCGGCCGACGCGGTTGCCACGCAGGGCGATGTCCCAGGAAGGGTTCTGCCACTGCACGTTGAGGATGCCCGCGTTCGCCGGCGTGGCATGCCCGCGCAGGTCCACCGATTCGCCATGGCTGCGATCGCGGCGCAGCTCCTGCTGCTTCAACGCATCCAGCGAGAACAACCACTGCCCGTTGCGGCCGGCATCCACCCGGTACTCGCCACGCAGTACCCAGTTACGCGAGGTGGTGCGGCCGATGTTGTCGAATGACAGGCGAAGATCACGCAGGCGGCCCTGCTCATCCAGCTCCCAGGTACCGGGATTCCACAGGGCGTCGCTGGGTTGCAGGGCGAGGATCTCGTTGCGCAGTTCAACGATGTTGTGGGTCAGCGACAGCGAGAACGCATCATTCGGAGTCCAGCTGGCGGCCAGCGAGTGGCTGCGCGAAGTCTCGGCTTTCAGCGCATCGTTCTCTACCACCTCTACTTCCACCGCGCAGCCACCACCACGCAGGGGGCGCGCGCACGGCGGAAGGGAAGCCGATGCGGGCAGGGGATACAGGCCGAAGTAGCCCGGCGGTCGCCGCCGCTCGAAGATGCTGGGCGCGCGGTAGCCGCGGCCACTCGCCAGCAGGAACGACCAGTGCGGGCTCGGGCTCCAGCGCAGGCCGGCACGCGGCGAAAATGCAGTGTCACCGCCATCGCGGTCCAGCCGCGCGGCCACGTCCAGGCGCAGCGTCGGCGCCAACGGCAGGCCCAGTTCGGCGTAGGCGGCGTTGCTCTGCCGCGTCAGCCGGCGCTGCTCCATCGGCAGGCCCAGCGCCAGCTCGCCCTTGCCCAGCAGCGGGTCAGGCAACGACGTCCAGCGCTCGCGGCGCAGATCGATGCCGGTCGCCAGTTGTGCTGCACCACCGGGCAGTGTCATCAGGGTGCGCTGCATGCCCCACCAGCCCTGCCACTGTTCGGTGCGTCCGCGGTTGTGGATGGCCGGAAACAGTTCCTCTGCCAGCCCCGGCGGCAGGGTGGAAAAGCCGGGCAGGAAGTCCAGCGTTCGTGCGGCTTCCAGCAGGCGTTCGCTGCGCACGGTGCCTTCGGTGCGCAGGTCCACCTGGCTGCGCTGCGCGCTGAGGCCGGCATCCCAGCTGCGACCGGCACGCTCACGGCCCATGCCGAAGCTGATGTCGCCTTCGGTGGCATGCACGCGCGGGCGTACTTCGCCGCCTTCCTGCAGCACCACGTTGAGGATCGCGCCACGGTTGAAATTGAGGGCGACGGCAGTCGGGCCCAGTTCAAAGCGCTGGCGGTTGTGGCTGGCGCGTGCTTCCACATAGGCGTAGCGTCCGTCACCGCGTTCGTGGCGATAGCGCAGGTAGCCGGACAGTGTTTCCGATGCCGGCTGCAGCGAGCGCGGGCGGGCGTTGTCGAACCAGCAGCCGTCGTCTTCGCGCTGCAGCGGCGGATGGCACTGCGTGGCCGGGTAGTAATCGCCGTTGCCCATGATCAGCCCGATCGGGTACAGCGAGGTTTCCGCATGCCAGTCGCGCTGGTCACCGGCCACATGCTGCAGGCGGTGCAGGTCGACGCCGGCAAACCAGCGGTCGCCACCTTCGCGCACGCCACCCGTTGCCGCCTGCAGCCGGTACTGATCGCCATCACCACGGCTGCTGACACCTGACTGCAGCGTAGCTTCCGGCCCCTCGGCCTGGTCACGCAGGATGATGTTGACCACGCCGGACATTGCATCGGCGCCGTAGATGGCCGAAGCACCGCCGCGCACCAGTTCGATGCGCTCGACGAAGCTGAGCGGAATGCCACCCAGATCGGTCAGCCCCCCTTCTTCCAGCGAGACCATCGGATAGCGCGGCAGGCGCCGGCCATTGACCAGGAACAGGGTCGCGCGCGGGCCCATGCCATCCAGGCTGGTGGTGGCCGCTGCGCCGACCGGCAGGTACAGCGAATCGCCACTGCGCGAGGTGCTCAGTGGCGGGTGGCCGTTCATGCCGGGCAGGTGGCGCAACAGGTCGAACAGCGTGCCGTAGCCGCTGCGCAGGATGTCTTCGCGGTCGATCACCGTTACCGGCAGCGTGGTCTGCACGGAGGTGCGCGGCAACCGGCTGCCGGTGACATGGATCGGAGCCATTTCCACCTGCACCGGCTTCGGTGGCGCTGGCGGCGGTGGCCGCCGTACCGGCTGCGCAACCACATCGGGTGGCGCAGCATGCCGGCGCACCACGAATCCGCCGCTGGGCGTCTGCAGGATGTTCACCGGCATGCCAGCGACGAGTCGCTTCAGTGCGGTGGCGGGCGCCAGCGAGCCGGCGACGCCGCTGGTGCGCAGGTCCGCCAGTTCACGTGCGTCGAACACCAGGGCGATGCCGCTCTGGCGCGCCCATTGCTGCAGTGCCGGCGACAGGGCGCCGGGAGCGATCCGGTAGTCGACCTGGGTGACCGCCTCGGCAGCGCCTGTCGTTGCCGCCAAACCGGGCACCAGAACAACGCACAGCAGGGCCTGCAGCAGGCCCCACCGAATCGCGTCCCAACGAAGCACACCCGGCGCCGGCATCGGCCGCCGCCTCAGTAGGTGCGGCGCAGTTCCAGCGCGCCATCCGAGCGCGGCTGGCCAGCAATGGACCACCCCAGTTCCAGGGCGGAAAGCAGTTCGTGCGCGTCGCCTGCACGGAAGGTGCCGCTGACCGCGAGGTCGGCGATATCCGGGTCGGCGACCACCAGTGGCGTGCTGCCATAGCGGTTCATGCGTTCGACCACGGTGGCCAGGGGCGTGCCGTCGAACACCAGCTTGCCCTGCGGCCAGGCCTCGGCGGCGGCGGTTGAGGAAAGCTGCGGGCCCGGTTGGATCTTCCCGGAGGCCAGGACCTGCAGCTGCTGGCCCGGCGAGAGCGTGTGCTGCGCGTTGCCACTGGTGACTTCCACTACGCCTTCCAGCAGCGCGACTTCGACCCGGCCGTCAGCCAGGCGTTCAACCTGGAAGGTGGTGCCGATATCGCGGATCGAACTGCCACCGGCCTGCACCCGCAGCGAGCGCGATGACGGTTCGACCTGCAGCTGGATGCGGCCCTGTTCCAGTGCCAGTTCGCGTTTGCGCCAGCCGAAGCGTGCGGTGAGCGTAGTGCCGGCGTCGAGCATGGCGATGCTGCCATCGGCCAGCGTGCGCTGCTGCGGCAGCAGGCTGGCGTTGGCATAGGTCAGGGGTGTGGGATTGCCATCGGTGTACAGCATCCAGCCCAGGCCAACGGCCAGGCATACGCCGGCAGCGGCGGCCACACTTGGCAGCCAACGACGCTGCGGCCTGCGTGCCGCGCGCGCGGCGGCGGTGCGCAGCCACGGGTCGCCGGCCAGGCCGGCACTGCGCTGGTGCAGCTTCTCGGCCTGCACCCATGCGCTGACGTGCGCGGGATCCTCGGCCAGCCAGTCCTCGAAGGATTGACGCTCTTCGGGGCTGCAGTCGGGGGCTTCCAGCCTGGCTACCCAGGCGCTTGCGTGTTCAAAAAGCAACGTGTCATCCCTGTTGTCGTTGCGGATCATTCGGTGTCTCCATCATTGTGGAGAGGATCGGGGCCCAGCTCCTTGCGCAGGCCCTGCAATGCACGGGCAATGTGTTTTTCCACGGTCTTGGCGGTGATGCCGCAATGCCGGGCGATCTGTGTATAGCTCATCCCGGTGATGCGGTTGAGCAGGTACACCTCGCGGGCACGTTCGGGAAGCTTGAACAGTGCCTGGCGCAGCAGGGCGAGCATCTGCCCGGATTCTGCCTGACGCAGCGGATCAGGAGAAGCACTGGCGGCTTCTTCGTTGCCGTCGCGTTCGGTCAGCGACAGGTGGTTGCGCGATTGCGGCGAGCGTCCGCGGTCTGCCAGGCGGTTGCGGGCGATGCGGTACAGCAGCAGCCGCAGTTCCTCGGTGTCGTGTGCGCGGTAGCGGATCAGGCGCTCCATGCAGTCCTGGGCGATGTCCTCGGCATCCTCGGGACCGACACCGCGGGCGCGCAGGAAAGCGCACAGCGGCGCGCGTTCCTCACGTACGAATGCAATGAAGACGTCCGGAATCCCAGGCAGTTCCGGCGCAGCACGGAGCAAAGGGGAGGGCACGGACAGGGGAGGACCTCGGACGACAATGACGGACGCGTCATCGAGTTTTACGCGACGGTGACCGGATGGGGAAGCCCGCATTTCTTCTGCATTTCCATTGTGAATGCATTCATCTTTTTTCTCGTCGCCGACTGGGGGCGTCTGCCCCGCTGCTGCGTTCTGCTTTCGACCCGCGTGGTGCGGGCGGAGAGAGAGAACGCAATGAAGCATTCGAAGTTGAGCATCGCCCTGGCGGGCCTGGTGGGTATCGCGACCCTGGGCCAGATGGATGACGTCATGGCAATGAATTATCACGTGCAGGGCGATCGCGTCGTGCTCAGTGGCGGTGTCACCGTCGCCGACGTGGTCGCACTGCCGGCGTTGCTGGCCAAGGCACAGGCCGAAGGCCGTCCGATCCGCGAAGTCGTGCTGCGCACCTCCAATGGTGGCGCGCTGATCGCGGGTGAGTGGCTGCAGGGGGTGATCCGCAGCAACGGCCTGAACACCATCGTGTCCGGCCACTGCATCTCGTCCTGCTCGATCATGCAGTCCGGTGGCGTCGAGCGTTACCTGGCCGGCGACCTGCCGCTGGTCGACTCGGTGCAGATCCACGCCGCCAGCAACAGTGGCAAGGTGATCTATACGCCGTCGCCGCGGATGACCGAGATCTACACCGGCAACTACGGCGGCGGCATGGATGCCGGCCTGCTGCACAAGGCCATGTACGAGGTGGTGCAGCCCAACGGTCTGCTGGTGTTCCGCGATCCGGCCCGGACCACCGGCGCGTCGATCAGCTTCGATCCCGATGGCAGTGGCCGCAAGCTGGAAACCTTCCCGGGCCAGGACATCTACAGCAACAACATCATCACCGCCGCCGGTTACCGCGACCCGGGCGACACCCTGACGGTCACCGGCAATGTCAGCGGCGACATCAATCCGGGCTATCTGCGCACCGCACGCCAGCTGCAGGCGTTCGTCGACGACGACTTCGCGCGCTGGAACGATACCGACTTCGCCACCACGTACATCAACCAGGCCGTTTCCATCTACAACGCGGCTGCACGTGGTCCCAACGGCATCGGTCGCTTCTCGGTGCAGGACTTCCTCAGCGATCCGGGCATCCAGGCCGACCTGCTGGCGAGCCTGCGCCTGTCGCAGCTGGATGCTTCCACGCTGGGCAATTCGGCCGGCGTGATCCGCGTGGCCAAGGGCGGCACCTGGCGCACCGCCGAGACCACCGGCGCCGATTTCATGCTGGTGGAGAACGGCACCATCGCCCTGGAAGGCGGCGCCCTGCGGACCCCGGAGCTGCGCGTGTTGGCGGCCGGCATGGTGGTCGGCCACGGTGACATCGCCTCGGTCGCCAACGACTCGGATGCGCTGTTCGCTGGCACCGGTCCGTCGTACCGCGAGGACGGCTTCAACCGCCTGCGCGTGTACGGCACCCTGATGCCGCGTGGTGGTGACCTGGTCACCCACGGTTACGTCAACATCATGCCGGGCGGCAAGGTGCTGTTCGACGTCACCGAGGCGGGCGGCGCCAACAGTGGCCGCCTGCGCGTGGGCGACTTCTACGACAGCGGCGCCAACGAGGGCGCGTTGGTCATCTCGCCGGGCGCGCACCTCGAACTGAACGTGGCGCAGGGCTTCTACGCCGGAAACTACCAGCGCGAGCTGGTGAGCGGCCAGATCTTCCAGGGCTTCACCGATGCGGTGCGCCTGGGTGACACCGGCTATACGGCCAGCATCACCGGCGGCGAAGTATTCCGGCCGCGCCACAACTCGTTGCTGAGCTTCAACATCAACCAGACCGCCGAGGGCCTGTCGCTGACCGCCAACCCCGGCTTCGACCAGCTCGCGCAGCTCACCGGCAACAACGGCAACGATGGACTCGGTCGCGCGCTGGCTACTGCGGGTCAGCGCCAGGATGCCGGCCTGAAGCCGCTGCTGGGTGCACTGCAGTTCGCGGATCGCGATGTGATCGCACAGCAGGCCGGTGCACTGCGCGGTGATGGCCACGCCAGCCTGCGCCTGGCCGACAACGCGCTGGTCGGCAGCATCGGCAGCGTGGTGCAGCAGCACCAGGCCGCACGACGCAGCGGCAGTGGTGACGCCGGCGGCCTGGCGGCACAGGCCGCGCAGGCGGCGTCGGCGCAGCCGGGCATGGCCAACGGCAGCCTGTTCAACCAGTTGGCGATGCATTTGGTGGAGCCGGCGGGCGCGGGCGGCGGCAGCACCAGCTTCGGCAGCGAAGCACCGCGCAGCCACGGCCTCTGGGGCCGCGGCTTCGGCAGCCACGGCCGCATCGACGGTGAGGGCGGCGTGGCCGGCCTGAGCCATACCGTCGGCGGCATCGTGCTCGGTGCCGATACGCAGCTGGCCGATGACCGGGTGACCCTGGGCGTCAGCGTTGCCGCGGCGGACATGTCGACCAAGGGCCGCGATGGTTCCGGCTTCACCGGCGACGTGCGCGCGCTGGATGTGGGCGGCTACCTGGATGCCACCTACTCGCGTGGCTACCTCTCGGCCTCGGTGCGCTACACCGACCTGCGCCACGACACCCGCCGCAGCATCGAGGGCATCGACGGCCTGCAGGGCCCGCTGCGTGCCAAGTACAACAACGATGCGATCTCGGCCCGCCTGGAACACGGCTTCTCGTTCACCACCGCCAAGGGCGTGGTGATCCAGCCGCTGCTGCCGGTGGTCGACTACGCGCGCACCTCGGCCACCCGTTTCAACGAAGGGCAGGGTGCTGGCGCGCTGGTCGGGCGTGGTGACAGCCTGGAAAGCATCCGCGTCGGCGCGGGCCTGCAGCTGTTCAAGACCTTCGAAGGCAACAACGGCGAGCGCATCACCCCGCGCGCGCGCGTGGTCTGGCAGAAGGAACTGGGCGACACCCAGGCCCGTTACAGCACCGGCTTCGCCGCTGCGCCGGACCTGGTGTTCGGTGCCAGCAGCCAGACCGTGGGCGAGCAGGTGCTGGCCTGGAATCTGGGCGTGACCAGCCGCGCCAGCGATCGCCTGTCGGTGATGGTCGACTACGTGGGCGAGCGTCGCGACGGCCAACTGCAGAACGGCGTGATGCTGGGCCTGGGCTATACGTTCTAAGGCAGTACCGGCACCGGCGGCAGTCACGCCGCCGGTGCCATCCCCATCGATGTGCGGGTGCGCTATGGTCGTGGCGGATTTCCGCGCAGACCTTCCTATGCAGATCGCCGTTTTCAGTGCCCGTCCCTACGATCGCCGCTTTCTCGAGGAAGCCAACCTGCGCGAAGGGGCAGGGCAGCAGTTCCAGTTCGTGTATTTCGACGCCGCGCTGGATGTGCACACCGCCGCACTGGCACAGGACTGCGCTGCCGTCTGCGTGTTCGTCAATGACAGGCTTGATGCGCCGGTGCTGCAGGCCCTGCATGCGCTGGACGTACGCGCGGTGCTGCTGCGCTGCGCCGGCTTCAACAATGTGGATCTGGCCACCGCGAACGCGCTCGGCCTGTTCGTCGCCCGCGTGCCGGCCTACTCGCCCGAAGCCGTGGCCGAGCACGCACTGGCGCTGGTGATGACCCTCAACCGGCAGACCCATCGCGCCTACAACCGCGTGCGCGAGGGCAACTTCATGCTTGATGGCCTGCTGGGGCGAACCCTGCATGGCAAGACCGTGGGCATCATCGGCACCGGCAAGATCGGGCTGGCCACCGCGCGCATCTTCCGCGGCATGGGCTGCACCGTGCTGGGGCACGATCCGTATCCCTCGCCGGCCTTCGCCGAGATCGGCGCGATGGTGGAGCTGGACGAGCTGCTGTCGCGCTCGGACATCGTCTCGCTGCATTGCCCGCTAACGCCGGATACCCAACACCTGATCGACGACGCCTCGCTGGCGCGGATGAAGCCCGGCGCGATGCTGGTCAACACCTCGCGTGGCGGCCTGGTCGATACCCATGCGGTGATCCGCGCGCTGAAGTCGCGCCGGCTGGGCCACCTGGCCATTGACGTGTACGAGCAGGAAAGCGCGCTGTTCTTCCAGGACCTGTCCGGTGAGATCATCGACGACGAGGCCTTCCAGCGGTTGATGACCTTCCCCAACGTGCTGGTGACCGGCCACCAGGGCTTCTTCACCGTGGAGGCGCTGCAGGAGATCTCGGCGATCACGCTGGGCAACCTGGCCGATTTCGCGGCGGGGCGGGACTGTGGTAACCGGGTGATGGCGGGCTGAGGGGCCGGGTGGGTAAGCGTTTGGCGGCAATCGTCACGACCGGATTGACCGCAGGGGTGGGGCGACCGTAAAATCGCCTGCTCAGCCGGAATAGCTCAGTTGGTAGAGCGGCGCATTCGTAATGCGTAGGTCGTAGGTTCGATTCCTATTTCCGGCACCATGTACATCAAGCACTTAGGCTGCCTTCGGGCGGCCTAAGTGCTTTTCAGGGATGTGCACGAACACGGTTTGAGCACGAATGCTCAGTTCCCGCGCGACTTCTTGCCTTTGCCCGCCTTCGCTGAAGATTTGCCGCCGCGCAGATCCAGGTACTCGGCAAGTAGGTTCTGCGGTGCAATTCCGAGTGCCTCGGCGAACTCGACCAGCTCCACTGCGTCAATGCGCCTCTCACCGCGCTCGCACTTCGAGACGAAGGTCTGTGTGTTGCCCAGTCGGCTAGCCAAATCGACCTGCGACACTCCCGCGCGCTTACGAGCCGCCTTTAGGACGGCTAGTAAAAGCTGGTAATCGGAGTTGTGAGTCGATTGAGGCATCGTGCGATGACTTGATGGCCATCACACGCTAAAGTTCAGGTTGGAATAGTCCAAAATAGACTATTCATCAATGGACGAAGGAATGCATATGAAGCGGATAGGGATTCTTCTGGTCGTCTTGGTTGGCCTGACCTGGATCGGATCGAAAGTTGTGCCGGGCAGCGGGCCCGCAGTTGCTGATGCGCCTAAGGCATTGGCCGGGCCGCCGCCTAACCAAGTCGAGGCGCCGGCGATGGCGGACCCTGAGCCGGAGCGCCTCATGTCGGCCGCCGAAAAGAAGGCCCAACAGGAGAAGTGGTTCGGCGCCGAGACCATCGTGGCAGCCGAACGCGCAGTGAGGGGCGAGCTGAAGGACCCTGACGCCGCGCAGTTCCGGGACGTGCGTGTCAACTACACCGAGGAGTTCGGCGTGGTCGCCTGCGGCCAAGTCAACGCCAAGAACGAGTTCGGGGGGTACACTGGCTTCCGGCGCTTCGTGTCGAGCGCGCAGAGCGTGATCCTTGAAGGGCGGGACAATGTAGCCGACGCATGGACTGGAGCTTGTTTGTAGCCAACGGTTCTGGTAAAGGCCTACTGGCTTGCCCGATGGGAGAGCGAATAAGATTGATGTAAGGACGTATCAATTGACGGGGGCGTTATGGGAGAACGTGAGGATCTAATTGCGTCGGTCGCGGAAACGATCAAGTCCTATCGGAAAGATGATCTTCCCGAGCCGACGCCAGAGCACGTTGATCGCTGGCTAAGTCAGTTCACGCCGGGCCAGCAGTTGCCGTTCCTGCGAGAGTTTAATCATGTCATCAAGCAAACCTTCATCACTCGAAAGAGCGTAAAGAACTTCCTGCGCCGTCTCGTTACCAATCATGAGCTGGCCGGGGACGACCCCGCTGAGTATTGGTCATCCGCAAACTTCTTGAGCATCCAGCAGAACGGGCAGAGCCAGAAGGAGATGTTGAAGCTCTTCTCGAAGTGCCTTGAAGATGAATTTGGCCTCGAACTGGATGATTGTGGCGAAGCTGGCGGCGACTTCATCTATCTCGACGACGTTATGTTCAGCGGCAATCGAGTTGGTAACGATTTGGAGCGTTGGATAAATGATGAGGCTCCAGATGTAGCGAAGGTGCACGTGATCGTTGCAGCTTGGCATACGTTGGGTCGTTTCCTAGTCGAGCGGAAGCTCACCCAAGTGATAGCGAGTTCGGGCAAGAGAATCACGATCAAGTACTGGCGAGCCCTCACGGTCGAGAATCAGAAGGCGCACAAGAACACCTCGGAGGTACTTTGGCCTACAGCGATCCCGAACGTGGCCGAGGTTCAGGCCTACATGGCACTGCCGTCGAGATTCCCCTTCGAGCCTCGTCAGCCGAGCACGACGGCGATCCAGCCATTCTCTTCGGAAGCGGGTCGCCAAGTCTTGGAGAGTGAGTTCCTTATAGCCGGCGCAAAGATCAGAGCCATGAGCGAGAACCCCAAGCCATCCATGCGTCCGCTCGGATTCAGCCCGTTCGGGATAGGCTTCGGTTCAATGTTGGTTACCTACCGGAACTGCCCGAACAACTGTCCGCTTGCTCTTTGGTGGGGCGATCCTGAGGCCGTTGCAGGAGCTCTTCATTGGTACCCATTGCTGCAGCGAGAGGGATACTCCTCGGCTAGGAACATATTTGATGCCCTCTGAATCTTCCGCCGCAAAGAAAGATCTGTTCCGCACGTACAGTCGTGCGGACGCGGTGGTTGTCTATAAGACAAAGGAAAGCTTCGGCGGGCTGTCGAACATGGCCGCGGGTTACCCTCTAAATATTCATGGGGTTCGCGTTAATACCACGGAGGCGTTGTATCAGGCGTGCAGATATCCGCATCTGCCTGACGTGCAGAAGGAGATCATCGGTCAGTACAGTCCGATGACGGCGAAGATGAAGAGCAAGCCTCACCGCAAGGACTCGAGACCGGACTGGGAAGAGGTCCGGTACAAGGTCATGCGCTGGTGTCTTCGGGTGAAGCTCGCGCAGCATTACGACGAGTTTGGGCGGTTGCTCTTGGCAACGCGAGACCGCCCTATCGTTGAGCAATCAAGGAAGGATGATTACTGGGGGGCAAAGGTCGTTGACGAAGTTGGCGAGACACTGGTCGGTCAAAACGTCTTAGGGCGTCTCTTGATGGAGCTCCGGGAAGTGCTGAAGGCGGATACTGATGGGGGGCTAAAGATTGTGCCGCCGCTAAGCATCCCTGACTTCCTGCTGTTGGGTAAGCCAATAGGAGAAGTAACGTCTAGAACTCGCGGGCCAGACGACGTTCAACGTACGCTGCTTTAGCGTGCTAAAGCCTTACCATGTGGCTCGTATCGAGTTCGGAGCTGCACGGCATGGTACCGATCAGCCCGGAGTGCGCCGCACGGCCCGGGCTCACCGGGGAGCCCGGGCAAAGTGTTGGTATCAGCGCGAGAATACCTCGGGCATTATTTGAACCAATCGGGTACCTACGGCCCGAGGGCTGTCCCGCGTGGCGGTCAGAAGTGCTTTCGGTGGCAAGAACAGCCGAGGTCCTCCCTGGATGACAACGGGGGCAAGGGTCCTGTCTGCGGCGCAAGGCCGTGGATGTCCCCAGCGACGCGTCGTCGCTGCGGGAGCAGCTGACTAGGACCACTGTCAATGGCCACCAACTACGAACCCAAGAAGTTCTCACCCGCAGAGCTCGCCGAGCTCCACGCACTCCCCGACGACTCGCTGCTGACCGCCCAAGAGGCTGCGGCCTTCCTGCGCCTCAAGTACGGCACGCTAGCGTGGTATCGCTGCCAAGGCGGCGGCCCCGCGTTCACCCGCGTCGGGCCGAAGCTTATCCGCTACAAGCTGGGCGACCTGCGCGACTACGCTAAGGGCCAGCCGATGGGCGAAGGTGTCCGGCGCGCCGCGACGGCGATGCTCGCCGCCCGCACCGCCAACGCGGAGGGCTGACCGATGGCCGCAGAAGAAAACGCCCACGGCGTGCGAGACCGCGGGCGCAAGGGTACAACCGACCGGGGGACGGAGCCTGCCAGAGCTCACGGGATCAATGATGCCGAGCGGCGCCCCGTCGATACGCCATCATTCGACGATGCCGAGTTCCTCGTCCGTGCCGGATACGAGCTGATCCCTCTGCGGGGCGGCAGCAAGGCGCCTAGGGACAAGGACTGGCCGAACCGCCGCTACGACTCCGCCGCCGTGCTTGCCGACGCACGAGCCCGTGACGGCAATCTGGGCGTGCGGCTGCGCGCGGCCGACTTGGTCGTGGACGTAGACCCGCGCAACGGCGGCGACGCCTCGCTCTGTACGCTGGTCGCGGACTGCGGCCTGGACCTGGGACGCTGTCCACACGTCGAGACGGGCGGCGGCGGCCACCACTACTACCTGCGCAGGCCCGAAGAACTCGCCACCGTAGGCAGGCTGCCGCAGTACCCTGGCATCGACTTCAAGAAGCAGGGTGGGCAGGTCGTCTCCCCCGGCTCGGTGCACCCCGTGACCGGGCGCCGCTACGAGTCCGAGTTCTGGATGCTCGGCCCCGACGAGACGCCCGACGTGCCGGCCGCGCTGCTCGAACTGCTGCGCGTCCGCCAGGTCGAGATGCCCCCGGGGACCGGCGACGCCGACCGTTGGGGCGAGGTCACGCCCGATCAGCTCGCCGCCGCGCTGGCCAACCTGCACGCCGATGACTACGGCGAGGGCACGCACGACGACTGGTTCCAGCTCATGTGCGCCTGCCACCACGCGACTGCGGGCGCGGGCCGCGAGGAGTTCATCGCCTGGAGCACGCAGACGCCGGGCTACGGCGACCACGCGGAGAGCATCGGCTACCGCTGGGACTCGCTGGCGTCCCGCACGGGCCAGGGCGGCAGGCCGACCACTGTGCGCCACCTGCACCAGGTGCTCGCGAGGCACGGCGCGGGTATCCCGCACGGCGCGCCGGAGGACGACTTCGACGCATACGAGGACCCAGCCGAGCTCGGACGGGGCGTGGACGACGCCGCGCTGCGCGAGCCGCCGAGGCCCGAGGGCAAGGCCGCCGTCCTGGAGGAGATGAACGCCCAGCACTGCGTCGTCATGGAGAACGGCAAGTTCCGCGTCTTCACCGAGGAGTTCGACCCGGTGCTCGGCAGACACTTCTACCAGCGCTCCACCAAGGAGGACTTCCAGAACCTGTACTGCAACAGCTTCGTGGAGCAGGTCAACGACAGGCCGACGACGCGGGCGCAGTTCTGGCTCAAGCACCCGCAGCGGCGCCAGTACAAGGGCGTCATCTTCGATCCGTCGGGCGACCACGCGGGGTGGCTGAACCTGTGGCGCGGCTGGGCGGTCGATCCGGCGCCGGGCGACTGGTCGCTCCTGGACCGCCTCATCCGCGAGGTGCTGACCGACGGCGATCCGCAGGGCTACCGCTACGTGCTGAACTGGATGGCCGCAATGTTCCAGCGTCCGTCCGAGGCCGCCGAGGTGGCTATCGCGTTCAGGGGCGCGAAGGGCACGGGCAAGGGCACGCTGGGCCGCGTCCTACAGCACATCGCCGGGGCGCACGGCCTGCACATCAGCTCGCCCGAGCACATCACGGGGCGCTTCAACTCGCACCTCCAGAACTGCATCTGCCTGTTCGCCGACGAGGCGTTCTGGGCGGGCGACAAGTCCGGCGAGGCGAAGCTGAAGGCGCTGGTCACCGAGCCGACGGTCGCCTACGAGGGCAAGGGCCGCGACGCCGTGATGGGAAAGAACCTGATCCACATCGTCATGGCGTCCAACTCCGACTGGGTCGTGCCCGCGGGCCTGGACGGCGAGCGGCGCTTCGCGGTGTTCGAGGTGAGCGACTCCCGCAAAGACGACCACGCGTTCTTCCGCGCGCTGAACCGCCAGCTAGACGAGGGCGGCCGCGCCGCGTTCCTGCACGACATGCTCGCCCGCGACATCCGGGGCTGGCACCCGCGAAACGACATCCCGCAGAACGGCGCGCTCGCCGAGCAGAAGCTGCGCGGCATGGACGTCGAGCACTCCTGGTGGTACTCGCTGCTGTACGCGGCCGAGCTGCCCGGATACGACGAGGAGAGGGACTGGCAGGCCGGCGAGGTCGAGCTCGACAAGGCCGACCTGTACGACAGCTTCCTGGCCTTCGCACGCAACCGCACCAGGCACCCGAGGCCGCTGCCCGGCCTGGCGAAGGTGCTGCTCGCCAAGGTGGGCGTGTCGAAGCGGCAGATCAGGAGCGGCACCCGCAAGGGGCAGTGGGTGTACGTAGTCCCCGCGCTCGACCAGGCGCGCGCCGCATTCGCCGAGATTGTGGGCGCTGAGCCCTCGCAGCTCTGGGGCTGAGGGAGCACAGCTTCGACGCCGTGCGACGCTCGACGTGTCGCACGGCTTCTTTTTGCTCGATTCGGCTGACGGATCATGCGCTTAGGACTCGCTGCACGACATGCACAAGATTTTCGGCTCCGAAATCGTTTTAGGATTTTCGGCGCCACCCTGACCCCGCCGACACGCTACTCCGAAGCAGGGAGACGTTCGATTCGTCGTCGGTGCGAAATAAGCTGTGCATGCTGTGCAAGTTGTTCATAGATCAATAAAGCTAAGTAAAACAAAGAAAAAACAGCGCACAGCTTCGCGCACAGCTTCCGAGTTGCCCTGAGAAACTCGTGCGGTGAGACGAATGCGGGTGTCGGCGCGGACTGAGCCTGGCCGAGCGCGGCGGCGTGGAGGCCGATGCGGGGAACGCGGCCGATGCGTCCTTCCGACCGTGTGCTTCCTGTCCCTCGCGCGCGAGGAGAAGCTCCCGCCGACCGTGGCCGAGCGCGCCGCCTGATCGAGCATCAGATGGCCGACGCCATCCAAGCCGTTGATCCGACTGCTTGAACGATGGCGTGCCTGCGCGCGTAAGCACGACACCATCACAACGCAAGCCACTTTTCATCCCGGAGACCGTAGCCGTGCTTTCCCTCCCGAACACCTTCACGCCCAAGCGGCGCGAGCTGTTCTTCCAGGTGCTGGAGGACACGTGCTCGCCCAAGCAGGCCGCTGCGGCGGCTGGCATCAGCAGGCAGACTGCCTTCTACCACAAGGCCAACGACATCGAGTTCCGTACGCGGTGGGAGAAGGCCATCGAGGTTGCCCTGGACGCGCTCTTGGGCGAGGCGTACAGGCGCGCCGCGATCGGCTACGACGAGCCGGTAATCCACCAGGGACGCCTCGCCACCACCGCAGACCCAGCGACTGGCGAGGAACGGCCGCTCACCGTCAGGAAACACAGCGACAGGCTCTTGGAGGTGCTCTTGAAGTTCCGCTACGGCGAGCAGATGGCGGACAGGCTACGCGTCAGGGTCGAGGACACGGGCCTGTCGGCCGACGCCCTGCTGGCGATGCCCGCCGACGAGCGCGCACAGCTGGTGGCGCTGCTTTCCAAGTACAACGCGGCGCGGCTGCAGGAGGAAGACGGTGAGTGACAACCTGAGCGTGACCGAAGCGCTGTACAAGGCCGAGCAGATCGACGCCATGCTGGACGCGATCAAGGGCACCGCGCCAGACGCGGTCCAGGCGATGGGCGGGCGCGACGCCCTGGCCCGGCGCAGCGACATGACCTGCATCGGCCCGGTGCCGCGCCTGGACGCCGAGACCTGGGAGCGCATGTCCCAAGAGTACGAGGGGCGGCGCGAGCATGGCAGCGTCAACCGGGGAGACAAACCATGGTCGCCCCGGTCGACGTTTACTCATTTGTGCCACTGGTCCTTTACATGATCGGAGACTTTCTCATTCAAGTTCTGCCACGCGGCGTTATTGTTGGTGGTGTCAACAATAAATAGAGAGTCGTTGCGATCCATTGCTGCCCAGACCTTGTCGACAGCTTGGGACGCTGTGTAGCTGGAGTTGACGTACCAGACGGACTTGTGAACCTTTGCCCACGAGCCCAAGGATTTGATCGCATCAGTAACCTTCGAGTAATCCTGTCCTGGGCTGTACAGGTCATAAGACACAACTAGATTATTGGCCATGGGCCGTTTCCCCTGAAAGCATCTGGTTGATGCCTCTTAATCAGAGCATGAATGAGTCTCACGCGCTGCGACAATTATTGCCCTCTTACATTCCATCAGCGGATGACGCGGTGCCAAGTCCTTGATTCGCAACCTGGGGTGATGGCGGCATCTTCGATGGAAACACGTTCGGAGAACGACGGCGTTCGCGCCCATTGCTTCGCGACACATTGCAGGCATCCGGTCAGCGCATTGGCGCGCAGACCAACCCGAGGCAGGGGATGCGCTCGTGACAGGCGACCGGAGGACCACGACCCCACCGGAGCACACGAGCATGAAGATCACCCTCAGTGACACCCCGCTACTCAGTCCCCAGCAGATCGGCGAGCTCGCCTCGCAGCTGGACGTGCTTCACAAGCGCGCCCTCGTCACGATCGAGCGACTGAACAAGGATGTCGCGGCCCGTAAGCAGCAGATCGCCGCACGCTGGAAGAGCACGCCGGGCCTCTCCTCCGGCGACCTAGCTCGCTTCGCCCAAAACGAGACCCTCGCCACCGTCCACGGGATCCGCGACAACTCCAGGGCCGAGCTCGACAAGATCCTCAAGGACGCCGGCGCACCGCACGCGCAGCTCGTCGGCCAGCGAGAGTTCTACGACTCCCCGGCCAAGGTCCTGGCTCGCGCCGGGCTGGGCGACCCGAAGCGCACTGAGTACCTCCAGCAGCTCCAGCACGCGGGTCCCGCCGAGCTTGGGCACATGGCCCAGGTCGCCGTCGGCACGGCCAATGTGGCGCTCGCATCAGCGGTACTCTCCTTGATTGATCGGCTGCCCACGAAGGACCGGCCGATCGGCCCCGCCGAGTTCGCAGCTGCCATGAGGCAGGACGACTACCTGAAGGTGCGGGAGTACATCAAGTTGGGCGACGCTCGCCTCCAAGGCCTCCTGGTGGCCATCCGCGCGTGGACCGCCGGCAAGGCGAACCCGCTCAGCACGGTCTCGCTGGCCATGCGCGAGCAGCAGATCGAGCGCGCACTGATCGGGGGCGACGGCGGTGCGTAGGCAGGCCCACTACTTGCCGTGCCACCCAGCGATGCTGGCGCTCGCTGCACTAGTGGTCGCGATCCAGCATGGGGGCGACCTGTTCCCCGAGCTCGAGGCCGCCGCCGCGCGCAACGGCGTGGCCGTCGGCTCGGAGGAGTTCGACGAGGCCGCTGCGCTGGCCGGACAGCCGTACTGCCGCGCGCTGGACCTGTACGTCGACCGCGAGACCAAGCGCCGGGCCGACCAGCTGGGAACTTGCATGGCACACTTGGCCTTCCTCCCCGCCTAACCAGGCAAACCCGGTCGGGCCAGGGGGCCCGGAAGACATGGCCCGGCCGTGTTTCGGAGGGATGTCCTTACGGGCATCCCTTCATTTTCATGCGCTTAGGTAGTCCCGCCCAACGACAGGCTATCAGGCGCTTAGTCCTATCTTTTCAACTCTGCGACGGTTACAAATTCCTGGACCACGACCCTGAGGTCCTGCACTAGCTTGTCTATGTCTTTCCTTTGCGCAATGTAACGTCGGCTGTGAGCCGAAAGATCACCTACATCTTTCAGGCGGGGGAGCGCCTGCTTAGTATTTCTGCTCAAATTCCAGGAAGCCTCCGCAAGTGTGACCGTTATCAGGTCACGCAAGAACAGGAAATCTCCGCTCGCACCCTTGATCTTGTCAGAGATTCCATGTTTCTCGAAGGACTCGATGATGAGCGTCTCTACCAGTCGCCGAATCATTACCGCGCAGGCGTCGTACCAGCCATTGGCGTACGCCCCGTTTATCTGATGCACGACTCGCTCGATGTACCCGCGGGAGTTCCTGACCAGCGAGAACATCACGACATGATCGTCGGGACTTGGTGCACCTTCCTCAGGGGGCGGGTTCCTCTCTCTGACCGCGTCCCGTAGCTGCCTGACGCCGCCCAGCGCACTCTCGATATCCATTCAGCCTACCCCTTAAAAGGCAGGTGCTTTGCCATGCTCTCGAAGATCTTCTCAATCTGCTCGGGGCTGCTGTCGGGCGAGATATGGATCTGAATGTCTACGTGCAGCTTCGGGCTGAAGACAGGCTTGCCTCCTGTGCCATGCGTCTCAACAACTGGCGGAGGTGGAGGCGGCGCGGCCTTCTCTGTAGGGGGCGGTACCGCCTTCTTCGTGGGCGCCGACGTCTTCGCTACCTTGGGCTTGTCAGTGCCGTTCTTCTGCTTGGCAGCCTTCTGCTCCTTCGCCTTGGAAACGTCCGCCTCGAGCAGCATTGCGAAGGTTGCGCCATACGCCCTGGCGGCGGCCTGACCCACCTTCGCATCTCTAGCGAACCAAGCCTCGACGGCCTTGATGTCGATGTTCCGCGGATCATGGAATATGTCTCGAAGCTCCTGCGAGTACACCTTCTCGAAGATCTTCTCGCACACATCTGCGTACTTGGTGTCGTCCCGCCAGTCGTAGGCGAGGTCTGTCGGCTTGTTGTCCTCGCCGATCAGCCCAAAGGCCCTGAGTGGCGGGATGATATTCGCGCTGGCCGATGCCTCGCTCATCCCGAGGGCTGTGGCAACGTAGCTGGGAGACACCCTCTCGGGGGTCCGCTGCTTGAACTTCTCCCGCAGCAGGAACCAGTTGTTGCGTGGAATCTTCGGGTAACCCTTCTTCTCTTCTGCCATTCCGATCCCCCTCGGTGTGCTGGGCCCACCCGGCCCTTTCTTTGCATACTTTTACCACACCAGCATATTGAACGCAGGGAGTCTCAATACCTGAGGAAGAAGTATCTACAGGGGGCTCCCGTGTCCAGCGAACCACGACCTAATGCCTACATGCCCACCAACACGTAGGAAAACGCCATGAAGCTGGAAGAATTGCCCACCAAAGAATTGCTGGCCCTGCACAACCGGATCGCCGACAAGCCCGCAGGTCCCAAGACCTTCGCGACGCGGACCAAGCTCGTCGCCCGGATCGAGCAGGTCGCGGCCGACAAGAACATCGACTTGGCCTCGTTCGGGCAGCCGAAGAAGCCCAAGGCGACCGCGCAGCGCGCAGAGCCGAAGGCCGAGGCTACCGAGGCGCTGGATGCGACCGAGAAGAAGCCGCGCGGCCTTGGCGTCGGCGCGCTCGCACGCGCGATCCTGATGGACCCCGTAGGCTACCCGCACGCGCTGGTGGCCGATATGGTCAACGCGCAGATCGAGGGCGCGGCGGCGACGGCTAAGTCCGTGCGCTGGTATGCCAACGACATTCGCAAGAAGGGCGTCGAGGTGCCGCCGCGTCAGAAGCACCACCCGGCTGACATGGATGAGGAGCAGTCGGCCGAGGCGCTGTCCACGGTTCGGGTGGTCGCGCCCGCGCCATCCGATGACTGACACCGTTCTCCTGTCGTGTACGAAAAAGGGCCACCGTCACGGTGGCCCTTTCTTTTCCTGCGCTTGTTCGCGATCACGTCCCGACGGTGGATTAGGTGGCCAGCCTAGGCGGCCATTCACCCTTGGTCCATTCGAGGCCGAGCTGTTCGAGGATGTAGTGCGACGCCGTCTCCTGGTGCTTTCGCAGGTGCTCGGGTCCGACGTGGATGTAGCCCATAGTGACGTTGCTCGCGGCGTGGTTGAGCAGGTACTTCAGCTCAAGCAGCGGGACACCCGCCTGCACGGCCAGCGTTGCGAACGCGTGGCGCAAGGCGTGCCCCGTCAGTCCGTCCAGCTCGTGCTGCGCGACCTCGGCGACGTGGCCCGACTTCGACTCTGCGGGGAACAGCCACGGCGTCTTTCTGTGGAGGCGAGGGTTATCTTCGACGCGGTGGCGGAGCAGGTCGGCGAGCGGTCCGGACAGCGGCAGGTCGAACGCTCGAGTCGCTCCGCCCTTGGGCTTCGGCACGTGCAGGCGCCCTGATGTGAGGTCCAAGTCGGATCCGCGTGCCTCGCAGGCCGACGTGCGCCGCATGCCCGTCAGCACCATGAACAGGTGAAGGTCGCGCCGCACCGGGTGGAGACCGAGCACCGCCTTACCCCATGCATTGAGCCTGTCCGTCGGCGCGTCCACCTTGCGCCGCCGCAGCCCGTGGTAGTCCACGTTCCCGCAGGGGTTCGGCGGTAGGTCCGGGTGCTCTCGCAGGCCTCGGTTGTACACGGCGCGGAAGATGCGGAAGGCGTTGTCCGCCGAGGGCGCGCCGTGCCGCTCGGTGATCCTGCGGTGCCTGTCGCGCACGCCCGACCGGTCCGCGCCGAGCTCGGCCAGTGGCCTGTCGAGCCAGTCGGACAGGTACTGCTCGCAGTTGTAGCGGTAGTCGTCCTTGGTCCTCGGGGACAGTGGCTTGGCCGCCAGGTGGAGGTCGAGCGCCTCGCCCAGGGTGATCCCGCGCGCACGCGCCCGACGCCGCTCCTCGTTCGGGTTGGTACCGCCCCGCATGCCGACGAGCGTCTGCCGGGCGGCGTCTCGGGCCTGCTTGGCGTCCATTGCGGGGTGGTCGCCCAGCTTCGTCCTGACCTGCCGGCCGTTGACGAGGGACTGGACGTAGAAGCTGCGCTTGGTGGCGGTGACGATGAGGTAGAACCCCCTCATCTCGGTGTCGGCGTACAGGACCGACTTGCCCGGCTCGGGCTTCGGTGCCCTCTCGACGAGGGACTGGGTGATCTTCGACTCATGCTGGCTCCGTGGGTGACGGGGCCACGGCACGGACACGGTTTCGCACCACAAGGTGCCGTGTTCAGACGCGCCGTAAGTGCCCCTGAAGCCTCATTAGGTCGCGGTTTTCCCTTGCTGTAAGCGCACTTAGGCCATCTGATACCAAATCATGGCACTATGCGCGCGCAGCGATTCGTAATGCGTAGGTCGTAGGTTCGATTCCTATTTCCGGCACCAGTTGTAATGAAAAGCCCCGGCCTTGGTCGGGGCTTTTTGTTTGGCCGGCACGGCCATTGGTAGTGCCGGCCGCTGGCCGGCTGCTTCAGTAGTGCCAGCCCATGGCTGGCAGCCCAGAATTTCGAGCCTGCGGCTCGCTCGTCCCTCCGGCTTCCCAGGCATTTGGTTCTTCGTGCTGAAGCCGATCTGGACGCCGTATTCGGCCCAAATGCGGCCATCAAATTCCTCGATCCCCATTCCCGTGCTATGAATGCCCAGCCTTGCTTCAAGGCTCTTTCAGGGATTGGAAAGATGCGCTGGTTCGGGGGAACTGCAGGCGGTGTGTCTACCCGCTTCAGGAAGTTTGAAGGTCGTTTTCGAGAGCTGGGTGCATTGGGTGCCTGGCTGTGCTGCGTGCTGCTGATTGGCCTTGGCCTGTCGCCATCCGCACTGGCCCAGACAACGGTCACGTACATCCATACCGATGCACTGGGCTCGGTTGTGGCCGAGAGCGATGCCAGCGGCAAGGTGATCAAGCGCTATGACTACGAGCCCTACGGGGCCGTGGTAGGCGGTCAGGTCACGGATGGCCCGGCGTATACCGGCCATGTGAGCGACTCGGCCACTGGCCTGAGCTACATGCAGCAGCGCTACATGGATCCGCAGCTGGGTATGTTCCTGTCGGTCGATCCGGTGACTGCGTATGACCAGCCGGTAGGGCAGTTCAACCGGTATCGGTATGGGAACGGCAATCCGTACAAGTTCACGGATCCAGACGGGCGGGAGAGTGGTGCAGCCTTCAAGGTAGTCAACGACGCCACGAATGGGCAGCCGATTACTCCACCGCCCAGAAATCCAAGCGACAGGCTCGGGCCGGCAATTGGCGCTGCACTGACAGCAGTTCTGGCCGCTCCAGTGCTGGCAGAGGTAGGTCTGGTCGCAATGGCAAATCCAGGAGCAGTTGCTACGGCAGCCGAAATTGGTGCAGGAGCAGCTGGTGTCACGGGCACCTCTGGCGCGGTGGCGGGAAAGATCACCGGGTACACGAAGCATGGGTTGAATCAGGCGATCTCCCGCGATGGTGGCAGAGGTGTTTCTGCAAAGGCCATACTATCGGCGGTAAAAGACCCTGCGAAGGTCGCTGAGCAGGTCGGTGGCAGGACTGCTTACACCGGGAAAGATGCGAAGGTAGTCCTGAATGGTGAGGGGAAGGTCATAACTGCCATTCCAAGAAGCAGCGATGGGTTGAGAGACCCGAAGGTGAAGTGAAATGAAACGGTCTATCTCGTCCCGTCTGCATTCTCTGTTGGTTGAAATCGCAGCGAAGCACAGCCTTCACTTGCCTGAAGAGGGCATCAAGCACCTTGTCAAACAGGACCGCGAGTCGCTGATCGATGCATTAGTGCAAGAGTTTTCGGAGACCGGTTTGGGATCTGACGATGAGCCTAATCAACGAGGCGTCGAGATCGAAGAGATCATCGATTACGTTGGCGCTATCGCTGATCAGACTGATGCGTCTAGCGACTAGGCAATGGTTTATTTTGATCCGTAGGCGGCTGGTCGTAGGTTCGATTCCTATTTCCGGCACCAATTGTACGAAAAGCCCCGGCCTTGGTCGGGGCTTTTTGTTTGGCCGACACGGCCGTTGTTGGTGCCGACCGCTGGCGGGCTGCTTCAGTAGTGCCAGCCCATGGCTGGCAGCCCCGAATTTCGAGCCTGCGGCTCGCTGGACTGCCACAAGCAATTGCACGGGAGAGATTAGCAATGAATGAGACGACCATAACTAAAGATGGTGAGAACGAGATTGCGGTGCCGCAAGCTTGGCGGCCCACGCTCGCAGCCATCGTTGATGCTCTGATTCAAGGGGGCGAACCATCGCTACCGCAGGTAACCCTTCAGGCCCCAGATGTGTGGGCAAGCGCGCTAGAGAGCATTCGCGCGTATGGCGCACACTTGAAAAGGCTGCCAGATGAGTCCTGGAATTCTTTCGTCTGCATTTGGTATGGAGATTTTTGGAATGTTCTGGTTGATCTTTACACAGAAGAGGAGGGACGGAGTGATCTAGTGCTTCAGGCTCGCGTGTACGAAGTTGGTGATGGATATCGATACGAGGTGGTTTTGGTATACGTGCCGTAAAACCTGTAGGTCTGTTCGAATTTCATCGGTTTTCAAATTAAGTGGTGACTGAATTGGCGGCTGAATGGGGTGTTGTTGTCCACTGCGGACGATCCGCATCCAAGGGTTCTACCCCGACCCGACGCACAACTTAAAGCGCTGGCGTCATGCGGGGGGGGGTGATTGCGCCTTCCGTATCAACCCACCGTTGATGCGTGTCGGACATTGGCCTCGGCCTGAAGTCCAAACCTCGCCTACAGGTCCGAAGGCACTTCAAAACCAACCCGCGCTATTCCCCGAACGCGATCACCAACAAACGGCCTGCCGAGTTGTCCACCAGAATGACGGGCTCGCCATCCTGGTGGATCTCAAAATACGTCGCCGCGCTGACCATGTTGAATTCCGGCATGCCGGCCACGCTTTCCCGCTGCAACCGCACGCGCAGGTCGTCCTGCAGCTGCAGAAACTCCAGATCGGAAAACTCCCGATGGGTCGTGACGTTGATGCGCGCCTCCGGCCGATAGCTGTGCGCGACCACCAGGCCCAGCACCGCGATCATCAATACGGCGGCCCACGCCAGCGCCCGCCTGCCGAACCGGCCGCGCACTAGCTGCGCACATGCAGGCAGGCAGTGACCTGTGCGGTAAGGGCCAGGCAGGCCATCATCATGCCCTCCATCGCGCGCTCGCCTACGTATTCGTGGGAAGGGCCGTTCTGCCGGGTGCGTTCCGCCGCCAACAGAATTTCCTGCACCACAGTCAGGCCGGCCAGCGCGCAGTCGGCGTCGGCCAGTTGCATGCGGCGCCCAGGCCGCAGGTGGCTTTCCGGCCACGGGCGCCCATCGGCGGCGGCTCCGGCCTGGATGCTGCGCAACGTGGAGACGAAGGCGGTGGGGTCCGCTCCAGGCTCGCCCACGCTCTCGGCATTGGCCGGGTCATGGCGGGCGTTGAGGTCAAGATATTCCGATGCGTGCATGGCAGTGCTCCGTGCAGGACAGACAGCAGCGCCACCGGGGGAGGTGGCGGACGATGCGTGGCGGCAAAAACCGGTGATCGATGGGAACCGGCGGGCGCATGCAAGCACGCACCCCCACGCATCGCCCGCCATGGAACGCGAACGGATTGCCAGCCGGCGCCACGCAGAGGTGACGCCGGCTGACAAGCGTAAACAACCATCGATCCTCGGGTTTGCCGACCCGGCCACTCGTTTTCAGTGGCATGCCATGGTGTGCACACCCCGCCGTGGGCTGCCAAGGGCAGATTCCGTCAACGCAGGGCTGCCTTACGCTTCGGGTGCATTTTGGCACGGCGGCCCGCAGGCCGAAACGCTTAGCCGGCAAGGCTGGGTGCTCATCAGGCCCATTTCAGCGGTCGGCGCAGCCAACGTCGAACGCGTCAGCCAGCACGGCCGACCCCACGGCCCAACCCGAGGCGATCACGACAGAACGGCCCGAACTGCCGCAGATAACCGCCTGCCGCCCCGGCCACCGCGCCGCAGGCCAGCCGCCCAGCGCCCCGCAGCCCGCGGTCAACCTGCAGTCGCAGCCAGGGCAGAGTGGCCAGCAGTTGCGCACCCAGCAGCAGCGCCAGCACGTCCAGCCCCAACACATCCAGCACCGCCAGCAGCGGCGCCAGTTCCGGGTTGCAGGCCAGCAGCACCACCAGCGTGGCGCCCAGCACGGCAAGCGTGCGGCGCAGGGCGGGCGTGCTGAGCCAGCGGAGCAGGGCGTTCATAAGGCATCTTTGCCAGGACGAGGCGTCTGTCATCCAGTCTCGGTGCGGCAGACATGCACTTCAAGTAGCCTGAGCATGTTCAGCTTGCTTTGCCGAATCTGGTCCCCAGCGCCCGCAACAGGGGCGCGCTGCGCGCGGTGCGACAACGTGTCGCAGCCAGATCCGGGCCTTTCCTGCGCCGGATCATTGTCAATGCCTTTCTTAAATGGTGGGTGACGGCCTAAAATTGAAGGGCTGACTCGACCCCACCTTACCTGCCTGTCTTCTGGACGGGTGGGCCCGGCTTTGGCCGGTGCGGGCAGGACGGGGAACGGCATTCCCTCGCAATTGGATCGACCGATGATTCCGTTGAAAACCCTTGGGCGCTGGTTGCGCCCGGGCTTGCTGCTCGCATTGCTGGTGATGCTCACCGGCTGCGATG
>Ga0265296_1001172_pt1 | contig 31754 bp, 30 predicted proteins | sample MunlanPumphouse1_FD_189073 | JGI IMG/M metagenome (GOLD analysis project Ga0265296, IMG submission 189073) | Groundwater microbial communities from a municipal landfill in Southern Ontario, Canada - Pumphouse #1 | ecosystem: Environmental > Aquatic > Deep subsurface > Groundwater | place... | reverse complement strand
GGATAAATTAAGTATTATATTATAATACTATATTATAGTATATTTTATGTCAACCACGGCGCACATACACCCAACCTTTCAAAAGTACTTCTTCGCCTACTTTTGGAATCGCTTCGGAAATGAAAATACGATTCATAAAATAACTAAACATCATTCACTTGTGAAAATCATTTTTCCAACCAATATAATAAAAAACCAGGATAGACAACAATACTATGGCAAATACCAACCACAATACATTATCTACGTAATACCCTGGTTTACAGTAATCACGGAAAACACGCCCGCCTTCGGTACAACTTCGATACCCGATAGCGTCAACCCAACCTATAAGGTCAGCTAATAACCCAGCGATCAAAATGACACTTAACTGACCACGTGTAATCTTATAAATACTCATGGTCTTAACCTGTTAATCAATCTGGGGAAAGGAATAGCCTCGCGCACATGCTTCAAGCCGCAAATCCAAGCCACGATTCTTTCCAAGCCATAACCAAACCCGGAATGCGGCACACTGCCATATTTGCGCAAATCCAAATACCACTGGAACGGTTCAATCGGCAACTTTTCCGCTTTCATTCGGGCGAGCAATTTATCGTAATCGTCTTCCCGCTGGCTCCCTCCAATAATTTCACCATAACCTTCCGGCGCCAACAAATCGGCATTAAGTACGCGGCTGGAATCCGCCGGATCGCGCTTCATATAAAACGCCTTGACCGCGGCCGGATATTTTTCCACAAAAATCGGTTTATCATAAAGCTCGGTTAACAAAGTTTCATCATCCGCCCCTAAATCATCCTGCTCGCCCATATCACTGCCCCGCTCCCGCAATTTCTGCACCGCCTCGCTATGAGTTAAACGATAAAAAGGCGGTTTGACTCTTTGCAGAATCGTTAAATCGCGCTCCAAAATTTTAAACTCGGCTAAATTAGTCTGCAGTACCTTAGCAACTATAAAACTGATTAATTCTTCCTGAATTTTTAAATTCGCTTCATGGTCAACAAAGGCGGCCTCCGCGTCCATCATCCAAAACTCTATTAAATGCCGCCGGGTTTTGGATTTTTCCGCCCGAAACACCGGACCAAAGTCAAACACCCGGCCCCACGAGGCAATCGCCGCCTCCAAATAAAGCTGTCCCGACTGGGCCAAATAAGCCGGCTGACCAAAATAATCAACTTCAAACAGAGTGGTCGTGCCCTCGCAGGAGGTTGGCGTTAAAATTGGCGTGTCAATCTTAATATAATTCTGCTGGTTTAAAAACTCAAAAGTCGCGTTTATAATAGTATTGCGAAGCCGCTGAATCGCCCATTGCCGAGGACTGCGCAGCCACAAATGCCGGTTATCAAACAAAAAATCCGGCCCATGCTCCTTTTTGCCAATGGGATATTCCGCCGATTGATTAATCAAAATAAGCTTTACCGCGTGAAGTTCATATTGTTCAAACTTAGGATGCTTGGCTACAGCTCCGGAAACTATAATTGACGATTCAATGGTCAATTTTTCACAAGTGGCCAAACTGGCTTTGTCCACCTTCCCGGCATCTATTACTACTTGAACAAAACCCGAACCGTCCCTAAGTTCCACAAACCAAATTTTGCCGGACGAGCGAAAATTAGCCACCCAGCCCTTAAGCTCCACTTCCTGGCCTAAAAAATTCTTTAATTCCGAGGCTTTAATACAGTTCATAATGGTTATAGTTTAACATTTTTTCCTTATTTTGGCAAAAAAAAGAAAAACATTAGAACACTTAACCATTGAAACACTTTAACATGAGAACGCTTTAATATTGGAGCACTAAACATCAATGTCATTCTGAATCCACATTTTTCCCAGTTGTCATTGCGAGCCGGAGGCGTGGCAATCTACAATTACTAAATTAAACTTTTATTGAATTAACATTTATCATTTAAACTATGATATTTTATCTTGTTAAAAATATAAAATTTCTCTTCCTCTCTCTCTTGGCCTAAAGCTCAAGCAGTGCTATCATAAAACCTGAACTTTTATGTTTGAAGCTAGCAAAAAATTTTTTTGGAAGCTCATAGAACCTATCTTCCCCACCATCCGCGATATTTGGGTGGGTTTAGGGTTTATGGAACACAATATACGCCAACCTTATCTATTGGGTCGGCTTAAAAACGGGTTAAACGAACTAGATTTTCGCCAGTTACTAAAAACGGCTGGTTTTGACAACGACTATATTGGCTGGATTGATCCGGACGAAGTGGTTAATATGAGAAAAATTGTTGATACTATATATCAATACCATGTCCGCTTATTCAGCGACGGCGCCATCCACGGCCATCACGAATACACTCCGGAAAGTCACCCGTTTAGGCATTTGTTTGATATTGGAATGAGCGAAGCTAAAAGTTTCTTAACCCCTTTGCTGGAAGAAATTATGATACCAGAGGCGGAGGCGGCCAAATCAAGTTCCATACTGCCCCCGCCACATTCCGCGGCTCGCCATACAAAGGATAATGATGCAGATCAATAAACGGCAAACTATTGCATTCAATCACGCCGCAGGCAGTTTGCTGATGCCACGGCTCATTGATGGCGCCAACCATAAAATCAATGCCGATTATGGAATCGTTCACCACTTGAGCGATTTTTTCGAATAATTGAATATTATCAGTATGAACTTGCGACGTTACCTCAACCGTAATACCGCCTAACCCGCGATTTACTTTTTGCCCCAAAGTTACAAATTGACCGTCCGCCGGCGCGCTCAACAAACTTAAGCCTTGGCGGTTCAATTCAAATTCAGTGGCATCGTCGATATTTAAAACGGCAAAAATATCACCGCCACTGGGAATTTTTTGGTTGGCGATTTGTACCAACTCGGCAATAGTATGGCTGCCGTCGCCGAGGACGTGCGGCAAATCGCGCCGCGCCACGCCAATCAGGCGACCGTTTATAACCGTCGCCCGGTAAACCGCCCCTTGCAATTCCTCCTCTATCAAAACCCAAGGGGATATTTTTTGCGCTGAATAAAATGCCTGCACTAACTGGCTGCGCGTGGTCACATGAATAAAAGTATGACGACTGCGCGAACCGAAACGGGGCTTAACAATTACCGGCGGCCGGACCTCGTCAAAAATCTGTAATGCCTTTTTTGCCAAAACCGCCATACCGCCGCGCGCAATTGGTATTTGCTGAACGGCAAAATTCTGCCGCATTATCAACTTGTCGTCCATCCAATCATAACCACTGCCAATTGAGCCGCGCGGGCGGGGTAAACCGTCAAAAACGAATAAATAACCGTTATACCTCGCCACCATCAATTCTACCGAACGTCCAAACGGCCTAAATTCAAATATTTCAATACCGCGACGTTTAGCCTCCTCCCACAAGGCCCGCGTGCGCAAACTGTGGTCAGGCCGCAAATCCTTAACTATCGTCCCAATATGCAAGGCATTAGCCGTCTTCATCGCCACTAGCGCGATTTTATCCAATGGTAATTTAATAAGCCAAGGGTTAAGGCGACGCCATAACTTATCCAGCAAACGGGTGTACGGCGCCATTAACCAATCAATCGCCACCGTAAACCAAGATAAATAATGAGGCGTCGGATTAGGCCCGCAATCAGGGCAGGTTGATTTATTATTATTCATAAACGTTAGTATTCTAGCAAAAATGCCTGATTTAGAAAAGCCCGGTCTTTGACTTTTTGGTACGGTTTACTATCATTGTTCTCCGGCGCTCTGGTAGAGTTTGACACGCCGGCGACTAATTGCGGTATTAACCGCCAACATAACCTGCTCCGCCAGCTGGCGGACACGAGGCTATTTATCCGCCTTCGTTCGCCCAAGGAGGACGAAGGCTGGATAAACCCGTGGAGGCTTCATTTTGTGAAGATTTTTTAGTCCTATCTTTATAACATCAACCGCTTTAAGTCTTTTAGGACTTACGCGTTTGAGCCAAGTTCGAGGCAAAACCGAGCATTTGAGCAAGCCGTAGTAAAACTACGGTGAGCGAAAAGCAGAGGTTTTAACGAAGAAATTGGCCAAAGCCGTTTGAGGGGTCGGGCTACGCCCGCCCCTAAAGCGGCAAGCGCGTAAGTCCTATCTTTAAGAAAACCAAACCTCCCAGTACCACAAAGGGTACGGGACTTAATCCCGAACCCATCGTGGTTCGCCCCCCGCACCGCCCCGCCAATCGGCGGGACTGGTCCGCGGGTAACAAAAATGTTCAAATTAACCTGGTTTGTAATCGGTTGGCTAGCTTCCACGGCCACGCATATGATCGGCTTTATTAAACGTACCCGTAATCTGCAAAAAGAGTTGGGGCACCGTCAGGTTGATTTAGGTGACAAATTTTGGAATAAATGGATAGGCTTTTAAAATTTTAACCATTGTCTGCGCCAAGCTGACAATTTCTGCTTAATAGTTCGCCGACGTTCCTGGTCGCGCAACAACTCCACTCCCACTGGCAAAAATGACACTAAAATAATAGCCGCCACCAGCGGCAACAAATACATTTCCACATTAGGGATGACATTGCCCAAATAATACCCCAGCGCCGTCACCCCCACCGCCCACAACAAACCACCTAATATATTATAAACAATAAAGGTAACATATTTCATGTCACCCACGCCGGCTAAAATCGGCGCCAAGGTTCTAACCCCCGGCACAAACCGCGCCAAGATAATGGTTTTGGCGCCGTATTTGGCGTAAAAGGCCTGAGCTTTGGCAATATTGTCGGGACGGAACCAAAATGATTTCTCATATTTAAAAAATTTCTTGCCCAGCCGGCGGCCAAAAGTATAGCCCACGCTGTCGCCCAGCACGGCTGCTAAAAAACACAACGTAATTAACCAATAAATATTAAAATAGCCCTGTGCCGCCAATAGACCAGCAGTGAATAATAAACTGTCACCGGGAAAAAATATACCAATAAGCAACCCGGACTCGGCAAAAATAATAAAAAACAAACCCAGATAGCCAACGGTCAGTATGATATTATATAAATCCATAATTAAAACTCCGAACTAACTTTTAATTCTTTCAACAACTTAGTTATCTTCTTAAGATTGACGCTGGCCTCCTGTTTACAATCTTTCAAAGTCAGATAGGACATTTTTTGTTCAATCTTATACTCAATAAAACTCACCGCCTCGCTCAAACTTAATCCCCTTTTACCCAAATCATGTAGTTCCAACAAAATACCCGGTACCGTCACAAATTTAAAACATTCGGCATTTTTAACCACTTCCGCCTCTATTGTTGCCGTTGGCTCTTGGCTATGATGGGCGCGAATGGAATTAATAATGATAGCCTGGTCAGCCGGCCGCACACGCCATTTTTTTAAATATGATTTTATAAACTCACTGCTCAAGCTGGTATGACTCATCTGCACTTTGCCTTTAAGGACCGGCGAAAATACCGTATGAGCCAAATATAAAGCGGAAACAACCAAATCAACCCGGGCTTGGTGCTTAATGGCCAATTCCTTCCCTTTGGCTACAGCTAACTCAGTTAAACCCCAAGCGGGAGCACTGTTTTTGCGGGTTTGCCGCCACATCAACTGTTGGGAATTTATTATTAAACTTTTCCCGGTCATACAAAGAAATTATAAACTATCGCTCTGCTTAAAGCTAACCGCATTATTGGCTAACTGGTCTTTTATATTAATACCTGCGCTCGTTTAATTAAATAATCAGTTATCCCGCCCCAATCAAAATATTGTTTATAGTCAGCCGGGGCGATTAAGGCAATTTTAACAATCCGGCTGGCGGGGTCGTGCGCAAACGCGCCATAAGGACACACCGCCCAAGCATAGCGCAATTGATAGTCAAATGTACCGTCGGCGGCTGATACTTTTTTCCCCAATAATCAATCTCTTCCTCAATTACCATATTATCATTCTAATGTTCTTAAGAATTTGAGAATAGTTTTACCTTGATTTGTTAAACTATGACAAACCAAATTCCCTTTATTATGCTTACTAACCAAGCCAGAAATAAACAAACGACGTAAATGTTCAGAAGCTGTTTTAACATTTATTTTTAAACGATCAGCTATTTCAAACAAAGGCAGATCAGCGTTTCGACTCAACAAGTTCATAATTTCCACCCGACGATGATTAGCGCACCCTTTCATAATACGTTCAATGACTCTATATGGTCTCATAATATATCCTCCTTTTCATTCTCAAATTCTTAAGAATTTGAGAATGAATATAATTACTAACTTGATTTAACAAACGGATTAGGGCCGGCAAAAGTAATTGATAAAACCTCATTGTTTATATAATCATGGCTTAAGCCATATTTATCAGCATATTGCGTAGTAGCGGAACCAAAAAACGCCTGACTAAAATCAAAACCCAATTTAACGCAGGCTTCTCGTACGCTCTCTTCCGAAGTTCCCTCAATTTCCACCAACGGCTCCAAATAAGGCCACTCGTCAATGGTTATATCAACCTCGTCCAATTGCCAGAGCTCGCGTTTTGACTCTTGATAAGCCTTACGTTCACAACCGACAGCTTGCAAAAATTCCACTGCCTGCTCAAAACTGGATACAGTTAAACAAATCTCTTTTTGATTCTCAATTTTGTCACCATCAACTTTTTTAAAACTCATAGTGATTTTATCACCCTCGTCCCGCACCCTCAGCCATTTCTTTCCATCAGCTAGTTCGGCTGGCGGATTAAAAGTCACGCGCCGCTGTTTATATTCCGGCCGCTCTAAAGTAGCGCCCGCGGCCTGCAAACGCCGCCTGACTTCGGTTTTATCTATATTGGGAAAAGTAGCTTCGTATTCAATATTCATATTAATAACTAAATTTATCAGCCGCGGCGCTTCGAGTTTATCTGTTAAAAATAAGCTTATTATTAAAGTAACAGATAATAAAACATATTGAAAGAAATAAAGAAGCACTGCAACCATTAACTGGTTACAGCGCTTTAAATATTTTTGGATTTTTGTTAACTATAAATTTGGTAACTGCTCTGCTAATTCAGCTACCAAACCGTACTTTCTTTCCACTTCTGTTAAATTTTCACCTTGCCGGAATGATTCTTTGCTGAGCTCTTGCCAATCCTTATCACGTAATCGCCAAGAATCATTATCAACTACATCAGCTAAATACAGCTTCCCGTTAGCCGATAAACCAAACTCAACCTTTAAATCTATAAACTTCATTTCCAGTTTGGCCCAAGCTTCCTCCAAAACGGTAAAAATCTTTATGGCCCAAGCCTCAATTTTAGGTATTAAATCTAGTTCCACCACAGCACTGATTTTAATAACTTTATTCAGCGGAGCTTCGGGTGATTGCGGCGGTTTTTTAGAACGGTAAAGATTAGCTTCATCCAACAATATTTTTTCGCTACTTTTATTAAAGGCATCGGCGTATTCCAACATAATAATTGGGTCTTCTTCGCTTAAACTATCAACAACCGTTACATCCTTATAGACTAACTGTCCGCCAGTAGTTTTGAGAAAAAGTTCAAACTTAATTTCAGCAAAACGAAATGGCTCGCCTTCTCTAGCGTAATCCGGATACCTTTTTAAGTAGCTGCCAACGGCATAACGTCTGGTAACAACTTCCAAAGGAATCATTTCACATCTGGGAGCTAGAAACTCCGTATCACTAAGCTGCTCCACATAAGCCACCGGAATGCCGTGCTTTTTCAATAATTCAAAGACTCGGGAGGTAGTTAGATTAGCGCACTTAGCTTTAGAGGCAAATTTTTTGGTAAATTTAGGATTATCAAAAGCCGTGATATCTTCTTTTTGTTCTACTATCACCAGATCCGGCCTACCAACTACTTCCCAAATTTTTTTCGTTTTACCCTCATTCAACAGGATACCTTTTTGATAATTACTCACTTTAACTTCATTTGTGCTAGTTTTGGGTGTAACAAACAACAAAGCTTCGGGAAGGCTAAACTCCTCTACTGATTTGCCTGGTTTCAAAGAAACTTCTGGTAAGTTTTCATTTACAGCAAACTCGCAAGCCTTTAAAAAACCAGCGCTGCCGACATAATCGTTAAATACAACTTGCGTACCCGGAACTTCAGTAATACTTAAGATAGCGGCCTTAGTATGGTCAATATTGTTCTCATCTTCAAAAGCCACACCAATTACGGCCATTTTGTCATCTCCCAATGTATAACGCAGATAAGCATCGCAAGTGCCGGTTAAATGATTAGCCCAGCCCGCGCCGATGATAATTGCGTCAACATCTAAATCACACAACGAGCGTAAGATTTTCAATACAGCATTGGTATTGCGATGAATACTAGCCACAGTAATTCCTACTACTTCTACCTTATCTTTATTTACAGACTGAGCCAGAAACGCCAAACCATCTGCACACTGAGTAAGATCGGATTTTGACCCTACTATTACGGCAATTTTTCTTTTTTTCATTCTAACCTCATTTAAGTTATTTAATTTTACTTTTGATTAATTATCATGCTATTTTCCATTTTTCCTCTTGTACTTTAAAGATATGCTCAACTCCATTCTCAATATGAGTCATGGGATCAAAGAATAATTTAAGTTTATCTTCACCGAGCACATCAAAGGCCGTACGAGTATCAGAATCGGACAATGAGCGTTCTTTATAAAGACCTAAAATATGAACTTTATTGTCTAAAGCATAAAATGATAAGTCTTTAACATACTCGTAAGCCACATTATACTCAATACCGGCATCAATCAAAGCATTACGCACGAATTGGCCAGTCCAGACACCCCTGGATTCAACTTCCAAGTTGTGGCGCATGTTATCGGTAAAAACTACCAAACCGTCTACCACTTTGGTCAGAATTGAACACATATAATCAACCAAGATAAAGGCATCTGGTATCACTATGCGCTCAACGCAAGATTGTTCAATCGCACGATGGCCAGGTGTGGCAATACACTCATTAGCAGACAATGCATAACCACGCACTACGCGTGCCATCCCCATTATTCTTTCAGTAATGATCGGATTACGTTTCCAGGGCATAGCTGAAGAACCGCGTTGCGTTTTTTTCTTAGGTTCCTGAATTTCGTTGTTTCGACTGCGCATCATTTCCCAAAAGACGCGGGCTATTTGTTCCATGCTGCCGGCCACAACCTGGAGAGTACTGGCAACTGCCGCTATGCGGTCTCTTTGTAAGATTTGCGTTTCAGCGGCGGCCGGCCATAAACCAAGATATCCAAGCGCTTTAGCTTCAAATTCCGGTTTGATTGAACCATACACACCAACTGCGCCGGAAATTTTACCGTATTTTAATTCAGTCTTAAGCAATTGATTTAAACGTTCAATACTGCGATCAATAGCTTCAACAAATACCACCAACAAAGCACCAAGGGTTGTAGGTTCAGCATCTTGACCATGAGTTTCAGCCAGCATAATTGTCCATTTGTGCTCTAGTGCTTTTTTCCATAGTGATAGTTTAAGCTGTTTTAAACCATCCAACACTATAGCAACGGCTTTCCGCAATCTTAATATAAAAGCTGGGTCCTCTGTGTCATAAGAGGTTAACTCCTTGTGAAATTCGCCTTTATACTGCCCAACTCCGGCTTCCTCCAGTGAATCCATTATATCGCAAACGAAGGCAATAAGGTCATGCTGTTTTTCATCTTCATAACGCTCTAGGCGTTCCATATTAACCTTGGCATTAGTTTTGATAGCTTCATATGCCTCATTGGTTAATTCGCCAAAATGTGTTCGGGCTTTAAGCCAAGCTAGTTCAACGTCAAGCCAAAGTTGAAATTTTTTTAAATCCTCCCATAACATACCCATGGCAGGCCGGGTATAACGCTTAATCATGATTCCTCCACTGATTGTGATTAATATTTAGTTGTTAAATCGACTGTTTTGGTTCATTTTTTATGGTCAAACCTTAGCAAAAAAGCACTAAAAAGGCAAGCCGCTTGACAAACGCCATGCCTGATGATAATTTAACCTGTTCCTTAACAACCAATACCTGCCAATGACTGGCGGCGGCTTATAAAACCGGCCGTTAGACATTGGAAGGGCGGCGCAAAAAATCGCCGACAGCCCACTGGGAGTAGTCCACCCGGTGCCTTCCCCTATTCTTAATGCTTAAACTTATGTTTAAAGCATTTTCCGGGGCCTTGGCACTGGCACTCGCGCTCCTGGTGCTGAATTGGGCCCTTCCGGAGTTGGCGCAAGCTTTGGTTCAAGTCGCGCTTAAGTTACTTACACTTATCAGCGCGGCCTTAGACCTGGCTCTGCAACACTTGCCGGCTCGCCTAAAATAAGTTTGAAGCTATTATCTTTTGATAATAGCTTCTCTCTTTAGAAGCTAAAGAAAAATTTCTTCCAGCACCCTGGCTACGCCTTCATTGTCCTCGTTGGGCTCTACCCGGTCAGCGAGTTTTTTTAATTCCACTGAACCGTTATCCATAGCCACTTTATAGCCCACGGCTTGAAAAATCGGAATGTCGTTAGGCGCATCGCCAAAACCGATAACCTCGTCTGGTTTCACTTTCAACCTCTCAAACAATATTTCCAAAGCATGCTGCTTAGTAGCCTCCTGATGAGTAACATGAACGCAATAACGATTAGGTGTCCACGAGGGCGCTTCGTGAGCAGCTATGTTGGGAATTTTTCTTAAGGCTTTAATTAAAAAATCAGTGTCTTCTCTGGTGATTCTGATAATAAATAATATATTTTCCGGCTTGGTCACTAACTTATCCTTGGCTAAGACTGATATTTTCTCGTCACTAAAAAATATTCGGTAGGCAAAGGGCTTAACTATTTTTAAAACCGCTTTAATTTGCTCCACTGACAACAACTTTTCCCAAATAATTTTTCCCGACACCGGCTCCAGTATTTGCGTGCCCCCGGAAATAATGCACGGCGCCGTGAGCTGGAGTTTTTTTATAATCTCCCGACAATTAAACAACGGCCGGCCGGTAGCCACGCATACCTGAACCTGGTTTTTAATTTTTTGAATAATATTAATTAAACGCTCCGACGGCAGGGCGGACTCTTCGTTGGCTATAGCCGTACCGTCTAAATCAAGAATCACCGCTTTGTATGACATAAAATAATAATAGCGTTTGCTAACAAAAAACACCAGCAAAACTGATGCCTTTGGTGGCTCCGGGGGTGGACTCTCCCTTGCTCCGACTTCCGCCCAAGGCGGACTACACTCACCCCACGGTCGCGGGGTTTCTCGCGCCCTTCAAGTCCACCAGCCACACCAAAAGCCAATGAAAAAATCCACCAACCTTATGGCTGATGAACTTTTTCATTGGCTCGGGGCACTGGACGACGTTAGAACCGCCATCTTGACTGGAAAAACAAACTTTGCCTTCCGGACATTCTCGTTTTAACAAGCTACCACAGCCCATGAACCACTACATCTTTCTCTGCGGCCTCAGGACCGTTACTTGGCGGCCCTACAGACAGTTAGACTTGTCTTGTACTTATTCTGTATAGCTTTCTTGGTAGCGTTCCAATCTGATAGGGCCTTGGCCTTAGCTGCCTTCCAAGTGCTATTAGCAGTGGTAAGAGCATTCTTACGCGCGGTCTTATCCTGAAGAGCTACAGTTATTTTGACGGCAACGTTATAGGCATCTTTGTCAGTTTTATTGCTGGCATTAAAAGTATCTTGGGCGGCCTTTAATGCTGCACTTTGTGTGTCCCTGGCGGATTTGGTACAGATCTGTTTACAGACAAGCGCGGTTTTTACTCCCGTAGTTGCATTCACGATCTTAGAAGTGCCGACGACTGCCTTTGAATCATCCGCCACCAAGGTATCGGACTGTGTAACACCATCGATCGATACCTTGATTCTAATCTTATGCTTCCAAGCAGCGTCCGAGCTCACGAACATAAAGTTCACGCTTTTGCAGTCCTTGAGATCAACATCTATCACAGTATCGTTGTAGTCATACAATGGATTATGTGGATCAAGAGTCGCGTCCTCAAACGAGTAACGCCGGATTGCATTTCCACGATCGGTAACTCTTACCCAGGCAGTACCCGTGTGACGTTGTGTTCCATTGGGATTGATAATATAGACATCGTATGTTAATTTTGAACAGATGTCGCAGGTTGATGGGGTTGTCGGCGGTGTTACAGTTATTGGTGGTGTAGTTATGGTTGTAATTATTTCCGCAATATCATTATTTGTAATTGTACACGTTTTGTCATCACCCGAGGCTAGGGTGACATTTCCGTTCTCACCGCAATCTCCAGCAATCCTCACGGTGTATCTGGGGAAGAAATTTTCACTGACATTGTAGATACCAGGAATCAAAGTGTAAGAAGTTCCCGGGGCGCCAGCTCCTGCTTGCGGACTTCCAGCGACATCTCCCAAGCTACTCTCTACGTGAACAACGGCATTAGAAACAACAGCGGTTCCTCCATTATCATTCACGACAACCTTAATAACATGAAGAGTGGCTGATCCTAAAATTGATGGTGCAATATCATCATTGGTAATCGTGCAGGTTTTGTTGTTACTGGAAGCTAAGGTGATATTACCATTATCATCGCAATCCCCACTGAATGTTGCATTATATCCAACAGATGGACTTTCGCTTACGACGTATGTACCCACAACTAAACTATAGGAAGTTCCGGGCGCTGCAACGCCGGCAGCGGGGCTTCCAGCAACATCGGTTACCCCCATTCCAGAGGAGCCCTTAACATGCAGAGTGAAGGAAGAAGCGGTAGCCGCGCCGCCGTTATTGTTCACAACATGTTTGATGACACGAAGAGTAGCTAATCCTGGGGTTGGTGGGATATATGGTGCAATATCATCATTGGTAATCGTGCAGGTTTTGTTGTTACTGGAAGCTAAGGTGATATTACCGCTGGCATCACAATCCCCACTAAACGTTGCAGTATATCCGACAGATGTATTTTCACTTACTATGTACGTGCCAGCAGTGAGCGTGTAGGAAGTTCCGGGCGCTGCAACGCCAGTAGCAGGACTTCCAGGAACATCACTTAAACCCATAGACCCGGAGCCCTTAACATGCAGAGTGAAAGAAGAAGCGGTAGCCGTGCCGCCGTTATTGTTCACGACGTGCTTGATGACGCGAAGGATCGCGGAAGAAGCGGGTGGCGGCGCAATATCATTATTCGTAATCATGCATGTTTTTGGCGCGAGGCCCACGGCAACGTTACCGTTCGCATCACAGTCGCCGCTAAAAGTAGCTGTATATCCGGCCCGGGCGTCTTCACTCACAACATAGGTATTTCCAAGCAACCAGTAGTCTCTTCCGGGTGATGAAACGCCCGCTGCGGGACTTCCCGTAACCTCTGTTCCCAAAAACTTTACATGCAGATTAAAATCAGCAGCAACAGCGGTACCGCCGTCATCATTAATGACTTTTTTAACTACCCTCAATAAATCCGGTGATTGCGGAGGAGTGCAGGAGCTCGGCGTGGTGATTTTAAAATTTGAAGCGACTTTGGCCGTTCCACTAAATATGGCTCTGCCTACCCAAGTAACGTTATCGTTTATCTGGACTGTCCCGGGATCGATATTGGTTCCGATAAAAGTCGAGCCAAAGCCGAAGATGGGTATGACCGGGCCTTGGCTTGGTGTCCAAAAAACATCGCAGGCAGACGCACCATCGGCCAACTTGACGACAGAATTGGCCGCCGTGGAAAGTATTCCGCCGATCCTAAAGATGTATGTTCCGCCACCTCTCAATGTAACCCCCTGTGTACCGACAGTCACGTTGGCATAAGGCGCCGTGCAATAAACTCCGGGTGTATAAATTCCAACAGGTCCATGCGAGGTGTCCGTGGCCAAATTTACCGAGCCGGCGGGAAAGGTGAAAGTGCATGGCTGACTGTTTAGCGTCGCCAAGGCTGCGTTCCGATCCGTGACTGCCTGATTATAAACGCCGTCAGCCGCATGCGTGGCTCCGCTCACAGTCGGCGTTCCAACTCCTCCTGATAATGTCGTGTATCCGAAATCACCGGTAATGGCAGCGGCAGGATTGCCGTTGCGATTATAGATGCCGACCAGTACGCCAAACGTTGTCGCTGTTCCGAGATTTGGCGTTGTTGCCGCTTGCGCGACAGGCGCAGCCATTAAGGCGAGCAGTACTGGCACCAATCGCAACTTACTTAAAACTTGTATAAATAATTTCTTCATAGGTAGCTAATTCCCGTACTTTCTGTAAGAAAGAATTATAAACTAAGATAGCGCCAGTATATCACTGAATTCAAAAATCCGCTAAAATACAGAACCCTTTGTTGGTTTAGTTCGATATACTAAATAGGTCACCCCAAAACCAAAACAGAGTTCAAGGCTCTGTTTTGTGTTGCGACCCTATAAAACAGTTGGTTTCTGGCTACTGTGTTCTGGTCGCGTAGAACGAATTGTCTTGGCTCCGGGGGGTGGACTTCCACCAGAGGCGGACAGGCGAACCACCGATATCCACGTTAACCCCGAAGAAGTCTACGACTCTACGGGGCACAGCAGCGGAGCGTGGCATTTACCCCGCCGCAAAGCTCTAGGGGGAGGATTCGAATCCCGAAGTATATCCTGGTGGATAACTACGGGACTTCGCCTTCAACATAATTTATCTGCTCTGCTCCGGGGGGTGGACTTCCGCCAGAGGCGGACAGGCGAACCACCGATATCCACGTTAACCCCGCACCAGGGCTCTCGGGGCAGGACTCGAATCCCGAAGTATATCCTGGTGGATAACTACGGGACTTCGCCTTCAACATAATTTATCTGCTCTGCTCCGGGGGGTGGACTTCCACCAGAGGCGGACGAATGAACTTTATAGTATTCTCACTAACTCCGTACCAAAGCTCTGGGGGGAGGATTCGGACCTCCAACATCTGCATTAACAGTGCAGCGTTCTACCATTGAACTACCCCAGAACTCTAATACGAAACTGTGCCACGGCGTTGTATTTACCCCGCACCCTACGTGGTGCGCGGGCCAACTCAACTACCCCGGAACAGATCAGACAAAATAATTGTTAATACAAAACCACCAGCCCAATTTATTAGGCTGGTGGTTATTTTTTAAAACAAACTTAACTCACCAACCTTAAGGCTGGTTATTATTCAAAACCGCAATTTGTTTAGCAACTAATACCATAGTGTGTTTACATTATCACAACTTTTAACAAAAGTAAAGCTTTAATTACTTAACTTGATAATTAAGAGTTACCTCCATAATTATTTCCGAGCTGCCGGTTGGAACTTGCGGCGCTGGCGCCGGAATTGGCCCACCACCCAAACCTCCTTTATCACCATAAAATTGGGAGCTAAGGCCAGGCGCCTGCACCACGTTTTCCCACCAGCCCACCACCTTGCCTAAACGCACGCCGGCGGCCCGGGCGGTAGTGCCGGATTTGCCGCGGGCGTCATCAATCGCCATTAGTCTTGCCGCCTGCTTCAGCTCGTCTAAATTGGAAACATCAAAATTTATGCCCACAACCTGATTGACACCGGCTTTGGTGGCGGCGGCAATCACGCCGGGCAACATATTCGGATTCTTATTGATATCTTTAACTTTAACTACTAGCTGTTGATTGGCGCTATAACCGCTGGGAATGGCAACGCCGTCTTTGTAATCATACTGCGGATATAACGAATAGTTTTGGGTTTGAATATCCGCGGCGGCCACGCCAACAGTTTTTAAGGCTGCCACTATTTTGGTCATTTTGTCGTTCAATTGCTGCAAGGCTACTGGCGCGTCTTTAACCTTGTCCACTTGCACGCCCAAAGTAACATTGGCAATATCCGGCTCATACGATACCTTGCCCTGGCCGGTAACATTTACCTGGAACTGGGGCTGATTAACAATGCGGTCGCGCAAAATAGCCACAATAATAATGGCCGCCAGCGCCAGCACCCCAATTAACTTGATAATCATTATCGGGTTAGACCAGCCATACTTGCCGGCCAGTTTGCAGCCGGCGCGGCATTGGTCGCAACCTTCGTCCCGGCCGCAATCAAGACAATTTTTGTTCATAGTTTCTTCGCTCATAAATTAATGCTATAAAAAATAATAAGTGAAGCCTCCACGGCCTAAAGGCCATGGCTTCCCTGGGAATTTCTTGGAGGCGGAACCCCGTACCGAAAGCCATTTCTTTTCACCATTCATCCCCGCTCTAAAGCGCGGGGCTTTCTGGTGCGGGGTAATAGTAAGTTTAAGCTATAGTATGGTTTTGTCAATAAAATTAGGTTTTTTGCTCTTACTTCGCTATAATTAATAAGCTAATTATTAAACCTTTATACTATGGACCTAAATTCTACAAACAGCTGGCCGCGTTGGATTAAAACCACCTTGGCGGCCGTGGTAATTATTTGGCTAGCCACCCTGGCGTTTGACCGCGCTCTCCAGGCCGGTCTTAATTTAAACAGTCTTAAACACTGGCAAACTCCCCGGCCCAATACCGACACCATTTCCATTAGCGGGCAAGGTAAAGTTACTGCCATTCCCGACATTGGCGTAGTAGCCTTGTCGGTTGAATCGCGCGGCAAAACCGTGGCCGAGATTCAGGCCGACAACACCAAAAAAATGAATGACATTGTGGCCTATCTTAAAAGTCTTGATATTGAGAAAAAAGACATTCGCACCAGCCAATACAATCTATCTCCTATTTATATTTACGAACAAAATACCGGCAAACAAAAACTGGACGGCTATCAATTAACCCAAACTGTGGAAATTAAAATTCGCGACCTGAATAAAGTTGGCGATGCTCTGTCCGGCGCCACTGACCGCGGCGCTAACCAAGTCGGCCAGCTTAACTTTACCATTGATGATCCCGAGAAACTGCAGGCCGAGGCCCGCCTTAAGGCTATTGCCGACGCCCGCGCCAAAGCCGAAGTCTTGGCTAAAGCCGCCGGCATTAAACTGGGTAAGGTGCGCTCATTCAGTGAAAACGTTAATTCGCCGTCGCCCTATCCTTTGTACTATGCGCGTGATATGGCGGTAGGCGGTGCCGAGCTTAAATCAACGCCGCCGCAAATTGAGGCTGGCAGTCAGGAGGTAGTGGTAAACGTGAGTTTGAGTTTTGAAATTGAATAACTTTACCGACAAAAAAACGCTGCGGAATTAACCGGGGCGTTTTTAATTTGTTTAGGACTTACGGGTTGGCTTTTGTCAGGCGTCTGACGACAGGTTTATCCCGTTACATTTTAAAAACCCCGCAGTCTTGCCCCGTTAGAAAGTTGTTTTTAAGTTTGTTTTTAATATCTCATTTTGAGATTCCTCGGTACAAAGCTTTCATACAAAGCTTTCTAACGGGGCTGGCCGCTACTGATACCGCCGCAAATTCAGATTCACCCCGTTAGAGATGCGGAACAAAGTGTAATTTGTAGGATGTTAATGTGTGCGGAGCGTATCTTACTATATGTTTCAGTACTGAGTGAATTTCTAACGGGGTCAATTTCCGCCGGGTCTAATACCCCGTGGAAATGTAACGGGATTTATTTCAGACTCTCTGCTTGGATTGTGTCATGTTCTTATAGAGATCCTTCCCCCGTCTGACGGGGTCAGAATGACGCCAGCGACATGAAGTGTGTAAGTCCCACTATTACTAACTATTGCTTAATCCCAATCGCTGCCGCCACGAGCCTCGTTGCAAGAAGAGGAATTTTATCAGCTCAATAACTGTTATCAAATAAACCACAAACAAAATCGCGACTGACCAGTCGGACCAGTTCAACGGCACGGTGTGAAATAAGCGTTGCAGCGGCGCCAAATAAACGGCGGCCAACTGCATTAACACGCTTAAGCCAGCCGCCGCGCCTAAACGCCAATTATTCCAAGCTTCGCGGTTAAAAATGGAACGATCCAAATACTTACAACTAAAAGCGTAAAACGGGGCGGTTAAAGCTAAAATTGTAAAAATCAAAGTCCGCAAATGATCAATGTTGCTAAAATCAGGCAAGAGGAACATAAATACCGCTAGCGCGCCGCCGCCTTTTAAAACACTTAAGACCGCTGCCAGTAATTTACGCACCGGATCCAAAATCTGACTATCTCGCGGAATTGGCCGCCGTAGCATTAGCCGCGAATTACCCGGGTCATTAGCCAAGGCCAAAGCCGGAAAGGTTTCCGACACTAAATTAACCCATAAAATTTGTGAAGCCAATATTGGCAGCGGCGTATCGGCTGCCAATAAACTAACAATAAACACGCCTAACACTAAAATAGCTGTGGAAAAACTATCAGACATTAAATAAAACACGACCTTGCGGATGTTGTCGTAAATTATGCGCCCTTGCTCTACGGCTGACACTATCGAACTAACGTTGTTATCAAGCAATACAATATCAGCCGTATCTTTGGCCACATCGGTTCCGCTGGACAAGGCAATGCCGACATCAGCCGCTTTTAAAGCCGGCGCGTCGTTAACGCCATCACCAGTCATTGCCACCACTTCGCCCTGGGCCTGCAGAGCATTAATAATGCGCATTTTGTCCTGCGGGGTGGAACGCGCCACCACTGCAAGTGTATTTATCTTGAGCGCTAAATCACTGTCACTAAGCGCGGCTAAATCAGCGCTGGTAAAAATCGCGCCGTCATTAACCTTTAAACCGGCCTGACGCGCGATTGAACGGGCGGTTAAAATATGATCGCCGGTCAGCATTATAAACTTAACGCCCGCGGCTTGCGCGCGCGCGATTGTCTGCGCCACCTGCGGCCGCAACGGATCCGACAATAACAACACTCCCAATAAAACAAAATCTTTGGGAATTTTAGAATCATCATTCAAACGAGCGACGGCGTCAGTCTTAAAATTACGGCTGGCCAAAGCCAGTAATCTATAGCCTTCACCGCTTAGATCATTTATATTTTTTAGCCAGACTTCTTTTTGTTCAGGCGCCAACGCTCCCGTCCGGCCGGTTAAATATATTTTGTCGCAATAAGTTAAAACTTTCTCCGGCGCGCCTTTTAAATAAGCAACCTGCCCGCCAGTTGGATTATCGTGCAGGGTAACCATAAATTTACGCTCGGAATTGAACGGTATTACCGCCCGCCGCGTCAAACCGGAGCGCAACTCATTTATATTTAAACCATAGTCTTGGGCCGCCAACAAAATAGCTTTCTCGGTGGCGCTGCCGACGGCCACTGGTTCATTATTATCAGCTGACATTTCAAAATATGCGTCCGAATTCAAAACGCCGGCGGTAAGCAAATCGCTAATATTTTGGTGTTGGTGAATGGCAACTACGGCGGGCCGGCCCATTGAGTTTGGAATCAAAACTTGAGTCGTTCTCATTTCACCAGCTGTCACGGTGCCGGTTTTGTCAAAACAAATAACCGTGGTGGAGCCAAGCGTTTCCGCCGTCGTCAGACGCCTGACCAAGGCTTGCTGTTTTAAAATACGACGCATGCCAATCGTCAGTATTACCGTTACCAACACCGCCAAACCCTCGGGCACGGCGGCAACGGCGATCGCGACCGCCGTCGTGAACATTTGCCGCAACGGATAATTAAGCAGGGTGCCGCCAATAATCACCATCCCGCAAATAGCCAGCACCACCCAACCAACCAACCGCGCGAACCGAGTGAGCTTAACCTGCAGAGGGGTAGATTCATTTTTTACCGACAACAACAACTTAGCAATTTTGCCCAGTTCAGTATTTATCCCCGTAGCCACTACCACCCCGGTCGCTTGCCCGCGCGTGATGGTAGTGCCAAAATACAACAAGTTGGTACGCTCGGCCAATAAACCGGCTTTGGCCAAACGTTCAATTTGTTTTTTGACCGGCTCGGATTCGCCAGTTAACGGCGCCTCACTAACTTCCAACTCACTGGCAGTTATTAATCTAATGTCAGCCGGAACCCGATCGCCCGCCTGCAAATTTACAATGTCACCGGTTACTAAAGTCTCAACTTTAACGCTTGTCCAATTACCGTCTCGTTTAACGCGCGCAATTCGCTGCACATAATGCCGTAATTCGTTTAAGGCCGTCTCGGCTTTATATTCCTGAAAAAATCCGACAATAACATTAACCGTTACCGCCAATAAAATAACAGTAGCATTGAGATTTTCACCAATTATAAGCGATATACCGGCGGCTATTATTAAAATAACTATCAAAGCGCTGGTAAACTGGCGTAAAAATATTTTTAACGGCCGGACGCCGGTTTGGCGCGGTAGTTGATTATGACCATGCTGAACCAATCTAATTAAGGCATCTTGGCTGGTTATACCCTGCGCCGACGTTTTAAGTAATCCAAAAACATCCGACACGTTAAGCGCCTGCCACAAGGGCGGCTCCTGGCTAGTCGGGTTAGTAAAAAAATCGCTCATGAAGGATTAATAAACTTTATTTTTATTATAACTGTCAAAAAAACTAGCTCGACCGGCTAAGAGCTTAGCTTTAACCCGCTTAGTAGCCTCCGACTTTCTAACTTTAAAACTGGACGGCGTGCGGTAACGGGTAACAGCGGAATTGGTTTTGTGCGAGTGATTGCGCATAATTAATTGTTTAACAATTGCTTTTGATAAATTCGTACTAATCCTCTTTGCCCGCTACCGAACTTTATTTTAGACAAATCCTTCACCGCTATAAAACGGCACTCAAACCAACGCTTTCCTTGCTTAACCTGGTCGGTGTCCTTATGCAACCACACTTTATTTGCATTTACCCTCTGTAGTGGTCGGCAAATGAAATATATTTGACAATCGGAGTATTTTAATTTTGGCGCCGCATAGTAATTTAACGCCAGCGGACCAACAACCCTGCAGTTCAAGCCGGTTTCCTCTTTTATTTCGCGCACAATATTTTTCTCCAAAGACTGACCGTATTCTATGGTACCACGGACTAATTCATAACCCAACCTTCTTAAGGACTGCTGACTGGGTGGACCGTTAAACGACCGTGAAACTAATATATAAGTCTTATTCTTACAAACAATCTCAACTACGGCACCGATTTTAAGTTTAAAATTTGGTTGCAAGGGGAAATATTTATTCATATTTTGATTATATCATATAAATTAATAAGGCCTTAAATCCAATAACAAAACCCCACCTTGAGCGGGGTTTTGTTATTATTAGGACTTACGCGTTTGAGCCAAGTTCGAGGCAAAACCGAGCATTTGAGCAAGCCGTAGTAAAACTACGGTGAGCGAAAAGCCGAGGTTTTAACGAAGAAATTGGCCAAAGCCGCTTGAGGGGTCGGGCTGCGCCCGCCCCTCAAGCGGCAAGCGCGTAAGTCCTAATTATTTACTAATTTCCATTAGCTATATGCTATTAGCTAATAGATGGTGTCGCGCTAAGCGCGACTATAACCACGCTTCGCTAGTGGCGCGGCGTTAAACGCCGTTCAAGCCACGCTTAGCGTGGTGGGTCTGGCGGGGATCGAACCCGATTAGAACAAAAACAAAAAACTCAATAAACCAGCGAAAAATCGCTTAACGTAAACAAAAAACAGATTTTCATCTGTTATCAGTAGTTATCAGTTTTAGGCAACTTTCGTCACTTCGTGGGCAACCCGTGGGCAACACTGGGGAGGTGGTGAAAAAAATTAATTAAATGATTTACGGATTCTTTTTTTTACTTTTTTATCTTGTGTAAATCCCAAAAAGTTATTACCCCAATCAAACACTAGGGCCATATTAATTGCTTTTAGTAAACTTGTTCCTATTAAACATGGGCCTGCATCTACTATTTGTATTGGGAAATTAAAGATTTCCGTATCTAGGAGTTTAATTTTAGTATTAATTATACCTACCTCGTGTTCAATTCCTTGGGAATCCTTTGTCTTGTCCTTTTTAATAATAGTTAATTTTAGTTTGTCTATTATCACTTTGTTTAACTGTAAATACCCGTTAAATCCTGTATCAATTAAAAATTCAACATTCTCCTCAATTTGTACTTTTTCGTTCAGAACTTTCAATGTAATAAAGCATTCGCCTTTTTCTGCGATACGTAAATTTACTTTTTTACCAATTAACTGATGTGTATAGATTGCTGGTTTAATTTTCATAAATACATTATCTTAGTGGGTCTGGTGGGAATCGAACCCACGATCGCACCCGCTTAGCGGGTCGCCCTCTATCAAATTGTAGCTCAATGGTAGAGCTTATCAGTATGAAACATTATTTTGGTGGGTCTGGTGGGAATCGAACCCACGACGCCCAGCTTAAAAGGCTGGCGCTCTACCATTGAGCTACAGACCCAAGAGTTTAGCTGATGGCTAATGGCAAATAACTAGTAGCCAGAAATAAAACAACTCATCAAACAGAATATATTCTTTTGCTTGCCTTGTCAACACAACTTACTTGGGTAAATCCAACAACTTAAACAATATCTGCCGCGTTACTTCTACATCGGCCAAGGCGCGGTGGGCTGTCGGCTGCGGAATGTTAAAATGCCGCGCTAAATAATTCAAAGCATAACTGCCTAACATAAGTTTAGTCCGCGCCAATTCCAAAGTATCCACTATTGGATTACCAAGCGGCGGCAAACCCAAATCATTAAGATGCTTATTAATAAACGACATATCAAAACGGATATTGTGCGCCACCAGCGTAGCCCCCTCGCTAAACAACACAAAGGCCGGAATAACCTCGTCTAAAGTATGTCCTTCCCGCGCGATGATTTCGTTGGTAATACCATGCAGGGCCATCGCCTCGGCATCTACTTTGCGGCCTGGATTAACTATCACATCAAACGTATCAATAACTTCGCGGCCGCGCACGCGCTCCGCTGCCAACTCAACAATCGCATGACCATTTTCTGGTTTCATACCCGTGGTCTCAACATCAAAAATTACATAGTCAATTTCGCTCATAATACGTTAATATTAAAATAATCCCCTTGTTCTGTCGAGTTAATTAAGTTATTGATAAATATGTGAACAAATTGTGTATTCATGGCCCTTGATTTAGCGCCTTAGCAAGCGTATAATAAGCAGTACTATGCCTACACGCACAACTCACGGATCAGCTGATCGCATACCGCCACAGAACCTAGAGGCTGAAATGTCCACCCTGGGTTCACTGCTAATTGATAAAGACGCTGTTATAAAAATAGCGGATTTTTTGCAGGCGGCGGATTTTTACAGCGACGCTAACGGCCAAATCTACGAATCAATGATGGACCTGTATGAGGCTAAAACGCCAATTGATATTTTATCGCTCTCCAGCCGCTTGCAGGAAAAAGGCTTACTGGAGACAATTGGCGGACATGGCTATTTGTCGGAATTGTCCAACCACGTGCCCACCTCAAGTAACGTGCTGTACTACGCCAAAATTGTTCAGCGCAAAAGCACGTTGCGTAAACTGCTGCGCGCCGGGTCTGACATTACCGCCCTCGCCTTTCAGGAAACCGAAGATATTGAAAATGTAATGGACGAGGCCGAACGCAAACTTTACAGCGTGTCGCAAAATTTCTACCATCAAAATTTTATCCCGATTAAATCAGTGCTAAGCGAAGCTTTTGACCGTATTGACGAACTGCACAAAGGAGCCGGCAAATTACGCGGTTTGCCCACCGGTTTTGTTGATTTGGATAACTTATTGGCTGGCCTGCAAAAGTCCGACCTGATTGTTTTAGCGTCCCGCCCCAGTGTGGGTAAAACATCCCTGGCCCTTGATATCGCGCGCCATGTCGCTACCCATGAAAAAAAGGGCGTTGGCATATTCAGCCTGGAAATGTCCAAGGAACAGCTGGTTGACCGCTTGCTCTGCTCCGAGGCCGGCGTGGATATGTGGCGGATGCGCACCGGACGCTTGTCGGACAAAGAAGACGACTTCCCGCGTATCGGGCACGCCATGGGAGTTTTGTCGGAGGCGCCGATATTTATTGACGATTCGGCTACCGCTAATATTATGGAAATTCGCACCAAAGCGCGGCGCTTGCAAATGGAACATGGCTTAAGCTTGATTGTGGTTGACTACTTGCAACTAATGGAGGGACGTAATTTGGAAAACCGCGTGCAAGAAGTGGCGGAAATTACGCGCGGCCTTAAGGCTCTAGCCCGTGAGCTTAATGTGCCGGTATTAGCGCTATCGCAGCTCTCCCGAGCAGTTGAAATGGCCAAGCCGGCTATACCGCGGCTGTCCCACTTGCGCGAATCAGGTTCAATTGAACAAGATGCTGATGTAGTGCTGTTTATTTACCGTAAGTCAGCTGACAAAAATTATCATCCCGATGACATTCCGGCTGATGAAAAAAACTTGGCGGAAATTCACATCGCTAAACACCGCAACGGCCCAACTGGAATTATACGCTTGTATTTTAACGACACCATTGTCAGTTTCCGCAGTTTGGAAAAGCGCGGCGCCACCCCGCCGCCACAACCGTAATTTTGATTTTTGATTTTTTAATTTTGATTTTTTATATGTCAATGTTTTCCAAACTTAAAGAAATTAAAGATTTGCGTCAGCAAGCTAAATCAATCCAAGGCGTACTGGCTAAAGAAAGCGTGGAGACTTCAGCGGCTTGGGGCAAAGTTAAAGTTAAAATGAACGGCAATCAAGAAGTGCAAAAAGTGGAAATTGACGTTGACATGATGACGCCGGCCAAAAAATCAGATTTGGAAAAAGGCCTGCAGGAAGCAGTTAATGACGCTATTAAAAAGGCGCAAAAGATAATGGCGGAAAAAATCCGCGCCCACGGCGGCTTAAACATTCCGGGCCTTAAGTAAGGCTAATAAAATTTTAGCAATGGGCTCACTGAAAATATATATTCCCCAAAAATACCGCTGGCTAGCGCCAGCGGTTATCTTGATTGTCGGTGGGGCTTTACAACAAACAAACTGGCTGTCACCGTCCAATCATAATAATTCCCCGAGCAAACCCAAACTTACCAATATCGCTGAACCCGCCGACGGCTCAATAGCGGTTAAACGCGTTATTGACGGCGATACCATTGAACTGGAAAATGGCGAACGAGTGCGCTATATCGGCATTAACGCGCCGGAAACGGTTGACCCCCGCCGGATGGTGCAATGTTTTGGCAACGCTGCCAAAGCCAAGAATACCGAACTTACCGCCGGACAAAAAGTTAGATTAGAACCAGACGTTTCCGAGCGCGACCAATACGGCCGTCTCCTGCGCTATGTTTACGTGGGCGAAACTTTTATAAATTTGGAATTGGTAAGGCAAGGCTATGCCTACGCCTCGCCTTTTCCGCCTGATGTAAAATATAAACAGCTTTTTTATGAAGCCGGACGCGCCGCCCGCGAGACTAATTTGGGATTATGGCAAGCTTGTCCGCACCGCCCCAAAGCAAAATAAAACTCCCTCCCGCTGTCCGCCGGCTGGCGGAATCGGGTCAGAATGACAGCTTATGGGTCAAACGCGCCAGGCGGTAAACTTGTTTGATTGCTGGTTTTGTTGCTATAATTCTAACTAAGCTTTGTCAAAATTTTACTATAATTATTATAAGTTCATTTCAAATTAAGCAAAATGTTTGTGATTCTCCATTTCGACTCGTCAAACGAGTCTTCACTCAGAATGACAAAGTAACCCTTGTCCATTTTGGAATTAATTTATAACAACTCCCGGTTTTAACTTTTAATTTTTCCCGCCCGAGGCGGGTCCGCCTTGGGCGGAGATATTTGTCTGGCTACGCCAGATCTCGTCGTAGCTGCGCAAGATCTCGCGGAGCGAGACGTAGCGATGACGTAGCGACGATCGTACCTTAGGTAGATCTGTGTCCCTACGGGACATCTACCGTAGGCGGAGATTTTTGACCTTTGACTTTTAACTTTTGACTTTACCCCGTTACACCCAGAATGCCCCACCCTTCAGGGTAGGGATGAACCCCGTTAGAAGTAATACCAATGGCTGTCGGGATACTCCACCACCGGTGGAGACTTCTAACGGGGTGAATGGGAAATTAAAAGTCTTCCCTAAAAATGCCCCGTCCTTCAGGACGGGGTGTAACGGGGTTTACTATAATGTCCCCACGCCGCGCGCTTTAAAAAGACTGTTCTAAATACACCAAATGTAAATAAATTTATTTAGTATACTGGAACTACTGTCGATATTATTGATTTACGCCTATGAAATTTGGCAATAAATACACTTCTCTCATAAACTGGCTGAAACAGGCCGGCAAAACTAAGGCCATACTTAGTGACAGCCTGGCCGACGATAATAATAAAACTAAACGTTTAGATTTATTAAACACAATCTTAAAATTACCTACTGCCAGAGCTAAGTATATTGAAGCTGATAAATTCAATCTACATAATCCGATTATAAAAAACTTAATTAAAGAATTGGGTAGCCGCACTAAAAAATACAGTTTCCGTATCGCCCCGCAAGAAACAATCGCCGGCGCCTTCCCCGTAATCAAAAAATACGGCCTGACCTTTGCGCAATTTGAAAAGTATTTAAAAAAATTACGCCTGCCCAAGGATAAAACCACCATCCGTATCACTGACTACCGTGACACCATAAAGTACGCCGCCATAATTATTGTCAGCCCCGATGGAATCATTGGCGAAGTGGCGCGCGGCACGCTCTATCATCTCACTTATGCTATTCCACTTAAAAGTGCTGACAAAATAACCGCTTTTTATCAAACACCCGGTGGCCATCTTACCCTGGTGAGCCCCACGCCCGAACTTAACACTCTGGCCGCCACTGTCATAAATTATCTATACCTAAAAAATAACTCAGTCAAGCAAAAACTTCGTCGCCAGGGCTTTCGCATTTACGGCAACTATTTGGCCGGTTACTATGAATACGTGGAAGGCGCTGACGGTGACGGTGTTTTTACCGATATGAACCTTAAAAAAATTACTACTAATATTAATGTTAAAGCTGTTATTAAATGCTTAAAAAAGCAGGCTGGTAAAGGTAACCCATTGCTAAGGGGGCTACCGGTGAATCCAGCGCCTAAAATTGTGACTGGCAATATTCAACTTATAAACGACCAGACGATTAATAAATTCCGAGCCGGCAATATCCTTCTTTGTAAACGCACGACTGTAACTTATTTACCAGCGATGAAACGAGCCAAGGCTATAATAACTGAACTCGGCGGGCTTACCAGTCATCCGGCTATTATCGCGCGCGAACTCAAAATACCTTGTTTGGTCGGCATACCCGGCGTAACCAAAAAACTGCGTGATAAAACTCAAGTCCAAATAAATATGGCAGAAGGCACCATCAAACCAACAAGTTGATTAAGCTTTTATCCCGAATATTTTCCTAATTAAACTCCCTCTGTTATAATTATTATGAACTACCTCGCGGCCAGCCGACGAGGTATCGGCGGCTCTTCAAAAAGTGTTCATTCGTCCGAAGCTCCATGTTCCTCCTTGTCGATCCCGCTTCAGCCCTAGGCTGATCCGCCTCGGGCGGAGAAGCTTCTCCAGGATTCTCCCTATCTTTATTCCCGCGGCAAGCCGCGGGGTATTGACAGCGGAGGAGAATAAAGATTTATTCCAATTTTGATATTTTCCGCCAGCACGCCCCGCCGAAGACGAGGCTCCGCCGAATGGCGGGCCGAGGGAGGCGGATCCCGGCCGGCCGCCGGGCAGGCCCCGCTTAGTGGGGCAGGCGTCCGTGGCGGAGACTTTTAACCCTTGACTTCTAACTTTTTAATTTTGATATTTGACATTTGACATTTGGATTTTGAAATTTCCCGCCAGAGGCGGGTCCGCCTTGGGCGGAGATTTTTGCTATTTAACTTTTGACTTTTAACCTTCGGTTTCTAATTTTTGAATTTTGATTTTTGCATTTTGAATTTATACTATGTCCCCCACCCCGCGCGCCTTGGAAAAACTAATCCAGGAATTCACTAAACTGCCCGGCATTGGCCCCAAAACCGCCGAACGGTTGGTTTATTATTTGTTAAAACAACCCAAAACTGAACTGGAATTATTGGCTGATATTCTGCTGCAGGTTAAAAAAGATGTCACTACCTGCCAAAATTGTTTCCGCTTTACTGACCAAAACCCCTGTCTGCTATGCGCTGATAAAAAACGGGACCACCATTTGCTTTGCGTTGTCGCCGAAAGCCAAAATATTCCAATTATTGAAAAAACCGGCGCCTTCGCCGGCCTCTATCATGTACTGGGTGGCCTTATTAGTCCGCTGGAAGGCACTACTCCTGACAAACTGCGTATTAACGAACTAATGGTCAAACTTAAAAACAACGGCTTTAAGGAGGTCATATTGGCGTTAAATCCCGATTTGGACGGCGAAACTACCAGTCTTTATTTAAGCCAGCTAATTAAGCCGCTCAATGTTAAACTTACGCGCCTGGCCCGCGGCCTGCCCATGGGGGCTAATTTAGAATACGCCGACGAGGTAACGCTGGAAAACGCTATTATCGGCCGGAGCGAATTGTAATTTCACATGATAAAACCCACCCCGACATATATCGGGGTGGGTTTTATTGTTAATCTCTAGGCATCATCATCCATATCTTCTTCCTCTTCTTCCTCATCCTCCTTAACTTCTTCGTCCTTGGTATCAGTATCGCCTGACGGCACCACTGTGTCGTCGTCCGACTGCGTACCAGCCTGCGTATTTTCGTCGTCAAACATAATATAAGTCCTTTAACCTAATTTCGGACTAAAGCCGGAATTAAGCCATAGGGTTAATTAGAAAATTGTTAGATTAGGCAATCTTATCTATCTTTACTTCGCTAAAAGGTTGACGGTGTCCGTATTTTTTATGATATCTAATCTTGGCTTTATAATGTACCACTAAAACCTTTTTGGCCCGGCCCTGTTGAGTAAGCTTGGCTGATACTTTAGTTGCTAATTTAGGCTGGCCGATTTCCAGCTTACTGCCGTCAGCTTCAGCCACTAATAAAACCTCATTGAACTCCACTGGTTTGTCGGCGACGGCAACCAACTTCTCAACCTTTAAAGTGTCGCCGGCTTTAACTAAATATTGTTTACCGCCGGTTTTAATAACTGCAAATTTTGCCATATAAACTTATATATTAACGCATTAGGTAACAAGAATACTACCTTACTAAAAAATTTGTGTCAAGGCCAAATAAGCTCTCAATAGTCGCCCACCACGTTGTCACCCACTTTAACGCTATTCCCCTTAACCCAACCGGCTGGCACCTCAATAACAGCGTCAATGGGCTCAAGTGTTTTTATAATAACAGGATAAGGCGATTCATTAGTGGGCGGTGGAATATCATTATTTAGTTGTGCCACCTTGTCATTGCTAACCCAAATAAAATCAAGCGCAAACTTCATATCCTTCATCCAAAACGTATATTTATCAGCCTTGGCAAATTTAAACAGCATACCAGTACCCGGCGCTAAAGAATCACGGCCGGATAACCCCCGTGTTTGTTGCTCGATGGTAAGGGCCAACTCAACCCTAAGGGGTGCGCTACCGACTTTAATATCGCGCCAATTTGTAAGGTTAATATCTGCTTTGGGCGCCACCGCGCAGCCGGATAAAAATAGAGTCACTACGCTAATTGCTATAAGCCTTGACATAAATGACATTATCTAATATTATATACCATTAATAACCTTAACAACAAAAATACCTCTCCAAAAACATAAACTACGCTATTAGTATAAAAGTAACAAAAAACAAACTTTCAAACAAAACGAGGTCAGCTATGAGTGCTACAATCGATAATTTACCAGTAGATGTAAGAAGTACTGTAGAAAAATTTTTACAATTAACAAAAGACCGAATAACAAAGTTCGCTACCGAGTTTCTTAATATCCAGTTCCACCTCTTTTGTAGGAAAATAACAATTCCAGACTGTCTGATATTCTTAAAATCCTACATATTCGGCGGAACCACAAACTATACAAATCGCTCCAGTCACACTCTTTTTGCAAAACTGCTATCCGATCCAGACTTTGTTGAAATGATGGCTTGCATCAAGCAAGCTACCAAAGAAAAAAGCACTCTGGATAATCTAAGAGAAGAAATAAAACCTTTAATTGAGGCAGAAACATTCAAAAATATAATCTTGGAAGAGTTAACAGCTGCCTTACTGGCGATTAATTCTGGCAATGGAGTCGAAAAAACTCTAGCCGAATTTACACAAAGTCAAATACAAAACTTAATTTCCGAAGCTAACCGCTGGGATATCAGGGCTGAAGAAATTATCTCAAATATTAAAAACGCGAGTATGGACCCAATACTTTTCTATGATAAAGATGTCAGCATCTTCTCAATAATTGAGATTTACTCTCCGGGTCAAACAATTAATTAAAACGTAGGGACGATTGCTTATTAACATTGTTAACTAGCAGCGTCCCGATTTTTTTTATACTTATAAACCCAGACTAGCAACCCGGCCAAAAAGGCCATAACGAGTACCAAAATGCCGAGCGCAACCAATTTGCCGCGGCTGCCTAAGAACAAAGCGCTGATGCCAAAAACCGCGGTTAAGGCATATAAAAACCCTACTGCCTGCCGATGCGACAAACCAATATCCAACAAGCGGTGATGCAAGTGGCGTCGGTCGGCTTGGGCCAAGCTGTGCTTTTCCCAAAACACCCGGCGGATAATTATCCAAGCTACGTCCAACACCGGTATGCCCATAACCAGCAAAGTGGTGGCAATTTTACTGCCGCTGATTATGGCCAGCACGCCCAGCATAAAACCAATCAGCAAACTGCCGCCTTCGCCTAAAAAAACCCGCGCCGGATGCCAGTTCCACACCCAAAACCCGAGGAGCGAACCGGCTAATATTATCGCCAACAAGCCGACCGAAGGCTGATAAAACGGCGTTACTTGAGTTAACCCGAATATCACCAGGGCCCCAATAACGCCAATGCCGCTGGCTAACCCGTCCAGCCCGTCCAGTAACTTAGTCGTATAGGTTATGCCGAGCAGCCAAAAAAACGTAACCGCGCCGGCTAAACCCGGCCACATCACATCGTTTAAATTTATCACCCCGCCGAACGGGCTGGTTATAACTTTTACGCCCAGGCCGCTGACCATAACTAGGCCAATGGCGATAAGCGGCGCCACCAGTTGCTGAGCCGGCTTAAGTTTAAAATAATCGTCCAGCCAGCCACCGAGCATAATTATTAAACCAGCCACAGCAATACCTGTCAAAACCGTCAGATTAAGATCTTTGCCCGGCAAAATATCGGTAAATATTAAACCGACAAACATTAGAATCGTAAACGATAAATATATAGCCCAACCGCCGAGCAGCGGCTTGGGTTCGGTGTGAATTTTGCGCCCGCCGTCGGGGTAATCAACTATGCCGCGCGCCAAGGCAAAACGTTTAACCAACCAGGTTAATCCTAATGACAGTAAAAACGCGCTAAGTGCAAAAATAGCAAAAATTAAAGATGGCATACCCAGTATATCAACTTTGCTAAACCACCTTAAGCGCGAGCGCGGTTAAACAAAGGTAATTGATTAAATAATTCTAAACAAAACATAATTTTATAATAAAAGGTGGTTGAAGCGAGCCCAAGCACCAAGAATAGTCAAAAGATTGGGATTGTTGGCCGCTCGCTGCCGATGAGGAATATACCACCGGAGCGATGCCCAGTACCGTGCTTGCCTGCCCCGTAGGGAACTTGTTCTCCTTCGGGGCTCTGGTACTGGGCGAGCGCCAGCAAAGTTGTATTACCGGGCATACCCAGTATATCAACTTTGCTAAACCACCTTAAGCGCGAGCGCGGTTAAACAAAGGTAATTGATTAAATAATTCTAAACAAAACATAATTTTATAATAAAAGGTGGTTGAAGCGAGCGCTAGCAAAGTTGTATTACTGGGCATACCCAGTATATCAACTTTGCTAAACCACCTTAAGCGCGAGCGCGGTTAAACAAAGGTAATTGATTAAATAATTCTAAACAAAACATAATTTTATAATAAAAGGTGGTTGAAGCGAGCGCTA
>Ga0265296_1001171_pt1 | contig 31778 bp, 48 predicted proteins | sample MunlanPumphouse1_FD_189073 | JGI IMG/M metagenome (GOLD analysis project Ga0265296, IMG submission 189073) | Groundwater microbial communities from a municipal landfill in Southern Ontario, Canada - Pumphouse #1 | ecosystem: Environmental > Aquatic > Deep subsurface > Groundwater | place... | reverse complement strand
TCGGCAACTTTTATTTCTGCCTGTTTTTCATTATTCAATGCCTCATCAAGCTGTTTTTTCTTCTCTTCAAATAAATTGTCATATTTAGAAAGTTCAAAAATGCTGTATTTTAAAGATTCAAAATGTTGATTTAAAATTTCTATATCTTTTTCAAACATTTCGCTCGATTTTTCAAGTTCTTGCATTCTTTTTCTTTTTTCCTCTAAATTCTGAAGCCGAATTTTTAATATATTCGTTTCTTGGATGTTTTTTTCTTTGGAAGAAATTTCTTCTTCGAGAGAGGAGATTTTTTTCACTAAAATCAATTTTTCAAGTTCAAGTTGTTTAATATTTATTATATTTTGAGAATTATCAGAATCCAATTTATTAAAGACATTTGCCTTGTAATTTGGATCAACATCCTGCAAACAAGTCGGGCATATTTCTAAATGGGAAATATTTTGTTTTGTCTTTTCATTTTCCTGCATTTTTGATTTAGATGTATTTATCTTTGATAATATCTGCAAATTATCTTCATTTAATTCTTGTTTTTGCTTTTTAAGAAAATTAATTTCCTTCTGGATTTGTTGGATTTTTGATTCGTCGAAAACTAAACCCCTGAATTCTTCCAATTGAATTTTCAGCTGTTCAATTAATCTCTTATTAGAGGAAACAGAATCTTTTTTATTCAGAATCATAATTTTTGTTTTTTCTATTTCCTGCTGGAGTTTATTTTTCTCTTCAATCTTAAATGAAATTTCCTCTTTTTGTTCTTGTATTGTTTTTCTTTTTTCTTGTTTTAAGAAAAGTTCTTTTTCAACTGACTCAAGATTAAGATGTTTTGTTTCAAGTTCTTCTTCTTTTTCAATGATGTTCATTTTTTCCTGTTCAATTCCGGCAGTGAGTGCCTCCTTAATTCTTTTTTCTTCCCTTAATTTCACAGTTATTACCGACGTGTTCTCTAAAATTCTTTTGTATTTATCTATTCCAAAAACATGCCTTAAGGTATTTATTCTCGTTTCAGGATCCTGCAAAATTATTTGCTTCATTTCTTCCTGCGGGGTATAAACAGTAAATTTATAGAGAAGATTCTGTTTTTTTGAAAATTCATTTGGATAAGATAAAAGTTCCAGAATCATATTTTTTAATTCTGTTACTGAGGTTTCCTGTTTTTCTCCGTCGATTTCTATTGAGCAATAATCTTGATTTATTGATTTTCCACGTTTTAATTTTCTTTCTATTCTAACTAATTTATTGTCCAATTCAAATTCAAGAACAACTCCGCCATCTTTCGCGCCATTTCTTAAAATTGAATTCCCCCTCTGCCCTGGCTGTAATCCAAACAAACCGAATTCAATTCCAAGCAAAACAGAAGTTTTCCCGCTTCCAATATCTCCAGAAAGTAGAGTAGAACCAGATGGAAATTCCACTTCCTGATTTTCATAACTTCTTATATTGTTTAAGTTTATTTTTTTTAATATCATTTGAAGACAACCTCGCGGTTTTCTCTCACACACTTTCCCTTTCGTATTTGTGGGGCGATTTCTTCAACTCGAGCCCAGGTTTGCTTCAAATTTGCCTTCGGAATAAATGCAAACCTAAACTCTCGGCCTCCGAACGGAAATCGCATAGAAAATTTATTATTTGACATTTTTTAAAACCTCAAAAGTTTTTTTGCATTATCCAATAATCTGTTTGTAAAGATTTCATTTTTTTCGTCTTCTTGTTTTTCTAGTGAGAGCGCATTCATTAATTGGTAAATAAGCTGATTCAAATCGGACGGGTTTTTTTCTGAATAAAATTTTATTGTTTCTTCTTCGATGTTTTCTGAATTCTGGAGTTCAATTTCAAGTTCGAGTTCTTTTGTATTTAACTCATGAGTATTTTTCAGCATAAAATAAATTCCTTTTGATTTTACATATTCTTCTATTTGCGGAAATCTTATGTCGGAATTTCTCCCTTGTTCAATTTCTCCTTTTAATCTTAAAAGAATTATCTTATCTTCCAAATCTCTTTGATTTAATTCAGAAATTATCTGTTCTGTTGATGTAAGCGCGTTTCTTATTTGAATTGTTATTGGAAGAGTTTCTTTTAATTTTATCTCAATTTTTTTTAAGGAAATTTGTGAATTCCCATTTGTTTCGACGATGTAAAAACTTCCTGAACCTAAATCCTCGAGTTCTTGAAAATTATTCGGGAACACTGGACCAGGATAAACAAAATTTTGATATTGGAAATCAATATGTAAATGTCCTAATGCATAATAATCTGCTTTTGGAAGTAAATCTGCTTCAATCGCGTCGATAGGGAGGGTTCCTTTTGCCTTGTCTAAAGTTGTATGAAACATAAAAATTTTGAACATGCCTGGAGAGTCATTTAATTTTATTCTCCTTAAATCTGGAACTTCCAAGCCGGATTTTTTTCCAGGATAGCCGTAAATTGCAACACCGCCGTAAATTGTAGGATTTAGAAAAAGTTTTTTTTCTCCATCTTTATCCTCTCTCTCTTCAAAATTTTCTACATTTTTGCAAAATCCTGCTTTTTCCAATACATCTAAAAAAGTTTTTCCTGAAACAGAATAATCATGACTTCCAGCTACGATAAAGCACGGGATATTTGCTTCTTTGAGTTTTCTGAATTGCGAAAAAGTCTCTTTTAAAATTTCTATTGGAGGATATGCCGAATCAAATAAATCCCCTGCGATTAAAATAAAATCAAGTTTTTCTTTAATGCATATTTCAATTACTTTCTCAAAACTTTTGAAATTTAAATCCTGCATTGGCTGTTGTTTCCATCCTCCTAAATGAACATCAGAAATATGTGCGAAGCGTACCATAAACTAAAGGGCATGTAAGGAATATATAAAGATTATTGGGGTGAGTTTATTCTTTTATTTTAGAATAAATAATTATCATAGGAATTAATACAAATGCTCCAATAAAAATAGTGTTTTGTGGACCAATTTTATCTGCAATAAATCCTGCGAGAGGGAAAAAAATAATCGCAATCAACGACATTAACATATTTCTAAAAGAGCCAATAGTTGCTCTCATTGGAGATGGAACAAATTTCTGGAATAAAGTTATGTCTGCTGGATGAAAAAAATCGTAAGTTGTCATAAATAAAATATAAATTAATAAAATAGGAATTAAAATATTTACAAACCCCATTAGGAATAAAAGTAAAAATTGCACTGAAAGGATAATTAATAAGTATTTTACATATCCCCCGGAAATTTTTATTAAGGGTTTTATAAAATAAGGAATAAAAATGCCTAAGGCAAAGGTTGCTGAGAAAAGATAACCAAACCAATATTCTTTAAATCCTAAATTCTGAAGAAGGGGGTACCAAGTTATATCTCCTGCCAAACTAACAATTAATGCAAGTCCGATTACTCCAAGAAGCATCAAAAAAATTCCTTGATGATTAATAGAATAATTAATGGATTTTTTTGAATGGGAGAAAAGTTCTTTAATATGTTTGGAGATTTTCTGTTTCTTTTTTATAAAATGCTCTTTAGCGAATAGAAAAACAAAAGAAGTTATTAACATTGAGCCCCCTGTAATTGGCCAGATAACTGAGAGCCCAAATTTTTTAACTAACAATGCACCGACAACCCCCATAATTAAGAAAGCAAAACTAAAAAAACTATGTCGTTTAATATAATATTCTTGAATTAAATTTTTTCTTTTTTCATGTTTTAATAAATCAACAACCCATGCTTCGCCTGCTCCTGACATTAAAGTTCCTACAGCACCCCAAATAAAAAACAAAAAAAGTAAAGTGTAAAAATCCTTAAAAAAGAAAACAGAAATAACTATTAATCCCGAAAGAAAAAGTCCTAGAATTACTGAAAGTTTTCTTCCGAAGATATCTGCTATTGCTCCCGTTGGAATTTCAAATAAAACTGCCGATAGAGACATTGAAGAAGTTAACAAACCAATTTGAAATAAAGACAAACCAAGATCCCTCATATAAATAACATAAAAAGCAGGATAAAGAAAAAATATACTAACAAATAAACAATCAAAATAAAATGGCCATAACAACCTTAATTCATCTTTTTTAAAAAAATTTCTAAACATATCATCACCTTTTCATAGATTATTCATCAACAACATTTAAATAATTAATTATTTTTCTTCAGACATGAGGTTCAGTATTCTTTTTGGAGGGCCTGCCGGAACAGGGCCGAATGTTTTGACACATATACTTGGAGAAGCACTTGTTGAACACGGGAATCATGTTTTTTATTCGAGAGATTATCAATCATTAATTCGTGGTGGAAATAATTTTAATGTTTTGACTTTTTCCGATGAGCCAGTTTGGAGCAATGATTCTGAAATTGATATAATCGTTGCCTTAGATGAAAATACAATAAAAATTCACAAAGACAAGTTGAAAAAAAGTGGATTTATTATCACAAGTAGAAAAGAAAATATGTATTTCGCAGGACGATTATTCAAAATGCTTTGTCTGGATTTTAAACTCTTAGAAAAACAATTGAAAAAACTTTCGAGATTTGAAGAAAATATGAAAGCTGCGAAAGAAGGATATGCAGAAGAAAAAAAGGAAGCGTGCAAAATTAGAGAACAAAAAGAAGACCATTATTTTATGAATGGAAATCAAGGAATTTCGGAAGGTGCGGTGAAATCTGGATTAAATATTTATTATGCTTATCCTATGACTCCTGCGACACCTATTCTTTCAGAACTTGCGGGAAAACAAAACGCTAAAAATTTTTCTACGAAAAATTTTGGCGCCACGAAATCTGAAACTGCGCCTTCGCGCAGAGAGAGTAAAGATTTCGTTGGAAAAGATTTATTAGTTTTAGAATTAGAAAATGAAATTGCAGTTGTAAATGCGGGAGTCGGAAGTTCGATTGTCGGGAAAAAAGTTATGGTTGGCACAAGTGGAGGTGGATTTGATTTAATGACAGAAGGATTAAGTTTATGCGGAATAGCAGAAGTGCCATTAGTTTTTTATTTAGCTCAAAGACCTGGGCCAGCAACGGGAGCTGCGACTTATACTTCACAAGGAGATTTAAAAATGGCTTTGAATGCAGGGCATGGAGAATTTACAAGAATTGTGTTGGCTCCGGGAGACCCTCGAGAAGCAGAAGAATTGACAAATCAAGCATTTTATTTTTCTCATAAATTCAAAATCCCTTCTATTATTCTTGGAGATAAACATCTTGCGGAAAGTTTTTACACCCTACATAAAGAAGCTAAAATAACTAAATCAGAAAATATAACAAAGTTAGCAAGATTCAATAGTTATGAAAGAGATGAGTTTGGAAGTGGAACAGAAAATCCAAAGATAATTGAGAAAAATGTTGTGGAAAGATTGAAAAAGAAATTGAACATAGAAAAAGAAGCTTCTAAATTTGAAATGTATTCCATTCATGGAGATTCAAAAAGCAAAAACATTATTATTTCATGGGGTTCAACAAAAGGAGCAATCATCGACGCTGTCAAAAACTTGGATGTTTGTTTTTTACAGATAAGATATTTAGAACCTTTTCCTAAAGAAATTAAAAAATATCTCGAAGAGAAAAATGTTATTTTAATTGAAAATAATTCAACAGGGCAATTGGGAGATTTGATTGCTGAAAAAACTGGAATTTTTATTCCAAATAATGATAGGATTTTAAGATTTGACGGAAGGCCTTTCTTGGCTGATGAGTTAAGGAAAGAGATTGAAAGGAGAGAGAAATGAAAATAAGAAAAGCAGATAAAAAAGATTTAAGAAAAATAGGTCTATTAATGAAAGCAGAATTTAGCAAACCACCCTTTAACGAAAAAGTATCTATTGATGCTGTTCTAAAAAGTCTAAACTTTTACGATAAAATTGGGAAAATAGTTGTAGCAGATATAGAAAATAAAATTGTTGGAGTAATTGTTTTTAAAATAGAACAATTTTGGGAAGGACCAGCAATTATTATTGAAGATTTAGCTGTTGTAGAAAAAAATAAAGACATTGGAAAGATGCTTATAGATTATGTAGAATCTTACGGCAAAAAGAAATCTGTTAAACATATCGAGTTTTTAACTCCTAAAAAATCTCCTGCCGTTAAATTTTATGAAAAATATGGCTACAAAATAAATAAAAATAGAATATATATAAGCAAAAAAATAAAATGAACAATTGTATATTTTGCAAAATTGTTGAAGGAAAAATACCTTGTGTTAATATTTGGGAAGATGAAGAACATATTGCAATTTTAGATTTGAATCCAAATGTAAATGGGATGACATTAGTAATACCAAAAAAACATTTTGACTCTTATGTTTTTGATATGAATAATTCCGAATATTGCGATTTAATGTTGGCATCAAATAAAGTAGCAAAATTATTAGATAAAAAACTTAAGGTAAAAAGAACAGCTTTAGTGATGGAAGGTTTGGGAGTTAATCATGCGCACATTAAATTATATCCTATTTATGGGCTTGATGAAAAATTTAAAGAAATTTGGGCGAAAGAAAAAGTTTTTTTTGACAAATATCCGGGGTATATTACAACGCAGTTAGGACCAGAGAAATCCATCGAGGAATTAAAAAAAATTGCGGAGAAAATAAAATAGTGACGAAAAAAATTTATTTAATTCATGGATGGGGAGGAAGTTCTGGAGGAGGATGGTTTAGCTGGCTGAAAAGAAGTTTAGAAAAACAAGATTTTGAAGTATATGTTTTTGATATGCCTGATAGCGACAATCCAAAAATTGAAAAATGGGTTAAATATTTAGAAAAAAATATTAAAGATATTGATGAAAATACTTTTTTGATAGGACATAGTATTGGAAGTCAAGCGATTATGAGATTTCTAGAAAAATTACCTCAAAATACTAAAATTGGTGGAGCTATATTTGTCGCTGGTTGGTTTAATTTAAAAGAAAATTCTTATGAATCTAAAAAGGAAGAAATGATTGCTAAACCATGGATAAACACTAAAATAGATTTTGAAAAAGTTAAAGATCACGCTAATAATTTTTTAGCTATCTTCTCTGATGACGACCCTTTTGTTCCATTAAGTGATATAGAATTATTCAAAAAAAGATTAAACGCTAAAACAAGTTTATTAAAAAATAAAGGTCATTTTGATACTCTCGAAGAATTTGAAGAGGCTTATAAAAAGATAAAGGAGTTTATTTTAAAATGACAAACGTAAACTTAAACACAAATATAATATCTACATGGTGTCCAGGATGTTTTAATTTTCAAATACTTGCAGGTGTGAAAAAAGTTTTGGCTGAAAAAATAAAAAATGAAAATGACAAAGAAAATTGGGCAATTGTTTCTGGAATTGGCTGTCACGCGAAAATTTTTGATTATATTAACTTAAATGGAATTAATACTTTACACGGAAGAGTTCTGCCGACGTGTTTAGGAATGAAAGTTGCAAATCCTAAATTAAATGTTTTAGGATTTTCAGGAGATGGAGATGCTTATGCAGAGGGAATGGAACATTTGATTCATATGGCACGTTATAATTCTAATATTAAATATTTTGTTCATAATAATCAGGTTTTTGCCTTGACAGTCGGACAGCCAACACCGACGACAGAAATAGGATATAAAGATAAGACAACACCAAGAGGCGTTAGGTTAATGCCCCTTAATCCTATTGGATTAATGCTTGCTGCTGGTTGTGGATTTGTTGCAAGAGTTTATTCAGACGTTAAACAAGTTGAAGAAGTTTTGAAAGAAGCACTGAAGCATAAGGGATTTGCATTTATTGAAATCTTACAGCCGTGCATAATTTTTCATCCCGACACAAACTATAAGGAAAAAACATATTCCCTTCAAGAAACAAAACACGATAAATCAAATTTTCAAGAAGCAATGAAAAGGGCGGAAGAATTTGATTACAATTCTATTCATGATAAAACAAAAATTCCTTTGGGAATTTTTTATCAAAAAGAAAAATTGGTTTTTGAAGATGTTGTTGGAAGATAGAAATTATTTTAAACTAGATTCTTCTTTATTTATTATGGAAAAAGTGTCTTATGAACATGCTAAAGATGCTGTAATAGAAAGTATTGCTTATAATTTGAATATTGATTTATCTGATGCTCGATTTTATTTAACTATTCCATCATGTGAACAGAGAAGGTTTGCTGAGATGAAACATGGAAATAAGACAATAATTCGTGAGAGATTAGGTTTAACTCAAAGAACCCATTAAAATAAAAATTTATTCGCTGAAAGAAATTTTATAGAATATCGATTTTTGGTGGAGCGTTATGACAAAGTCAGCTTCGGAGCGATTAAGGCAGAGGTGTGGATAAAATTCTTTGTCTGCGTTGTTCATATTCTCTTTTTGTAACTGGTTTTCCTCTCAATCCTGGAAAACGAGGAACTAAAATGTAATCATCATCTTTTAAATCATAGGCTATAGATAGATTCATAAGCTTTTCCATATCATCTGGATTATTTGGATCAAGTAATCTTCCCATATTGGATTATAATATTCATACTTTTTAAGAATATCTATGATAATTTAATTATATCCAAACTTCCCAAACAAATAATCTCTCCATGAATAAATTATCTTCTGCAATTTTTATCTTATTGTAATCTTGCCAATTTATCTTTTTTGTCATGGAGGAAGTTAATAAGAATATCTTTCCATTTTTATTTAAGCAAGATTTTGCTTGAATCAAAAAATTATTAATTATCTCACTTCCATTTTTTCCTCCAGTTGTTGCGATTTTTGATTCCTGCAGTTCTCTTTTGTCTTCGGGAAGATAAGGGGGATTAAAAATAATTAAATCATAGCGAGGACACCTGCGGTTTCCTTCGCTTAACCTTCCCTCTCGGCGCGGTTTGGCGATTTCTTCAACTGCCTCCGATGGAAATCGCATAAAATCCCAAATATTTTCAAATAAATCTGACTCAGTGCAATTAAATCCAATTCTTTTGCACTGCATAACTGCGTTGGGATTTATATCAGAAGAAAAAATATTTTTTACTCCAAGTTGCTGAAGAACTACCAACTGAATTCCTGAACCCGCACCAATTTCAAGAACTTTTAAATTATGATTTTCTTTTAAAAAAATAGGAATTTTTTCCTTCAGAACTTTTTGCATTAAATAAGAATCCTCTGCTGGGGAGTAAATTTTCGACGACATTTTAACCGGCGAGCTTAAAGAATTCTGTAATCCGACTCTTAAATATAATTACAAGAATAGCCGATGCGATAATTATCAAACTCCCCGCAATTAAAATTATCCATCCGAGTTTTGAATTCTTTTCTTCAGTATGATTAGTTACTTTTTGTTCAACTGTTTGAGAACCATATTGTGAAATTCTTTGAATTAGTTTTGATTGAATTTGTTCTTCTTGAGATGGGGGATTATATCGTGGAAAATTTTGAACTGATTTATCTTCTTGATTTTCTGGATAATTTGCTGACATTCTTTGTTGAGCTTGTTCGTTTTGAATAAATCTAGCTGCATCTTCAATATCTTCTTTTATGTATCCTGCTTTGTAAAAAGACATCATTGCTTGTCTTAGTGATTCACCTTTAGAAATAGCGTTTTTCAATCCTGCAGCAATATCCTCCCTTACCATGTTTTTATAAAGAAAAAGAAGTTTAAAAATTGTGTGGAGTAGGGAAATTAAAAGTAATTATTAATATAAACCTTTAAAACCATAAATCAAATTTATTTAAAATAATGGACACTTGTTTTTCTCTCGAAGAGATTGTTACAACTTTATTAAAAGAACCTGAATCATAATATTTTCTATCCTTATCTCTAAATAAATAATAAAAATTATCTGTAGGATGATAATTTCCATATATATCTTTTTTTCCGATATTAGAAATCTGCTCTGGAGATATTCCCTCTTCAAAATTAATTGCTCTTTCACATAAACCAATATTATCTCTGTTGCAATATCCTTCTTTAAATGCGCTTATTGTCTTATTATTAATGGATTGAAATTAGTATTAATATCATAGTAATCTTCACCCTCAACTTTCTTCAATTTTGCAACTACTTTATAAGTGATTGGGGTCATCACAACCTCTACTGTGGTTTTCAAAAACCAAGCAGAAAGAATAGAAGTAATTAAAAGACCTGTTGGGATGACTGCATAAAGTGCAATCACATAAAATAGAAATGTATTTGCACCTTCGCCAACAATTGTTGAACCAATTGTTCTTGACCAAAGATGTTTTCCTTTTGTCCAAACTTTCATTTTTGCCAAGGTATAATCATTTAAAATTCCTCCAATCCAAACAGCAATCCATCCGCCAATTAATATTCTAGGAATTTGCCCTAAGACGCGAGTGTATGCGTCGTTTGCATCAAATCCTACTGCGGGAGGAAGAAATACTACAACTGTATAAATTAAACCAGCAAGAACTGAACTAATTAATACCATCCAAACGACGCTTCTTGCTTTTGCATAGCCATACACTTCTGTTAAAATATCAGCAAAAATGTATGTAAAAGGAAAATAAAGAACCGTTGCAGAAACTGTAAAAATTCCTAACTGGACAATTTTTCCAGCAGTAATATCTGAGACAAGTTGAAAAGTAATATACAGAGCAGTAATTAAACCGAGATATTTATACTGTTTGGGAATTTTTGGTTTATTTTGTTCTATCTCTTTTTGCATAGTGTAATATAAATTAAGGACTATTATAAATTTATTGTTTCCATGCGCCGTTCCGTCTGGGTGAGGGATGGAGGTGGAAACTCCGCAATAAAATAAGAAAGATGGTCAGGCTATTTTGAAATTTTGGGATTGGGTGAAAGCTTTATAAATATTAATATTATTATAAAATCTTAAGTAATTAAAATGACATATAATAGTTTGGATGAAGTCCCAGAATTGGATATTGAGGCTTTGCCTATTATAGATGGATTTAGAGAAGCTAAAATAATTGATAAAGCAGAAGTAGCATATAGAAACGGATTATCAATGGGAATAAAAGATGGTGAAGTTACACGAACAGATCATATTCTAGTTAATATGCGATATGTTCTAGGCAAAGACTCACAAAGAGGACGATTGTATGCCTTAAGAAATTTAGATAATATTGGTAGTAATACAGCAAAATTTGATCCAGAAACAGTTCATAATGATATTTGGATTTATTTGGATTCTATCAAAAATTACAGGTCAGTTGATGCGCCCCGAGGCTGATTGCAACTAACAGCTTTTTAACGAACTTTTAAATATTTCAAAGTATCAGGTTTTGAAATGTTCGTTTTTGAAAAATGCTTCTAAAAACTTTTAACTTTTTAAATTAATTTTATTCTATCTAATTGATTTCAAAACTTCAGCACTTTCCCATTAGAGGAAAGATGAACGTTTTCTCCAAATTTATATCCAAGTTCTGTTGCAAGCTCCACCATTGGAGTTTCTTGCTGCAGACTTCCGTGAGCAGGAATTATATTTTTTGGTTTTAAGATTTCAACTAAATCTCTTAAATCTTCTCTTCCACCGTGTCCTGAAACATGAACATCGGTTTGCAATCGCACACCTTTTTTTCTTAATTTCTTATCCATTCTATCTCTTGAAAGAATATTTACTGGAGTTGGAATTACCGACGATGAAAAAATTAAATTGTCGCCTGGACGAAATTTAAATGGCGTTTTGTCATTTGTAATTCTATCTAATATCGAACCCGGTTCTGCCTGATGTCCGGTACAAACGACTAAATATCTTCCCCTATCACCTTCAATTTTCTTTAACAAAGAATTAACTTGGTTTCTGAATTTCATTAATTTAATGCTTGAATAAAAAGGGCATTGTTTTACTTCTTTTGCGGAATTGACATATTTATTTAAACTTCTTCCCAAGAATATTATTTGCCGGTTTGTTTTTTTTCCGAAATCTACTATGCTTTTTAATCTTGCAATATGCGAAGAGAAAGTTGTTATGAATAATGCAGAATTTCTATCCCGCACCGAAGAGAGTGCGTCTTCGACGAGATTTCGTGCAATTCTTTCACTTGGCGTTTTTCTGTCTGTGCCTGAATAAAGAGAATCAATGACTAAAACTTTTATTCCTTGTTTTCCTAATTCTCTAAGTCTTTTATAATTCGGTGGTTCTCCTATTATCGGATGATTGTCAAATTTGAAATCTAAAGCGTAAAAGAAAATTCCTTCTCTCGTATGTAAGGCTATGAAAGCACATTGCAATGTTGAATGGGTAGTATGAATAAATTCTATTTTGTATTTTTGATTTTTTGTGTTTAAAATATAAAAAGAATTTGGTTTTACTCTTATTCTTTGATTTTTTACTTTTATATTTTCATCTCTAAGAATTGTTTCCAAAACTTCCATTGTAAATGGTGTTGCCAAGATTTTCGCATTTGGATATCTGTGTGCGAGATAAGGAACTCCTCCGACGTGATCCAAATGTGCATGGCCGATGATAATTGCCCTGACTTTTTCCCGCCATCCGAGTTTGTCAAGAATTAAATCATCTGGAAGAACTTTTATTTTTCTAAGTTCTACTTCATTCATTTGTATCTGCGCTTCTGCTTCTTCTCTTTCAACTAATGGGGGCAAATAAATTCCAGCGTCGAATAAAAATACATCATCTCCGACTTTTACTGCCGTCATATTTTTCCCGACTTCTTCATAACCTCCAATTGTGCATATTTCCATTAAAAGACACCCGCTGGTTTCTTTTGAGCTTCCTCGAATGCTGATACCCTCAAGGGCACGAGACGGCTATTTTTCAGAATAGCCTCCGACGAAAATCGCACAAATTTAATTTTCATTTTATAATTTATTTATTCTCTTTTTATATCTTAAGGGTTGAGTGGTTTTTAAAATCTTTTACTATAATTATCTTTAAAAATGTGTTATGTTTTTTTCCTTTATGGGAGCTTTAATAGATGATTTTTATGAAGATAATGGATTTCAAAATGATTGCATAAAATTCATGAAAGATGTATATTATCCTAAAAGAAAGAATCGCAAATTACAAAAAATTGCAATTTCGGCCGATAAAATTTGTAGGGGAGAATTTGAAAGACTAGATGTTAAATGTGATTATGAACTAAGAATCTTTAATTGCAGAACAGTAGGTGTCGTGGGTGATGAAAGGGCTTATTATTATCCTGTTGAGATTGAATTTAGAAACTTAAGACATAAAAAAAATAATATAGAATTTACTTTTGGAGAGGAGCAAGATTTGTGGAAAAACTTGAGTACAAGAATAACAAATGAGGTTAAAGGTATTGGAAGAGTTACAGTTGTTGTTGGCTCGAGCAAAAAATATGAACTTTTTAAATTTGAATAAATCTTTATTTACAAAGATAAATAGACGAAAAATATTTAAGGTTGAAGTAGTTCAATAAAACATGGGAGATGTATGTATAGATAAAAGTGCAATGGAAGATTTAGTTAGATTAACTAATGAAATTAATGATAGAGTTGAATCTCTTTTATTAATGAGCGATTCCGAAGTCATGGAAGGGCACAGGCGATCCAAAGAACAAATAAAAAATAGAGACTTTGGTAATTGGGATGAGTTATAGGATTATTCCAACAAAAGAATTTATTAAGGATTTTAAAAAGTTAGATAATTCTGTTCAAGAAAGAATTAAGAAAAAAATTGAAGAAGTTGCTGAAAATCCCGAAAGATACGAACATATGCATTATGATTTTACAGGAAGTTGTAGAATAAGAATTGAAAAGTTAAGAGTAATTTTTTCTTATAATATTAAAAAACAGGAACTTTACTTAGAACAAATTATTTTTGGGCATAAATATAGAGATTAAGTTTAAAGTTAAACAATTAATAAAAAATATAAACTATCTTTTCTTACTTAGTCTATGAAATCCCTAAAACCATCTATGAAAGAAAACAAGAGATACCTTCTTGTTAAAGGAAAGAATCTTAAAGAAAATATGGAAAAGGCGGTTCTTGAATTTATTGGAATTTCTGGAATGTCAGAGGCTGGTTTGAGTTTTATTTCCGAGAAAGAAGGTGCTGCGGTAATTTGCGTCAATAGAGAAGCAGTTGATTCTGTCAGGGCGTCGCTTGCTGTTTACAAAGAAAAGATGGAAGTCACAAAAGTTAGCGGGACGTTGAGGGGATTGAGAGGATAGATATTAGAAAAGTGTAATTAAATTTATATACTAAATTATTTTATTTGTATTATGCATTCAATTGAGAGTTTAAGAGAAATTCGCAGTATGCAATCTATGTTTGGTAATTGTAGTCTTGATGTTGGAGAAAGATATGAAAGAAGACCGCCAAGAAAATCTTCAAAATCATATACAGACCCCAAAAAAGGAGAAGTTGTAGCAATATTAACGTATAATTTAGCAACAAGAAAAATAACAATTAGTAAGCCAGATTCTCAATAAATTTCTCCACCAAAAAATTTATAAATTGCAACTTATTCTAAAAATCAATAGAGATAAAGAAAAAAATTAAGTTTATTATAAAATTCTCTAAAATTAAGATGGATATGCCAATAGATATGCAACATCAAGCAATGGGTTACGACAGAACAGCGACGATGTTTTCACCCGAAGGACATTTGCTACAGGTAGAGTATGCTGAAAAAGCAGTTAGGCTCGGAAGTTCGAGCATTGGAATGGTTTGCACTGATGGAGTTTTTATAATTGCTGACAGAAGAACAGAGGACAAACTAATAGTTCAAAAATCTGCGAACAAAATTCACGAAATTGACGAGCACATTATTGCGAGTGTTTCTGGAATTCTTTCTGACGCGAGAGTCCTTATTGAAAAAGCACAATTAATTTCACAACAGCACAGGGTCGTTTATGATTCTCCAATTGAACCAGAAGTTGTAATCAAAGAAATCTCCGACGTGAAACAGCAATTCACTCAGTATGGCGGGGCAAGACCTTTTGGAGTTTCAATGATGCTGGCTGGAATCAACGGAAAAAAATCCGAATTATTCACAAGCGACATTACTGGAAATTATCTTTCTTATTATGCTAATGCAATTGGAGAAAACGACGAAAAAATCAGAGAACAACTAAGAGAAAAATATAGACATGATTTTACAATTAAAAAAGGAGCAAAAATTGCACTGGAAATATTTGAAAATATTCAGGGGAAAAAGTTTGACATAAAAAGATTTGAGATGGTTTATGTTCCAAGTGAAACTGCAAAACTTGAAAAAATTGATGGCGAAAAAATTATGGGGTTCGGAAAATAAAATGACTCAAACATTAATAGATAAACTAAACTCATCTGATATTAGAAAGCAAATAAGAAAAAGTGAGGAAAAATTTCAAAGAATTGATGACCATAGATATTCTCTTCCCGATGAAAATGTCGGATTTTATGTGAATGAAGAACTTTTTACAAAATCTGAAATGTATTTTAGATTATTTCTTAATACTGCAAAAAGTTTGCTTGGAGAAAGATTTGAACATTTTAATTTAAACCCATCTATACAACCCGATTTTGAAGGAGGAATTTATTTTAATGCAATAAAACAAAAAGGTGAGAAGGGAATAGGTTATCTAGTCTCTATAGACTTGGATGGGGCTGCCGAATATAATCTTCAGGATATGGATAAAAATAAAGAATACAAGGGGAAATTAAATTTATAAAATGACACAAACCACAGCACGAATTAAAAAAGCAGGAAAACCATTCGAGATTATTGTTGATATGGATGCTGCGTTAAAATTCAAGAAAGGCCAGAGTTCTATTGTTGATTTTTTAGAGATGGACACGATTTTTTCTGATGCTAAAAAAGGATTAAAAGCACCTGTATCTGATTTGATGGAAGCGTTTAAAACAGAAAATATATTTGAGATAGCGTCGAGAATTGTCAAAGAAGGCGAAGTTCTTTTGAGTCAAGAACACAGAAGCGCAGAACAAGAAGCGAAGTTTAAACAAGTTGTTGATTTCTTATCGAGAAATGCAATTGATCCTAAAACTGGAAATCCTCACACTGCCGAAAGAATTAAAAATGCACTTGAACAAGCACATGTTAACATAAAGAATGTACCAATAGAAAACCAGATTAAAGACATTCTTGCACAAATAACTGGAATTATTCCAATAAAATTTAACTTAAAAAAAGTTAAGATAGTAATCCCTGCAATTCATACAGGAAAAGCTTATGGGGTTGTTTCACAATACAAGGAAGATGAAACCTGGCTTTCTAACGGGGATTTAGAAATAAAAGTCGTCGTTCCTTCGGGAATGATTATGAATTTTTATGATAAATTAAATTCAGTTACGCATGGAAGTGCATTGACAGAGGAAATTAAAGAATAAAATGTTAAGTTTATTAAAAAAAATATTTGGAAGAGAGAATAAATCTAAAGAAAATAAAACAAGAATCATATTTAGGAATGTAGATGAAAGATACAGTCCTTATCCTTTTCGAAGAGAAATGTATCAAAGAATAAATGAATATACTAAACTAACAAGATATAATTAAAATGAGCGACGAAAAAAATAGAGAAATAATTAAAAATGAAGAAAGAAGAAATTAAGGAATAAAATGGAAAATCAAGAAAAACAAACAGATGAAAAATATTATGAATATTTTATAGAAGACATTGATAAAGATGGGGGGGAAAATTATGCTCTTGTCATTGCAAGAAGTGAAGCAGATGCCTTAATAGAAATTCATCGTGAAAGTTATCCTCAAATAATTCATCGATTAGGAGAAGCAACCCTACCCCCAGATTGTAAGGAATCATTTTTAATAACTAAATTACAAAAAGAAACAAAATAAATTGTCAGACGAAAAAAATAGAGAAGTAGTAGTTCCAGGTGAAGTGATTATATCTGGAGATGATTATCTTCCTGGAGAAGGAACTGAAAAATGCGGAAAAGATATTGTTGCTTTGCGATTTGGTTTAGCTGAAGAAGCAAATAAATTAATAAAAATAATTCCGCTTTCTGGAGTTTATCAGCCCCGACGTGGAAATGTTGTAATCGGCAAAGTTGAGAATGTTACATTCAATGGTTGGGTTATTGATGTTGACACTGCAGAAAATGCTTTTCTTCCTTTGACAGAGGTTCCAAGATATGTTAACAAGAATGAATTAGATGAAGTCATGGATATTGGAGATTTGGCAGTTGTAAAAATATGGGGAATAAATAAAAGAGGAATTGATTTAAGTATTAATGCGCGCGGATTGGGAAGAATAGACGAGGGAATGATTGTAAAAGTAAATTCGAACAAAGTTCCAAGAATTATTGGGAAGGAAGGAAGCATGATAAATTTAATAAAAGAAAAAACTGGATGCAATATTACCGTCGGACAAAACGGATATGTTTGGGTAAAAGGAAATACAGTTGAAGAAGAACTTTTTGCAAAAAAAGCAATAATGTTTGTTACAGAAAAATCTTTTGTTTCTGGCTTGACAGAAAAAGTTGAAGAATGGTTTGGGGAGGAAAAGAAATGAAAACGATAGACAAAAAAGTAGTTTTAGGATGGGTTGGGTTTATGTCAGCTGGACTTGCATTTAATAATTTAGCGAATGATAATCTTTTGCTAGAACAAGCATATGTATCTGGAGCTATGATGTTATCTACTATTCCATTAGTAGGTTATCTTCTCTGTCAAATAGGAAAATCAGATGTGAATTTAAGTAAATATTCTAAAGAAATAAAATGACAATTGAAAAATTCAAAAGATCGGATGGAAGGAAGGTTGATGAGACTAGAGAAATGAAAGCGAAGGTTGGAATTATACCAAATGCCGACGGAAGTGCGATGTTTGCGTTCGGAGACACAGTCGCGATTGCTGCCGTTTACGGACCGAAGAAAATGCATCCGCAACATTCTCAAAATCCTGAAAAAGGAACATTAAGATGCAATTATAATATGTTAAGTTTTTCTGTTACAGAAAGAATAAGACCCGGAACTTCAAGGAGAAGCACTGAAATTAGCAAAGTTACTGAATGGGCTTTGGAACCTGTGATTATGATTGATAAGTTTCCAAATATGGTTATTGATGTTTACATACAAATCTTGCAGGCAAATGCGTCGACAAGATGCGCAGGAATAAATGCAGCTGCAATGGCTTTGGCACACGCAGGAATTCCAATGAGAGATTTAGTTTCAAGTGTTTCAGTTGGAAAATTAGACAAAACTTTAGTTGTCGATGTCAACAAACATGAAGAAGATTGGGAAGAAGGAGAAGGAGCGACAGATATTGCAATGAGTTTCTCAAGCACTTCTGATGAATTAAATCATATTCAATTAGATGGACACATAACTCCGAAAGAATTGAAAGAAGCCGTGAGATTAGGAAGAGAAGCGACAAAAAAGATTTATGAAATTCAAAAATCAGCTTTGAAGGAAGTAGGAGAGGAAAAATAAAATGACAATAGGCATTGAGGAAAATTGTAAAGAGAAAACAATGGAAGAAAGAGTAAAGCTAATTAGAGTTGGATTAGAAGAATTTGCCGAAGAGGATAAAAAATATTATCAGAAAGAGATTGATTTAATGAAGGGAGAAAATTTTAGAGGAAGAATAGGTAATATGGTATCACGACATGCTAATTATGTTGCTGGAATTAATACCGCATATCAATTAATGTGTAGAGATTTTAATTTAGACTACGAACCAATTAAATCAGAATTAAATTTAAAATGATTGCAATATTTGGGCTGTGCCTACGCACAGACAGAGTTGAAAATATTGCAAATATAGAAAATATGAAAAACAAAAAGTTTTTCATTCCATTCAAAACAAGAAGTTTTGAAGGTCAGAGATTTTCTATCTCATTAAAAATAGGAAATTTTTAAGATGGAAGAAACATCAAATTTAACGGGCGAGAGAATAAAAAAATATCTTGAAGAAGGAAAGAGATTCGACGGCAGAAAGTTTGACGAATTTAGAAAATTGGAAATTGAAACCGGAATCTCAAAAAATGCGGAGGGAAGTGCGAGAGTGAAACTTGGAAATACCGAAGTTATAGTTGGAATTAAAATGGATGTATCAGAACCTTATCCTGATTCTAAAGACAAAGGGAATTTAATGGTAACTTCTGAACTTTTGCCTTTGAGTTCTCCAAGATTTGAATCGGGTCCGCCAAAATTTCCAGCAATTGAAATGGGAAGATTAATAGATCGATTTATTAGAGAAAGTAAATTTATTGAATTGGATAAATTATGTATCGAAGAAGGGAAAAAAGTTTGGACGGTTTTCATAGATATTTATTCGATAAACGACGACGGAAATTTGTTAGATGCTGCAGGCATCGGAGCAATGATGGCATTAAAAGATGCTAAGATTCCAAAATACGACGAGGAAAGCGGGAAAGTTGTTTATGGTGAGTTGACTACTAAAAAAATTCCCCTCAAGAAAGAAAGTCCGTTTTCAATAACTGCTTACAAAATTAATAATAATTGGGTTATCGATCCAACAAGACAGGAGGAAGATATTGTTGAAGCGAGAGTTACGATTGGAGGTCATGAGGGAATAATCTCTTCTATGCAGAAAGGAGATAGTGGTTCTCTGAAAATTAAAGAATTTGAAGAAGTCTTGGATTTAATTGAAAAAACTCACAAAAATTTAAATTCTAAGATTGAAAAGTTTTTAAAATAAGAAATTATAAAATAAAATGACAAATAAATTAGAAAAAGTAGTTAGAGCATGTTCTATTGGAGCTACGGTAGTTTTGGGGGTTGGTGCAATAGGTGTCGGTTATGGACTTATAGGCAATAATGATGATATTCTTTTTAATTCACTTAAGGTTGCAACCGGAGCGATGGCGGTAATGGGTGGAGCATGTTTAACAGCAGGATATTTAATCAAAGATTATAAACAAGACGGAAAAAATATATAAATAAAATGGACGCATCAAATTTTACCAACAAAGAAAACAGGAAATTTTCTGTTTTGTAAAAATTTAAGAAAATGGACGCATCAAATTTTTCCAAATATGAGAAAGCGAGAATTCTTGGAGCGAGAGCCTTGCAAATTGCAATGAATGCCCCCTTACTAATCAAAATAACTGAAGAGGATTTAGAAAAAATTAAATATGATTCCTTAAAAATTGCTGAAGTTGAATTAGAATCCGGTGTGTTGCCTATTTCTGTAAAGAAACCATTCCCTGAAAGAAAAGAAGAGAAGTTAAAAAGAGTTAAAGAAAAAGTAACTGACAAGGAAATTGAGGAAAAAGAAGTTCAAGAAGAAGAAGAGATTGCGAAAGAGGGGGAAATAATGGAACTTGCTAATCCCGAAGATGAAGTAGAAGAAGATATTTCTGAAGAAGCCGGAACAGAAGAATAATTATATTACCGGCCAGTAATAACAATAAGAAAGTTTAAATAGTCTTATTCTAAAAAAATTTAGAAGGAAAATGAGAAATTACAATAAAATAAAATTTGCAGGAATATCAATCTTAATGGGAATTTTAGCTGGTTTAGGCAGCAGAGGAACATATAGTTATAATCCAAAAGAAAAGTCTGCCGGCCAAGAATATATAGAAATGCAAGAAAAAAGATATGAAATTTGGAAAGGAATTGTTGAGAATATTTCCGACGAGGAATGGGAAAGAGCAGAGCGAAATTCCCAGAGAAAAAATAAGAAAAATATTGAAGATAAATTAAATATCGAACCTGCATTGCCAGACAATCTAAATTTAATAGAAGAAAGAGAGAATATTCAAACTAGATATGCAAGTCCTAATTTAAAATTTAAAAAAGAAGAAAAAAGAGATTCTAGAATATATGTCGGAGAAAATTTAATAAAAAGGTTTGAAGAGTATGAAAATATTTTTAGAAGATATTCAAATCCTCCGAAAACAATAGATAAAAAAGAATTTATGGCACTTTTAGTTTCAATATCTCAAATGGAATCCAGCTTGGGATATCCTTATGGAGAAAATAAAGATGACAAACTTTTAATGGGTTATGGAAATCCAAAAGATAAAAAATATTGGGGAGCAGAAAGACAAGTAATGTCAGCTTCAAATACTATAAAAAAGGCATTAGAAAAAGAAAATTTATTATATAAAAAAGCGAATGGTAAAGAAGGAAAAGAAAAATTGAAACAAATTTTAAGCATCTATAATCAAGGGAAAATTAATGCCAAAGGAGAAAAATATGCAAAAGAAGTTCTTAATTTCTATGACAAATGGAAAAAAGAAATTAGAGAATAATTATAAAAACTCTGAAATTCTTTTTTAGTTATGAAAATCCAAAAATTAAAAATTTTTGTCCTTCCAAAACAAAAAGTTTTAGAAGAAATAAGATATTTTTTACCTTTCAATATAGAAAACATGAAAATCAGGAATTTTCATTTTTACAAAACAAGAAATTTTGTAAGCAAAAGAGTTTTCTATCCTTACACATGGAAAACAAAGAAGTTTTCCATTCCTCAAAATATGAGAATTATAAATTCTCATCCTTACAAAACGGGAAGTTTTGAAAGTCAGGAAGATTTTAAGGAAACAAGAAGTCCAAGAATTAAGAAAATTCTTGCCCCATTCAAATCAGAAAAATTTGAAGGTTTTGAAAGTAAAAACAGGAAGTTTTCAAAATGATTATAAAAGAAGTTGATGCAAAATCAATTTTAGATTCCAGAAAAGAGAAAACTATTTTTGTGAGTATTAAAACAAGCGCGGGAAATTTCTCTGCTTCTTCTCCGACGGGAAAATCAACTGGAAAATTTGAAGCAAAAGCATATAAAAAAAATTTGGAGGAAGACATCCAAGCATTAAAGGATTTCAGCGATTATTTTTCTAAAGAAAACATTGATTGTTTCGAAGATTTGAGAAGAATCGAAGAGGTTGTTGACGGGCATATCGGGGCAAATAGCCTTTTTGCTTTGGAAAGTGCAGTTCTAAAATCTTTGGCCAAAGAGAAAGGAAAAGAAGTTTGGGAATTAATAAATCCCAAGGCAAATAAAATTCCAAAATTTGTTGGCAATTGTATTGGCGGGGGAAAACATTCTAATATTGAAGGAAAGAAGCCGGACTTTCAGGAATTTTTATTGATTCCAGATTCAAATTCTGCGATACAATCTTTTGATGTCAATAGAAATGCAAAAGTAGATGCACAAATAATATTGAAAAATATTGATGAGAAGTTCAAGGGAGAAAAGAATGATGAAAATGCCTGGATTAGTTCCTTGGATGATAAAAGAGTTCTTGAAGTTTTGAAAGACTTAAAAGATAATGCATGGGACGAAAGGAGTTTATACTTAAATGTTGGAATTGACGTCGCTGCTTCCTCATTTTGCAAAAGAAGAAAATATAATTATGAAAATCCTATGCTAAAAAGAGACAGGGACGAACAATTTAGATATTTGAGCAACTTAATTAAAAATTATAATCTATTTTATATTGAAGATCCGTTTGAGGAAAATGATTTTGGTTCTTTCAGCAAATTATTAAAAAAATTTCCTGACAGATTGATTGTCGGGGACGATTTAATTGTTACTAATTCAAAAAGACTGAAAAAAGCAATTGAAGAAAAATCCGTGAATGCAATTATTGTAAAGCCAAATCAGTGCGGTTCACTTTTAGAAGTTGCAAGAGTTTGCGAGCTGGCTAAAAAAAATAAAATTAAAATTATTTTTTCTCATAGAAGCGGAGAAACCGAAGAAAATATTCTTGCGGACTTGGCTTTTGGATTTCAAGCAGATTTTTTTAAATGCGGAATTGACGGCAAAGAACGAGAAGCGAAGTTAAGGAGATTGATTGAAATTGAGAAAGAATTAAAATGAGTTTATTAGCAATTTTAGCCACAATTTTTGGACTTGGCGAAGGAATTTTTAATATTCCTCAAGTTTATCGAATTTTCAAAAGAAAAAGTGCAAGGGACTTGTCAATAATAACTTTTAGTTTTCAGATAATCTCTGTGATAGTCTGGTTATTTTATGGTATAGAAATTTCAAATAGTCCAATAATTATTAGTAATATATTTGCTACAATTACATTGTCTATGATAATTATTGGTTGGGTTATTTATGGTAGAGAAAATAAATAATCTCTAAACCAAATCTTTTTAAACCAATTTCTCTGTAAATTTCTATGGTAAAAAATGTTATTGAACAAATTGAAGAAAACATTGAGAACATTGGTTCCCAAGCTCTCGCCACTAACATATCTTCGAACGTGGAGGAAGGACTTGAAAATTTAGAGGAAATCGTGGAAGAAATTGGTGAGGAAATTTCTGAAGATAAAATACCTGAAAAAGATTTGAATAAATTAGCCGAAGCAGAATCTACGACAGAGGAAAAATCCTTAGAAGAAAGAAAAAAGAAACTTTTAGAAAAAGTTAAGAAACTTAAGGAGAAAATTTCAGTTGAACCAAGCACCGAAGAACTTAAAGAACAAGTCAAGATTAAAAAAAGAGAGGATATGTTAATTCCTCTTGAAGAATATGTCAAGTCTGGAATTTATTTGGGAACTCGTGTGGTGACTCCAGATATGAGGCCGTTTGTTTATAGAAGAAGAGCAGATGGATTAGCAATTTTTAATACAGATTTAATTGACTTAAAATTAAAGGAAGCATGCAAATATTTAAGCAATTTCAATCCTGAAGACGTTATTCTTGTTTGTAAAAGACAATCTGGATGGAAGGCAGCAGAAATGTTTTCTAAACTTACAGGAATTAAAATTTTCACAAAAAAATATCCTGCAGGAATTTTGACAAATACTCGGCTTGATGATTTTTTCGAAAATGAACTGACAATTGTTTGTGATTCTTGGCTTGATAAAAATGCGTTGAATGATACATTAAATGTAAAGAAAAAAATTATGATGGTTTGTGATACTAACAATTTTGCAAAAGGCGCGAATCAAATTATAATTGGGAACAACAAAAGTGGAAAATCTTTAGGTGTTATATTTTATCTTTTAGCAAGAGAATATTGCAAGGCCAGAAAAATTGAATGTGATATTCCTGATTTGGACTGGTGGACTTCTGAAGATGAAGAAAAAAGAGAAAAACCAGAAGGCGCTAGATTTGGTGTGTAAAAAGAACCCGCTGGTTCTTTTTTAATCTCCTCTAATGCTGAACGGCGATATGGAAAACAAAGAATTTTTCCATCCTTTCAAAACAGGAAATTTTGAAAGTTTCTAAATGCCTCTGGTGAAATCGCGTATGAATTATATTATTTAACGCCGATATTATTTTAAACAATATTTTCTTAAGTTATCCATGTTGAGAGAAACAGATATTAATAATATTTGTAAACATTTTTCAAATGGCATAAAAAAAAGTTTAAATCTTGCAATTGGAATGTGCCAAAGAGGATTAGACTCCGAAAGATATACTCACTTTGATAATATCGTGGAGAAAGAAACGCACTATTTTCTTGAAAAAAAAGGATATAGATGGAATAACGAGGTCGGAAATTTTGACAATTTAAACGGAATAGATTATGATAATGCTAGGGAAATTGTTAGAGAAGCCTTAATATCTTTTTTGTCAAGAACCCTCGGAATAAATTCCTAGGCGTGTCTCGGGTTCTTGAACACCCCAAAAATTGTTTTTGCTTTCTCACGAGTTAAAACGGGGAGTTTACGCAAAAAACAATTTTTGATGTATTAAAACATTATCGTCTATAGAAAACAAGCCCGTAAAAATTTAAAATTGAAATGGTTTTAATCTTAAAATATATCCTGCATTGAGATAATTCTTAAAAGGACATTAATAATTAATAAGAAATGGAAATTAAATATTATCAATATGAAATATCTAAAAATGAGTTAGGTAATGATAGATTTTCTGTATTGGGTAAGGATGATAAGAGTTGGGCTTTTGTTGATAGATCTGATAAAGATAAAATTGTGATTCATTCTGGACATAGAATTGATGATTTATTGAATGAGATTGGAATTGAACATACTTATTGCGGATTAAAGTGTTATGAGAGAAAGGAAAGAGATGAAAGAAAAATTCCAATTGTTGTTAGTGCTGGATTAATTATTCCTTCGTTTTAAAAACAACCAAGATTTTTTTCCTTGATAATTTGTTTTTATCAAAACATATTTTCCATTAAGTTTTTCTCCGTGAATATCAACGATAATTTCCTTATCTGAAAATTTTTCTGGAAGGTAAAAGCCCTTGTCCCAAATTTCTACTTTTCCTGCGCCATAATTTCCTTCCGGAATTACTCCGTGAAAATTTGCATATCCCAATGGATGATCTTCAACTTGAATTGCGAGTCTTTTAGTTTTTCCGTCGTTAACGGCTTCGGGAGATTTCGGAATTGCCCATGATTTTAAAACCCTATCGTGTTCCAATCTTAAATCCCAATGAAGATGTGAGGCGTCGTGACGATGTATCATGTAAATTAATTTTTTATCTTTAGAAAATTTTATTTTTGGTTTTGGTTCACCAGACTTTTTTAAATTTCTTTTGGATTTATATTTTGCTAAAATCATTTTTTAAAGTATAATTTAATATATTTTGTAGAGTATAATAATCTTTATATATAGTTTCTAATATAAACGAGTGATTAAATTTTTAAAAAATCTAAGACAATTGTTTTAGTATAAGGAGGGAACTGCAGAGATGAATCAATGATACTATTAATTAATAAAGAAATTCAAAAACAAAAGGATAAAAATATTATCACAGTTTTTTTAAACGCTTCTGATCACAAATTAAATTTGAAGGTGTCAAGAACCCTAGGAATAAATTCCGGGGCGTGTCTCGGGTTCTTGAACACCCCAAAAATTGTTTTTGCTTTCTCACGAGTTAAAACAGAGAGTTTACGCAAAAAACAATTTTTGATGTATTAAAAAATGGTTAACAAGATTGAAAATTATTTTGATTCTAAAAATAGTCAAGCTATTTTTGTAATTCCAACTTACAGACCACAGGAAATTGGAGAAACTGTAGCAAGATATTCTGAAAATTTTAGATCTTTTGGATATTCTGTTCCTATTATTGTCTTTGACGATAGCAGAGGAGAAGAGAATAGAAAAAGAGCATTAAAATCTTTTACAGAAGCTGAAATTGATTATCCTGGAAATATATGGTATGTTGGAGAAATAGAGAAAAAAAGATTTTTATCAAAATTAGAAACTAAAACAAAAATTCCTCCTAGACTTTTGCAAAAAATATTTAGACCAAGTTATGGTGGAAATAGAAATTTTACTCTTGCATATACTCTAGGAAATCTTTTTATAAGTTCTGATGATGATATGTATCCTCTAGCTCTTTTTGAACGGCAAAAAGGATTGAAAGAAGGAGAAATATTAAAAGGAAGGTACGTGCCTAGAGAAGGAAGGTATCGTACTTCTCCCGACGACATTCTTGTTGGTTTTTTAGAAGTTTTGGGAAAATCTGTCGCTGAAGTACCAGATACTTATGAAAGAGGAAATCTTATTCAAGATAGCAATACCGATCTTTTAACTAATAACACCAAACCAGGAGCACTAAATTCTCCGAATACTTTAAGTTTAATCAGAGGAGAAGTTTCTCCAACAGCAATTATAAAATTAGCACAAACATTTAGAACTGGTTCTTCTGATGTTGATTCTAAAGATTATGTTGAAGAATTTTTAAGAAATCCTGTTTTAGTAACCATGAGTGATCTATCTAAAGTTTATGCTATATCTGATTACAAACCATGTATTACAAAAGTAAATTGGAGAATGGATTGTGGAGTTGCTGGATATGATAATAGACAAGGACTTCCTCCGTTTATTCCAACATCCTTAAGATTTGAGGATTATATGTTTAGAATTTGGTCTCAAAAACAGGATATTGCGTCAGCTCACGTGGATTCAACTCAAACCCATAAAAGAAATCCAAGTAACAGACCATCTTTAGCTGAAGATTACTTAAATGAAGAACTTTCTGCTATATTAAAAGATGAAATGAGAAGATTAAATGATGGCATAGAAGATCTCGTTCTCCATTTTGACGAAGGAATTAATATAGATTCAAATAGAATAGGAGAAATTTTTGAAAGAGGGCAAAAACTATACACAAGAGCGCAATCAAAATCTAAAGATGCATTTGATAGAAAAGGACATTATGTGCAATTTGCGAATGCTTTATTTAATTCTTATTACAGATTTGATAGAGAAGCATTTTCTCAAAGCGTGACAAACACTCTAAAAACAGAAATGGAACTTTTAAGAAGAACTCTTGAAGTATGGCCAACAATTGTTGAAGAGTCTATGAAACTTCCTAAATCTGCAAAATTATTAGATTTACCTAAAATACAATTTGATTAAATTTTTTTTGATCAATTAACTCTTGATAAACTTCTAAATATCTTTCAGCCATTCTTGTTTTGCTGAAATTTTTTATTGCATAATCTCTACATTCTTGAGAAGAAAGATTTCCTGCTTCACCTATTGCTTTTCTCATTTCATCAACATTTTCTACAATATATCCTGTTTTTCCGTCGGCAACTATTTCTGGAACAGAACCGCATCTGTAAGCTATAACTGGTGTTCCTGAAAGCATTGCTTCAACCATAACTAATCCGAATGGTTCTGGTCTGGTAATCGGCATGAGAAATGCTCTCGCATTGGAAAATAAACTTTTTTTCTGAACATCATTAACTTCTCCTGCATAAACTACTCTTCCGCCGCTCTCTCCAGGTAATTCTAAATATGACTCGAGTTTATTTTTTTGATTAGAAATGTCGTGAGTTATATTTGGAGCTATTTCTTTTTCAAAATATGAAGGTATTCCTATATTACCTGCTATTATTACATCTAATCCGGATTTTTTTCCGGCTTCAATTGCTTCACGTTGTCCTTTTCTTGGATGAATTATTCCTAACGAAAAAACAAAATTATTTTTTTCATCAGATAAAGAAAATTTGTTTTCATCAACACCATTGTAAACAACATCTCTAACCTTAAACCCATATTTTTCATAAATCTTTTTTTGATCCTTGCTAATTGCTACCAAATTAACGCCAAGACTAGTAATATCTGGATGAAGAGAAGAATCCCAAAATTCTCCACTATAATAACAATGTAGAGTTAATAACGAAGGTGCATTTATCAAAGGCATAAATGGAACAATATTGTCATCGTGAATGTGAACAACATCGAAATCTTGCGAATTTGCAAAACGAACAGCCCTTGCAATATGTTCCAATCTTAAGTTAGTTTGATTTATTTGTCTTGTTAAACTTATGCTATCATCTTCTTTTCCTTTCTCTTCGATAAAATTATCAGAGACACCAATATCTACTTCTATAGTCGGATATAATTTTCCTAATGGTTTTGAAGTTTTTGGTGCTGCGACAGTAACATCATGTTTCAATCTATTAAGTTCTTGATCTAATAAAAAAACAACTCTTTCCGTACCACCATATTTCAAATCTTCTCTGATTGGTAAAAATGGTGTTGATATTTGTAAAATTTTCATTTTGATAAAAATTATGTTTAGAATAAGAGTTTATAAGTTTTATGAAGATTAAAAATATAATTCGCTTTAATATTTTTCGTTCCAAAATTAAAAAGATTTTTATATTATCGAATATAAAATATTTTATGGAAGGCATAGGAATTATTGGATGTGGGGCAAGAATGAATGAAGTTGTTAAACAATTATTTAAAGTAAATCCAGAAAATAAAATCGCTGGAGTTTATGATCCATCGGAAAAATCTGTGGAAAATTTTTTAAATAAATTTGGAAGAGAGATAATTATTTATAAAAATTATCTTGATTTACTAAAAAATCCTGATATCGAATGGATCTTGATTGGTTCTATAAATTCTGCACATAAAGATCAGATAATCAATTCTTTAAAATTTGGTAAAAATGTTTTTTCTGAAAAACCACTTGCAATATCAGAAGAAGAATGTTTTGAAATAAAAAAAGAATTTGATTCTAAAAATTTAATTTTTTTAATTAGCTATCCGTTAAGATATTCTATTCATTATTTAGAAATAAAAAAAATAATTGATTCTGGAAAAATTGGAAAGATTATTAGCATGGAATTTAATGAAGTATTGGAATTTGATCACGGGGCTTTTATTATGACTGATTGGCGACGGCTTCAGAAAAATTCCGGAGGACATTTGCTTGAAAAATGTTGCCATGATCTTGATTTAGCGAGATGGTTTATTGAAAGCTTGCCAAAAAAAGTCGCGTCGTTTGGAGGACTAAATTGTTTTATGGAAAAAAATTCTGAAATTTATGATGAAATAAAAAAAAGAGAAAATAGAAAAATACTCTTTGATGAAAAAGAAATTCCAAATCCATTTAAATCTGATAAAGATATCGTCGACAACCAAATAGTAATAATCGAATATGAAAATGAGGTAAGAGCAACATTTCATACGAATTGTAATTCTGGAATTCCCGAGAGGAGAATGTATATCTGCGGGACAAAAGGAACACTAAGAGCAGATTTAGTTTCAGGAATAATTGAATTTAGAGAATTTGGCTCAAATAAAAAAATTGAAGTTATAAATGTTAAAGAAGAAAATGACGGGCATGGCGGGGGAGATATAAATCTTGCAAGGGAATTAGATTCAGCAATAAATATGAAAATAAAACCTAAAACGAGCATGATTGATGCAATTGTTTCTGCGATTAGTGCAATTAAAATTGATGAAGCAAGAATAAAAGAAAAAATTATCTACTTAGATTCTACCTGGGAAAAGTTTGGAATAAAATAATCTTATTTCTCCACCTTCGTCCCGCATTCTGAACAGAATTTTTCATTTCCTTCTAGAACTTTTCCGCAGGTTTTGCATTTCACTACGACAATTTTCTTTTCAATTACTGCCCTGTATCCTGATTTTCCTCCGGAAACAATTTTTGAAAATGCATCTGCAAACTCCTCGTTCTTTTGAATTTCCTGCATTCTTTGTTGAATATTATTTGCGTCCATAAGGTAAATAAAAAAATATCATTTTTAAATTTTTTGAAAATTAATTTTTGTTTTGTGAGAAGTATAATATAATAATAAAATATATCCCTCAATGAATATGTTGTCAATATATAGTAGTTACAAAAAATAAGATTTAAATACTATAAAACACTAAACAAGATATGAGAACATTAATTGTAGACGACATGAAAGAAGTTTATGACAAAATCAGTAGGAACCTTGAGGGAGATTATGCACCGACGCTGGATGAGGCGCTTAAGAGAATTAATTCTGGAGATTATGAAAGAGTTATTACAGATTATCATTTAGGAGATGAATCACCACAGGGCGGACTTGAAGTTGCAAAAGCTGCAAAAGAAAAAGGGCTGGCAGTAATTTTAATGAGCAGGGAAAATCATAGAGATGAAGCAAGAGAATTGGGAGTAGATTTTAAATTCAAGAAAGAATTATTTTGAATTTAAGAAAGTGATAAAAAATGGAAAATAAAATTAAATCTGATGAGAAAGATAAATCTGGAAGATTAAAATATTTGCAAGAAGAAAAAGAAAAACAGGGAAAAAGAAAAAATAATTATTTACAACAACTTGAAGAAATTAGAAAATTGCTGGAAGCAAATGAAATAGAAATTGAATATAATGATAGCTGGATAAAATTCCATGAAAATTCTATTGAAAATCACAAGAAAAAAATTCAAGAGACACTTGACTTTGATGAAAAAAAGAACAGGAAGAAAAATTAAAATTCCATACAAAACAGATTGAAGAACATCATAAGAAATATATGGAATATCATAAAAAAGAAATTGAAGCGATAAAAAAAGAAATTGAAATATTTGAACAAGGTATAAAAAGATGTGAAGAGCAAATTGATTTTATAGAAAGAAAAATAAAAGAAAATAAAATTTAACTTTATCGACGTCAAAAATATTTTTGCTGTAAAGATTTCCCGCGAAACATTTAAATACTCTTTCTCGACTAATTTATTTAACTAAGATGAGTGCCTTAATGAAACTATTAATTATAATGAATGTTAAGGTATGAGGTATGTAGAAGCAGTCATTTAGTTGTAAATTCTTAAACCAATTATAATAAAGCTAAGCCGATATAGAAATTAAAATTTCTATATCGGCGACTTTCTTGAAAGTTGAATTAGCGAAAGTAGCCGATAGTTAGGAGATTGTGTGAAGTGTTCTTGACATTTTATCGTCGAGAATGCGTGGAGATTATTGTCATTTATTGACGATAGTTGATGAAATTAAATCCAGTTGATCCTGCTGGCGGCTGCGGCTCTCTGGTTTGCGTTTAGACATGCAAGTTTTTATCTTTAGAAATATTGATAAAGCGAACTGCTCAGTAACACGTCGGTAACCTGCCCTGCGGTCAGAGATAAGCTCGGGAAACTGAGTCTAATATCTGATAGAAGATATTCCCTGGAATGATTTATCTTTAAAAATTCATGCCACAGGATGGGCCGGCGGCGGATTAGGTAGTTGGCGGAGTAATAGCCCACCAAGCCGAAGATCCGTAAGGGCTCTTAGCGGAGGGGCCCTGAGAGGGAATCTGAGATACTATTCCCAGCCCTACGGGGTGCAGCAGTTAGGGATAATCTACAATGCGCGCAAGCGTGATAGTTTGAGCCAGAGTGTTTCTCAATGAGAAACTTTTGTGGAATGCAAAAAGTTTCACGAATAAGGACTGGGTAAGACGAGTGCCAGCCGCCGCGGTAATACTCGCGGTCCAAGTCGCAGCCATTTTTATTGGGTCTAAAACATCCGTAGCTTGCTCAATAAGTTTCTTGTGAAATCCAGCTTCTTAAGAGTTGGGCGCGCAAGAAGTACTGTTAAGCTAGAGACTGGAAGACGTAAGAAGTACGTTCGAAGTAGTGGTAAAATACGTTAATCTCGGACGGACTCACAACAGCGAAGGCATCTTACGAGGACAGTTCTGACAGTAAGGGATGAAGGCTAGGGGCGCAAAACGGATTAGATACCCGTGTAGTCCTAGCAGTAAACACTGCACACTAAACATTAGTACCTCCTC
>Ga0265296_1001170_pt1 | contig 31785 bp, 32 predicted proteins | sample MunlanPumphouse1_FD_189073 | JGI IMG/M metagenome (GOLD analysis project Ga0265296, IMG submission 189073) | Groundwater microbial communities from a municipal landfill in Southern Ontario, Canada - Pumphouse #1 | ecosystem: Environmental > Aquatic > Deep subsurface > Groundwater | place... | reverse complement strand
GACGCCGAGAAAAGCGAAAAGTCCTGCAGCCACCCAGCGCATCACTTTCATATTAATCCGATCTGCCAGCGCTTCACCGATCCAGACAGCCGGAACATTAGCAATCATCATACCCAGTGTCGTCCCCATAACCACTGCGCCGAGTGAATCATAGTTTGCTGCAAGCGCCACCGTTGCAAGTTGAGTCTTATCGCCCATCTCCACCAGAAAGAAAGTAATCAGTGTCGTCACGAAAACGCCGGTACCTCGAAGGTTCCGGTCTTCTTCCAGCTTGTCCGGTTTCAGTGCCCACACACCAAAGACGAAGAAGGATAGGGCAACGATCCACCTGAGTACCCTGGGGGATACAAGACTCGCGAACCATACTCCAGCGAAGCCTGCAAGTAAATGATTAGCGATGGTGGCGAAGAGAATGCCCAGGATGATAGGTCCTCTGTACTTTAGCTTTGCCGCAAGCACAAATGAAAGGAGCTGGGTCTTATCACCCATCTCGGCGAGGGAAACAATCACAGTTGAGACTAATAGAGCTTCCAAAAAGTTCCTCCGATTCTAACATTCGGGTCACCGTAACACAAATATATCGGTGGTACGGTGAAGACAATGGTTGAGCAGTAACTCCAGGCGGATAACTTCCCGTCTCCCTTCGCCATGACGTTTGCCTCAGTTACTCTTGGTGCTCGAAGCTTCCTCACTGGCCGATAACTCCGCGCGTGCTTTAACTAATAGTTGATACTTCCGTGCCAGTTTTTCGGCATTCCCGGCCTGTGAGGCCTTGAAAAGATCTCCCTCAAGCTCCGCTACTTCCAGACGCGCGTAATAGTCCAGCATTTCTTTCAGATGTGCAAGCACAATCTTGCCCGTAAGAAGAGGGTGGTTATTTGTGACATTCGCATCCGGAAACGCCAGACCATGCTCTAATTCAACCTCTAACCCCTTTTGGAACTCTTCAGCCGAAATCATCGAAGTCTCTCCCCCAGTTTTCGCCTGTATAATCATGGCTTCCTCAAGAGATATGCGTGGCTCGGAAAGCTTCGTCCAATCGCTAATTCCAAGCTCCTTGCATACCCGCTGTACTTCCGCCTTGGTGATGTACTCAGGAATATTCATTGTGTCCTCCTTGTCTGTAACTATGGATTAAAGTCAACTACCACCGCCTCAGGCGGAGGTAGTTGACTGGATAAACTTTTGTTCGGGACTATTCTTTTTAGTCACCTCCGGTAATCCATAGCTTTGCGGCTTCCATTTTGTCGGCATCAAAGTGCTTAATCTCAGCCGAAACAAAATGGGAAGCTATGTGTTCGGCCACAGTTCCAATAGGTGAATCGGTGACCACGGCAACTTTTTTGATTTTCTTGTGATGATCGCGTACAAACCGGAAATGACGCAGAGCCCCGCCAAGATTTTCCCATCCAGGGAATTTCTTAATCTCGATAATCAGCCCGGCAAGGTCACCTGTTTTTTCAATAAATGGATCGACTTCTCCTGCGAGACGATCGAAATCCCCCCTGGCAAGTGGTCCCATAGGACGAACATGAACAATGGCCGCGTCCCTGTCTAATGTATAGTCAATCATCTTTTCCTCCTTTACCAAAGATAAAAAATCTTGTACGTTGAGGAGAATTTAATAAAACGGGTGCTGTTACAACGTGTTTGCGGATCAGGCGATACAATTATGGACAGATAGTGCCAAGCTTCATGTGGTTACCACGAATGAACGCGCTTCAGGGACGGTGCGCATGTTGTGGGCCATAAACTTGGCGTCATGGATGAAAGCCTGAAAAGATGTCAAGAAAAAAGGCCTCTTAAGCATGGAGCCCCACAACTGGTAGATAAACAGGTGTATAAGCAGTTGCCGGGCTATTTGTTCTTTTTCTTTTCCTGTTTGGCCAGCTTCTTTTCTCTAGCTGTTTTCAGCGGTTTTTTCTTCTCGGTTTTTTTTGCGTCTTCTGATTTGGACAATTGGTTTTCCTCCCTTATGCAAGATCAAGATCTCTGATAATATCATTTATCGCTACCAAATACAAATAACAAACCTGATGGCCATGTTTGGAAAAATCAGTGCTCTGCGGGGACACCCTCAGCTGGTCTGTGGTTGAGAACATGCGTGAAGAGCAGGGTCGTTCAATCAAAAAAACATCGGGACGGTGAAGGGTTGTAGTTCGGGGACTTTTATTCCCAGGCATTGCTCGAACCACTCGGCAACGAGGCGGCGGTGGCATTTCTCTCCGGGCTTTTCATAGCAGAGAATAATGGCGTCGGCGAGATCGGCGTATACTTTGTAGGGATCGAGTTTGGCCAGGACACTGTTCCGATATTCGGCGACGTATAACGGCCAGGAAAAACCGGCTTTTGCGCGCTTGAGAAGATCTGCAGAAGGAGCCAGGTCGATATATCGCCGCCGTGATCCCCACCATTGTGGAGACCAGCGGGCAATGCTGACAGCATTTGGATCGTTTTTGACTGCCGGGTTTCCAAAATAGGATGTTTTCATTTTACCCGTAATTTTTGACTTGAAATAAATCTGTGCCGACATAATCTTTTGCAAAGCTATACAACATTGACTAATCCATTATATATCATCTATATTGCTATCTTACAATGAAGGACGCGAGCAATAAATAGTTGTTTATTTTTTTCAACATGCTATAGAAGCTTTTGAAAAGGGAGGATGGATTATGACAAAGCAAAGCATCATTTGGAGCACCTTGTTTGCAGTGGCACTGTTTATCCTATTTGCGGGATCCACTTCAGCCGCGGTTTCGGAGGAGGAAGCCGGGCAGCTGGGGACGACGCTGACTGAATTTGGTGCAGAAAAAGGCGGCAATGCGGATGGTTCGATACCCGCATATACCGGAGGACTACCCACTTGTCGTGCTGGAGCTGACCGGTATGAAGATCCATTCAAGGGCGAAAAGCCGCTGTTCACAATTGATGCAAAGAATGTTTCCAAGTACGACTCAATACTAACAACGGGGACCAGGGCTTTGATCAAACGTTTCCCCGAAACTTACAAAATAGACGTTTACCCGGCCCACCGCACTGTGTGCTATCCTTCCTGGGTGATACAAAATACCCTTAAGAATGCCGGTACCGCAAAAATAGGGGGAGAGATCGAGGGGGACGCCATAACCGGGGTGGACGAAAAAGGACTGCCTTTTAACGGAATCCCCTTTCCGATCCCGAAAAACGGCTACGAAGTGATGTGGAATAGTAAACTGCACATTGCTCCGCCGGTCGATCACAACTGGAGTTCCGCGGCGATTGTAGACACGGCAGGCCGTATCTCTACTCTCCCGGAGGTAAATCACTATTACCTGCATCCCTGGTACGAAAAGAGCGGGGACATGAGAAGGAAGGCCTCCGATGCGGTCTTAGGGATTTCATCGAGGCTGACCTCGCCACCGTCCTCTGCCGGTACAAAATTTCTTCTCTTATACATGCCTGACGCTGCCGAAGGAGGACAGCGTGTCTGGTTATACACGCCCGGAAAACGCCACATAGGTAAAGCACCGGAATTCAGCTACGACATTCCGATAACCGCCTACTCCGGCTCTCTTTTATGGGACGAAATGTTCGGTTTTGTAGGCCGTATGGACCGCTTCGATTTCAAGCTAATCGGCAAGAAGGAAATAATCATTCCTTATAATGTATTCGGATTAACCAATCATACGACGCTGGAAGAGGTACTCGGACCCAGGCACGTAAAGCCGAATTATGTCCGCTGGGAGAAACATCGGGTCTGGGTTGTTGATTCAGTGCGTAAGTCCAGTGCCCATCATCTCTACTCCCGCCGTACGTTTTACATGGACGAAGACAGCTGGTGTATTCTATCTACGGAGTCCTATGACAATTCGGGTAAAATGTGGCGTGTTGCTTACATATACACGTTTCCGACTTATGATGTGTTCGGGGTAAATAACGCTTCCTGGAGTTTCAATGACCTCATTAAAGGTAACTATTCTCTTGTGAACGCGGGTCGGAAAATGCCTGGTAAATTTGTCCGCAGCTATGCCGAATCTAAGAGCCTTGACATTCCTCTCTCGCCACAGGCGGTAGAAGGTAGTGGTGTTCGTTAGAAAATACATTGAGGATTAAGATTTGGGGGAGGGCCTGAATTTGTAAAATGACTTTATTTCCATGTAATGTTATTGAATTCTTGAAGAATGTTCCCCTGGTTTCTGTCCGTATATGAAGCCATTGCATCGCACCTTACCGCGAGGTTACGGCCTGCCGAGCACCGAGATAGCAGCTTTATGCCATGATTTGAGATAGGACGTGGACAAAGCGTTCGGCTCTTTTTCAATAAAACGAAGAAAGAGTCCTGTCAAACCATCCCATACTCCTAAATTCCCGGGCGGGTGAAGCTGCCATCCCAACTCGTCTAACGTCCAATTTGCCTTTGCAGAATTTCTGAGCATGGAAGTGCAGACAAGGTTCCCCTCATCATCGGCCTCACCGCGCGATATCGGTATGACATGGTCCAGTGTGGGGAATAGCTGCCAGAATATTATGTGAGTTTGCGACATCTTCCAGTGTTGCTGAAAGGGAAATGCGGTCGGCAGGGTGACAGACAGTAAGCGTAGAATGCCGGGAAACAGCAGTTGTTTGCCGGAATAACGGTCAAGGAAGCCGTCCCTTACAAAAACTTTCATTGCCTGCGACGGATTGTAGTGTCGCTCACTGGGCATCGCCGGTTCAAATGGAAATTCACGATCGGCAAGATGGCTTGCCTCCATGGCTTTTCCGGCCAGTAACTTTAGAAATATCTTTTCTATAGCAGCAGTATTGTTTTCCATGCTTATGTTGGAGACTATGCCATAACGTGTTGGTTCAAGGTGCCGAAGGTTAGAGATTGGACAGCTTTTTGTAGTTTTAAAATAGGGTCAGAGCGCTGAAATGTTTGATTTAAGCCCCTCGATTGCCTTGAAAGTGTTGTTATTTATTGTATTTTCCTGTGTTAAAAATCGACAAGTTTCTTTTCTATCTCAGGATAAATTTCATCTATCTTTTCTTGAATAATTAAGGTTTTACTCAAAGCAGTAACAATCCGGCAATATCGCGGAGCGTCGTCTATGATTCGGTCTTTCCGGTCTTTCAGATATTTGTGTAATACTTGGTAGCCGCCGATTTGATAATTCCAGACATCTGGGGCGACATCTTCAAAATATTTATCGTTATTGATGTAGATGCGCTGTTCATCTTCTTTGTAAGTAATCTTTTCAATCCGGTCGTTATCGCTGCTGCCCTGATATTTGGCAACTGGCGGAGAGAGCGCCTGGCTTTTGAGCAGATGCAAATCCGCCAGTTCCTTGCCAAGTTCACCCATTTTCTTGAACAGGTCGTAATCGCCTGTAAAAGGCACACGCGGAAAATCAATCTTTAAAAACTCTGCGTAGATTTTGCGATATATGTTGCTGTAGAACACGCCGTAAATATAATAGAGAATGTCTTCAGGTGTGGGTTTTTGACCATAGTAGGCTGATAATTGCTCAACAAGGGCTTGGGGGATATTCGGTTCTTTTTCGGTTTGATGCTGGTTGAAGAGGTCTTTTTTATTTTTATCTGGGAAAATGTATAAAGGATAAATATATGTTCTTTCTTTTGTCTTATTAGAAATCAAAGAATCATCAATAAGATTTTCAGAAATTAAAGCATGAATCCAAAGCTTGGATGAAATTTGTCTGCATGTTAATAAGCCAATATTTTCTTCCATCATGTGGCCCATGACTTCAGAACGCATGCGCTCAATAACTGCCTGATGATAAAATATGTATCGTGTATCGAATGGTCGATATAATATTGATTTGATATTTGCGTTTAGATCGATAATAGTTGCCACATTTTTCCGTGAATCTTGAATCCTCCAATTTGCTTTATTTTTTAGTTTGAAAGCCTGTGCAATAATTTCATCTGGTTGTGAAAGATTAGCGAACTGAAGGATTCTATTTTTTAATTCGGCCTTATCATAACTAATTACAAAGTCGTCTCTCGAGGTAACAATCCCCACACCGTTTACAGGAAATATGTTATTTATTTTTTTCCAGTCAAGATACTGCTTAATTTTCTCTGTATCTCTTCTCACCATAAAATAGTAAGGGCTTTGCGGTTCTATCCTGTTATAGTCCTTTTTTGAGAACTCTTTATTATTTAGCCAGTCATATTTTTCTTCACGTACGCCATATAAATCCGCATGATATACCTGTAACGCTTTCGGTTCTTTATTTCTCACAAACAGGGCAATGGCCACGCCCTGCCGGATGTCGAACACGTTTTCATCCTTGCCACCCTTGGGTGTGGTTTCTCTTTTAAGACTGTTGCCGTGCAGGTCTAGAATGTAGATTTCATCAAAGGTTTTCATCAAACTCTGGCGCATGCCGCGAAAAGTAGGATTATCGAGATAACTGTGATTGGTAATCATGCCTGCAATGCCAAAGCCGGATTTCTGGATTTTCCACTGGGCAAAACGAAGAAATTTTACATAATCATCCTGCAGCCATTTTGGATTTTTCTCACCAAGTAGCTGACCATCCACTTTGTAATAACTTTGCGTGCCGTCAATATCTTCTTTAAGTAACCGTTCCGTCCATTTGTTGATGTTTGCGGAATTACCGCTGTAAGGCGGATTGCCCACGATTACAAGCACCGGCTGTTCTTTTTTAACTTTTCCCGCCAGATGGCTTTCTTCGCTTAATGAACTCAATCCCGGAATGGCAATCTGTTTGATTTCTTCCATTTCCAGCGTATTGGTCAGGTAGAGTTTAAAGCGTTCGTCATCCGCCATTTTGTAACCGAGTTCTTCAAAAATAAATCCTATCTTCAAATGGCCGATGGCATAAGGCGCCATCATGAGTTCAAAAGCGTAAAAATTGGCAAGAATATGTTTTTTTATCCATTGGTGTAAGGCACCGTCGCCGTATTTTTCCTTGAATTCATCGGCTGCCAGACGAATGGCTTCAGCGGGGAAGGTTAGGGTGCCGCCTGCCGGGTCAAGCAGTTTCACCTCTTCGCTGGCAAGGCCGTCCGCTAAACCAAAATGAGACTTCAAGATGGCATGCATGGCGCGGACGATATACCTGACCACCGGTTCCGGCGTGTAATAGACCCCGCGACGTTCACGAATTTTGGGATCATAGGTGGCCAAAAACGTCTCATAGAAATGAATGACGGGGTCTCTGCCTTTTCCTGTCCTTTGTCGTGGAGAATTTTATTGACATCAGCGACTTGCAGTATTTCGGCAATATCTTCCACAATAACCTGTAATGATTTGGGCGGTTCTTCCAGAGAAATAAACCGGAATACATCGCGCAAAATGCCGATTGTATGCGGTATATAGTCAAAAGCCAGTCTGCGGTTGAATGCGTCCTGACCTGCGGGGACTCTGGTTCTAGCGGCAAACATCCCGTAGGTGATGGTTTGCGCGTAAAGATCGGCGAACTGTTTTTCGGTCAATGTTCCGATTAGGTATTTCTTAAAGGCTTCGTAAAAACCGGTGATCTGTTTATGGCCATTGCTGTCGGTTTCCTCAATTTCCACGGCAATGACTTCATCCCGCAAAAAGCGGGTGCGTTTTGCCAGTTCAACAGCCAGTGAACGCGCCGTTTGCACTTTGGGCAAAGAGAAAGAAAAGAAGAGATCGAGGAGTTCCTTGAATTTATCGATCTCTTCTACCGGCGGCGTTGTCCGCAATTTTTGGGCAATGAACGTGCGGCCGGTCATTACCTGCTTGATGCGATGTCCGTCGCGGTACAACCGGAATTCGTAAAAATTAGTCAGTATGACATTGGGGAAGGTAGAGCGGTATCTTTCCAGTTGTTCAGAGCCTTCAATATAATCAAGATTTGTAACGGAAGGATCTTTGGCCTCAATGTAGCCGGTGATATGGTTCTTGCCATCCCAGATGCGAAAGTCAGGATTCCCTGCTTCGGTCTTTTTGGGGAGAATAGTGACATCTACATTTTTTATCCTTTGATGTTCTGTGTACTGGCGAATTAGATTATCGAGGTGCTTGTAATAACTCTCTTCGCGCGCATCGCCACGTTGGAACGTGTGTGTTAGATTTTTCAGGTATTGTTCTAATAGTTCCTTCACTAAATCAGATTCCTTTGTGACTGAAGTTATAAATTTTATAGCCCATTAATTTATGTCTCATAGTTTAGCGAAGAGCTGAAGGGTCGGGAAACGATAAACGAAAGGTTTCTAAAAGCCATGAGTGCCATTTATGGAACGTTTCACGAAAGTGGCACTGCTTTTCCCGATTTCCATCAAGGTGAAGTTACAACCTCAGTACATATTATCCTGTTTGCACCTGAAGAGTATGCACCTCGTCATCAAGTCGATCTTCAAGTAAATCCTCTGTCACTTCAAGATCGTAACGGGTCTGGAGATTTAACCAGAACTGTGGTGACATGCCAAAAAATCGTCCCAAACGAAGAGCGGTATCTGCAGTAATGGATCTTTTCCCATGCACAATTTCATTTATACGCCTGGGGGGTACACTTATATCCTTTGCCAGTCGGTACTGACTGATTCCCATGGGCTCTAAAAATTCCTCCATAAGGATTTCACCAGGATGGATAGGAGGAAGCTGTTTGTTTTTCATATGATCTCCTAATGATAATCTGTGATTTCAACATCATACGCATCACCATCGCTCCATTTAAAACAAATCCGCCATTGGTCGTTTATACGTATACTATATTGACCTTTCCGATTGCCTTTCAACGCTTCCAGTCGGTTACTCGGTGGAATTCGCAAATCATTTAATTCCGGAACAGCATCAAGAATGACCAGCTTCTTGCGTGCAATACGTTGAATATTTTGCGGTAATTTGCCTGAAAGTTGCCGGTTAAATATTTTTTCCGCCTCTTTAGCTCGGAAAGTTTTTATCATAAAAATAATGATAACGCATTGCGCTATTAACGTCAAGCGTTAAAATAAAAATCGGTCAATTTCTTGCGGTGAAGTTGCACATTGTAAAAGTGTCTTATACGGGCCAGCATAAACCCCTTGCGACAACCTTATAGAGCATTGATGAAACTGCGAATTCCAGACAGTCCAAGGATCATGTAAATATCTCCAGACTGTCATCTTTTGACAGGAACTTTCTTTTGAGTATGTAAACTATAGACGAAGGGGTTCTTTTATGTCAAGACCGTTCAACTGCAACATAGATACAGCCGACCGGGTATCCAAAATCCCATGCGGCAACTGGATTTTAGCGGCATATTTGGGAATGCCCTCAAAAGGGTGGTCTGCTTAGGATTAAACCCTGAAGTAAATTTTACACAAGACAGTTGACAGTTCTGTGCGTTAGGATTATGATCAACCCTTAAAGGATCACCAGAACAGGTTAACATCTTTTCCTTTTATCCTTTCTGGCCTTTCCGGAGGATACCTTTCCGTGAGTTTTTCAAGTGGAACAATGTCAGGTTAAAAAATAATTTAAATCCCATAACGGCTAATGGCATTCGCGAAGAGCGGGAGTAATCATAAGCCGTGAGGGGTAAATAACAGACCAATTAACAAACGAGAGGAGAGAAAGAATGGACAAAAAAGTTACCGTTGTGGGTGCAGGTAATGTGGGAGGAACCGTGGCGCAGAGACTGGCGGAAAAGCAGTTATGCGATGTGGTTCTCATTGACATCATAGAAGGTGTGCCTCAGGGTAAGGCCTTGGATCTCGCTGAAGCGGCCCCCATTGAAAAGCATGATTCACATATCACAGGTTCAAACGGATACGCAGAATCGGCCGGGTCTGATATTGTTGTCATTACCGCCGGTATAGCGAGAAAACCTGGTATGAGCCGGGATGATCTTCTGGCAACCAATAAAAAGATTATCAAGAGTGTTACGGAAGAGGTCGCAAAGTTGTCCCCTGAAGCTGTCCTGATAATTGTCAGCAATCCTCTGGATGCCATGTGTCACGTAGCGTTTGATGCGAGTGGTTTCCCCAAAAACAGGGTCATTGGTATGGCTGGTGTGCTTGACTCGGCCCGCTTCCGTGCCTTTATCTCCATGGAGCTTAATGTATCCGTGGAGAATATTCATGCTTCTGTCCTTGGAGGGCATGGAGACACGATGGTTCCACTTCCCCGGTACTCAACAGTTGCCGGTATTCCGATCACGGAGTTGCTCCCGAAGGATCGTATCGATGCGATAGTGGACAGGACCCGCAACGGTGGTGCTGAGATTGTCGGACTGTTGAAGACCGGCAGCGCCTATTATGCTCCTGCTTCTGCCGCTGTTGAAATGGCAGAATCGATCCTTAAGGATAAGAAGAAAATCCTTCCCTGTGCCACTTATCTGAAGGGTGAATACGGGATTGAAGGGCTTTTTATAGGAGTTCCGATAAAGTTGGGAGCATCTGGTGTTGAAGAGGTTATCCAGATATCCTTGACTGATGAGGAAATGGCGGCTTTGAAGAAATCAGCCGCTGCCGTTCAGGAACTTGTCAAGGCTATGAAAAATATGGACTGATCCTATATCGTCAGGGAATAGGGGAGGGGGATCGACCCGTTACTGTGCCAAAACGGGTTATGAGGACTCCTCCCATTCCAAGAACAATGGCAATTGCCTTCACCATCGAGCCTACAAATGGAATCCAGCCTATTAACCAAAGAAAGATAAGCCCCAGTAAAGTCTCCTGAACCATACTCCTTTCGGTCTTTTTTAATATTTTTAATATTTTTTCCCCAAAAAGCCGGGCCACGGCGATGAAGCCGAACAGGGCAGCTGATGTGACGATAACCATTTCCAACGGGATCAATATAATTCCTACTACCGAAAGGGTTAATAGCAAAGCCAGGGGAGCAATCAACACCAGCGCAAAAATACCCCCCATGGTTACGCGCCATGTATTTTCTTTTATAGCCGCGGAAACAATGTGGACAGGTCCCGGAAACAGGTGGGTAATCAACAGTGCTATGATGGAGACAGCAAGGAAGATGGAAAGAGAGATGATTGCAAAAATCGAGGACCATCCGTTCCAGCCTTCGTTTAATGTTTCTGATATAGCCGCGGAGATATCTGAAAGGTTAAGCTCAAACAGACGGCCTTGAACTTCAGCGCCTCTGCCCCGGACAATGACTCCTCCAATGGAAACAACGTTTCCACCTACAAATGATGCTTTCGTTAAGACAACAGACCCTCCGATAGCCACGACGTGACGTTCAACTGTACCGAGTACGGTAACCTGTCCCCCGATGGCTACAGCGTTGCGTACTTTCATGTTCTTTTTGATCATCACATCGTTACCGACTTCAACGATGCTTGTCTTTTTGCTTTTGTCTTCTGCACTGCCTGCCGAAACAAATCCTGACAATATCAGTATAATAAGAAAACAGGTGATTACTTTCTTCTTCAAGAGACCGTCTCCTTTTTTCAGCCAGGGAAGCCTGATGCCTTTTTGACTTATTGTACCATCATACTGAAAAAATCGTTAATTTTCAAAATACTTTTATGAAGATTTCCGGCTAAGGTGGTGACGAAGGAACTCGATCACGGCCGGCATTATAGAAAAGACGATAATAGCAAAAATGACCAGCGAGAAATTTTGCTTAACATAGTGAAGATTACCGAAATAGTAACCCGCGGAAATAAAGATGACAACCCAGGAAATGCCGCCCAAAACGTTGTAAGAGGCAAAACGCAGGTAGCTCATAGTGCCGATTCCGGCTACAAAAGGTGCAAAGGTGCGAATAATCGGAACGAATCGCGCTATAATAATGGTCTTTCCCCCGTATTTTTCGTAAAACCGATGGGTGCGGTCCAGGTATTCCCTGTTTAAAAACCGGACGTTTTCTTTATGGAAAATCTTAGGACCGATAAATTTCCCCACCGTATAGTTTACCGTGTCTCCTGCCACGGCCGCAATGGAAAGAAGAATGATCAGCCACTCAAGTTCAAGAACACCTGTGGCTGCGAAGGCCCCCAGGCCAAAAAGGAGAGAATCTCCGGGTAGCAGGGGGGTTACAACCAATCCTGTTTCACAGAAGATAATGAGGAAGACGAGTAGATAGGTCCATCCACCTAAATTCTGGATGATGATACCCAGATGTCTGTCAAGATGAATAAAAAAGTCTAAAAAAGTGGCGATCAGTTCCAAAGATATCTTCCGTTATCCATTTGCCTGCCGTGTTTAACTTTTTTTCGGCATTGTCCTCATCTAATTATGATCTTAGTCTCTCTCATGCACATACAGGTGGGATCATCTATACTCTCGGTCTAAACAAAAAGCAAGTGTCCCAAAAAAAAGGGGTGGACTCTACAAATCAGAGATAACTGTGGAGACTGGGGAGGTAATTAACGCCTAAGTAGGTGAACAGGACAGAGGCAAATCCGATAATTGCCGCGATTGCCATGCGCTTTCCCCGCCATCCCCGGATAAAACGGGTATGAAGTATGGTCGCATAGATAAGCCATGTAATAAACGACCATGTTTCTTTCGGGTCCCAGCTCCAGTATGTTCCCCAGGCATAGTGTGCCCAGATCGCGCCGGTCATGATCCCGAGGGTCAGAAAAACAAAACCTAAAACAATACTCTGATAGTTCATCTCATCCAGAATAGCTAAGGAAGGAATAAATCTCGGGAAGATTGATGAATTCTTTTGACTGTATTCCAACTTCTTTAAGAGATACATAAGTCCGAGGGAACATGAGATGGCAAAAGAGGCATATCCCAGGAAACAGGTAATAACATGGATTGTCAGCCAGTTACTCTGCAGTGCCGGAATAAGAGGCTGGATGCGGTTATTTATATCAGGTGAGAGAGAAGCAAAGGCCATAAGAATGAAGGCAAAGGGTACGACAAAGGTGCCGAAACTTTTATTTTTTGTTCGCCATTCTACGATCAGATACAGGAATATGATCGTCCAGGCAAAAAAAGTGAGTGATTCGTAAAAATTAGAAAGAGGAATATGACCAATGCCAAGGTTATACGATTCGATCCATCTGATAATCAAGGATACTGTGTGGGACAATAACCCGATCAGTGCCGTAAGTGAGGCCATAGGCCCCCAGAATTTCCTGCCCGTTACCATGTTGAAAAGATAAAATACAAATGAGCCAAAATAGATGAAGGTAACTACGCTTAGAATGGTGGTGTTAATCATTTCTCTTAATACCTGTTGTCTGTTTTTGCCTTTCCCATAAAGTATGCCAGTTCTCGCTGCATGCCGGCATGGTCTTTATTACTTCTCCCGGCTATGCTGATCCGTGTCCCTTCCCCACCGCTCTCCAGTTTGATCCAGATTTGCCGATGAGACTGAAAAAATACAATCATAAATCCAAGGAACAGAAAAATGGAACCGGTTGCCACGACTGCGACGCCGGGGTCTCGATTGACCTTCAGGCCGGTATAGTATTTACTTTCAATGCGGCTTAAGGAAAAGATGTAAGGCTTGAACAGTCCCGGGTTAAAGAGGGGTACCTGTTCCGATAATCCGGGATTATTTTCTGTTATCATCTCAATGTGCTGGAAAATCCAGAACTGGAGATTCTTCTCCCCTGACTTGACACTTATCTTGGCTGCCGGCCCGATACCCATGAAATTCTCCTCTATGCGGTGGATTTCGACTTTTGCATCATTTTCCGGTAACGTAAATCCATCCCCAGTGCCGGCTTTGATCACAGATATATTTTCGTTACCCTTTGTAACGGTAATGACCGCCTTACCACCGGGAATTATGCCGTAATTCGACTGATAGAAACGGATACCCTCGAATGTTACGGGGTGATTAACGAGGAGCTTTTCTTTGTAAACAACCTTGTTATCCTTCAGGAAGGAGAGGTCTGACTGATATGATTTAGGCATACCGTTGTCATAGAAATCGAGGGAAAACCGGTTACAGTAAATCGTAAAATCAAGTTTCTTCTTCTCAAAGCCCTGTTCCAAAACTGTATCTGTGGATTCGCCCTCGGCTATCTCTACATAGGCATCAAATCCGGCAAGGGCTCCTGTGACTACGCCTCCAATGATAATCAATACGCTCAGATGGACAATATACACGCCAAAATATGAGAAGATACCTTTCTGTCCATGTAAACAGGTAGCCTTTTCTGTTTCCTTCCGCTGTGCCTTCGGGTATTTCTTTTTAAGAAGATTTTCCATCCTGACAGATTCTGCATCCAATCTCCCTTTCGAGAAAACCGCCCTTTCAGGATGTAAATTTTCAAAGGCATGTGGCCAGGCAGGACTACTGGAAGAGCAGGCTTTACGGAAAAGCCGCCAGGAAGTGGCAAATCGCTTCCAGGAACAAATGACCAGGTTGAGGCAAAGGAGGATCAATGGGGTAATCAACCAGACAGAGCGGTAGATATTGAACAACTGCAATTTATGGAAAATAACAGCCGAACCAGGGGCAAGGTGATCGGCAAATCCACGAGCGGACTCTCCCTGTGGGACAAGAGTTCCTATAATAGATACAATAGTGATGACGATAAAAAGAACAATCGTTAGTTTTAAGGAGGACAAAAAAGACCAGGCACTATTTTTCTTTAAATTGCTCATGAATTTATCTATTACTGACTTAGTAACGTATCAATGTATCAATGTCTTTGATACAGATTTGTGACCAGTTTTCAAATTTGTCAATATCCTTGATTAGTTCCGATATGTTATGAAATCCGGTTTCATTAATGGATTTTTCTCTTGGTTTAACTAAAGGCTCATTCAGTGTGAAGACATGGACGACACCGAAATGTACCTTGCCCACTTCAGTGGTATCGTCGTTTATCAGTCCTACAGCCTTTTCAGTATAATCCGTTTCTATGTTAACCTCTTCCCGTACCTCTCTGTGAACGCCTTCCGAATAAATTGTGCCGAATAAACTGGGATCGTCAATGGAAATATGACCTCCTATTCCGATTGAATAATTGCCGAGCAGTCTTTTTTCCGATAACAATTTTCCTCTTCTATAACTGAAGATTTCTCTCTGATGTTGCAGAATCACGTATGGGATCAATTGTTTATAACTGGAGTCTTCTTCCGCTACCTTCCGTTGCATGAATTTGTAGTTGCCCCGGTCTAAAATGAAATTAAGATATTTTTCTGTTTCAAAAGAGAGACCTTGAAAATATCCGAGTTGATGCAGGATGTCTGTTGCGAAAACCATAACATATTCTTCGGCACCTTTGGCTGATTTTTTCATAAACAGAATTAACTCCTTATTGCTGGTGTGGTTTGCGATAATGCCACATACATAGCTGCCATAGCGGAAATTACTGGGTTGATAAAAACCCGTTAAGTTATGCTGCCTGAGATTAACAGGCAAGCATTGGGAACATACAATATTTTTGAGATCAGTGCCAGTCTGCAAATTTATCTAATTGCGCGTCTGCCGAAATTGCTGTCATCAAACCTTTAGATCTTTAAATATAGAAGTGATCTTACCTGGAACGGTTTGGACGGTCCCTGAAATACGATGAACAAATAGTTATAATTGGCGGTGAATTATAACTATTTAGAATTGGACTTATTCCTGATAATTTATGAAAAGAATTAAAGCAGATGAGGGGAAAATTTTTCCGCTATAAGTGAGATGACGGGACGACCGTGCTGGCGTGCGGCACAGACTTCAAATCTGTGATGCTATTCGTCTGCAAAGCGAGTAGATGTGGGTTCGATTCCCACTCCCGTCTCTATGATAGATTCCAAAGAACCGCAATTGAGAGCAACGGAGCGGTTTTTCGACAATGGTGGTGGTACTTCCCCGGTAGTACGCTTCTTTCTCGTGTTTTTCATGATGGAAAGGGAAAAGTAGTATGGCCTTCGGTATAAATAAAAAGGACGGCTTTGAAGGTGGCGGACTTATACTGTTTCGGAATGTGGAAGATGCCATCAAGGCGGAAAGGACTCTTAAATCGGCGGATTATATGGTCAAGCTGGTTGCCCCTCCTCCCGAGCTCAGGAAAGGGTGCGATCTTGCTTTAGAGGTTAATCTGGTCGAACAGACAGGGATAGAGAGGCTGTTCAGGGGAAAAGATGTTCAGTATGTTGAGATTATCCCCAGGAAGGGCAGGGGGGAACTCCTTGAGATCGTGAAGGTCAAAGATTTCGGGGAGGCCGTTATGGTCAAGGCGGGAAACATGAAACTTACTTTTGATAAGACCTCCGGGGTCATTCTGAATATTTCCGGGGGTGGTTGTCCTGATATTCCCTATCTTCATGCCGAACTGATAGATAAAAAGCTGACCGAGGCAGTAAGGCCGAAGGAAAAAGGCTTCACGCTTTGTTCTTTAATGCTGGACAGGGCTTTTTGCGAGTCTCTCGAACTATGGAGTAAGATGAGGCTTTAATGGTGCTTATCTGCGGAACGATCCCACAGGAGGATTTTCCTCTGACTATAGGTCAGGTAAAATTTTCCGGTAAAACTCTGATTATCAATGAAAAAGAGGTATCCTGCATGCAGGGGACGGCTGCCCTTATCAGTGCCGCCTGTATAACTGCTGAGTATCTTGGAGAAGAACCTCCTCAAGCCCTCCTTGCCGGCGACAGGGGAAAAGGTAAGGGCAGCCGTTTACTATATGAATACCTGAGTAAAAATCTCCCCGATCTTGCACCTAACGTACTGGTACTTCACTATATCTTACCCGTTATGGGTTTGATGAGAAAAGTATCCGAATCGGCAGAGAAATGCCGCAGAAAGCCGATCATGATTGCCGATGCCTCCTCCATGTATGCGGCCAAGGCGGCAGGTCTTGCACCTAACTTTGACATCTTCACCCCGGATCCCTCCGAGATAGCTTTTCTGGCTGATTCAGATGCGACCCATCCCGCATACATCAGCAGGCACCTCTTTAACAGCGATATCACGAAAACTTCTGAGCTTGCGGCAAAGGCATATCAGGACAAAAACGCCGCGAGACTGTTACTTGTCAAAGGTTCTGTGGATCATATAGTGGAAGAGGGAAAAATAATAGAAACCATCAGCGAACCGGACATCCCTGAGCTGGAAGCTATCGGAGGTACCGGGGATACGATTACCGGAATGGTGGCCGCTTTCGTCTCTGCGGGACTTGATTTGCGTGAGGCAGCGATCCTTGCGGCAAGGGCAAATCGGATGGCCGGGAAGTATGCCCGGGCAACACCGGCAACCAGGATCCGGGAAATTATTGCCCGTTTTCCCGATGTCTTCAGAGAAAATCTCTGTGCCTGGAGCGGGGTTTGTTATTCATCAGACAAAAGATAGTGGTCTGTAGATACGAAGAATAATTAAGGCGGTCGTATGTTAGTTAGGGAATAAAGTTAACAGGAAAGGGGGGATGGGGGATTGGCAATGGCTGAGATAGATGCGAGGGGTTTTGGTTGTCCCATACCGGTAGTAAAGACGAAAAAGGTGATGGAGGACAGCCCTGGCGTACAGATAGCGGTTCTTGTAGGAGCTGCTGGGGCAAAGGAAAATGTATCCCGGCTTGCCCAAAGCAGAAACTATTCCGTTGAGGTAGAAGAGATGGCAGGTGGTGAGTACCGTTTGTTGCTGACTCCAGCCAAGAAATAGACGGATAAAAAGGAGATCACATGGAGAAAAAAACGGGCAGACAGCTTGATTTAAGAGGGCTTGCCTGTCCTCAACCGGTGATCAATACCGGGAAAGCACTGGAGGAAATAACGGAAGGTACAATCACCGTACTGGTGGACAATCCTGAGAGCAGGGAGAACGTAAGGAGATTCGCCTTAAAACAGGGCTGTAAAGTATCAATCACAGAAGATGGGGGCATCTTTTATCTGAAGCTTACCAAGGGCGATTTCGGTGCAGGGGGAAAAGGATCGCACTATCAGAAGAAGCAGGGGAAAACACCGGATGTTGTTATTTGTATTACTTCCACACGGTTGGGAAAGGGTAGTAAAGAATTAGGCAAGATATTGATGAGTTCCTTTTTTAATACCTTGTGGGACTATAAACCAAAACCGTCAAAGTTAATATTTATTAATGCCGGAGTAATGCTGACAACAGAGGGATCTGAGGTTCTGGATGCCCTGAAACTCCTTGAAAAAGAAGGGGTGAAAATACTCTCCTGCGGTACCTGCCTGGGATACTATGGAATAACAGACAAATTAAGGGTCGGTAAGGTAACCAACATGCATGAGATATTGGACGCTCTCTTCAATGCTGAAAGGGTGATAAATATTTAGGGGATATTCCTGACATTCTACCTGAATACCTTCCCCAAAGCAAACCAGTTTTCAAAAAAGAATGAGAAGGAGGAAGCAGTATGAGAAAACAGACAGTAATTTGTGGCGTGTTTGTTTTGATTTCGATTTTTTTATTTACGGGAACATTACAAGCTGGTGTCCCGTTTAACAATCTGGAAGGTGTAGGTGGGATCGCATTTAATCCTCTTGCTTATCCGGCTAATGCTCAATCTGATTGGCTTGTCAATGGTAAATTCACTTTAAGCAAACCACAATTTGGACTGTGGTATGTAAATCTGCATAATGTGGATATTAACTGGGAAAGCGCCGGTGTTGCGGCAACCCTGTGCAAAAGACTCGAGCTGTCGTTGGGCTACGAAAGAATTGATGACGATAAAGATCTCAGTATCAATAAAACCAGTTTTGGCGCCAAGCTCCTGCTTTTAGAAGAAAACGCGTTCGGAAAAAATTTTATTCCTGCTGTATCAGTGGGTGTAATTGAAAAAATAACCTCCAATGATATTCCCGGAGTTGACGATAATGGGGCTGATTATTATCTGGTGGCAACAAAATTGATTACCCAGTTTCCCCGGCCGATTCTGTTATCGGGAGGGGTCATTTCGACCAGGGGATGGGTAACCGGTGTTTTGGGTTTTGATAACGATCGGGACGAAACAGCTTTTGGGAATATCGACATTTTGCCGACCAGTAACATTGCTGTTGGTTTTGAGTATAAACAGGGCGCCAAATTTTCGGACTTTAAGAATGCGGACTACTGGAATGCCCATATTGCCTGGCTCCCCACTAAAAATTTGACTTTAATCGCTGCTTATGTTGACTCAGGAGATGAAGATTCGACAACCAAGGTTGGATGTGGCAATGGTGTGGTTTTTAGCGTTCAACATGCTTTTTAAGCAAAAAACGCCGGTGAAATAATTTGTGTACCGTACAATAAATACTATAAAGGAGTTTATTATGTCACAAGAATACAGAACCATGTGGCGAGAACTTGGTCTGAACCTTGACAATCACGATCAGCTGATGGCGGTTCTGGGCAAAGTTTACGCGGACATTTTCCTGTCACAGCAAAACAGGCCAAAGAAGACGGAGTATCTGGATTTTGTAATGTCGGAAGTACACGGACTTCGTATTAAAGAACTTGTTGAGGGTAAAAAGCAGGGCCGAAAGGTAGTCGGTACTTATTGCACCTTTGTTCCTGAGGAAATCGTTATAGCAGCCGATGCTGTAATGGTCGGTCTTTGCGCCGGAGCTGATTTTGCGACGGAAGAAGTTGGAAAATACCTTCCCAGGAACTTGTGCGCTCTTATAAAATCAACGTTCGGATTCAAACTCGGCGGAGTCTGCCCCTATCTGGAAGCCAGCGACCTCGTTGTAGGGGAAAATACCTGCGACGGCAAAAAGAAGGCTTACGAAGTATTTAAGAATCTGGTTCACGACTTTTACGTTATGGATTTGCCGCAAATGAAGAACGATGGTGCGCGAACCTTGCTGCGGAGTGAATGTGACAAGTTTATCGTTGTGATAGAGAACCTGACGGGTAAAAAGATAACGGTGGATGGACTCAAAAAGGCTATCGAAATTGTCAACGCTAAAAGAAAAGCTGTCCATCGTCTTTCAGGCCTCCGCGCTAACCGACCTGTTCCTATTTCAGGTCTTGACAGTCTGCTTATCAACCAGATTTTTTTCTACGAGGATCCTGTTCGATTTACCTCTCAAATCAATGCGCTGTGCGACGAGCTGGAAATACGGGTAAAGGATAAGACCGGGATTGCGTCGCCTGAAACGCCACGCATTTTGATTTCCGGTTGTCCGATGGCGGTTCCCAATTGGAAGGTGCCCTCAATCATTGAAACATCCGGTGCAGTCATTGTTGGTGAAGAGTCATGTGTAGGCGAACGCGGTTCCAGAAATCTTGTTGACAATAGCGGTTCAACGCTTGATTCGCTCATGGACGCGCTTGTTGACCGCTATCTCATGATAGACTGTGCCATCTATACACCAAACAATGAACGCCGTGAGCACATTCGCGAAATGGTTGCTCAATACAAGGCTGATGGTGTTATCCTCTATGCAATTCAGTTCTGTGCGCCCTACACTGTTGAAGCCACAGAGATTGAGAAGGAGCTCGAAAAAGATGGCATCCCCGCCATCAGAATCGAAACGGACTACAGTCAGGAGGATGTTGGCCAGATCAAAACCCGTATTCAGGCTTTCATTGAAAGGTTGAATGGATGATTACCGCGGGGATTGATATTGGTTCTTCATCAATCAAGCTGACTATCTTGGAGAACTTATCTATTGTCAGGCGGGAACTGGTGCCGGCTACCTTTCGGCCTCTTGAGGCCGCAAGTGAATTGCTTGCTCTGGTTCCTGCAGGCAGCCCCGTTTTTGCAACCGGATATGGCAGAGATTTACTGGAAGCAAAATTTAATATTCCGACTATCACGGAAATTAAGGCCCATGCGCTCGGGGCACGTCTCCTGTTTCCGAACTGCAAAACCATCATTGATATTGGCGGACAGGATATGAAGATTATCCAGCTTGACAGCAAAGGTAAAGTCGCCCGTTTTGAGATGAATGACCGCTGTGCTGCAGGTACGGGAAAATTTCTCGAAGTAATGGCGAAAAGACTTGGCTTTACGCTTTTCGATTTTAGTAAGGCAGGGGAAGCAGGGAAAGACACCGTTACTATCAGCGCTATGTGTACGGTTTTCGCTGAATCTGAGGTTGTGGGTTTGGTAAATAGAGGTTTCAGTCGTGAGGATATCTCCCGTGCGCTCCATAGCAGTGTTGTCAAGCGTATTGCTGCCATGTATAAACGATTAGAGTCTGAAAATAGTTTTACTGTCGTCACCGGGGGAGGCGCGCGGAATACCGCATTACTTACTCTTCTTGGCGAGGTGCTTTGCACGGGTATCCATTACAGTGACGATTCGCAACTTGCCGGCGCATTAGGTTGTGCCCTCAATGCAATTCCTCCGACATAACCTGAAAAAAATTGTCCTCTCCACACCCTGTGATATACAGAGCGGCGTGGAAATAATAAAGAAGCAAGAAATATCATAGCGATTTATGCCTTTGCAGTGAATCTGTATTGCTGAAAAAGATTTTTGAGCGCCGGTGAATACGATTTCCAAAACTCTAAAGTTGTGATATAGAAAAAGCCCGTCTTTTCCAGGGGCAACCGTGGCTGGAATATGTTCGATGATCAGAAAATCTCTCTACTCCGAAGATAAAGGCAGACAGAAGAAGCGACAGACAACTAATAATCGAGAAGATCGGTTGTTAAGGAAGTTTTCTATATAAGGATTATTTATGAGAGGACTTGTACTCCGCTGGCTGATCCTGACTGCGGCGATAGCGGTTGCTTCCTACCTCCTGGATGGTATCGAAGTTGAAGGATTTTTCCCCTTACTGGGAGTGGCTGCCATGCTCGGTATTTTGAATGTTTTTTTCCGACCTGTTCTTCTTATTCTGACGCTCCCCTTTAATATTTTGACGCTGGGTCTTTTCACCTTTATCATTAATGGCCTGATGCTCAAGATGGCTTCTGCCGTTGTTCCCGGATTTGATGTACACGGTTTCTGGACGGCTGTTTTTGGATCTCTTATAATAACTCTGGTGGGCTGGCTTTTGAATGCATTTATCAATGAGCGGGGCACTGTTGAATTTATCGATCTGAGAAAAAAGAGGAATGGCAGATGGGAATAAAGACGAGACAAGCCTTTCACTAGATATCGAGGGTATAAATTCAGTATGTTTTAATAAATTACAATAATTGTATTGACAAATAATACTAAATTCTGATATTAACCAAAATTATGAAATTTATTAGATGGGAACTTTAAAAATATGTATGCGATCATAAAAACAGGCGGTAAACAGCATAAGGTCTCTGCAGGGGATGTGCTGGCGATTGAAAAAATAAAAGGTGACAAGGGAGATTCTGTGGTCTTCGATGAGGTGTTGATGGTTGCCGACAATGGTGATATCAAAGTAGGAACTCCTGTTGTCGAAGGCGCTAAAGTTGTCGCGGAGATTGTTGCGCAGACACAGGCAGCCAAGATGTACGTCTTTAAAATGAAGAGGCGGAAGGGGTACCATAAGAAAACCGGACACCGCCAGAAATTAACGAATATAAAGGTGGGACAGATATCCATTTAGGTGGAGGGTAGGGTGGTATGGCACATAAAAAAGGACAGGGAAGTTCTCGTAATGGCAGAGACAGTAATGCGCAGAGAAGGGGTGTTAAGGTCTTTGGTGGCCAGGCGATTAATGCGGGTTCCATTATTATCCGTCAGGTGGGGACAAGGATACATCCCGGCAACAATGTAGGCATGGGCAGGGACTACACCCTTTTTGCGAAAATTAATGGTACTGTGAAATTTGAAAGGCTGGACAAAAAAAGGAAAAAGGTAAGTGTCTACACAGCGTAGATATGTTTTTAGCAACTACTCAAGAACCAGAATTCATAAGACTGAGGATTTACTATTTTTAAAAAGCTGATAACTGATCTTTTCGTCTCGATGCCGACCACTTACCGGTGAGATGATGAAGCTCATCAATATCTATTTAGTACACAAAGGCACTGTTAAAGTGCCTTTTATTTTTTCAGGATTCAGAAATCAGTTGTCGGTAAAATAAAGCAGGTAGTTATATGAAATTCATTGATGAGGCAGAAATATATGTGAAAGCAGGCGATGGCGGGAGAGGATGCATCAGCTTCCGGAGGGAGAAGTTTGTGCCCCGGGGGGGACCGAATGGTGGTGCCGGCGGGAAAGGAGGAAACATAATTGTAAAGGCCTCTCAAAGCCCTAGAACTCTCCTTGATTTAAAATACAAAAAGCATTATATGGCAAAACATGGTGGACACGGTGAGGGAAGCAACCGGACAGGCAGAAATTCCCCGGATATAGAAATTATTGTTCCTATGGGTACCGTGGTAAAAGATGCTCAGACAGCTGAGGTCTTGGCTGATCTAACCGTCGACGGAGAACGTTGTATTGTCGCAAAGGGAGGTATAGGCGGTAAAGGTAATTCCTGGTTCGTCACATCGACCAATCAAGCACCACGTTATGCTCAGACAGGTATAGCAGGAGAGGAACGCACCCTTAAACTTGAGCTCAAACTTCTTGCCGATGTGGGTATTATTGGTCTGCCCAATGTGGGGAAATCATCTTTTATTACAAAGGTTTCCGCAGCAAAGCCGAAAATCGCCGATTACCCCTTCACTACGTTGACACCAAATCTTGGGGTCGTCAAGTATGGAAACTTTAAAAGCTTTGTCATTGCGGACATTCCTGGATTAATCGAAGGTGCCCACAAGGGAATGGGCATGGGAATACGGTTTCTCCGTCACATTGAAAGAACTGCGATTCTGTTCCATATTCTTGATATATCAGGCGAATCATATAGCAGTGCCTGGCAGGACTTTGAAATTATCAACCGGGAACTTGCCCAGTTCAGCCCGAGCCTGACGGAAAAACCGCAGATTGTTGCCATAAATAAAATTGATCTGACCATTACCAGGGAGAGGATGGAAAAAGAGATTAGCACCTTTGCTGAAAAAGGCATAAATGTACTTTCTTTTTCAGCTATTACCGGCGAGGGAATCGAACAGGTAATTGTTGAAATCACAAAAAAATTATAAATAATAGAGACATGGAAAATCATCAGATAAAAAAAGAAATCTTGATGAAGGTCAAAAGGGTCATCATAAAAATCGGCAGTGCTGTGCTGACGGGAGAGGACGGGCTCGATCTTACCATTATAGAACAACTGGTTGACGAGATTGTACAACTGAGAAAGAAAGGTTGTCAGGTTGTAATCGTTACCTCCGGCGCTATTGCTTCCGGAAAGCACAGGATGGGTATAAGGGGCGAATTGAAAAACATGCCCGAGAAACAGGCGGCAGCGGCTATCGGACAGGGGAGGCTCATGAGGGTCTATTCCAATGCTTTTGGGAAACACGGCCTGTTCGTTGCCCAGATTCTCCTGACTATGAGTGACTTAACGGACAGGAAACGATTTCTGAATGTCCGCAATACCATATCCACGCTTATGGAATGGGGAGTGATTGCGATTATTAATGAAAACGATACGGTAGCTGTTGATGAAATCAAATTTGGTGACAACGACAACCTTGCCGCCATGATTACAAATATAGTAGAGGCTCATCTCTTGATTAACCTGACCAGTACAGAGGGTCTCTATGACAAAAATCCCTCGAAATCAGAGAAAGCCAGACTCATACCTTTTGTAAAGGAGATTACGGAGGAGATTGAGGCAGCGGCAACGGATGAAACAACCTCTGTGGGGATTGGTGGTATGAGAAGCAAGGTCCTTGCTGCTAAAAAAGTGACGGCCTTTGGTATTCCCTGCATCATTGCTCCCGGCAAAAAAGGGGGGATCCTCCAGGATATCTTCGCCGCTAAAGATATTGGCACTTTCTTCCTGCCCATGGGTAAACATCTGAACAGCAGAAAACACTGGATCGCTTTTACCCTGAGGTCACGGGGCAGGCTGTTCCTTGATGAGGGGGCAAAAAAGGCCCTCATAGAGCAGGGGAAAAGTCTTCTCCCTTCAGGGATAGTCGGTGTGGAAGGAGATTTTTATATTGGGGATCCCGTTACCTGCGTCGATATGGAGGAAACACCCCTTGCCCAGGGATTGGTCAACTACAGTGCCGTGGAAATAAGGAAGATTATGGGATTGAAGACAACTGAGGTAGAAAAGGTCCTTGGCTACAAGGACTATGATGAAGTCATTCATCGGGACAGCATGGTACTATCCGAAAATAGAGCAGGCAGATCTCGAAAGCAATAGCGCCCTGATGCAGGAATTTTGCACTGCGTTCTCTTTTCAATAAAAAATGGGCCGTTCCGGCCCAGTAACTTAAAGATTAAAATGGTGGAGCTGAGGGGGATCGAACCCCTGACCTCATGACTGCCAGTCATGCGCTCTCCCAGCTGAGCTACAACCCCACTACCTTTTTATAATACACGCGCTCTTGTGCGCTGTCAATCATTTTTCTTAATATAAAAAGAGATATTGATTATTCCGGAGTCTGGATTTTGCCTCTCTGGAATTTTTGAGGAGAGCACTGCTTGTAAATGTATTCCTAAGAAAAAAGCCGGGAAATTTGGACTCCGAAGTAGCGGTATCTATTGCGACGAATACGGAATTTAAACAACTTAAACTTAGATACAGGCCAGCAGATGAAATGTTCAAGGTAATAGGAGACACTATAAATGAACAGTTCAGGGGGGATTATTTCCATATCTTTGCATCAACTTAAACATATATTAATGTCATATGCAAAATAAAGGCATAGGCGTAGATATTGTTACCCTCAGCAGAATGAGGGGTTTACTGGAAACCTCCGGTAAGGAGTTCTTAGACGGGATATTTACGCCCTGGGAACAGGAGAGGGCTGAAAAACATCCCAACCCGGTGGCCTATCTATCTATGACTTTCGCTGCCAAGGAGGCTATTTTCAAAACATTCGGAATAAGCTGGGCACTTGGTGTCCAATTCAACGAAATTGAGATCAGGGATGGAGAGAACGGAGAACCAGTGCCTGTTCTTACGGGTAAATTTGCAGAAATCGCTTTTGAACGTGAAGTTTCCCGTGTTTTAATAAGTCTTTCTTATGATGGCGATTATGCGATTGGCGTGGCGATATTGGCAGGACGTCAATAATGGATCTTATAAATCAACGCTGGGTTCGATCATTTGCAGAAAGGTGCGACAGGACTACCCACTCCTTTACACGACTTTTGATGTAACAACCATTATTGAACTCTACCTGAATGGATTATTAGTGAATTGAGGTCAATAATTGCTTTTGCAGTCATTGTTATTTTGAAAAGATACGTGATAAATTTTCGAGGATAATCCTGCCACCCTGACAGTATCTAAAGCAATCATGTGCTCCTCGTTAGTAGGTACTACAAGAACACTGATTTTTGATCCTGGTTTGCTGATGGTTCCTTGGATGCCCACCACTTCGCTATTTCTTTTCTCATCCAGTTCGATGCCCCAAAATTCCATACCCTCACAAATCATTGTTCGCATGATTGAGGAATTTTCTCCAATCCCCGCGGTAAACACAAGCGCATCGAGCCCACCTAAGGCTGCAGAATACGCCCCAATATATTTCTTTATAGAATAAGCGAACATTTCGAGCGCTAGTTGACATCGTTCATCTGCCAGTTCGGCCTTTTCAGTAATTTCCCTTAGATCATTACTGATGCCTGATATGCCAAGCAAACCACTCTCCTTATTCAGAAGATTATCGATACTGTCTATAGATAGTCCTAATTGCCTGTGTAGAAAAAATATGACACCCGCATCAATATTGCCGCATCTTGTGCCCATGATCAACCCTTCCAATGGGGTAAAGCCCATGCTTGTGTCTATTGATTTCCCACCGCTAACTGCTGCAATCGAGACCCCGTTGCCCAGATGACAGATGATCATTTTTAATCTTTCTAAAGACATCCCTAAGAGGCTTGCTGTTTTTTGACAGACAAAACGACAGGAAGTCCCGTGAAATCCGTATCTTCGAATTTTGCCGGTTTCGTAATACTTATAAGGAAGTGCATAGAGATGAGATTTTTTCGGCATTGTCTGATGAAATGCTGTATCAAAAACCGCCACATGAGGAATATTGGGGAGGATTTGCATGGCCTCTCGTATGCCGGCGATGTTCGGAGGGTTATGAAGTGGTGCCAGAGGAATATATTCTTCCAATTTATCTATGACATGCTCATCTATCAATACAGACTCTATAAAGAAATCACCACCGTGAACTGCACGATGCCCAACAGCCAAAATCTCAGAAATGTCCTCAAGTACCCCGTGGTTTTTGTCGAGGAAGTATCGCACAATTAGATTAAATCCATCTCGATGAGAATGTACTGGCAGCTGTATTCTTAAGTCCTCACCCCGCGCTTGATGGTTAAGATAAGAATTTGTTTCTCCAATGCGCGCTACCAGTCCTTTTGCCAGAGTACGAAACTCCTCATCATAAAGGAGGTATTTTATTGATGAACTGCCACAATTAATAATTAATATCTTCATGCCTTATTTACAACCTCAGCATAACTAATCTGTCAGGACTTATTATGTTTATACAAATCTATGTTGTGCGTGCCCCCACGATGGTAGTCACCCCTACAATATCATCCACTGATGCGCCACGTGACAGGTCACTTACAGGCCTGGCAAAGCCCTGAAGCACAGGACCATATGCAGCCGCCTTCGCCAGACGTTGTACGAGCTTGTAGCCAATATTACCTGCATCAAGATCAGGGAAAATCAAAATATTAGCTCTACCTCCAACCTTACTTCCACCCTTGATTTTCTTCGCTGCAACACTGGCAACGATAGCGCTGTCTGCCTGCATTTCTCCATCAATGAGCAGGCCAGGGTCCCTTTGTCTCGCAATGCTGACAGCCTCAACAATCTTATCTACATCTGGATGTGTTCCGCTGCCTTTTGTTGAAAAAGAGAGCATTGCAACTCTTGGTTCCCATCCAAGTAGTCCTCTGACACTTGAGGCGGTCGTAATCGCTATTTCAGCAAGTTCCTGTACGCTGGGGTTAGTTACGACAGCGCAATCAGCGAATACAATAAGACCGTCCTCTCCGCCATCCCAGTCCGGCACGTGCATAATAAAAAAACTGGAGGGAGTGGATACTCCGTCAACCATACCAACCAGCATTTCACTGGCAAGTATGACCTCCTCGGTAGTATGCGTTAACCCGGCCACCATTGCATCAGCGTCACCTGTTCTTATCATCATAGCGGCATAATATAGCGGTTCAAGTAACATCTTGGACATAGTGCTTACTGGAAAACATTCGCTCTCAGCATAAGCTTCAGCATACTTTTGTACATTGGTGGAGGTTTTAGGATTTATGACTTCCATACCAGTCAAGTCTATGCCAGAAGATGTGATTTTTTCCGCCGAGCCAAGCAATATTGGCCTGGCAATTCCACGTGTAACTGCAATCCTGGCGGCTTCTACAATTTTTGAATCTGTAGCTTCCGGGTATACAACTCTGCAGAACCGTGCTTTAGCTTTTTCCGCAAGAATTTTCATAAGATCCATAAATATCTCCTTTAATGGAATATAGAGCTTATCTAACTACTTGAATCCGATCTAGTGAATGTCTCAATATGACTGATACATTATTGATTGTGCTAATTTTTACTTGGTGGCCAGCAATTCTTCTACCATATCGATAGCATCGGCAATTGTTTGATTTTTTATGACACGCTCAAACGGAATTTTTAGTTCAAATGTATCATCGAGTATCATGGTCATTCTAAAGGCGTTAACCGATTTACTAAGAAGATCCTTTACAAACAACGTAGAGGGAGAAATATCGCTTGCCGGACGCCGATAAGCTATTGATGCTGCTTCGATTACCTTGTTCTCTATTTCTTTCCTTTCCATTATATAGCCTTCCTTTTTACATTATTCTGTATGATCGAGCGCCTGTATTTCTGCATAAAGGATATACTTTTCCCCGCAGTTACCGGCATTTCACTCTTGCTGTACGGTTAAATGATGCCTTGCAGGACACTCGTATTCACATGCCAATATGATGGTGCCCTGCCTTTCGCCGCCGTAGCCTGTTAAATACTTTTTAAAATTCAAAAAACTACTTTTGAGGCAGTTTGCCGGTTAAAGCGTCCTTCAACTGCATAACTACAAGATTAGTGTAACGGCGAGCCAGCTCTGAGTCGTTCTGCACGATCGAAAATCCATGATACGCTCCTCCCCATATGTGCAGGTCGCAGTATACCCCGGCCTGCATGAGACCTGAAGCATAGCTCATTACCCCATCACGGCCATTGTCAATCTCAGCGCCATGTATTATTGCTGGTGGAAGCCCATGGAAATCTCTGGCATGGCCCGGTACTGCATCGGGAGGAGTATCTGCCCGGGCATATTGATCACCCAGCCACGCCCTCCATGAAATCTGTTCAGCAGTGGGGAGCCAGACCTGCTCAAAGAAAATATTACTTGACGGCGTTGCCTGGCGATCGTCAAGCAGCGGAAATTGTATTAACTGTGCGCACAGTTTTGGGCCCCCTGTATCTTTGAGCCGATGTGTCAGAGCTGCAGCCAGATGCCCTCCCGAACTGATACCTTCCACCACTATGCGAGAAGGATCGATGCCTAACTTCTTGGCATTAACCACTGTCCAGAGCAGAGCGGAGTGGAGGTCGTTAACCGCTGCGGGATATTGATTCTCCGGGGAAAGACGGTAGGACGGCGCAATGCATACGCAATCCAAATCTGCGGCCCAACGGATCTGTTTATTTAATTCCATTTCGGGGAAACCAAGGCATAATCCTCCACCATGTATCGTGAAAACAACTGGGAGATGATCCGAAGAGCGCTTCTTTGGAGAAGTGACTACGACTCTGACTTTCGGAGCGCCAGCCTCCTCTTTGAGCCCCGGTGCAAAATATTCAGTTTTATCAACCTTTGCTACATGTTCGGGAGCAGCTGGAAGCAGAACAGCCGCAATCATATCGTGTAACTGTTGCCGCCTCGCTCCGATCTTTTCTGGAGGTGTCCCGGGTTTAAGCATTTCCTGCACTAATGGAGTGACACCCATTAAGTTGTCGGCTGTTTCCGCTAAACTTGGGTGGAGACACTCCGGCCCCCTGATGTCCGCGTACTTATTCACACAACCCCCTATTTTTTATAGAAATCAGCAATTATATCGAAATGATATTAATGGCAAAATAGTTGCGGGTGATAACGAAATCCTTTGCCAGTTTTTTTCGCTTTATTGAATTCCTCACAGTGTGTAGTAGGTATAATTCTTCCTGGGGACCTCCGGAATAAAAAGGGGAGAGCCCCCGGCAGAATTTCGCTGTGATATTTAACGTAGTAGTTGTCCCAGAGATCTTGTCCGTTCCAGCCGGAAGAAGGAGGCGGAAGGTTGTGGCCGCCGAGTATCGCTCGGAAAAAGATGTACATCACCGCCATTATCGGTCCTGTTCAGGTCGTCCAGTATTGAATTCCACTCGTCGCGTTGTATTCTGTCAGTTGAAAATGGCGACCGGTTTGCAGCCGGTCGCCACAATGGCTTTTCTAACGAACACCACTGGCCATAACCGCCTGCGGTGTGAGCACCATACCAAGGCCCTCGGAATCGGCATAGCTGCGGACAAATTTACCAGATCCTTTTCGACCTCCGTTGACCACATGGTAGTTGCCTTTAATGAGATCGTTGAAAGTCCAGACGTCGATATTGATCCCGAACACGTCATAAGTCGGGAAGGTGTAGATGTACCCAATACGCCATAGACTGCCCGCGTTATCATAGGACTCTGTAGCCAGAAGGGCCCAGCTGTCTTCGTCTATGTAAAACGTACGGCGGCTGTAGGCATGACGGGCACCTGGCTTAAGTGTTGCATCCACCACCCAGACGCGGTGTTTCTCCCAGCGGACGGCACTTGGCTCTACATGCCGGGGGCCGAGTGCCTCCTCTACTGTCGTCTGATTCGTGAGACCGAACACATTGTAAGGAATGATCATTTCCTTTTTACCGACGAGTTTGAAGTCAAAGCGGTCCATACGGCCGACGAAACCGCAGACCTCGTCCCAGAATTGCACACCGCCGTAAGAGGCGATCGGGACGTCGTAGGCGAACTCTGGTGCTCTACGTACGCGGCGCTGCCCCGGTGTATAGAACCAAATCTTTTGCCCTCCCTCGGCAGCGTTAGGCAGGTAGAAGTTCAGGAAGTGTATCCCGGCAGACGATGGCGGCGATGTTATCTTCGCTGAAATCCCTTTGACCGCATCGTACGCCTGCTCTCTCATCTTCCCACTCTTCTCGTACCAGGGGTGCAGGTGGTCAGTCTTTGTATCGGGGAGACGAGAGAGGCGACCCGCCGTGTCCATAATCCCCCCAGCGCTCCAGTACCTAGCAACACCCGCAGCAATGTGCAGGTTATTATTCCACATCACCTCGCAGCCGGTCTTGGGGATCGGGAAGGGGATACCGGCGAAAGGCAGGCCTTTCGTGTCTGCCCCGGTCATGTTGTCCCCCTCGATCTGCCCGGTCAGTTTTGCGGTAGTGGCATTCTTAAGGGTATTTTGTAGCGTCCAGGACGGGTAGCGCACCGAACGGTGGGTCGGGTACACGTTTAATTTGTAGGTGTCGGGATAACGCTTGATCAAGGCCTTGGTCCCCGCTGTCAACTGCGAGGCGTACTTGTCAACGTTCTTGGCATCAATCGTGTACAGGGGCTTTTCGTTCTTAAAAGGATCTTCATACCGGTCAGCGCCGGCATGACGGGTGGGGAGTCCACCGGTATACGCGGGGATCGAACCGTCCTCATTCCCCGCTTTTACAGCTCCAAACTCGGTCAGCGTCGTCCCCAGCTGCCTGGCTTCATCCGCCGAAACCGCAGCCAGAGAGGCCCCCGCAAACAGCATAAACAGTCCTGCTGCAAACAGGATGCTCCAGATAATCTTTTGTTTTTTCATAGTCTGTCCTCCTCAGGTCAGGTCTCAGAATGATGTCTTAAATGTTAGTTGAATCCACCCCTTGTCGCTCAACCCAATCGGGCCGTTGCCGCCGAAGCCGTTGTTGCCGGAGT
>Ga0265296_1001169_pt1 | contig 31841 bp, 36 predicted proteins | sample MunlanPumphouse1_FD_189073 | JGI IMG/M metagenome (GOLD analysis project Ga0265296, IMG submission 189073) | Groundwater microbial communities from a municipal landfill in Southern Ontario, Canada - Pumphouse #1 | ecosystem: Environmental > Aquatic > Deep subsurface > Groundwater | place... | reverse complement strand
TGGAGATGTAACTCACATTCCAACTCTGGCAAAAGAGGTCTATGATGTGACTGGAGCTGGTGACACAGTAATAAGCGCTCTGACCCTGGGATTAACAGTAGGGGCTTCTTTAAAAGAGGCAGCAGTTATTGCCAATTATGCCGCTGGAATTGTAGTAGGAGAGATAGGAACGGCTGCAGTAACCAGGGGTGAGTTAATAGAAGCAATAAAGAGAAACAAAGTCAGAAAAGGATGAGTGAACCTAAGGCTCCTGAGCCAGTCAAATTGATAGCAAGTGTATTTTCCCAAACCCGAGAGTTGATTATAGCGGTCACAAAAGAGTTATCTAAGAAATTTGGCAGTATTGATTTTATTTCTGAGATACTCCCTTTTGAATTCACATCATACTATGAAAAAGAGATGGGCAAGGGTTTAATCCGGAGGTTTTTCTCATTTAATAAAATGGTTTTGCCCTATAGGTTGTCCCATATAAAACTATATACCAATAAAATAGAGGAGCATTTCTCTGACCATCAGGGAAACAGAAGGTTGAACATTGACCCTGGTTACATTTCTTTAAGCCATCTCATACTGGCAACAGGAAAAGGGTATGCTCACAGACCCTATTTAAGAGATGGAATATATGCTGATTTAACCCTGATATATGAAGATAAAAGCTTTCATGCTTTAGATTGGACATATCCTGACTATAGGTCTATAGATATAATAGAATTGATGAATACAATTAGAAGGAAATATGTGTTTCAACTTAAGGGGTTAAAGGGAAGAGAATTATGTTAAAGAGTATGACAGGGTATGGCTCTGGAGAATGTGTCTTCGAAGGTGGCCGTATAGTTGCTGAGGTTAAATCGGTTAATCACAGATATATGGATATCTCTTGCAAGGTCCCCAAGAGATTTTCTCCTATGGAAAGCCAGGCAAGAAAGACTATCTCCAAGAGATTTTCCAGGGGACGCTTTGAAGTTGCTATCCAATCAGATTTTGACATAGAAGAGAACCAGAGGCGAGGGTTTGAGTTAAATCTTCCTTTAGCACAAGAATATTGTTCTGTTTTAAAAGAGTTAAAAGACAGATTACATCTGAGTGAAGAAATCAGCTTAAGTTTGCTGGCAGGGGTTAGGGATATAATCGTTGTTAAAGATATAGAATCTAACCAGGAAGGGGAGGAAAAGGCATTTAATGAAGCATTTAACGATGCCTTAAATTCTCTGGAAAGGATGAGGGAATCTGAAGGAGAAATACTTTATAAAGACCTTTTGGAGAGATTGAATAGCGTTGAAAAGCTAATTGACAGCATTAGGGTTATGTCCCCGCAGGTATTGGTATTTTACAGAGATAGACTTGCTAAAAGAGTTAAGGAACTGGGCGAAGTTTTTGAACTTGATCCCCAGCGACTTAACCAGGAAATAGCCTTCCTTGCAGAAAGGAGTGATATTACTGAAGAGCTGGTTCGTATCACAAGTCATCTTGAACAATTCAATATGATAATGAGCACGCATGACTCTGCAGGAAGAAAATTGGATTTTCTGCTTCAAGAGATAAATCGTGAAGTCAATACCATAGCGTCCAAGGCCAATGATGCAGATATCTCCCAGAAAGCTGTAGAGATCAAAAGTGAGTTGGAAAAGATAAGAGAGCAGATTCAAAATATAGAATAACTTATATCAATCCGCCTCTGGCGGATAAATTCTAAAAAGTTGGAGGATATCGATGAGCTTAAAATTATTAAATATCGGATTTGGAAATGTAGTTGTGTCATCAAGGGTGGTAGCAATTGTTTCTCCTAACTCTGCCCCCATGAAGAGGCTGAAAGATGAAGCAAAAAAGGATAAAAGACTTATAGATGCTTCTCAGGGAAGGAAGACCAGGTCTATTATTGTTACCGATAGTAACCATGTTGTACTATCTGCGGTCCAGGCAGAAACGGTTGCGCAAAGATTCGATTCTGATGATTCAAAGACAACTTAGAACCTGAACCCACCTATTGGATTGATTCAAATGGAGAGCTTTGAAAAAGTATCCCTTTTCGCTTCAACATCCATTTTTTGACCCATCTAAGCTCGCTTCATGGAAAATTGGAAGAGTAGAAAAGTAGAAGTGTAGTAACCACCTCTCTACTTTTCCAGTTCTCTACTCCTCTACTCTCATGAATTAGCTCTCAGGAATACTTTTTCAAAACAAATAAAGTCTTTTAAAGGTCTAAAATGAACAAAGAGGGATTGTTATTTATAATATCGGCTCCATCTGGTGCTGGCAAAACATCATTATGTAAAGAGGTTGTAAAATTCTTTCCTAACTTATATCACTCAGTATCTTATACTACAAGGCTTCCTCGGCCGGGAGAGAAAGATGGTGAAGATTATCTTTTTGTCTCTAAAGATAAGTTCCAGAAGATGATAGATGATAGGAGCTTTGTCGAATGGGCTGAGATTCATGGTAATAGATATGGAACAACCATAGATTCGTTAAAAGAGTACCGGCATAAGGGAATTGACATAATTCTCGACATAGATGGACAGGGGGGCAGACAACTTAAGAATGAGTATCCAGATGGCATCTATATATTTATTCTTCCCCCTTCCTGGAAGGATTTGGAAGAGAGATTAAGATTAAGGAGTACAGATAGTAATGAGGATATTGAAAAGCGATTAAAAAGTGCGAAAGAAGAACTTCAGTACATTTATCACTATGATTACATAGTGGTGAATAATGATCTAGAAGAGGCAGTATCCGCACTGAAATCAATAATAATTGCGGAGAAGTGTCGAAGAGATAGGGTTTTACCGTTGGTTAAGGATCTTTTTCAACTGCCCTGAAGTTTTAATAACATGCTTTAGATAATGTAACTACTCAGGTAGGCACAAAGGCACAGAGCACCAAAGGCACAAAGTCGAGAGATCTGAAGAGAATGAGTTGCTTAAGTTTCTGTAAGATGTTTACAAAGCGGCATTTGGACAGGTTGTGTCCTGCATTCCGATTGTATTCCTACAACTTTGTGCCTGAATAGTTACTGGATAATAAAGAGGGCAACTTTGGTGTTAGTTAAAGGGGGCGGTCCAAAGGATAGGCTTATTATAGCCCTGGATGTAGATAACCTTCAGGATGCCAAGAGACTGGTAGAACAACTTCGGGATTATGCAGGAATTTTTAAAGTAGGTAAGCAACTCTATACCAATACTGGGCCTGAGATTTTAGAGATAATCCACAAAAATGGGGGAAAGGTATTCTTAGACTTAAAGTTTCATGATATTCCCAATACAGTTGCCAAAGCTGGACAGGAGGCTGTAAAGCTTAAGGTGTTTATGTATAACCTTCACGCCCTGGGTGGTTTTGATATGATGAAGATGGCTGTTGATTTTACAAAGGCCAAAGCCAGGGAACTGAATATTCCAAAACCTATTGTGTTGGCGGTGACACTACTTACCAGCTTGAATGAGAAGGATATTAGAGAGGTTGGAATTAACTGTTCAGTAGATGAGGAGGTTCTCCGCCTAGCCAAGCTTTCCAAGAAGGCAGGGGTTGACGGTGTAGTGGCTTCCCCAAGAGAAGTTAAGATGATCAGAGAAAACCTCGGTGAAGACTTTATAATTGTGACTCCAGGCATAAGATCAAACCCTGAAATTATTGATGACCAGAAACGTATTATGTCTCCTAAAGAGGCGATACAAGCAGGTTCGGATTTTATAGTAATCGGTCGTCCAATAATTGAAGCCGTAGACCCGGTTGAGTCGGCTAAAGGGATTTTAGAGGATATGAAAGGATTGGCAGTGTGAAGGTCCCTCCCAGGGGTAGAGAAGAGCTTTAGATAATCAAGGGAAGGGGGTAAGGCTATCTATCCCTGAATCTTCAGAGAGTCCACACATAATATTCATATTTTGAACCGCCTGACCTGAAGCACCCTTAACAAGATTGTCTATTACTGATATTACTATTATCCTATTTGTTCTTGGATCGAATTGGATGCCTATATCACAGAAATTGGTGCCTTTTACAAAGGATATATTGGGGAAGTTACCTTCGGGATATACCCTGACAAATCTCTCTTTTTGATAGAAGTCTGTGTATATCCTTATCAGCTCTGATGTCGAGATATCTTTAAGAGATTTTGAATATATAGTACTCAGTATACCTCTGCTTGTTGGTATCAAATGCGGGGTAAAAGAGATAATTATTTCTTCACCGGCAAGGAGGCTTAACTCCTGTTCCATCTCAGGGGTATGCCTGTGCTGTCCTATCTTATATGCCTTAAGCCCTTCATTAACTTCACAGAAAAGATATTCCGTTGCCACTGTTCGACCTGCCCCTGAGGTACCTGACTTAGAGTCAACAACTATACTATTTAAGTCTATCATCTTGTTCTTCAATAAAGGTGCCAATCCAAATATGACACTGGTTGGGTAACAACCTGGATTGGCAACCAGTGTTGCCTTTCTTATTTCAGCCCTGTAGAATTCAGGGAGACCATAGACGGCATCCTTCAAGAGACTTGGGGAGGTGTGTTTACAATACCACTTTTCATAAACCGCATGATCATTAAAACGGTAATCTGCACTCAAGTCTACTATCTTTTTCCCCTTTTCAATGAATTGGGGAACTATATCCATGGCTGCCTTATGTGGTAAACACGAGAACACAAAATCCGAAAGATCACAGATTGCTTTTGTAGATGGGTGAATGAATTTAATATCCATCTCTCCTGTAAAGACGGGGAAAGCCTCTGACAGGCTAGCTCCATTAAACCTTCTCGATGTCAATGCAGTGATTTCCACACCGGGATGTCTGAGCAGGAGTCTGATCAATTCCTGACCGGTATATCCACTGGCACCTATTATAGCAACTCTTAGCATCTTTCTTTCTCTCCAACAAAAAAAGGAAGGCCAGAGGGCCTTCCTTTTGGCGTAGCCAAACTCTATCTTTTTGAGAACTGGAATTTCGCTCTGGCTCCTTTTTGCCCGTATTTTTTTCGTTCTTTGACCCTAGAATCCCTGGTAATAAACCCAGCTTTTTTTAAGATAGAACGAAAATCACCGTTTATCTCCAATAATGCCTTTGTAATACCGTGTCTTATTGCTCCAGCCTGCCCGGAGATTCCCCCGCCATGAACATTGGCAAGGACATCATACTTCCCTGCTGTATCGGTAAATTCAAATGGTTGTTGTATAATCATCTTCAAGATTTCACGTTTAAAGTATTCATCAAGGGATTTATTGTTAATCTTAAATTCACCACTACCTGATTTCAACCAAACCCTGGCAATGGATGTCTTTCTCTTGCCTGTTGCGTAGAACCTATCTTCTGCCATTATAAAAACTCCTCAATTCGGTAGTTCAAAAATTTACCGGAAAGTGATATGAAAGTCGCCATTTTTTTAAATAGTTAATATTTCGGGGTTCTGAGCCTGGTGAGGATGTTCTTCTCCGGCGTATACCTTTAGTTTCTTAATCATATTTCTGCCAAGGCTATTCTTTGGCAGCATACCTTTGACAACCAGACTTATAAGGTCTTCGGGTTTTTTTTGTTGTAACTTTTCTGCAGTAGTCGATTTAATTCCACCAGGATATCCGCTGTGGCGATAGTAAACCTTTTGTTTCAGCTTCTTGCCTGTTAGGAGAACCTTTTCTGCATTTATTACAATTACAAAATCGCCAGTATCTATATGGGGAGTATAGATAGGGTTGTGCTTGCCTCTCAATCTCACAGCGATTTGACTTGCCAATCTACCGAGTATTTTTCCATTGGCATCTATTAGGCACCACTTTCTTTCAACTTCATTCTTCTTAGCACTGAAAGTCTTCATTATATGCTCCACGCTTAAAATAATAAGTTTTATAACCTAATATATTCCCGCACTTTTGTCAAGGAAAATGTGGAGTTTTTGTTAATGCAATTTAGAAATGGGCAAAGGGGGCTATATTATGCAATTGATTTTTTAAACTTCATGCACTATATTATAGTAACTACTCAGAAGCCAGAATGGAAAGGAAACTGGATTCTGACTCCTGCCCCCTGAGTAGTTACAAGAAATAGATTTCTACTGGAACTTTTGCTAGTGAGTTCAAACTGAAAATTACGAATAATTAGTAGGACAAGATTGGAGAATAAATAATGAAACTGGAAGATGATCTTTATTATTATCCATGGACCAGTATGGTGGAAAACAACTGCAATAGCTACTACCTGGGAGGTAAAACACCTACTCTTATTGATGCTGGTCATAAGCACCGTGTAACTAACCTGTCCTCCCTTATGGAGAGTGATGGTATTGATCCCAAGGGGATAAAGCTGGTGATCAGTACCCATGCCCATCCAGATCATTTCGAAGGAAACCAGATTTTTACCAATAATGGGGCGATGATGGCAATCCATAAAGAAGAAGATAGGTTTCTAAGAGAAGTAGGTGGGCGGTTTTATAGGATGTTTGGAATGGAGATGCCGGACTTTAAGGCAGATTTTTATCTAAAAGAAGGGAATCTAGTATTGGGTAAGAACGAGCTTCAAATATACCATACCCCTGGACATTCCCCGGGGTCTATATCTGTCTACTGGCATGAAAAGAAGGCCCTTATAACCGGAGATGTAGTCTTCAATCAGGGTGTGGGAAGGACTGATTTCCCTGGATGTGACGGGAGGCTGCTAAAAGAGAGTATAGAAAAGTTGTCGAGACTGGATGTGGAATACTTGCTGCCTGGCCATGGAGATATAATAGTGGGGAGAAATGAGGTGATCCAGAATTTTGATTTTATAAAAAAAGCTATATTTGCCTATTTGTAGGTTAAATCAATTGTAACTACTCAGGTTCAAAGGCACAGAGCACCAAAGGCACAAAGTTTATTTGGTTTGCTTATTGTAAGCATAAATTTCTGTCGAGCGATACGGTTGTTTCCCCTACCTACCGGCAGGCAGGTGTTGTTTTTTGCTTTTTTCTTATTCTTTGTGCCTGAATAGTTACAATCAATTAGCATATAAATCTAACAGTTCACCTTTGAGCTTAGCTAACCTGGCTTCGTATTCTGAAGACAGGCTGGTGGCAAGGGTATGATGCCATCTTTCATCATAATCCACTACAGGCTGAACTGCAGTTCCTGATATACCCATTCCATCAAGCCTTTTTCTTATTTCTTTTTCTGTCTTTTTGTAACGACTTCCCTTCTCCTCATCAAAATCCTTGCAGAGTTTATTGATCCTGTCCAGTGTAGGTTTAACCCTATTCTGTTTAAGAATATCTATCGCCTCAAGCGACCTTTTATTGTCAATGGATATATCGATAGCGTCGACTAATCCGAACAATAGGGTGCCAAGTATTGTATCCCTTGCGTTTCCGTCATAACTAGCCAATTCTTTTATCAAGCCTTTAATATTTAAATCCCCGTTAAGGTAGCGGTTTAATATCCCTTTAGCCTTTGATGCGTATTCTCCTCTTTTCAGCTTTTCTTTTTCTTCCGGCGACACTTCTATCTTTTTGGCCCTTTCCATAGCAAGTTCTAAAGTACTCTTTATTTCTGCCATCTGTTTCACCCCAATAAATAATTTTGTCTTTAATCCAATATATTCTCCCATATAGGAAATGTCAAGAAGATGGACTTTGATTGTCCAAAATTGCTTGACAATATAAGGAATCCTGTGCTAAATAGTCTGAATGAATACTCACTCATTATTATGGAATTGAGCTACAGAGGGATTGGTGCTTACCTGCTTGAAGCAGATGAGACCGTAATGACTTCTGAATCCTGTCTGCCTCTGGCAGACGAGGCAACTAACTTGGCTATGAGGAAGGAATGAGAGAGATTGAAGCAAGCTGCATCACTGAGAAAGTAAAAGAGCTTTGCATGGAAGCAAACTATGATCTTCCGAAAGATGTGTTGCTGGCCTTTCAAAAGGCAAAAGAGGCTGAAGAGTCTCCCCTTGGGGTTAGTATTCTTGAACAACTCCAAAGGAATGCAGAGATCGCCCGAAATGAGAGAGTTCCTATATGTCAGGACACAGGGTTTGGTGTTGTGTTCATTGAGCTGGGGGAAGATGTCAAGATTTCAGGGGGGAGTTTGAAAGAAGCTATTACTGAGGGCATTAGACAGGGCTATGGAGAGGGATATCTCAGAAAATCCATATGTCATCCCTTCACCAGAAAGAATACCGGTGACAATACCCCTCCGATTATCCATATTGATTTAGTACAGGGAGAAGAGCTTAAGATAATAGTGGCCCCTAAAGGCGGTGGAAGTGAAAACATGAGCCGGGTAACCATGCTTAAACCCTCAGATGGTATTGAAGGTATTATAGATTTTGTTGTGAATAGAGTAAAAGAGTCGAGTGGTAATCCATGTCCACCAATTATTGTGGGGGTAGGGATCGGCGGAACATTTGAGTATGCCGCCCTACTGGCTAAGAAGGCATTGTTGAGGCATGTAGGAAGTTCAAATGCAGATCCCGAATTGGCAGGAATTGAGAATAATATATTAAACAAAATAAATAATTTGGGGATCGGTCCCATGGGACTGGGTGGGAGAACAACGGCACTTGCCGTTCATATCGAAATGCATCCCTGCCACATAGCCAGTCTGCCTCTAGCTGTCAATATTAATTGTCACGCCAGCAGGCATAAGGAGATCAGTCTCTAATTAAACAGAAAAAGAGTTTTAAAAAAGGTTGCCTAAAATGGTAAAACCAATAAAGATATCTACCCCTCTTTCAAATCAAGACGTCGAGAATCTGAAGATAGGGGACGAAGTTTTAATAAACGGGGTTATATATACCGGTAGAGATGCTGCCCACAAAAGGTTGGTTGACCTTATTAATGAGGGTAAAGAGCTTCCTTTTGATATATCGGGTCAGATTATTTATTTCGTGGGCCCGACTCCTCCCAAGCCGGGACAGGTAATCGGTTCTGCTGGCCCCACAACCAGTTATCGAATGGATGCATACTCACCCTATTTAATAGCCAGAGGATTAAAGGGAATGATTGGGAAAGGGGCCAGGTCTCAAGAGGTTGTGGAAGCAATGAAAAAATATAAATGTGTATATTTAGCTGCAATAGGTGGGGCAGGGGCACTTCTTGCCAAATCAATCAAAAAAGCTGAAGTGATAGCCTATGAGGATCTGGGGCCAGAGGCTGTTAGGAGATTAGAGGTAGAAAGCTTTCCGGCAATAGTAGCTCAAGATATATACGGCAATAATCTTTATGTAGAAGGTATGAAAAAGTATGCAAGATAGGATATCGGAGGTGGAGACAGGATGAAGATTCATGAATATCAAGCAAAGAGGATATTTGTAGAATACGGTATACCGATCCCTGATGGAGATGTGGCGAACACCCCTGAGGAAGTCAGGGAGATAACAAGCAGAATAGGCAAAAAGGTTGTGATAAAGGCCCAGATTCATGCCGGTGGCAGAGGGAAAGGTGGTGGAGTCAAAACGGCTAATTCCCCTCAAGAGGCAGAGAAAGTAGCAAGAGAGATAATAGGGATGAACCTTATTACCCACCAGACAGGCCCGGAGGGAAAGAGGGTGAAGAGGGTTTTGGTGGAAGAGGCATTAGATGTAGAGAAGGAATTGTATTTAGGCATCGTGATCGATAGATCCAGGGATCAGGAACAGCCGGTTATAATGGCCTCCGAGGCAGGAGGCATGGAGATCGAAGAGGTTGCTTCCAAAAGTCCGGAAAAGATCATCAAGGTTGGGGCGAATCCGGTCGTAAGTTTTAGCAGCTTCCAGGGGCGTAAACTGGCCTATGGTCTGGGCATGGACAAATCCATTGTTTCTAAGGCCTCGAAAATAATAGAGATGCTGTATAGGATATTTATGGAAAAGGATGCAACCCTGATAGAAATAAACCCTTTTGTCCTAACAAGGGGGGGAGATTTGTTGGCACTGGACGCCAAGATAAACTTTGATGATGATGGGCTGTACAGACATCCGGAGATTAGAGAGTTGAGGGACTTAGATGAAGAAGAACCTCTGGAGATAGAGGCATCAAATACCGGGGTCAATTATATCAAATTGGATGGGAACGTGGGTTGTATGGTAAATGGGGCTGGTCTTGCCATGGCAACTATGGACCTTGTAAAACTTGCAGGAGGTGCGCCTGCCAACTTCCTCGATGTTGGAGGGGGCGCTACCGCTGAAAGGATTGAGAAGGCATTTAGGATTTTGACTTCCGATAAAAACGTCAAGGCAATACTTGTGAATATATTTGGTGGGATTCTACGATGTGACAGGGTAGCCAGCGGAGTAATAGAAGCTGCTTCAAAGATGAACCTGACTTTACCCATGGTAGTGAGACTACAGGGTACCAATGTGGAGGAAGGCAGAAAACTTCTTGAAGGGTCAAACCTTAAGTTTGAAGTAGCCGAAGGGCTTTTTGAAGCAGCTCAGAAGGTAGTAGCTCTCTTATAGAAGGCAGCAAGGAGGGATTAGATGAGTATTTTATTAAATGAACAAAGCAGAATAGTTATCCAAGGGATCACAGGCGGCGAAGGAAGCTTCCATGCAAGGGAAGCAGTAGCTTTTGGGAGTAAAGTGGTAGCCGGTGTAACCCCTGGAAAAGGGGGAACAGACCTGGATGGCATACCCATATACAATAGGGTTATAGATGCTGTCGAGAAGAAAGGAGCAAATGCCTCTGGCATTTACGTTCCTGCTTCCTTTGCCCCTGATGCTATCCTGGAGGCAATAGAGGCTGGCATTAAACTTATAGCATGTATGACTGAAGGCATCCCTGCTTTGGAGATGGTAAAGGTAAAAAAGGCATTGAAAGGGACAGGTTCCTGCCTTATCGGTCCAAATTGCCCCGGAATCACAACACCTGGTATTGGTAAGATCGGGTTTATGCCGAACTTCATCCATAAAAAGGGAAATGTAGGGGTTATCTCCCGTAGCGGAACATTGACCTATGAAGTAATCAATATGCTGACAAACCTGGGAATAGGACAATCCACGTCCGTTGGGATAGGGGGCGACCCTATTGTAGGATCTAGTTTTGTAGACATTTTGGAATTATTTGAGGCTGATCCTGAAACCCGTCTGGTTGCAATTATAGGTGAGATAGGGGGAAACGCAGAGGAAGAAGCCGCAGAGTTTGTTAAAAAGAAGATGAGCAAACCGGTTGTTGGTTTTATAGCCGGTCAGACTGCCCCACCTGGCAAAAGGATGGGGCATGCCGGGGCTATAATATCCGGTGGCAAGGGAACTGCGGCAGAGAAGATGAAGGCTTGGGAAGATGCCGGTATAAATGTCGTAGTTAACCCTGCGGATATAGGGAAAAAGGTTGTTTCCATACTCAATAAGTAATTGACTATTGGTCCTGTTTGTTCTATAGTAGCTGCTCAGGTGGATGGTCTATCTACCCGAGTTCTAGAACGGTCCCATCGTCTAGTGGCCTAGGACGTCGGCCTCTCACGCCGAAAACACGGGTTCGACTCCCGTTGGGACCACCAAGGAATTTTCAACCTGAACCCCTTCAAAAATAACTACCCTTCGTTTCTTAACAAAAAAGCAATATCACTCTTTTTTGAAAGCATTACTGGCAATTCCAAAAATCTGCATATCCAATCCAAGGCTGAGACATTTACCGTAGAGGGTTACAATATTTAAAGTCTTTTCTTTGGTTTCTGTTTGGTTGGATGCCTTTAATAACTCTCTATTTATTATTCACATAACAATGATTATACTGGATCGGTTTATTCCTTCGATTTGTATATTATGAACAAAGAAACAAATAATTTTGAACAAAAGCCTCCTTTACTGCCGTAAATGTTTCATAATATCATATTGTACAGAATCCGTATATCGTAGGCAGGAACTTATATGGGAGAGAAAATGTCAGATTTGATCATGGTAAACATGCAGAAGGCCATCCGTGAGAAGGTTTCCGCTTCGTCAAGATGGGTACCCAAAAAATCCTTCTCACCTGTCTGCGTGCAACGCACAGGCAGATGTTGTTTGCTCCAAAGGAAATTTTTTATTTTTCAGGACGAACTATTAGCTTGAAAGCCCGGAAACAAAATCAACGGCATCGCGAGGGGCAGAACCAGGCCCAAATACCTTTTTTATACCCATCTCTATAAGCTGAGGCACATCCCTTGTGGGTATAACCCCCCCCATTATAACAGGTGCGTTTATTTTCCGCTCATTCAACGCCTTTAAAAGGGTGGACGCAATATAGAAGTGCTGCCCCATGGAACTGGTTATACCTATAACATCTGCATCCTCCTCTTCGGCTACCTTGGCAAGTTCTTTGGCATCACTGAAGTAGATGTAAACTACCTCAATGCCCGCATCCTTAAAACTGTTCATTATAGATAAAAGCCCTCGGTCATGTCCATCCAGCGAAAAACGTGCCATTAGAACCTTCATCTTTTCCTTTCTCTGGTCTTTACCCATGGTTTCCTCCCTAAGTAGAATATATCCTGCCTCCACTGACTTCCACTATCGCCTCCATCATCTCCCCTAAAGTACATTTAGCCCTGGCGGCATCTATAAGTGCAGGCATAAGAATACCTGCCTTTTCTACATTATCGTAATTAGACATAGCCTCTTTTACTCTCTCCAACGAATCCTTTACTTCAGTGTTATTCCGATTTGCCCTCCATCTTTTGAGCCTATCGGTGATCTCTGCCTCAATCTCAGGTTGATATATGGTAAATGCAGGCACTTCTTCCTTTTCCTCTATCTTAAACTTGTTCAAACCCACTACGATTCTCTCACCGCTGTCGACCTCCTGACGCCACTTTATGCTCTGTTTCTCCAAAAGCTGGCGGAGCCATCCATTCTTTATACACTCAAAATAGCCTCCCTTGCTCTCTATCTCAGCCCTTACTTTCTCCGCTTCTTCTTCCACCTTATTCGTAAGGGATTCAAGATAATAGGAACCACCCATAGGGTCTGTCACATGTGGTATCCCTGTCTCATGAAGGACTATCTGGTTTATCCTTATGGCTGTACGAACTGCTTCTTCAGAAGGTAAGCCGATGGCCTCGTCGTATGAATTGGTATGCATAGATTGTACACCGCCCAAAACACAGGCCAGCACCTGAAGGGTAGCCCTGGCTATGTTATTGAGAGGCTGCTGAGACGTAAGGGAAGAACCGGCGGTATGAACATGAATTCTATACTGAAGGGACCTGGGGTCATTGCAACCAAATTTCTCCTTCATTATCTTAGCCCACATCCTCCTCCACGCCCGAAGTTTTGCTATCTCCTCGAAGAAGTCCATGCCTAAATGAACCTGAGAACTGAATCTTGGGACAAACTCATCGGGTTTCAGCCCAGCCTTTATCCCACCTTCCACCAGGTCAACAGCCTTTGAGAGCACAATCCCCAGTTCCTGGGTAGGAGTAATATTCATCTCTCCAAAGACATAGCCACAGAGGTTTGTGTGGTTCCATCTCTTTATGTTTTGACAACTGTATTTTATCAGCTCTATCTCCAGTCTGTATTGGGCATCCGGGGTAGGAGCCGGAAGGTTGGTAGTCAAGCATCTGTTCCCCAGTCCATTCTGGCTCTGCCCATTGAGCTCCTCAGGCTTATGTCCCCTACCTTCTGCATAAACCACATACATGGCCAGGAATGGGAGGCAGGTAAACCTGATATTATCGGCTACCCGAGTATTAGGAAGATCATAGTCTTTCAGAAGGGTGTGAATATCATCCAGAGTACTTATGTTCACCCCGCCCAATCCTACCATCCCCCGGGCCTTGGGGCTATCAGGATCAAATCCACAATGGGTAGGGGTATCCACAGCAAAGAGGACAGCCGGGGTCTCTCCATATCCTTTCATGCCTTCTCTTATAAGATATTTGGTACGCTCCCTTGTCTCTTCACCGGTACCATAACCATGGAGCAACTGTATCATCCACGGCATGTACTGATAGCCAAGCGCCCTATTTCCCCTGGTATAGGGAAAGGCTCCCGGCATCTCCGGCTCGGAATCCTTTGCGTCCTCTGGGCTATAAACATAGTTAATGGGTATCCCAGATTCTGAAGTATATTGGGGAGAGCCAAATTTCAGCTTTTTAACATAGACTTCTTCTACTTCCTTTTCCCAATCCTTCATCATCTCATTAACTCTATCAAGGGTCTTCCTGGAAAACATAACCTTACCTCCCCGGAAATTTATTTGTTCAGTATGAATACACTCAATATCTGCAATTCAGGCACTGGAGTCAGGACTTTAGGCATCAGACTTTTCTGTAACCGTTCACGGTTCTCAGTTTACCGTTCACGGTTATTTACAACAGCAGGCATCACAACAGCAAGCTTAAGCTTGCTGTTGTCTAAAGCTTGAAGCATTTTTGCCAACTGTTAACTGCAAACCGTAAACGGATACCCTTTATCTTTATCTCTGGCCATTTCCTTCCCCTAAGTCTAATGTCTATGGTCTACTGTCTGAATCACAGATACAATCTATCAATTATAGAATAATAAATCAAATAGAAAAAAGGTTAAAATGTTTTAAACTCTCATTGCTCAGTAACTAACTTTTTATTGACACACGAACCACCATTTGGTACTTCATTCAATTGAAGGCTATATTTAAAAATAAAGTAACTACTCAGGTTGTTTAGACTGTAGGCTGAAGGCTGTTAGTCACTGCGCATTGACCTAATTAGGTTGTTTAGGCTGAAGGCTGTTAGGCTACAGTCTACAGGCTATCCGTTCAGGTCGCGCATGATTTCCTCCTACAGGCTAACTGCCTACAGCCTATCCACCTGAGCAGTTACAAATCCTTTTAGGGCTCCCATGATAAAAAGTATAAAAGAATCAGACCGGTACCCGACCACAGGTAAAAAGCTTTGGTGGATAGGCCTGCTTTATTTTGCTGAGGGGTTACCGTTTGGGATACTCATAGATACCTTACCTGTCTATTTCAGGTTAAATGGACTGTCACTCAAAGATATTGGGCTAATGAGTCTGATTTCCCTGCCATGGTCAATAAAATTTCTGTGGGCGCCAGCGGTCGATTTTATTGGCAAACGAAGGCACTGGATCATGGCAGCACAAGCCGGTATGGCATTTTTGACTATCGCTCTAATGGGAATTGACCCTTCCAGACCAGGGGTATTGCTTTTGTCATGTATGATTGGCCTGGCAATTCTTTCCGCCACCCAGGATATAGCCATCGATGCCTATTCCATTGAGATATTAGAACAGCACGAGATGGGAGCAGCCAACGGTATCAGAGTATCCACTTACAGGGTAGCCCTCATCGTTGCAGGTGGCCTGTTAGTGGCCATTGGGGGATGGATTGGCTGGAATATTACCTTTTTTCTTACAGCCCTTTTTTTGGGCTTGCTATCCTGTACAAGTCTTTTACTCCCTTCCACCGGTTATAAACGGTCAACCCAAAGCCTAAGGACTATCGTTACCCCTCTCTTTGACCTGCTAAAAAGACCTGGTGTATTATGGGTAGCGATGTTTATTCTTACCTTCAAACTTGGAGATATGGCTATGGGACCTATGGTAAAGCCTTTTTGGGTTGACAGGGGACTTAGCACTACAGAGATCGGGTTTATAACCGGAACATTCGGTATTGTTGCAAGCATTACCGGGGCACTTGTTGGAGGCAGCTTCACAACAAAATATGGGATATTTCGTGGACTGTGGGTTCTTGGGATATTCCAGGCAGTAAGTAACTTAGGGTATGCAACGGTGGCAACCTATCCCAATACTGGGCATTTAGGAGTTTATCTGGCGTCTATTATAGAATCCTTTTGCGGTGGCCTGGGGACCGCTTCATTTTTAGCCTTTCTCATGTGTATTTGCAAAAAGGAGTTTGCCGCCACACAATATGCCATCCTGTCAGCCATCTTTGGTCTAACCCGCTCTTTCTCCGGTGCTGCAAGCGGGTGGATGGCCAGTCTCTTTGGATACGACGGATATTTTTTCATTACCTTTTTCTTGGCATTTCCGGCATATCTTATGCTAAAACCAGTAAAAAGATGGATCGACAGTGTTTAACCTGGCGTAGCCAGAACCAAAAAGTAACCTCTGGCTATCATATTATTCAAGGCTTTTATCATTTTGGTTGGCAATGAGCAATCATTTATGGTACAAAGAAGATGGCTTCGTAAAAAGACCATCGGTAGACAGGACAAAAATGAGAAAAAATGAGAGAAAAAATATTGGCATAAGGGAACGCAGAGTAGTAGTTACCGGCTTGGGGGCAGTTACCCCTTTGGGAACTGGGATAGAGAAAAGCTGGCAAGCACTATGCGCAGGAAAATCCGGTATCATTCGAATTACCAAGTTTGATCCCAGTAAATTACGTACTCAAATTGCCGGTGAGGTAAAGGACTTTTCTGCCGGAGATTTTGTAGAGAAGAAACTCGTGCGCAAGATGAACCGCTACGTCCATTTTGCCTTGGCTGCGGCAGAGATGGCCATGGAGGATTCCAAGTTTAATATCTCTTTCGACAATGAAGATGCGGTCGGTGTCATCATTGCTAGTACAGCCGGCGGGATCACTAACTGGGAAAAGGGCCATGAACTATGGCTGAAGGGCGCTCCCGATGAGATTTCTCCCTTCTTGATTCCCAGTTTTGCAATCAACATGGCAGCAGGACAGGTAGCTATCCGTTTTGGGGCTAAGGGACCAAATTTTGCTCCCACTACAGCTTGTGCTGCCAGCACCCATGCTATCGGTGATTCGGTCAGGCTCATCCAGCGAGGAGATTGTGATACCGTTATTGCTGGGGGCTCAGAGGCTGGTATCACTCCTGTAGTAGTTGCTGCATTGGGGAACATGCGGGCTACCTCTACGAGAAATGATGAACCGGAAAAGGCCAGTCGACCTTTTGACAATGACCGTGATGGTTTCGTGACCGGCGAGGGTGCCGGGGTCGTGATCCTGGAGGAACTCAATTCAGCCCTGGAACGAGGGGCCAGGATATATGCCGAGGTTATCGGCTACGGGGCTAATAGTGATGCCTATCACATAACCTCGCCTTCAGGTGAGGGCGCAATAAGATGTATGCGATTGGCGCTCAAGGATGCAGGCATTGCCCCTGAAGATATTGATTATATAAACGCTCATGGCACCTCTACATTAATCAATGACCGTGTGGAGACCCATGCCATAAAAGAAGTTTTCGGGGAACACAGCCGCAGACTTGCCATAAGCTCCAATAAATCGATGATCGGGCACCTTTGGGGAGCGGCTGGGGCAGTGGAGGCAATATTCACTATCTTGACCATGAGGGATAGCAACATCCCCCCTACCATCAACTATGAAACTCCGGACCCGGAGTGCGACCTTGACTATGTGCCCAATGTGGCACGTAAAGCAAAGGTAAGGACTGTCCTCTCAAATTCCTTTGGCTTCGGTGGTGCCAATGGGGTGCTGATTTTCAGGAAATTTGCTGAAGAGTAAGCTTCTTTGTATCGAGGATATCTTCACCATGAAGGAAAGCTACCCCTTTTATAAAAAAATCATATTTGTTTTGATACTGATCTTCTTCCTTCTAAACGGATTTTATGGGGGATTTTTACGTACAAAACCCTGCCAAGCCATTACAATAGAGGAAGAAAGAGCAATGGGCAAAAAGTTTAAACTTGAGTTGGATAAGCACCTGGAATTGATAAAAAACCAGTCAATTCAAGGATATATTGACCGGGTAGGCAAAAATATCACCTTGCAAATAGAAAATAAGATCTTCGGCTTTAATTTCTATATATATAAATCCTCTGCCCCAAATGCCTTTGCAATTCCTGCCGGTTATATTTATATTAGCACAGGGTTAATTACCCTGGCAGAGAATGAAGCTGAATTGGCAGGGGTTTTAAGCCATGAAATAGGCCATGTAATGGCAAGACATATTGCAGAGCGGATTGAAAAAGAAAGCAAACTAAACATTGCGACATTAGCAGCTATCCTGGCTGGGGTATTTCTCGGAGGCGGCGGCCAGACAGCTGGCGCAGTAGGGGCCTTTTCTATTGCCACAGCTCAAACTCTCTCCTTGAAGTATAGCAGAGAAAACGAAGAAGAGGCTGACCGATTGGGACTCAATTATTTAACAAAAGCCGGTTACGATGGTTCAGGGATGATTGGCTTTTTAAAGAAAATCAAACGGCATCGTTTAGAGTCTTTTCAAGTGCCTCCTTATCTTTTAACCCACCCAGAAGTAGAAAAGAGGATCGATTACCTCGACCTGATGCTAATGAGGTTTCCTAAACAGGGGCAATCCAAAAATAATGTTGACAATTTTAGAATTATACAGGCAAAAGTGATAGTTGATACATGGCTTCCTAAAAATGCAGCGGACCACTTTAAGTCTTCACTGGAGTCTGATCCAAAACGACTGGATCTAATCTATGGTCTTGCTTTGGTCAACAAGAAACTTGGAGACTATGATGAAGCCATCAAAGGATTCGAGATGGCGCTAGCAGTCCATCCAGAAGACGGTGAGATTTTAAGGGAGCTTGGTATCTGTTATCTTTCTGAGGGAAAAACCGAAAACGCAGCTAAATTTCTTAAAAAATCAGTTGCTATAAACGAAAAGGACAAAGATGCCTGGTATAATCTCGGTCGTGTCTATCAGGAAAACGGTAACTTCCAGGAGGCAATAGAGTCATATCAGAGGGTTAAGAGACTGGATACAGATTTTGTCGATGTTTATTACAATCTGGGTGTAGTTTATGGTAAAAAAGGACTTCTCGGAGATGCCCATCAAAACTTTGGGATATTTTTTAAATTGAAGGGCAAACTGGATTCTGCTTTATTCCATTTCAATAAGGCATTAGAATACTATGGTAAGAATACAGAAGAAAGAAGGAAGATTTTGAAAGAGGTTGAGGAAATACAAAAGAACAAAAAATGAATCTTTTTAATCTTACAACAAACTATAAGGAGGCCAAATATGTATGCATTAATTTTAATCATCTCTATTATTGCCCTGGTTCTTGCTGTAGTTTCTTTTAGGCGAACGGGGGGTCTGCAGGACATTAAAAGTCAGATCAATAATTTGGAATCAATCATGGGTCCCCTCCGGGAAAAGACCGCCAATGCTTTAGAAAAGATGGAGAAGGCCTTACGAAAAACTGGCAAAGGAGATACCCCTGAGAAAAAAGAAGAAGATGCTAGCGAGAGCCAGGGATAATCCTTGTCAGAATCTTATAATGAGCCTCTAATAGCATAAAAATGAGGAAGTAGCTTTAGACAAATTCCGCCTAAAATGGAGGTAAAAAATGATTATAGGAAAACTAATTGCGAGGAATGCAAAAAGGCATCCCAATAAGACCGCTTTGGTGTCTGGTGATTGTGTTTTCACCTTTACGGAGTTTAATGAAAGAGTAAATAAGCTGGCAAATACCTTGGCTGACCTGGGAGTAAAGAAAGGAGACAGAATAGCAGCCTTATTGGACAACTGTCATCAATATGTGGAGTTATACTGCTCTGCACCCAAGAGTGGATTTGTACTGGTACCCCTTAACTACATGTTGAGTGGAAAGGAACTGGCTTTTATCATAAATAATTCTGGTGCGCATACCCTTTTTCTGGGGGAAAAATATATTGATACCATTAACTCTGTAAGAGGGGATTTAAAAGGAGTGAAACATTTCATCATCATTGGAACCCCTACCGAGGGAATGAGAAGCTACGAAGAGATCATTTCTGGATACCCAGCGGATGAACCGAGGGCGGAGATTGGTGAGGATGATCTTGCCTATCTCTTATATACCAGTGGTACAACAGGTTTGCCAAAAGGGGTCATGCATAGTCATAGGAGCATACTTGAGATTGTAATGCAGTATGTTATTTTGCCAGACTTAAAAAGAGACGATATTGATTTGATCACTATACCGCTCTACTGGGGGCCGTCTCCGCTTCTCCATATTTTACCTCATTTCTACGTCGGCTCAACGATCGTTGTCCTAAAGGACTTCAACCCTGACGTTATCTTGAAGGCAATCGAAACAGAAAAGGTGTCAACTACCCTTATGCCGCCATCCTTCATCATCTCCCTCCTAAATCATCCGGGGATGGATCAGTATAACATCAGCAGCTTACGCTCTATTGTATTCGGTGGAGAGCCAATGCCAGTAGAGGTGCTTAAAAGGGCTATTGGGGTATTCGGTAATATATTCGCCCACGTATACGGACTTATGGAGATAACGCCAGTAACCTATTTCCGCGAGGATGATTTGGTACTTGATGGTCCCCCTGAAGTACTGAAAAGGGTGCAATCCTGTGGGAAAGAGGCGATCAATGTAGAAGTGAGGGTCGTAGATGAGAATGATAATGACGTAATTCCGGGAGAAGTTGGAGAGGTAATTGCCAAAGGCGATAATATGATGAAAGGATACTGGGAACTGCCCCAGGCAACCGCAGAGACTATCAGAGGAGGTTATGTCCATACAGGAGATCTGGCTACTTTGGATGAAGAAGGTTATATATATCTGGTTGGCAGGAAAAAGGACATTATTAACTCTAGTGGCAAAACTATCTATCCTGGGGACGTGGAAGAAGTTATCTACAGACATCCCTCTGTTTCCCAGGCGGCCGTAATAGGAGTTGCTGATGCAAAGCTGGGTGAATCTGTAAAAGCGGTTGTAGTACTTAAAGAAAAAATGAAGGCAACTGAAAAAGAAATATTGGATTTTTGCAAGCAGAATCTTGCAGCCCATGCTGTACCGCAATCTATAGAGTTTGTGGATGAATTGCCAAGAAACCCATCAGGAAAGATACTGAAAAGGAAATTGAGGGAGAGATATAGTAAGGGGAAACCTTAGTAAATTTTTGACAGGCTGTTGCCCAAACACATACCCTTCAACGAGCTTCGAGGAAGGATCGGAGAACTCGACCCAGATCAGGAGGTGATAATCTACTGCCTCCAAGGACTCAGGAGTTACAACGCGATCAGAACCTTACAGGGGAAAGGTTTTACAAAAGTTATGAACCTGGATGGCGGTATCAACATCTGGAGGTGGAAGCTAGAGTAGCACAATTTCCATTCTTCCTGTCAAACATAAACCGACAGCTATTCGGGGAAGATATCAATCTGCCCCTTAGTGACATAGGGCGGGCAAAATAGTTTGACATAAAGGGTTCAATGGTTATAATTAAATAACAGTACTGGAATATTTTATTCTATAATTACCTAACCTTAGTGTCCTCCTCTGTTAGTTGTCTCTAAAAGAGAGGGATGAAGTTAAGAATGGAGGTATTTAGATGTTGGAGAAAGAAAAAGCAGTTCATTTAACCGATGATTCATTTAACGCAGCGGTAATAAACTCTGACAAGCCTACATTGGTAGATTTTTGGGCTCCCTGGTGCGGTCCCTGTAAGATGGTCGGGCCTATAGTGGAAGAGCTGGCAAAGGAGTATGATGGAAAGGTAAATATTTGTAAGTTAAATGTAGATGAAAACCCAAAGACACCGGCTCAATACAGCGTTAGAAGTATTCCTGCCTTGATTATGTTTAAAGACGGCAAATCTATTGATCAGGTAGTTGGCGCAGTCCCTAAGGCAAAGATCGAGGAGCTGATAAAAAAGGCGCTGTAGACAGGATACTATTTTAGTATATTGTTCATGAAATACTATGGCGGGCAAGCCCCCTATTAAATACGGGGCTGCCCTACTGGATTGAGTTTCAAACCTTACCAGCGTAGGACAACAGCCGTCTCGGCTGTCCAAGGATTGCAGACAATGAAAAGAAACAGGAATACCATCTTCGTTATTTTGTCGTTAACAGTAGTATTTGTTTTTGCGACTCTTCCAAATAATAGGTCTGAAAGAGGACCCAATCGGATGGTTAACGTAATGGGAAACGGAGTTTGTGAGGCCGGGGAGAAATTGGAATGGCTTGATTACAAAGAGGGGAACAAGAGAGCTTCCCTTGAAAAGAAACCAATAATGATTAATTTCCATGCCAGCTGGTGTACGGCATGTAAGGAGATGGAAAAAGATACACTTAGCAACCCGTTGGTTAAAAACTACCTTAAAAAGAACTTTATTAGCATACGAGTTGACGCTGACAAGGAAAAAGAGTTATGTTCAAAATATAGGATAAGAGGACTCCCCACTACCTGGTTTTTGGAACACACAGGCGCTCCAATAACACATTTGGTAGGCTATATTCCTCCTGAGCAGTTCATTGAGGCACTTAAATATATAGAGGGAAAATATTATAAGAATCTGACATTTCAAGATTTCTTAAAGAGAGGGATAATAGATGGAAGAAAAGGAAAGTAAAACCGATGTTTCTTCTGAGGAGATTAAAGACATATTAGAGAATTACAAAACTGTTGCCGTGGTGGGCTTATCCACAAAGGAGGATAGACCCAGTTACCAGGTGGCCTCTTACCTGCAATCCAAAGGGTTCAGGATTGTCCCTATACGCCCCTTGGGGAACGATATTTTGGGAGAAAAGGTGTACTCCAGTCTTCTTGAAGTACCCTTTGGAATAGATGTGGTTGATATATTTAGAAAACCTGATGCAGTTTTAGAAATTGTTAAGGAAGCTATAGAAAAAAAGGCAAAAGTGGTATGGATGCAGGAAGGTGTGATCAACAACGAAGCAGCCGGGTTGGCACGTAAAGCAGGGATTAGGGTAGTAATGGACAGATGTATAAAGAAAGAGCATCAAAAGCTTCTGGGTTCGTGTAATTGAGCTTTTAAAAGGTATCTTATTGAGGAAGGTTTGGAAATGGATACTGCTGATTACGATGTGATAATAGTTGGAGGGGGGCCGGCAGGACTAACGGCAGGACTTTATACATGCAGATCAAGATTAAAATCACTCTTGATTGAGAAAATGGTTGTTGGAGGCCAGGTTGTCACTACGGAAACAGTGGAGAACTACCCTGGTTTTAAGGACGGAATAAAGGGGCCAGAGCTGATCCAGGAGATGGAGGAACAGGCAAAGAGATTCGGATTAGAGATACTGACTGGGGATGTAGCGGGTGTAAGTGTAGGTGAAGATAATCTCAGACGGATAAAGCTCAGTGACAGGGAACTTTCATGCAAAGCATTGATAATAGCCTCAGGGTCCAAACCCAATGAAATGGGAATAGAAGGCGAAAGTGAATTGAGAGGGAGAGGGGTTTCATATTGTGCCACATGCGATGGGCCTTTCTTTCAGGGGCTGGATATAGCGGTAATCGGAGGCGGTAATTCGGCTGTTGAAGAAGGGATATTTTTAACAAAGTACGCCAAAAAGGTCTATATTGTTCATCGTAGAGATAAGTTAAGGGCAGATAAGATTCTACAGGAAAGAGCATTTAATAGTGAAAAGATAGAATTTGTCTGGAATGCGGCGCTAAATAAGATTGAAGGCAGCCCTACGGTTAGTGCCATCGAGGTGCGGAATGTAAAGACTAATACCATATCTAAATTGGAAGTGGGGGGAGTCTTTATGTATGTGGGGATTAAACCAAACACAGAGTTTTTGAAAGGGCTTGTCACCTTGGATGAAAGGGGATTTGTAATAACCGATGATGAGATGAAGACATCTGCCCCGGGTATATTCGCAGCAGGGGATGTAAGAGTAAAACCTTTAAGGCAAATCGCTACAGCCGTTGGAGATGGAGCAACCGCAGCCTTTACTGCTGAAAAATATATAGAGGACATCAAACCCTGATGCAGCCTTTTTCCTAAAGGCAATAGAAGTGTGACTGAATTGAAGGGGCTAAGCATATGGAAAAAGAAAAGATTTTTGATCAGGATGAAGTTTCCGGCAAATCTAAAATTAATGAATTAGACCAGGACTGGGATGACTATCTGGAGGAGATCCTTTATTATGGAATAGAATCATGGCGAGGAGGTTGATGCTGATCCTATCTCAGTAGGTTGCTGAGAGAGAAACAACGGCAATAAATCCTACATAAGGAGAGAGCTTTGAAAAAATACCTCTCTTAGCCTCAGCTATACCATCCAGTCTCCAGGCCTACCCCCGCTGGTATATCCACAAAAATTACAGTACCACATACTGGCACTTTCGTCTGCCTCAGCTCAGAAATTGGCGTCTTTCCTCTCTGTCCAGGGTCTTGGTCCTGTTCTCATTAAGAGCGGATTAAATTCATAGGCACGCATTCTCACAAAATCTTCCCCGCATTTGGGACATGGTTTTACCTGGGGTTCATCAGCCTCGTCTTTCTTTACCTTCTTGCAGTCCTTTTTATGAACAACACCATACATCTTCATCACCTCACAATATATAACATTGATTTTTGAAGACAGTTTATCATAAAAGCAATTATATGTCAAAAGAAAAAACAAATTCCCTTGATATATAACCATCTTTTACATATAGCACAGTACAAAAGGCTACCTTTTATTCGCAGGGCTATCTATATTTGCAAGTCCTGTACTTATGTGGTATTATCTAAAAAAACTATCTATTTACCCTTATTTGAGAGTATGCTATGAGAGGTGAACTGCTTTGCATAGGCCATCGCGGTGCCATGGGGCACGAGCCTGAAAACACCCTTCTTTCGATAGAGAAGGCTATCAGCCTGGGGGCATCGTGGGTAGAGATAGATGTCTACTTTGTGGACGGCCACTTGGTCGTTATTCACGACGACCGACTCGAACGCACTACTGACGGTACTGGTTACATAAGCGAAAAAACGTTCGACCATCTGTGCTCACTCAACGCTGGAAAAGGCCAAAAGATTCCAACCCTAGAAGAGGTATTCACAGCTGTCAATGGTAGGGCTGGCTTGAATGTAGAACTGAAAGGATTGCAAACTACTGAGCCTGTAATATCTTTAATCAAGGGACAGATCGAGCAAGGGTGGAGCTATGAAAATATATTAGTGTCATCGTTTAATCACCGTGAGCTGTTAAATGCTAAAAGGCTCGATCCTAATGTACTCACCGGCGCGCTTATTGTAGGTCTCCCCATTGACAATGCAGCATTCGCTGAAAGACTGGGCTGCTATTCGGTGCACCTGTGTATTGACTTCATTGATAAGGTTTTTGTCGATGATGCCCACAAGCGCGGACTGAAAGTATTTGTATTTACCGTAAATGAGCCCGAAGACATCGCACTCGTGGAGTTACTTGGGGTTGATGGAGTATTTACAGACTATCCGGAACGAGTTGTTAAAACAAGAGCTGGGGTTACTATTTACCGTGGATAAATCCCGTTAGAGAAGGAACCTTTAACGGGATAAAAGGAACGATTCTATGGGAGAAGCAGAATAATGAATCTAAAACCAGTACTAATAGAAGCCAGGGATCTGCCCGATGCCTGGTTTCAATGTATAGCCCTGATACTTGAGGTCGGGAATAATTACAAAATTACAAAGGGAAGTTACGAAGGGGCTATCAGAAGAGAGTTTGATTATATAACTGTTCATGTAAAACACCCTGGTGTGAGACCGCTTATTCCCGATATCCCTCCCGGGCTTGGGATCCCTCCTCCGACAACCATGGAATACGTTGAGCAGTACCTTCCGTATCTCATGACCGATAAGGTAGAACCAAATGAAACTTACACTTATGGTCAAAGATTATTCGGTTTTAAACAGGTCGAGAAGGTAATAGAGATGTATAAGAGAGGGCATGGTACAAACCAGGCCACGATGGAGATCGGAAGACCAGAGGATTGCGGAACAGAGGATCCGCCATGTCTCCGCTTGATCGACACGAGAGTAAAGGATGGAAAACTACACTTTGCTCTGTATTTTAGATCATGGGATTTGTGGGCCGGTTTTCCATCCAATCTGGCTGCTATCCAGATACTTAAGGAATATATGTCGTCTGAGATTGGATTAGAGGACGGAGAGATAATTGCCAGCTCAAAGGGACTTCATTTATATGATTACACCTTTGACCTGGCAAAAATTAGAACCTACCGGATGGAAGGTGTCTCTCCTTGATTTTCTATATCGTTATTTGATAATTTTCCTTCTTTCGTGTTTAAGTTGAAAGCCTTGGGTTGAGTAGTCCACAATGCTGATGAACCTTGAGTAGGAAATAGTGGATATCCTGGATGGCATCCCACAGTTGCTTCCCGGTTGCTGTCCCGCGATCGCCCAATACGCAGTCGACGAACCTTTTCCCATATCTATCAACAGCAACCCATATCCAGCAAAAGTTTTTTTTGAAGAGATATAGCTGTGCATCTCATCTATCTCCACAACCACATTTGGGACAGGTGACCATGACAACTCCTCCTTTATTGGAAATAACGTAGTTGGGAGTTTACCATAATAGCTATACAAAATTAACAATACCCAAATTTAAAGGCTATTCCGATATCTAAAAGGGCGAGTCATAGATGGGTCAAAAAACCTGAACCAGAGGGCGGAAAAGGGAATTTTTCAGGCTACCCTAATTAAACAAGAAAGGGGTAGTTATATAACTACCCCTTGTGCTTAACCTCGTTCTATTTCCTTGTATTTGGCTATTTCATATACATCCCACCGCTTACGCACATAGTCTCACCCGCCATATAACTCGATTCATCCGAAGCCAGGAATACTATAGCATTTGCAATATCCTCCGGTTTACCTTCCCTGCCCAGAGGTATCATGGGTTTTACTGCTTCAAAGAAGTCCGGAGGGTATATACGACGCAAGAACTCATTCATGATCAATCCTGGCGCAATGGCATTTGCCCTTACCCCATACCTGGACACTTCCTTTGCCAGACATTTCGTAAATGCCATAATGCCGGCCTTTGCTGCGCAGTAATGAGATTCTCCAGTATCAGAACCTAGCCACCCAGCAATGGATGCTATATTTATTATGCTTCCGCTTTTCTTTTCAATCATTGAAGGCAAAGCGGCTCTACAGCAACGAAAAGTTCCTTTGAGGCATACATCCATAACCGTATCCCACTGTTCATCCGTCATGTCTTTTACCTGTGCCAGGATCTCCCTTCCTGCATTGTTCACCAATACGTCTATCTTTCCAAACTTCTTCAACGTTTGTTTTATCAGATTGTCCACATGGTCTTGCTTTGACACATCACAGAAAATACCCAGCGTATCTCGACCTGTTTCTGATTTGATCTCTTCGGCTAATCCAAGTGTCCTCTTCTCGTGTATGTCAGTGACGACTACATTTGCTCCTTCTTTTGCCATGGCCCAGACAGCAGCTTTACCAATACCTGCTCCGGCTGAAGCCGTTACAATAGCAACCTTACCTTCTAATCTCATGGTTATTTCTCCTTTCTTTTTAAGTGATAATTATTTGAACCTTGTTCATTGCTTATTCAGTTAATATGCCCGGACACCTCCCTTCCTTAATTTTCCAAGCATAAACTGTAAGGTCTTTTTCCCCTTCTTTAAAGTAAATATAACATACCTTTTTAAAAACTGTCAAGCAGCTATGGTAGAAAATGGTTCTTGAAAATCTATTGTATTTAAAGGGAAGTTCTGATAAATTAAAAGGGTAAGAGGTGGCAGTTAATGGGAGAAAATCTTGTTGAAAAGATACTCAGAGAGCATAGGGTTTCAGGGAACCTCTGCCCGGGCGAGACCGTCTCAATCTCTATAGACCAGGTTCTTACTCAGGATGCCACAGGTACTATGGCATATCTTCAGTTTGAGGCTATGGATATTCCCAGGGTACAGGTGCCTCTTGTTGTATCGTATGTAGATCACAACATGCTGCAAACCGATTTCAGAAATCCCGATGATCATCTGTTCCTTCAGTCTACTGCTGCCAGGTATGGGGCTTACTTTTCAAAACCAGGCAATGGGATATGCCACCAGGTGCATCTGGAGAGATTTGCAGTTCCCGGGCAGGTTCTTCTGGGCACAGACAGTCATACCCCTACTGCCGGTGGAATAGGAACGATAGCTATCGGTGCCGGTGGTCTTGATATAGCCACTGTTATGGCTTCAGGCACTTATGAATTCAAGATGCCAGAGGTTATAATGATAAGGCTTACAGGCAAACTCAACCGTCCATGGGTAACAGCAATGGATGTCATACTGGAGGTGTTGAGAAGGTTGTCGGTAAGGGGAGGGGTGGGAAAGATTATAGAATACGGTGGCCCTGGGGTAGGTACACTGAGCGTTACGGAGAGGGCTACTATAACCAATATGGGGGTTGAACTGGGAGCTACCACTTCCATCTTTCCCAGTGATGAGAGAACGAAAAAGTATCTTAAGGCACAGAATAGGGAGAAAGACTGGCGGCAGATTAAAGCCGATGAGGATGCTTCCTACGATGAGGAACTGGACTTAGACCTGAGCAGATTGGAACCGCTGATAGCCCAACCCCATAGCCCTGACAATGTGGTGAAAGTCAAGGAACTGAAAGGAACAAGGGTAGATCAGGTATGTATAGGCAGTTGTACCAATTCCTCCTATCAGGTTATGAAATCTGTAAGCTCTATATTAAGGGGAAGGACTGTGGCTCCATGGTGTAGTATGACTGTTAGCCCGGGGTCGAGACAGGTGTACGAGATGATGGCAAGAGAAGGAGATCTGTCGGCTGTAATAGCCAGTGGAGCGAGGATTTTGGAACCTGCCTGTGGTCCCTGTATAGGAATGGGACAGTCTCCTCCAACTGATGGAATATCCGTTAGATCCTTCAACCGAAACTTTAAAGGAAGGAGCGGGACCAATTCTGCCATGATCTACCTCTGTAATCCTCTGGTTGCAACGGCTATAGCCATAAAGGGAGTAATAGCAGATCCCAGGGAGATGAACCTGGATTTGGTTGAGGTAGAAGAACCGGAGAGATTTTTGATAAATGACAATATGATAATACCGCCTTTCCCAAACTCAGAAGAGGTACAGATAATCCGAGGACCAAATATAAAAGAGGTCCCTGTAAAAGCCCCCCTGGAAGATGATATTTGCTGTACTGTTCTGATAAAGGTTGGAGATAACATAACCACTGACGACATTATGCCTGCTTCATCCGATATACTTCCTCTCAGGTCAAACATACCCGCTATATCAGAGTTTGTTTTCTTCAGGATTGATAAGGAGTTTGCTAAAAGGGCAAAGAAGATGAGGGGTGGGATCATAATAGGTGGAGAGAACTATGGACAGGGCTCCTCCAGGGAACATGCTGCACTGGCGCCTATGCACCTGGGTGTAAAGGCTGTGATAGCCAGGTCCTTTGCCCGGATCCACCGCAGTAACCTGATAAACTATGGGATAGTGCCTTTTGAATTCCAGAATGATGAGGATTATCAAAAGATCGAAGAAGGGGATACTATAGAGGTTAAGGGGGTTAGAAAAGGTCTGGGAACAGGCGGAGATATTACATTGTGTAATAAATCTAAAGGCATAAGTATCCCTATAAAGGCAATACTAACTGCCCGAGAGTCAGAGATTCTAAGGGCAGGGGGGGTATTGAGATGGATAAAGAGGCATTGATTCTTTGGAGATTAAGTGAAGAGATATGAGTTCATAGATCATACTGCGGATATGGGGGTAGAGGTTTACGGCAGGGATTTGAGAGAACTCTTTCAGAACGCAGGAGAGGCATTGTTTGAAATAATATGTGACGTATCCGAGGTAACGGAGTCTATTGAAAAAAGAGTAGCTGTAGATGGTGAAGACCTGGAGCAATTGATGGTAGTATGGTTGGGAGAGCTTTTGTATTTACATGATGTAGAAAGGCTGCTCTTTAAACGCTTCGAGGTTGAAGAGGTAGGGGAGAGAAAGCTTGTAGCCACTGTTTATGGAGAAGAATTGAAGGAGGGTTATCATACCATAAAGACAGAGATTAAGGCAGTTACTTACCATCAGATTCAGGTAAGGCAAGAAGATGGTAGATGGATAGCCAGGGTGATATTTGACCTTTAAGAGGCTTTGGAAAAGGGATACTTTTTCAAAGCTCTTAAGAGGTAATTGTTGAGTGCGCCGAGCAAGCTTATTAGTTCTTACCAGTGCAAGTCTGGTCTGGGCAAAGGGTAGCCACCAGCCCAGCACCAATTCCCACGCATAGGGAGGTAACGAGCTATGTGAAGCTGGGAGGCTGGAGGTATCGGGCTGCAACGAAAGTGAATGTATTGAGCCCCGAAATAACCAGCGTGTCGGAGACCGATGCCCTTCATTTGGCAGTACGCAGAAATCCAAGTAATACCTCAGCCATTTCTTATAGAAATTGCCCTGAAGGGAAGGAACGGTTCGCTTTTCCATTAGTGCAATAAAGCGCGTCAATGTCTCAGGCGGTATAGTTAGCATAGGGCATTTACCGAAATGTGTGTATTCCTTCCGTTTGCAGTGTTAACCGACAAGTGAGTATAATTATATTAAGGGGTTACGTCAATTTTATTTTACAAAAAAGCCTATTTCTGCTACACTCGTTTTGTCGCTTAATAACATTGTTATCAGGGCAAATTGACCTGATAATCAATGGTTATATATTCCAGTATAATAAAATTATTATATTTTAGCAAGAAAAAAGCTTGTATATATAACATTTATATTATATAAATATGAAAATATGGACATTTAAAATTTTTGTCAATCAAAACAATGATGTGGATAATTGGCTAAAAGGATTACCCAAGAAAGTCCTTGCACGACTGGACACTATACTTAGGTATCTGGCAATAACAAAGGATATGACTGCTACACCTTATTTTACTCCCCTTACGGGTTATAGTGGAATATGTGAGATTAAATTTATTGTACAAAATATACAATATAGGCCATTAGGTTGTTATGGCCCTGAGAAAAACGAATTTACCATATTGATTGGGGCAAGGGAAGAGGGGGATAGATTCAACCCTCGCAACGCCCCGAAGATCGCTTTAATAAGGAGAAAAGAAGTTTTGGAAGGGAGGGGATGTACCATTGAATACTATTGAGAAACGCAAAACACAATTGAGAGAGAAATTGAAAAACAAAGAATATAGAGATTCTTATGTATCCTCTAATATTGATGTAGGCATAGCATTTCAGATTAGAGCGTTACGAAAACTGAAAGGTTATTCTCAAGATGAGTTAGCTGAAATAGCAGAGATGAAACAGGAAAGAATATCAGCCATTGAAAATCCGAGTAATTCTCCAAATATCTCAACTCTTGTAAAAATAGCTGCTGCGCTAAATGTCGCCTTAATGGTTAGGTTTGTTTCTTTTGGCGATCTGGTAAAATGGGATTTGAGCTTATCTGCTGAATCATTAGATGTACTAAGTTTTGATGAAGACCCCTATTTTAAAGAAAACAGGATAGACAAAGAAAATATTGAGGGGGTTGAGACAACAGACAGGGAGCAAATTGCGGAACCAGCTGTGGCAACTCCAGTGATAGATATAAGAGATAGAATGAGGAATCCTTCCCCCACTGAAAAAACATCTTTATTTAGTGGAAGTCGGGCAAGTATGGATAGAGTTGCTTTAGCCCGTTAAAATACAAGGAGAATAAATTTATGGCTAATAAAAAGACAGATATAGGCGAACTGAAAGTAACTGTTCCTATCGAGTGGTATGTTCCCGAAGGCGTAATGACACCGTTTGCATCAAATATAGTTGTTCAGTTGGTAGAGGATGTATTTAAAATCTCTTTTTTTGAATCTAAAATTCCCATTCAATTAGATGCGACTCAACCTCCACCAAGCAAGATAAGAGCTGATTGTGTAACAAGTGTTATTATTACACCAAATAAACTTTCTCAATTTATAGGGGTGTTACAAGAGCAGCTTGACAAATATAAATCGAAAAAACAAGCAGGGTAATCTCTCCGCCCTTACCTTACCACCTTTCAGCCCCCCCAAGCCTACTAAGGGCATGAGGCATGAGGGCATAACCGATCAAGCTATTCAATTGTCAAAGAACAAAATATATAACAAATCAATCAACCCGATGCGTTACACGCACGGGTTATTTCTACGTTGAATCTGTAGGAAAAGGGTAAAATAGAGGTAAAGTGATTGTAATCATGAGCATTTTATTGTAATATTGTTGCAACATTGGAGTTGGTAACCGCTT
>Ga0265296_1001168_pt1 | contig 31895 bp, 33 predicted proteins | sample MunlanPumphouse1_FD_189073 | JGI IMG/M metagenome (GOLD analysis project Ga0265296, IMG submission 189073) | Groundwater microbial communities from a municipal landfill in Southern Ontario, Canada - Pumphouse #1 | ecosystem: Environmental > Aquatic > Deep subsurface > Groundwater | place... | reverse complement strand
GGGTCGTGTACGCATATCATTGAATTGGTATCCTGAATGCCATTAGCTCCTTGATAGTCCATATATGATCAGTCAGTCTTTCTGCCATAGCAGGTGTTCTTTGCATCCATTTCTTCCTGCCTTGATCAATTCTTAGCCGAAGTGACTTATGTGGCTTGACAAAGTTATACCAAGCTTGGAAAAAGTCCAGGGCATGAGTATGCCTCCCCAAGATCTTGCTGCAATTCATGCTCTTGCGCACAAATCGAGCCAATGAATTGCGAATTGTTAGATTCAGCCGCTCGATATATGCCGTATTGATCTTTCCTCCAGAATCGGCACCAAGTAACTGCATTACCTCTTTCGGATCGCCATAAACAACACGCTGTATTACCTCAACGAGTCGTCCTTTCTCTTTTTTCTTGCACACTTTTGCATACTTCAGGTTTGGGTAAGGAACCAGTATAGGATCAGGCTTTCTTCCGATTCCGCAGTAAGGTGGCGTCTCAAGAAAACCATAAACATTGAGAAGCCCTTCCTCGAAAGGATCCCAGTTATCTGAAGTAAATACAGGAATAGGCGAATCAATTGCGCGACGTCTTTCAATATCGCCAAATAATTCGACACAATCCTCTGCAGTTCTCTTTCCTTCATGATGACTCAAAAAAAGACGAGTGTCTGGTTTTATTGCAGTTAGGCTGTAGACATCACCGCATTCTTTCAAATCGCTGACTGCGACGTTTCTCTCCTTTTTTTATATACGACCAGATCTCATCAACTTGCACGCGATCTAGGCGAAGTTCTTTCAAAAAATAATCCGTCACTTCTCTGCAATGCTTGCCAGCGAGATCAACCCACTTACATATTGTGCTCTTATCATGGCCTGACATCCGCGCAGCTCCGCGAATGCTTCCTTTCTCTGGAATCATTGCCAATGTTCGGCAGACCTCATCAATCGTAGTGTTAAGGCCGAAGAACGGCGTTCCATGAGTCTCGCTAAAACAATGGCCGCAGGTTCTGCATTTGAGAAGTGCTCTATTGTCCTTCCCATATCGTTCTTTCAAAACTATGTTTCCTGCACCTGTTTTCCCGAAGTCTGGACAATCCTTCTGCCAGCACCAAAATCGTGAAACATCAAGATTCGAATCCATCGCTACCCCAACTTATTAATTGATGAGGTAGTATTAAAATTTTTCAGTTAAGACAGTACACGACCGCATTGCGAAGGGTGGCCAGAAATCACTTTCACTGCGCACGGATGATCCTTTTTAACTATTACTACTATTTGTTAAGATTGGAGGCAGCCACCCCTAGTACTCCCTTCAGGCTGGCTCCAGTCATCCCTTTTACAGCGAGAATCAAGTTGCCAACAGTGTCCTCCTCTCTGTACCCATCCCGCTTCCGTGGAGATTCGTCGCGCTGGCCCAGCTATTGCCTGGCTGTAGACTGAGCGTGATCTGAAGTCAAGCCTGTTCATGCACCTGTGTATGTGGATGGTCGAGGTGGCATGGCACTTGAGATGATTTGAAGTGTGATTTCCAGTGTCTGTTATCTGTACCCGGCAGGAGGGCATCTTTGCTAGGCGGAAGTGGATCCGGCCAGTAGGTCAACTCTTCCAAAACCGGTTAGGACCACCATTTTTCTACGGGCCTTCCCGATATGGAATCGATTACTTTCGCGACGCACAGATTTAGTTTAAATACTTTCGGACACATGTTGCAGTTACCTCTCAACAACGAGCTGTAACTTCAAAAATGAAATATTGAAGCGGTTAGTGAGTTTTGGCGCGCGTATCGAGGAGATACTATCATGAAATTTATAGGCTTGTTGAGGGGATGAGTAAAGCGGATCGTTGCCCGGTATGTGTGCATCCTGCGAGGGATATAATCGAGGAGCGGATACTTTCGGGCGAACCTCTGAAGCACATTTTAAAGGATTACCCGTTAGTCCTTTTTTATCATCGGTTTGTCTGCATTGAGAAGCGAGATTGGTCAGAACTTCAACGGCCAGGAGAAACCGATAATGGTGATAGATTTCCTCTTAATCTAAACAATCGATGGATAATAAATATATCAAAAAGATACAATTATAATCATTTTGATAGCGTGAATTTGGGAATAACCCAATTCTCCTGGAGAGTGCCGCAAGAGCGGCTATATTTTGATCTATATCCGGTAGCTGATGCCAGGATCGGGCGTAAATCTACCCATTGGTCTGCGCCAAAACTTGCCGTCCCGTTTAATTACATCACAGAAAAAGAAATACCTACCATTAACACCAGATTCAAGGATTTTGACCCGGATATTTTTGACCGTCTAAGGACGCAGCCATATAAAAGCCCAGGGCTGGATTTTTCAGAGCTTCCAAGATATGAGGGCCCCGTATCACATCCTGAGATCACAGACGCATGGAAGAACGCAAAGAGGGAGACACTCACTTATGCGTTCGTAAAAATTGATCCTCTTAAATTTCTGTTTCCATTGCTTGAATACGGGCCCGCTAGAATCTATCATTGTATCCGTAGAGGATGCACCGGGAAACATGATCCGGAAGGCTACAAGCCACGTCCTAACATTGGCCGATGGGCCGGGAAATGCGATAACTGCAAGGCGGATTGTTATGAGGATTATCTCGGGAATGTGGTTTGCTCCGAGTGTGGACTTATCCGAGAAGAGCCAAAAACCGATTATAGCAACGGGAAGCTAGACGGTGCAAACGGTCGGCATATAGTATGCGATCATGAGTTATCTTTTCCGTGCGGTTATCCATGTTGTATCGAAGTGTGTGGCGTTCCTGAAGGCAACGGCCACGACTTCGACCAGATACTCGATAATCTCCTCAAATATGATAACGGGCAAACTGAAGCAATAGGCGGCAATGAGGAGATCCTAGACGGCAACGAGCTTGATTACAACAAAGACAGGGGATACAATGACATTGAGCTTGACCGGCGATCATTTAAGGGTGAGGCATATCTAACCACCCCTGGCATAGGTTCTGCAGCAACCACGCGCGGAGATAAACCAATTCGTCACTTTTGCCACAAGCATGGAAGTTATCTTGCTCGCCCAATTTGGTGGACTAATCCTGATAATAAGAATGGAAAGTACTGGTTTTGTCTGAAATGTCAAAAGGCGGCGGGCGTGGTGGACTATCCGTCAGAGTGGGAATATGAAGATTTGGCTATCCTCAAGGCCCTTGGTTATGAGTCAGGCGTGTGGTATGCAAAAATCAGTCGTTATCTGAAAGAACAAAAGAAAAGGGCCGAGGACCAGATCGACCCAGACACCAAGAACTCCCTATATCACTATCAGAAAGTACTACCAAGCGATAGATACCTTAAAGTGGTCGTCTCCACGGCGATGGAGGCCATGAACGGCAACCCATATAGGCGAAAGGCCAAAGGCGGGCGAGGCCCTGGCAACGGTGCAGATTCTATTGCCAGATGGTGCCGACATAATTTTGCTTCTCAGGTCCCGTTGGTGAGTATAGATCATAATCATCCACATTACGGCGTTATAGATCTGGTATTTAATGTAAATAGAATAAGAAAAATTTTAGAAAAAGCGAAATCGGCACCAGACAAACCTCCACAATTTTAACTAGTATAATGTGGGGATGAAAGAATATCGTTATAATCCAGAAATGCGTTTAACATCATCTTATATTGTATTATACATACATATATGAATAGTATATAAGAGTTTCGTATCGAGGCAGAGGATACTGATTCACCATTATGATGAATAAATGATTTCCATCTTGCGACCATGTCGGACTCTTCTCGCTCGGCATTATTTATTGATAATAACCGTATTGGTGTGTGTTAGGTACGTTTTGGATGCGGGACTGAAGTCATTGGATATAAAGAGCATTAACATTATTGAATATATTAAATATAATGGTTGAATATCGAAAGATCTTTTGAAATGAATTTGAGCCCGTCCGGGTCCGAAGCCGAACGTGCTCGAAGGTTTGGTGTAAAATGTCCGAAATTAGTAATGTAACCAATACTACAAAAGCAATCGATACTACAAAAACCTTCCCATCGATTGATGAGACAGTCAAATCGCTCATTGGAAAACACGTTGAAGGATCGCTTGATAGTGGTTCCAGGTTTTGGGGGATGCTGGAAGGTGCGGATGCGAGATGGCTCTATATTCGCGGCTATCGCAACCAAGCAAACGTCGCAACTTGGCCGCTTTGATAGAGGCGGTCTGAATGTTATCTCCCGAGATATTGGAGCAGGTTCGCCGCACACAAGAGGCCCAAAAAGAGTTTGCTGACGAGCTTTTTGTGCTGGAATCGCTATTAGAAGCGGTCGAAGAAGGTGAGGCCTGAATGTCTGCCAACTTCAATCGCACCGATATCCTGCGAACGGCTCAGATCTTCCTGACCCAGGGCGAGGTAGTAACCAGCATTCGACCACTACATCATGCTCCTGGGGTGCGCTAGATGGCCGCCACCGCGACAGCGAAAACAGTTGCACATTACCAGCGTGCTGAAGTTAAGCGGATCATAACAAAATTCTGTCAACCTGCCGAGAATGAGTGGCGAGCTCTGAATGGAGATGAGGGTTGGTATATCGGAGCAGATACCGGCGGTATAAGACTACGAACGCCTGACGACTACGACGCCACCACAAACAAGTATCGCACCATGTATGCGCTGCTGGACATATTCATGCCGAGCGTTAAGACCCAATCAACTCAGTGGGATAGCATCAAAAATGAGGCATATGAGACACTTGGGACCCTGCGAGAGTGCGTGGCTTATACCCTGGGTGCGGACATCGACAGCATCGCACATGATATGAAAAAGCCGGAAATAAAAGCGGCGGTAGAGGCTCTAGCGGGCTACCTGGTCAAGAAGTTGAGGGATGCCGGCATTGAGAAGAGTGTCCACTGCTTGATGAGCGGCGGCGGCATTTATGTTTTGCTGCATCACAACCTGTGCCGATGTCCGGAAGAGCTTATTGGTGCCGATAGGGAGATCTTCTTCAGGACCAGGTTAGATGCCTTCAAAATGTTTCTGGCTGACGCAGAGCATGACTTCTATGAGGATCATAACGATTTGCGAGAAGTCGTGAAAATTGATAAACTCACGAACCAGAAAAGAAAGTTCAAGTGCATTTGTTCATATCACAAAAAACTAGACCTTGCAGTCATACCTTTGGACCCGGCCAATCTGGTCGTAGATTTTGCCAAAGCAAAGCTGCCGCTCAAAGACGATGTGCTCGCAGAATGTGCGAGCTGGTATGGCACCTATGCACCAGAGGAGCATGCGGCTCTTATGCGGCTCCTAGAGCCCTATATGGTGGTCACCCGAGAGATGGCAAAGAACCACGTCCATAAGGCAGCCACGCCCACCACAGACATACCACGCCGGAACGAGCCACTAGACGCTAAGCTCTTCCCGCCGTGCATGCAGAACATCATTAAGAACGTCTCGCCGGGAAAAGGACCACATAGAGCCCTGGCGGTGCTCAGCACATACCTATACTCAATAGGGTGGGATGAGACCAAGGCCCTTGATGCATGGAGCTTATTGGCGGATACGTGTGGAGTAGAGGGAAGGATATTCGACCAGTGGCATGGGCAGATGAGATGTCCTACCTGCACCATCATCAAAGAGACCAGCTCCGGGTATCCGACCGTCGGGTTAGGCGGTCTAGGCTATTGTGTACCAGATGATCATTGCAAAGGGTGCACCTGGCCTGGCGATTATCATAATCAAAAGATAATTGCCGATGCCATGAAAGAGACCACCGGACCACGTTTTCAATATGTCTCAATGGAGTCCGAGATGGACACCTGTGGAGTTAACCCAATAGATGGGACTGTGTGCAAGGTTTTCGAGTATGAAGATCGCAAAACACACGAGATGATTAAATCAATGGTAAAACTCAGCGATTGTGCCGTCCGGATTGATACCGAAACCTGCTGCGATGATCTTACCGAATTTACATTTATCGGCAAAGGAGCGATGGATGGCCGGGAAGTCAAGTTCTGCATGCCTGCCGGCGAAATGGCGCTGCCTTATAAATTCGACGTTGGGGTTATGAATGCTTTCGGAATAAACGATTTAGGTCACATGAGTTATAAAATCTGCCGGGATCTCTCACTCGATACACGGTTTATGACAAGAATTGAGATACCGGGCTGGAAAGATAACATCCCCTTGATACCAGGGATCGAGGTTCCGGGCATAGAGTACAGGTTATCACAGAAAGTTCCGGCCCTGGTCTATGACGGGGATCTGGTGGCTGCTAAGAAGCAACTTAGAAATGCCATGCAGATACACAAATCCGCGCCTTTGGTAATTGCAACCATATTAGGCTCGCCAGTGTTTGCCAAATGGTTCAAGAAAGAGCGTTTTGGTCTCGGGATATGGGGGTTATCAAACTCCCTCAAAACTTCGTTCGTTCTGGCAATGTTATCAATTTTTGGGACTGGACACAACGACGAACCGGCCATAAAAAGTGGAACCCAGAGCAACACGCCATATGCGAGAACGGTAATAACTGCCGCCCTGGGATGGCTCGCATATTGTTATGATAACGTAAAAACCGTCAATCCCATTGACGCCATGGACTACATTCAATACATTAACATGGTCATGGAAGGCAGCTCAAAGGGACAGGGAACCAAGGACGGGAAGCTCAAGACAACCCGTATCTTTAGCGGCACTCCTATTGTCACCGGAGAGGTTAGGCCCCAAGACGCCGCCACCACCTCAAGAGTTCCGGCCATTGAATGGGGCGGGGCGGATGCCGACAAGCTGAGGGAAGTGCAACAGAACATTGAGCTGATGCCGGTATTGGGATATCATTGGCTGATGCACCTCTCCGCCATCACAACCATAGACAGATCCGCCTTTGACAAATACCAGTCCATGAAAATGAAGGAATTTATCAAGGATGGCCACACCGTGGCCGGCAGAACGGCAACCATTTACACACTCCTGAAATTAGCATGGGCGATGTTAGAGGTCTCACCTTTGGGCGAGGTGTTCAAGGAATACGAGGGCGCATTCATCAAGGCATTGGATGAACTTGCGGTGTCCCAAGGGGCAGCAACCAAAGAGGAGACTGAATCCCAGCGGTTTATGAATGGCCTGAGACAGCTAATTGCAAGCAACCCAGCTCTGTTCTTGGAGAAAGGACGACCCCAAAACGATAGCACTTTTCCTGTCATAGGAAAATGGATGCCCGAGGGAATATGGTTAATGCCTGAGAAAACGCTTGCCGAGATGACGAAGTTCAAAGTTTTCATTCAGATCCCAACTGTCGAGAGCATGACAGCAGCACTCGACAGAGACGGACTCCTTGTGCACCAGGTGAGCGGGAAAGTAACGCACAAACAATGGCTGGCGAGCATTGGTGGCACCAAGTTAAGGGGCTGGTATGTCATCATGGACACGCCAGAGATGACTGCTAAGAAAGACGCGGCAGATAGGAAGGCGGCAGAAGACGCTATGCGCGGTAACCAGGAAAAGAAGCAACATGAGACGCCCTCGGAGCCAGAAAATGGCAAAACGGAGGCGTCTGGTACCGCCATGGTAACCGCTAAACAGCAACATGCGACCCCGAGTTACCAAATTACCAGAGTAACCAGCCAGAATGGTCCTATAGGAGAGAAAAAAAGTTTTGTCTCGGAAGAAGACAGACATATCAAATCCTCCCTAGTGGATACTCAAAACACTGGTAATCTGGTTACTCCTATAGATAAAGACACTACTGTAGCGGTTATTACAGTAACCAACGAGTTACCAGTGAGTAACCAAGACAGTCTAAAATCGGATGGTAGCGATCCCATCGAGCAGTTACCACCAGAAGCAAGCGATGTGGACCGGATAAGAGCCGGTCATCAGAAGTATGTATCCAAGAAGAAATGCACTTGCCATATCTGCGACCGCGTTTTCCCATATGAATTGACATCCGACTTTGATAACGGCATTTCGGGCTACATCTGCACAACGTGTCATATGGAGCATAGGACCAGGGAGAAGCCCGCACCAGTACGAGCAGATACTCAATCAAAACTTTAAGAGGAAAAAGTATGATCGAACCAGATTTACTTTTTCGTAAAGACGAATTGATGCAGAGGCGCTGCGATCTCTTAGAAGAGATTTGCCAATACGCCAATTCAATCAAAAGCATAGACGAGCGACTAAACAATTGATTTTGAGGTAACTTTTCATGAACACTACAGGAAATAGCGAAGCTGCCCCTGGGGGGTCAACCAATTATCGAAAAGCGGAGACTGTGAACCATGCCTGAGAAGAAGCGTTATCTACGGCTTAAATTAGAAAATCCGAAGGATGCACAAGAATACATCAGGCGGCTACTTCGCAATCTGAAGGAGCGTGGCCCGGATGCCGAGATTGAGTATTTGGGCCGGATCAGCCAAATATTGTCGGTCTGGCTTAAATCTTATGAATTGAATAAATTAGATGACATCGAGAAGCGTTTAGAAGCTTTGGAGGCAGTGGGCAAGAAATGACAATATCATCTTTGCGAACAAGACTGGCAGATCTTGAGGCCCAAACCCACCGAGGGCGCATTCCGACTACAACCCCGGACGGACAACGGGGTGGATTGATGGAGGCAGCAGTGGTCTCCGATTCTTGCGCAATCTGACCAAAGCCATGCGTGATAATGACATACCGGGCGAACTGCGGGTGCAGTGCGAACTGTGGGCCAGGGCAGAGGTCGACGGACCCAACTTTGGTGAAATTGCCAGGATGAACCGCGCCCAGGCCCGGTGTGCTCTGGAGGGAGAATGAGATTCTCATCTCTTTTGCGCCGGCTTCGGGCACTGGAGCCCGCTTCGGCAAGGCCCTGGCCGCCAACAGAGGACAGCTTTTCTTATTGGCTGTGGGATGCGTTGGGCCGGCCCTGCGAGAGGCGCAGCTATGCGGACATGTACCTCGATAGAGCAAAGCAATTTTGGGATAATGTTTCCGAAACTCAGAGGAGGCCAGAGCATAGTGATTCGCGGAATTTGTGATTTCTGTAATGTTTCTAACCTAGGTTGCTGGCCTACAAAAAGGAGCAATATAGATGTTTGAACGCCAGGATTGGGAACTGTTTCGTACTCTCGATGGTCTTTGTGCAAGGGCAGGAGTTCCTCGGGATAGGATCGCTTCGTTGGTAGCAAAGGAGCTGACAGATAACGCTCTAGACACAAACACGTCCTGCAAGGTGGGCTTAATAGATGACGATGCCGGTTTCTTTGTCCAAGACGATGGCCCTGGCTTAGATCAAGTGGCAGACATCTTCTCCATCAGGAGACCGTTAAAATCCACGAAACTCTTAAGGATGCCATCTCGGGGTGCATTAGGCAACGGCTTAAGGGTAGTTGCTGGAGCGGTCCTTGCTACAGGTGGGAAGCTCAGAGTGTGTACCAAAGGCCAGGCCATGAACCTGATGCCGTGTGCGGATGGCACAACAACTGTTGAAGTCATTGGTACCTATGATGGAAAAGGTACAAGGGTAGAAGTTCAGCTCGGTCTGGATGCTGGCCCAATCAATTCCAATACACTCAATTGGGCAAAAAGCGCCCAGATATTCGCAAGTGGCCAGTTTTACAAAGGCAAGACATCGCCCTGGTGGTATACGTCAAGCGACTTCCATGAACTCTGCCTGGCGGCAAAGGACATGATCGTTAGTGACCTTGTTAGTCAATTCGAGAGCTGTGCCAGCAAGGTAGGAACAATAACAGCAGGCTTCAAAGGAAAGCGAGCATCTAATGTAACCCTGGATGAGGCTAAAGTCCTGCTAGATAGGATGAGAGACGCAAGCGCGCCCGTGAAGGCCAGTCGTTTGGGTTATTGTAATGTCGACCTCATGGAAGACGATCTCGGATATTATGCTAAAGTGACAGGGACTTTCAAGTTAGAATCCCATCTCGAAGTTGCAGAGATCCCCTATGTGGTTGAGGCATGGGCTAATTTTGGCGAGCAGGCCGAGATTTACGTCCATGTCAACAGAACGCCCATAACGGGAGAAGTTGCTGCTGATCATTCAAAGATGCACCTTCGTTTAGCCGGGTGTAATCTGTCGGATGAGGGCTATGTTCATCCAATTGATATTGTGCGACGACCTGTGATAGTGTTCTTGAACATTCTCACTCCCTACATGCCCATCACTTCAAACGGCAAGTCTCCAAATCTGAGATATTTGCTGATGGGAATTACGCGCGCTATTGAGGCATCCGTCAAAAAGGCAAAACGAAACGCCCCGAAAGGGCCCACCCGCTCACAGAAAGAGATCGTCAAAGAACATCTTGTTGAGGGGATAGCGAAAGCTGGTGGGGGGCATGGGTATAGCCAGCGGTAGCTTTTCTATCAGATCAGGCCCTTTTTGATTGCAGAGCGAGAAAAGGAGCCGAGTTATGATACCTTTGCGGGAATAGTAACCGACATAGAGAACGAGATCGGCCATGACCTGCCGGGGATGTACAGAGATGATCGAGGCATTATCTACCACCCCCATACGCAAGAAACCATTTCGTTAGGCACGCGGATGGTCGAAAGCTATCAGCCACCTGATTGGACGTTCAACAACGTCTTGTATATTGAAACGGAAGGCTTCTTCCAGATTTTGCAGGACGAGAAGTGGCCCGAGAGACATGACTGTACTCTGTTGACCTCAAAGGGGCAGGCTACGCGGGCAGCCAAGGATTTGATAGACGGGCTTGGCGACCGCGAAGAGGAGATCACATTTTACTGTATCCATGATGCAGATGCCGCTGGCACAATGATCTATCAGGCATTGCAGGAAGAGACCAAGGCCAGGCCAGGACGCAAGGTCAAGATCATAAATCTGGGTCTGGAGCCTCTGGAAGGATTGGAGATGGAGCTGGAGCCTGAAAAAGTTATCCGAAAGGACGAGAACAAACGACGGCCTACGGCTGATTACGTCCCATCCGATTGTGCCAATTGGTTGCAGAATAACCGCATCGAGCTGAACGCCATGTCCACGCCCATATTCTTGCAATGGCTCGACGATAAGATGGAGAAGTATGGACTGGGTAAGATGATCCCACCAGATTCGATCTTAGCACAAGAGCTGCATGAAAAGGTGCGGGAGAAGCTGACGCGGGATATCACGGACAAGATACTGAAGGAACAAGATGCCAACGGCCAGATAGAGCGAGCATTCGAGAAGCTCATTCCTGTTCTCAACGAGAAAGCCAAAGAGCTGGCCAAGGACGTAACCGAAGACATGGCGAAGAAGTCAGATCAATCCTGGCGCGATCCCGTGTTGAAGGTGGCCCACGACCTGGTCGAGAGGAGCGTTTGCTCTAATGATTAAAGCCCATCGACCTCTGGCACCGGGAATGATGTGCTATCACATGCAGGCGGACCTAGGCTAGCCTGCGGAGCGCACGGGGGTTAGGATATGTACATGCAGCGGGCAAAACAATTTTGGGGAAATTACAATGGTCAGGATTGATTTGATAACGCGGCTTCATGCGTTTGAGGCCCGGAAACCAGCTACAAAAACACCTGATGACTGGCGGGAGCGGCTGGCTCGATACAAACGCTGGTGTGTGGACGGCGAGGAATGGGAGGGACCCCAGACCGATGAGGAAAAGGCCAATCTTTGCCAGGTACAAGCGATACTTCGATGATCTATAGGAGGCAATAAATGAAAAATTCGCAACTTGAACGGCGTCTCTCTGTGGTGGAGGACCGGCACAATGCCGATCTTGCCCGTGATGAGGCCGCTGAGGTGCGGCGCTTTTTGGACAAGCTCACTGATGAGGAACTAAACCGATGTGCAGAAATTGCAGAGCGGTCTGAGGCCGGTATATCTCCGACGGTGGAAGAACAGAGTTTTCTGGATGATCTAGAAGCAAAATCTGGGCCTACATGAAGCTGGAGGCCATTTCCAGAAGGTTGGCCGCCCTGGAGGCCCGAGCAGAGCCACCGAAATTCCGGCTCCTTTGGTATGATGAAGAGCAAGCACCACTGGAGCCGGGTACAATCAGGATTCAACTCAAATGGCTGGATGAGGTTCGATCATGAAGTTCAACGCACTCAACAAACGTATGGGCGTCTTAGAGGTGAGAGCTAAGCCCAGAATGATAGCAACACTGGCTGATTTCGTTCTCTGGCGCGCCAAATGGCGGCAAGGAATTATGGAAGAGGTTGAAATCGATCCTGTTTTGGAGGAAGGCCTTCGGAGATTTGTAGAGCATAGCCATGGAGGCGAGAATCTTGAGGCGTGATCTCGCTAAGCGGCTTGAGGTGCTGGAAGCGAAAGCAAAGCCGCGGGTGATATCCACCTGGGTAGATCTCATGATGTTGGAAGACGATGATCTTGAGGTAGAACTTAGCCCGGAGCTGCAGGAGCTTGTTGAAACGATGAACAATGAGCATACAGAGCGATCCCCTTCGCTTTGTTCCAAAACAATATGCTTGGACCATTGACCGTTACCAAAACGGTCAGAAAAACTGCCTATTCCTGTCACATTCCTGCCCAAAAATAGCAGTATACATTAAATATACGGTAATACTACGGTAGTAATATGGTTCGATTTTTAAGGACATTGCAGCATCGAGTCACGGCCCATGGACGTGATTTTTATGCTTTGAGCATTCCGCCCCAGGTGGCTGAAGCACTGGGTTTGCAGGCCGGTGGACAAGTGACAATCGAAGTCAGGCCAGTCAAGAAAGGAAAGTTCGAGATAGTCCTAAAACCGCTATCATTAGAGGATAATATCAATCATTGAAAGGTGATTCAACGATGCACTTTACCCGTACACTTCAGAAACACGTCACGAAGACCGGCGCTCATTATGTCCTATCGATCCCCAGGGAGGTAGCCCAGGATCTCCAGCTTGAGGCTGGTGGGCTATGCAGTCTCGAAGTCATGGCAGAGTCCAAAGGTAAAGTCGAAGTGATCTTAACGCCCTACCAGGATGCACCCCTATATATTCGCCATTTCAACAATAAAGGACTTGATAGAGACGTTGGGGTGCAGGGGTAGCGCAAACTCCGGTCTTCAGGCCGGAGTAAGCGTACCTCGCTGTCGAATTTCAGATTCTAAAACCTTAAATACCATCAAATCAATATCAGTATAACCAAAATGAGAACTGCCTACAAGTTCAGGATCTATCCAAACAAGCAACAGTCGGCTACCTTAGACATGATTCTCGAAGCATGTCGCCATCTTTGGAATAACGCTTTGGAAGATCGAAAGGTAAATTGGGAACTTAATGGTATCACTCGGTCTTACGAGGATCAGGCGGCAATCTTGACTGGTGAAAAGAAACGCAATGCAGAACTGTATTCTGTTGGGGCTCATGTTCTCCAGGATGTCCTTAGACGGCTCAAGAAAGCTTTCGACAACTTTTTCAGAAGGGTCAAAGCCCATGAGAAGAAAAAGGGCTATCCTCGGTTTAAGGCTAAAGGTCGCTACGACTCGTTTACATATCCTGATTCAGGGTTTAAGCTCAACGGATCACGGTTAACTCTTGCCAAGATACCGGGAACCATACGGACCTTTGTGCATCGGCCTGTTGAGGGTAAGGTCAAGACTTGTACCCTCAAACGAGATGGCCGGGGAGCATGGTTCGTAATATTCTCAACAAAGCAGGAAGATCCTGTTAAACTGGAACCCAGGACGGCAGTCGGCGTAGATTTAGGGATACTGCATGCAGTAATTACTTCAGAAGGTCAGACCTTCGACTACCCCCGTTACTATGTCCAGGCTGAACAGAAACAGAGAGCAGCAGACAAAACGCTGCATCGACGCAAGAAAGGTTCCAAGAATCGCAGGAAAGCCCAAGTTAAGCTTAACGTCATCGGCAAACGAGTAACCAACTTAAGAGACGAGTTCTGCCATCAGGTTTCCAGAAAACTTGTAGACTCGGCAGACCTGGTAGTATTTGAGGATCTGCAAATACCTAACATGCTCAAGAATCATCATCTAGCAAAGCATATTTCGGATGTATCTTGGGGTAAACTAATTCGCTTCACGCAAAGCAAGGCTGAAAGAGCTGGCAAAAGCGTTGAATTGGTCGATCCAAGGTACACTAGCCAACGATGTTCGGGCTGTGGCGAAATCGTCCCTAAAGAGCTGTCAGAAAGAACGCATAGCTGCCCTAACTGCGGCCTGCAACTTGACAGAGATTTCAATGCAGCCAGGAACATCTTAACCCTCGGACTGAGGGGGATAGCCTGTGGAGAATCGACCTCCGGCTTAGGCATACGTCTAAGTAAGCGTCGGCTCTGTGAATCAGGAAGCCCTGGTCTTTAGGCCAGGGAGGAAGTCACGTTGACGACGAGCCTGTGATGACCGCAATCCCTCTCGAAGAGCCTATTACCCGAGGTCGAAGTCAGCCTGTAACCACGCAGCAATTCAAGCCATTTTTAGCAGCATCAAAATTATTATTCAAGTATATCGAGGCAGGATTGAACACAATGAAGTCAACCGAATCAGGTCGGGCAGCGTTGGAAAATGCATTTAGGAGACGAGGTCTTTAGATGAGCTGGTACGTGGTGCAGGTTGGTATAGTTCTGTTTCATTTTTCAAGTTATACTGAAAGATGACATAGAACTTTTTCGATCGCAGGAACGTTCCGGGACGAAAAGGATCCTGGAATTAATGCCGGTCCATCACCTGTCCAATTGTGATGGTCTGCCCCAAATGATGGTCCTTATCGCCTCGTGTAAAGTTGCGTTCTGAGCGTGTGGCTTTCGTCTGCCACAAATACAAATAAATAAGCTGCTGCCTAGAGATCCCCAAGATGGACCTCGAATCAATCCAGAGCCTCAACTTTGAACTGCGCCGTCGTCATGGGGAGCTTGATGGCGTGGAGGCCAAGGCCGCTCGCACAGGCACCCCTGCAGACCTCTTCAAGCCTCTTTCTGCTTTCGCCAACCGTTCGGGTGGAGGAGTCCTGCTCTTCGGCCTGGACGAGGACGCCGGATTCAGGGTCGTGGGCGTAGGCAACCCTCGCAAGCTTCAGGAGGATCTCAGTGGCCTGGCAGCCCAGATGGAGCCGCCTCTTCGCCCCAGCTTCTCGGTGGAAGAACTCGATGGTGGAATTGTGGTGGCCGTAGAAGTCCCCGAGATCTCCTATGACCAGAAGCCCTGCTACCACCGTCCTCATGGCCTGCATGAAGGATCCTTCATTCGGGTGGGAAACTCCACTCGCCGGATGAGTGATTACGAGATCTATAGCTTCATCAGCTCTCGCACTCAGCCCAAGTTTGATGCTGAGCCCATTATCGAGGCCACCCTGGAGGACCTGGATAAGGGCAAGCTGGATGAGTATCTGGTCCAGCAGAGAAAGGCACGGCCCAATGCGCCTTATTGGAGCCTGCCCTTCGAGCAGATATTGAGCCAGCTTCGCATAGTGATCGATAGAGACGGCATCCTGCGCCCTACTCTCGCCGGGCTGCTGATGTTCGGCTTCTATCCTCAGAGATTCGAGCAGCAGATGGTCGTGGTCTTCCTGCAGTTCTACGGCACGACTACCACGGAGGAGGCCCCCTCTGGAGAGCGTTTCCTTGATAACCGCAAGTTTGAGGGCACGATCAAGGAGATCATCGATAGTGCCACAGCCTACGTGATGGCCGGTATGCGCAAGGGCAGTCTTATTCGGGGTGTTACCAGGCAGGACATTCCCGAGTACCCGGAGGTTGCCCTGAGAGAGGCCATAGTCAATGCCGTGGCCCACAGGGACTACAGCCACTTTGTGCGTGGCAGTCACATTCAGGTGCGAATGTTTGCCGATCGCCTGGAGGTCGAGAATCCCGGAGGTCTCTATGGCGGAGTCACTATTGACAAGCTGCAGGAGGGCCAGTCCACCAGGAACCGGCTGCTCGTGCAGCTTATGGAGGACATACACCTGGTGGAGAACAGAGGCAGCGGCATAGATGCCATGTTGGATGCCATGCAGAAGAGAGGTCTGCCGGCGCCGGTATTCGAGGACAAGAGGACCGCGTTTCTGGTGAGGTTCTATCAGGTGATGACTGCGGAGTTTTCAGAGGAGGAGCAGAGAGTCCTAGCCTACGTAAAGGAGCATGGTTCTATTAAGAGAGCTGAGGCTCAGAAACTGCTTGAGGTTAGCGATAGAAGGGCAAAGTACGTACTTGAGAAGATGGAGAAAGCAAGACTCTTGCGCCAAGAGGGACGACAGAAGAGCGCGCGTTATATGTTGCTCTAAATATGGACAATTTATGGACAAAAAATAATTGTCCATAAAATCTCTTATTTCTCCGTGACCTTTACGGCATTCGAGATGGAGGGCATGGGGGGAGCTAGCGGACATCTGGGCCCGGCCATGCTCCTACAGCCACAGTAATCGTTTCAATCCTTGTTTTCGTGGAACTCGTCCTCGGACTTAATGGCACATGTTGATTATCTTGATGGAGATAAGTTTCAATCCTTGTTTTCGTGGAACTCGTCCTCGGACCTATCTTCCGGGAAAGCCTGCCAAGTGCCATACGAAAGTTTCAATCCTTGTTTTCGTGGAACTCGTCCTCGGACGGAGTTTCCTGGCCAAAAGCTCCTTGTCGTGCATTGAGTTTCAATCCTTGTTTTCGTGGAACTCGTCCTCGGACAATTCAATTGATTCTTCTGGGTTTTCTAGAGTTCAATTGTTTCAATCCTTGTTTTCGTGGAACTCGTCCTCGGACAGGACTCCTCGACCGGTCCTTGCACCCCCCGGATCGAAGTTTCAATCCTTGTTTTCGTGGAACTCGTCCTCGGACCCCGAGGCAGGCGATTTTACCGGGCTTTGGAAAAACTAGTTTCAATCCTTGTTTTCGTGGAACTCGTCCTCGGACTTCAGTCAGGCTCTTTACTTTGGCCTGAAACATGAAGAGTTTCAATCCTTGTTTTCGTGGAACTCGTCCTCGGACGCCAGTTGACTTGATAATCTGGTTTCGTGTGAAGGAGTTTCAATCCTTGTTTTCGTGGAACTCGTCCTCGGACATACTGCCGCCACCACGGACGATATGACGGCCATTCGTTTCAATCCTTGTTTTCGTGGAACTCGTCCTCGGACTTGATTGAAAACAATGACCATTCGGCAATTACGAGTTTCAATCCTTGTTTTCGTGGAACTCGTCCTCGGACTGCGACACCGGCGAGCTGGTCAATTCCGCGCCCCTGGGTTTCAATCCTTGTTTTCGTGGAACTCGTCCTCGGACCAGAGTTCGCAATAGGTTTTCATCACGACTCCCTGGTTTCAATCCTTGTTTTCGTGGAACTCGTCCTCGGACACAAGGATTGCAGGGTATTTATATGGCAGGCAATGAGTTTCAATCCTTGTTTTCGTGGAACTCGTCCTCGGACTGGCAGGGACTTCTACAAGATCAAGGATGCAAACGAGTTTCAATCCTTGTTTTCGTGGAACTCGTCCTCGGACTCTACCAACCATCTTTCTACCTATCCGCTTGCCAAGTTTCAATCCTTGTTTTCGTGGAACTCGTCCTCGGACTCGTCCACACGACACCCGTGTATGCATCCTTCTTCAGTTTCAATCCTTGTTTTCGTGGAACTCGTCCTCGGACTTACCGGTATTATCGTCTTTAATGATTGTTATGGGGTTTCAATCCTTGTTTTCGTGGAACTCGTCCTCGGACGGCAATTCGCGCCTCATCCACCGGAACATCAATATGTTTCAATCCTTGTTTTCGTGGAACTCGTCCTCGGACCTTCGATTACTGAATGCACCGTTGCAATATATTGCAGTTTCAATCCTTGTTTTCGTGGAACTCGTCCTCGGACTTCAAGGAACTAACCGAATGTATTCAGCCATTGGAGTTTCAATCCTTGTTTTCGTGGAACTCGTCCTCGGACCCTTCCAGTGCATCGTAATAGCCCGATAGACAGAGGGTTTCAATCCTTGTTTTCGTGGAACTCGTCCTCGGACGAAGGCTTGCCCGGCTGATGGTGAGGAAGAATGAATGGTTTCAATCCTTGTTTTCGTGGAACTCGTCCTCGGACTATTCCCGGATGCGATGCCAAAGGCCGCTGAAGCTAGTTTCAATCCTTGTTTTCGTGGAACTCGTCCTCGGACTGTCCCTGCCATTAAGCACGAACATGAAGATCTGAGTGTTTCAATCCTTGTTTTCGTGGAACTCGTCCTCGGACTTTTTGCAGATTCGCATGGTGTGGAAACACCCATGTTGTTTCAATCCTTGTTTTCGTGGAACTCGTCCTCGGACGGCGTCATTGACGATGACAAGAAATAAGTAGCAGGTTTCAATCCTTGTTTTCGTGGAACTCGTCCTCGGACTCGGGAAGACGAGCTCGGCATGGCGCTTGATGGGCGGTTTCAATCCTTGTTTTCGTGGAACTCGTCCTCGGACACAACGTCTTACCGGAACATATCATAAGCCCCCTGGGTTTCAATCCTTGTTTTCGTGGAACTCGTCCTCGGACTCCATGTAAGCCGCCTTTGCATCTAATTCATATAGAGTTTCAATCCTTGTTTTCGTGGAACTCGTCCTCGGACTCCGGCTACAGAAGTACAGCGCCTTGTTCTCATCAAGTTTCAATCCTTGTTTTCGTGGAACTCGTCCTCGGACGCCACACCGTGTCCTTGCACTTGATCTTGTGCTTGAGTTTCAATCCTTGTTTTCGTGGAACTCGTCCTCGGACCCAGCTTGAGATTATCCATGTTGCAAATTTGCTCGGTTTCAATCCTTGTTTTCGTGGAACTCGTCCTCGGACTGAAGATCATGAAGGAAGGTGGGGTGGAGCTCTGTCGGTTTCAATCCTTGTTTTCGTGGAACTCGTCCTCGGACTTCGGCCTTCGGAGGCGTCCACTTCAGCCAGGGTGTGTTTCAATCCTTGTTTTCGTGGAACTCGTCCTCGGACATCCAGCAGGCCATAGACAAAGGCTGGATTAAGTTCAGTTTCAATCCTTGTTTTCGTGGAACTCGTCCTCGGACGCTGGGCGGCGATCCTGCTCTAGCAGCTCTCGCCCAGTTTCAATCCTTGTTTTCGTGGAACTCGTCCTCGGACCACTCCGATGGCACTATTCAGGCAGTGGAACTAAAGTTTCAATCCTTGTTTTCGTGGAACTCGTCCTCGGACTGTCCCTTGTTTCTACTAATCTTCCCGGCACGATCGGTTTCAATCCTTGTTTTCGTGGAACTCGTCCTCGGACTGCCTTGGCGGGCAACCTCTACACAATCCACCAATCGTTTCAATCCTTGTTTTCGTGGAACTCGTCCTCGGACAAGGGCGATCTCAGTAAGTTCCGGGCCGGGCTCAATAGTTTCAATCCTTGTTTTCGTGGAACTCGTCCTCGGACCAGCGCCAGACACGTTCACGGCGTGGCTCCTGGTGGGTTTCAATCCTTGTTTTCGTGGAACTCGTCCTCGGACAGCGGCTTTTTTTCGTCCTTTTTCCTGTTTCTCAGTGTCAAACCGGCCTTTTCTCACCCTCCTCAAAGCATTAGAGGAATTTATTAGATGGCTTATAAATTCATTCCGGCAGGTGGGCCTGAAGATTGGCTCACGGGCCCAAAAACAGATGAAGCATCTCTATTTCAATTTTGTAACCGCCCCGTAACCTCTGGAGACGGACTTGCCCAGCCCCAAGAAGTCCGGGATGGCAAAGGTTGTAGTGAACTCTCCTCGTATCCCCGTGACTTTTGTCCCCTTCAGCAGGCAGATCTCATCCTGCGTCCTGCCCACGTCTAGCCGAATATGCTCTTTAGCCACGTAGCCTAGTCCCTTGGAGGCGGAGAGGATGTTACCCACCAGGATTCTTCTCAGCAGATCCGTTCTCTCTTCTCTGTTTGCATTTAAATATTTGGGGTAGTTGTCCTGGCTGAGAGCCAACCAGGGGGTGGCGAAACTGTAGCTTTGGATCTCTTCGCAGCATCCGAACTCCTCGCTCTTCAGGGTAATGCCGCGCTCCATGATGCTGTATTTGCTCTCGCCTAATTTTATCTCATCGAATTTATCATAGATCTCTTTCAGAACCTCTGCGCCCTCGTTGATGCCCAGGACCAGGGGACTGCCCTCCAGCATCTTGTACTGGATGAGTGGATATTTGTAGATCAGCTTGTCTGTGACATGCTGGTGCAGCAGTGCATACTCGTTGAAGCTGGTGGCAAAGAAGCCGCGTAGCTTCGATGCGTCCCCGTGCATGGGCGCGTCCGAGTGCAGGGTGAGGCGGAGGATTTTGAGGATCATGTCGCAAAGCTCCCAAATTAAATGATCATGGAGCCCGTTCCAGCTCCCGCTCGCATGAAGCCTGTTTCCAAATCGTAGTAGTTGGGCAGCTCATCTCTTGAAATATAACCCATATCGGAATCTTCAGCGACCATGTTATGAGCGTATTTTTCCGGTACGGAGATCACATACTCGCTGAAATCCTTCTTTAACTTGAGATACTTTTTCGTCCTCTCCAGATGATTCTTTTCAGACTGCATATCCTGGTATTGTTTCCAAATCCCTGTAGCGCTATCGTCCAACTCGACAAAGACATTCACTTTGGGATAGTCCTCTTCGATGAGCTTGAAGTTCTTGTTCAGATCCTTAAACGCTAATCCGGCAATGCAGTCCAGGTTATCCTTCGACTCTTTCTCGCCCATGCCTCTCTTCACTGCTTTGAAATATTTGTTATTAAGGTCCAGGAATTCTGATTCTTTAATTGGCCCTTTGATTGGCTTCAAAATGTCAAGCGTCTTGCTTATTAAGAATGGATCGTAAATATATTTATAAAATTCTTTTCGATCATCTTTCAAAATGAAAATCGATACTATACCCTTTTCGTCTTTGGCGGAGTGTCTATTGCATCTGCCCGCTACCTGGTTGATCGAGTCCAGTGGTGCAAAGTCCCTGTAAACGATATCTGCATCAATATCTACGCCGGCTTCTATGAGCTGAGTGCTGACAATGACCTTTCTTTTTCTCGGTGATTCTTCGGATTCTCTTATCTCATTTATCCGTGTCAGCCTCTCCTTCGGGATCACATTTGTAGAGAGGAAAAACCTCTTTGTATTCTCCAGTTCCAATCCTTGAACGAATCTATAAATCTCTTGAGCCGAGCCTATCGTGTTTAGAACGATCAAGAAATCTTTCTCTTTCTTCTGGATCAAATCCTCATTCAGCAAGGCTTTGAATTCATCTAGTGTCAGTGCTCTCTCAATTCTTGGTATGAGCTCAATTCTATTCAAGCCCCTGAAGTATACCTCTTTCTTTTGTGCTATCTCCTTGATCTCTCCTTTCGCTTCATCGAAGATGAGCGGCTGGGTCGCAGTGATGAAGACAACATAAGTGTTGAACTTATCGCAAAGCAGCTTCAATGAATCGTGTATCAGCAGCCAGTAATGATGAGGCACAGCCTGGACCTCATCCAGAATGATTATGGAGTTAGCAAGCTTGTTGAATTTGCGAAGCTGTTTATTCCTGTTGGAAAAGAGGGTGTTAAATAGCTGCCAGAATGTGGTTACGATTATCTCTGCATTCCAGCCCTCCAGTAGCAACAGGCTTTTATCGACCTCATACTCCTTCTCTTCAGTCTTGTACTTCACATCTGCAAGATGATGATGCTTGAGAAGTAGCCGGGAATCTTTGGTGTCTCCTCCCACAACATCATCAAAGACCTTGTAGTTTTGATCGATTATGCTCAGAAAAGGCAATGCGTAGATTATTCTGGGCTTGATTTTTCGCTCATTCTCCAATCGCTCTCTAAGCTTCAGGGACAGGGAAAGAGCGGTAAGCGTCTTGCCCGTGCCTGTGGGAACATTCAGGGAGAGGATCTTATCGTCCAGGTTCCAACCTTTGATTCTTTCTACAGCCTCTTCATATATCTGATTCCTGAGGCCATTGATATTGTTCTTTTTTGAAGAGAACCCCTTCGAATCTCGATATTCATCTACCAGCTTTGATGAAAGGTCTAAGCGGTCCAGATTGATGCCGTCTAGTCCTGCATCAGTCTTGTCAGCATCTAAGAGTGCAGAGTAAATAAACTGAGATATAAAATACGGGCAAAGATCGCTTTTTTCACTCAAGTCCCTAACGAAGCGCTTTTCCTTTCTGCCAATATCTTTTGCCGCATCTTTTAAAATATAATCAATAATATTATCTACATCTAGTTTTAAGCTCATATTCTCTTTAGACAGAAGCAGTGCAAGTATTTCTCTGATCTCTGCCCTGTCAATGGTGTTTATTTGTTCTACCGCCACCCTCAGAATTTTGTCCTTGTCGGCATCGATTTCCTTAATTTCATCCATGGCATTTGGTAGATTTCCGTGATGCCTCTTCACTGCCAGGAAAGACAAGATGGGCAAGTATTCAGCCAAACTACCTTTTCGCCCTGTCTGACTCAAGTATTCCTTTATAACTGCATATGTAAAAAAAGCCGAGAGCAGGCCGTGATGAGTGTTGTCCTTGGCTTTGAGAGACTTCTTTTTCTTCTCATCGACCTCAATAATGTACTCCTGGAAAAATGTTGTAGCTTTTCCCAGGTCGTGCGTCACACCTATCAGGTAAGCAGCGTCTGTCAGAAGATCCTTGTCATCTATGTTTAGAGATTTGTCGGTAACAGTTTTCCTGCTCAATTGCCCTGCTCTTCTCAAGTGATCGACCAAGAGCTTATCAGGGTGAGAATTGAGCTTAAAGGAATACGATTCGCTCTCGCTCGGCATTCTCGACCTCCCAAAGCTCTTTTGCCTTCGCTCGGATTTTCTTTGCGCTCCTTTCAAATAGAATCTCGCTGTAGTCAGTTACTTCTCTTGCTTCTCCCATCTCGCCAGGCATTACTTCTGAGAAGTATTCCTTCCCCTCCTCGAATTCGGGGGCCAACATGCATTTGCCCGGCACCACGCTATCGATATCCTGGACATCTTCTCCTGAACTCTTCAGGCCAAACTCTCCTATGAACCTAAAGTTGCAAATGAGCTGGCTCAGTCCGAGACACGGAGTGTATATGGACTGATGGCTGGTGAGCAAGTCCTTGATCTTTTTATACAATTGCTCATCGGAGTGAGAGAAATAAATTCTGTACTTCGGATCTTTGACGAACTCGAATCTGATCTGGGTTCTGTTCTTGATAAGATGCATCTTAATTGCGCTCTTGGTATCAATCAGGTTCTCTCCAATCCTCACTTTTTTCACAGGCGCCAAGATTTTGCAGCCGATTTTGGCATCAACCTTAAAGAAGTGCCTGAAATACTCCGTTTTGTCCAGACCGGCGATGGCCCCGATCAGCCCTGAGAGAGCCGTTCGGGGTGGGAAAGAATAGGTGAGTGGAGAGCTGGTAGAGTAATTCTTCCTGAAGTGGGCGTAGTCCCCCCACACATCGAATACGATTACTCTCTCCGGCATCTGGACCTCAGAACGCAATTGGCTTTATGGCTATGCCGGTAGCTGCTGCCAATCCTTCAATTGGGAAACCGGCCCCTTCTTTGCAGAACTTAATCCTGCCGTCCACGCAAATCTCAATATCCTTGATTGAGCCCTTTTCCGCAGCAAGTTTCTTGACCAGCTCCGATATCTCAAGCTGATAATCTATGGTGTCACGAATATTCTCATGAGGCATCTCGGTTACCAGCTTCAGCATCTTATCCAGATCCCCGATGTGATAGTTCTCTTTGCTGTAATTCACCTTAAGTAGCAACCTGGGAACCTGTCCTGCTTTGGATCTGGAAATCAGGCTCTTGGTTCCATTCCAAATGCCTTCTAGCAAGAGCTTTAAATCATCCTCGGTAAGATGAGTGTGTTTGGCAGCGTTCTCGTTTACGATGCCATAAAAGGAGATAAGCGAATAGGGCAGAAAGTCCTCTTCTCTAAATGTTGCCTGCTTAGAACCCTCCTTAGAGGCAAAGGCTCCGGTTCCCTTAATATGCATCATAGTAACACGATGGAGCGAGCGGCCCATCTTGAACTGCACTGGGCCGGTATAGATTATCGAGTCATCTTTTAGAGGTATTACCCCACCGAAGAGACGAATATCTATGCACTCGTTGAGAATTCTTTCGGCATCATTGCCGAAGTTGCCTGCTCTCATCTTTCCATCCTGAATATGTCCCTCGGCATCGTAAGTGACCTCTCTGACGAAGATCTCCTGGTTTTTGAAATTATGCAGGTAGTCCCGGATAGTCCTCTTCAACCTGACATCTGTTACAAGGTTGATGCCCGTCTCTTCATCGATCCTGGGCTTGTTCTCGTCCATTGGATCTCCGTTAGGATTTCCGTCTCTAATGTCATAGATAAAAAGAATCTCTGATCTGTTCTTAACTTCCTCGCTCATTTTTATGTCCCCTCTCCAATTTGCTCATCAATCTCTTTTGTATTCTTAAACAGTTTTTGCATGTCCATTCCTAAAACAAAGTAGAAGCTTAGCTCATCATCTGCTTCTTTCCAATTGACTCCAGCTAAAACAAAATAATGCGCAATGATGGATTCCAAATCTCGGTAGTAATTTTTCCCGTATTCCTCCAGCCTGTTCTGAATTTCCGGTAGGAGCCTCTTGATTAGTGCTTCATTAATTTTTAGGCCATGCAACTTGGCCCGGAATGGCGTCGCTTTTTTGTCATTCCACTGTATATTAAGCAGATTTTGAGTGAGAACTCCTTCCAAGAAGGTCGCTTTCTTGGCATCGCTCGTAAAGAACGACTGATTAGCCTCAAAAAACCTCTCAACTTTTTGTTCCAGCGGAAGACCTTCAAGATTTTCGATAGATTGCATTCCACTTCCCTTTTCATCCATTTCTTTCAGCTCCTCCTTAGAATCTCTGAAAAGATTAAGCTCTTTTAGGTAGTGCAATAGCAGGAAGCCATTCAACGTGGCAATATTTGTAGGATAGCCTTCGACGAAAGCTTCTCTTGCTTTTCTTATTATAAAATCCATCAGTAAATAATAATCAATTCGGTTTCCAACAAAAATCTTGTTGACCATCTCCAAGAAAATTTTATCAAACGTTCTATTCTTGGACTCTTGCGGGAAGAATCTCCTCAAGACACCGAAATTGAATTGGAGGTGGTTCTTTTCTTTCTGCGATTCATTCAAGAGCTGATCGTTATATGCCTTGAATCTCTCGTCCACTTTGTCCTTGATATCGAAAAGGGCTTTCAATCGAGATGGCAGAATTCCCTCGATGAGAAGCAAGATTCTGTATGATGATTGTTCCTTTTTATAAAATATCAGGCTGTTGCTGATAGAGTCTTTTTTATCCTTGACGAGGTCCAGAATCTCTTCTTCATCTGAAGTTATATTGCTCTTGATTTCTTTGTTTATTTTCAGCTTCCTTTTCTGATCCTTTCCGCCCAAGATGCTCAGAATGTCTTGAAAATCGCAACCTAAGGCTAGCTTTGGCACGAGCAAATACCTGAAGCCGTAGAAGCCAAAGTCAAGCCTTTCCTCTATGTACTTCTTGCCTAACTCCAGGCTTGTGGCGCAGTCAAAGCATACTGGTGTATTCTTCCAGGACTCTGAGACATCAAATCCTCCGGCAATGAAGCCGGGCTTATCAAATGTATGGAAAGCCCAGGGAATTGCAAAGCCATAGACTTCCTCTTTTTTCTGCCTGCAAACAGAACAAAATGCGTCTCTTCCCAGAGATGTCCCCTGAGACTTCTTGGTGGAATACTTATCACTTCCCGTTCGAAGCAAGATGCTCTTGAAAACCGGATGATCGCTAAGATATGAAATGCCTTCTTCTTTTTCAATTGCAAGGGTAATTATGGCGTTATACTTTGAATCCTTCCCTGAGTATTTCTCATTCAATTCTGCAATAATTCTGTCTTTTTGGCCCTTGATTGCTATACTCATTTTTTTAAGGTTATCTTTTTCTTCATCTGATATGTCATAGCTATCATAGTTTTCAAACCATTTTATAAACCTGTTCTTGAATGTCTTTTCGACCTGGCCAGCTACTTTGCTGGTTGGTGTTGCATCGGTGCCGTTTGGAGCACCTTTTTTATATAAATATAACGCAGGTTCTTTGAATTCATCTAGAACAACTCGACTAAAAGAATAATCACCATTTATCTCGCTCAAAATTACTAATAAAGCATATTTATACTTTCCATTACTATTTGGATTCTCAATAAAGGTTGATAACAGGTCATTTCCACCTTTATTTTTTTGCACATAATCCCCAATTCTGCTTACCGCCACAATCACCCGAAATCACCATCAATCAAACGCAAATATTCCTGTACGTGCAGTCCACGCACCTGGCCTTCTGCTTCGTCTCATCGGGAAAATATCCTCTCTGAATTATCATCAGTATCTCACGCACAATCTCTTTCGCCTTCTCATAATCTTTTTGCCGGAAGTCTATTTCCGCCACATAATTGTTGCTCCTGGTGTAGCAGACAAATCCTCGCTTCACATCCACGCCGAAGTGCTCCATGATGAGCAGCCCGTAAAGTGCCGCTTGAAACTTGTGCGTCCTGTAAATGGTATTTTTAAACATGGCATACTTGTAATCCAAAGGTGCCGCCGTTCCATCCTCCAGAAAGAGAACTTCATCCACCTCTCCCTTGAAGTGGTACTTGTGCGAAGTCAGATAAACAGAGATCTCTTTTCCCGTACAATTCAGCTTCTTTCTTACGTAATCCCTATTCACCTTCTCCCGGATATCGTGCAGCTCTCTGCCCTTCAAAACCTTGTAGCGCCGCTCCTCTCTCTGAGCGATGCCCAGGCAGTGCATGAAAAATATGAACCTGGGGCAGAAGAGGTACTCCAGCGCATCGGATACTGTGACGAAAATCTCCTTTTCTGGCGCTGTATCAGTTTCTGTCTCCATTTTGCCCTCAGAACACCTTGGTTAACGTCATGCCAGCCACTAGATCTCGGTCGAATCCCGCTCCGATTAACTTGATCTTGTCAAAGCAGTCCTCGCACATAGGAAAAACGTAGACTGAATCGGACTCCTCGATGACCGCCTCGCACTCCAGGGCCAGGGAGTCGGACTGATTCCGGTTCAGATCGCCCAGAAAGGCGCTCTTCTGCACTCGGAACAGGCCGTAGTTCTTGCACAGCTTCGCCACACGGCTTCGAATTCTGTTCTCGGATATGTCGTAAATGACCCAGACCAGCATCAACAACCTCGATTACTATTTCTGCTCTGTCTCGCCTGTCCCGCAGGCTCCACTTCCGCTTCCAGTTCCAGAATATTCTGATCAAAGTCCTCCGGCAGCTCCTGGCCGGGCCGGATGAGAGAATTGGCAATCCTGTGGCACTCCATCTGAATGGTGTTCCGGGTCTTGACATTGCGGCCCCGATAGAGGATAGTCTCCTCGAAGTTCTTGTTGAGGGCCTCGATCAGTGCCGCCTTGCCATCCTTAGAGAGGCCAATTCCCTGCTCCAAAGGCTCGAAGAACTCGTCCTTAATCATCCGTCTGCTGAAGAGATAAACCACAGTCTCATCCACGTAGATGCGAAACATCTCGATGATATCGAAGACCAGAGACATCTTGTTGTAAGAGTCAGTGTGCAAAAATCCCACGTAGGGATCAAGCCCGGCAATGATGCAGGCCTTTTCCACCAGCGAGTAGAGAACGCCGTATCCGTAGTTGAGCAGAGCATTGAACTCGTCTTTGGCCGGATTTCTGCTCCGTCCTAAGAACCGGTACTTTTCAGGCATGATGGCGGATATGGCATCAAAGTAGGCCCGTGCTGCCTTGCCCTCCAGGCCGAGCATGTCCTGTCGCCGGGCGTCGATGCTGCCCCGCAGCCTCTTCATCCGCTCTTTGGACTGCGAAATCTCCTCGATGAACTCATCCAGCACCTCTCTTTTCTCCTCTCGGGTCTTCCTCATTTTGCTCAGCAGCTCAATCTGGTTGTCCAGCTTCTTTTGGCCCCACTCTTTTGCCAAATTCAGGCCGTCCGAAATATCGTATATCTCAAGTTGCCTCCTTCGGATCAAAGTGGTGCTACCTAGCTTTGGATGCCACACTCTGCCGTAGGGTTCCCCGTAGGAATCGAGAAAAACGATATCGATGTTGTTGTCCACAGCCAGCTTGATGGCGTCGGTAGTGATGTATGCAGACGTTGTAATTAAAATGCTATTGACTTTACTCACTGCCACTTCAAAACTTTTGTCCTCTCTCTTTACCAGAAAGCAGTTCCCGCTCTTGCGAAGATATGCCCCATAGCTGTTGATCACAAGCTGCACAACATTACCTCTGACAAACCATCAACCTGTTAACCCTTAACTTCATGACTTTTAATCTAATAGGTTGCGGAGCAAAAGTATTCTTGCTAAGAGCATCGTATCTTGTCCCGCACCCGGTCCAACCCCTATCGCCCAATAAGCCAAAAAAATGCGCCGATAAAAAAAAGGGCTTCGAAATCATCAAGAGCTCGTGTTATGGGCCGACCGAAGAGGAGATTAAGATAGTTGAAGGGTCCATTAAGCATAACGAACTCAAAAATCCATGTTTTTAAACTCTTCAACCTCTTCAGGCGTCAAGAACTCAAACCATTCGACTGGTTTTACTTTTAACACGGACCTGCCATCCCTTTCTGCTTTTTCTGTCCGTATCCAGCTATCTTTTTCTAATCGCCGAACAGACCCGTATACCTTACCACTTGACCATCCCAGCTCTTTAGCCAATTCGTACACGCTAGCCCCTGGCTTTCTGTTTATCACTCTATAGAGCTCATAGTCAGTATCAAGCCCTTCTCGGACCCTGGCATCTCGCGCCGCCCGCATTACGTTCGTCCCCGATTTCGTTTGGTTCATGCTCTGCACACCTCCCTGTATGTTAGGCTATAACGAATTGATCTTTTCCTATTCGTAGTACTCAAAGCATCAAATGTATTTAAAACTATCTAAACTGCATAAATCCAATATAATCTGATCATAAATGAGGTATTAGCTAATTTAGATCTATATGGGATATTTTTATCAGGCAAAAAATCGATAAAAAATATTTTCTTAAGGAGAAATCTTATATACAATCCCTTGATATTATACCAACCGATCCGATCATCAGGAGGGTAAATTATAGAACGATATCGAGCTTACTGAGATTCAGAAGTTAATACTCTATAGCCTCTGTAGAGCGACTCAGGGCGGGAAAGGGTCTCACGTTCCGAAGCCATACTTTATGGGCAAACCCAGGCTTCAGGGCCACAAAGCTGAAAAAGCGTTACGCGATCTTGTTGCTTTGAACTACATCCTAAAGCATCCAACCGGTAGCGAGATGACCTATGCACTTGATGAGCGTGGACTTGAAGAGTGCAGGAAACTTCGAGAAAGATTGAAAGCACTCTAAAACATTTTGCCTAGCCGTCATCCACTTATTCGCCACGCTATTTTTCTTAGCAGGACTTTCGTGAGGAGATCGTGTGATATTGCATAAATATTGCATAGGAACGAGAGAAAGGTAATATTCTTAGACGATTCACTATGCTGATACAAAACCATGAAGAAAACTGCATGTTCTCAACCCAGCCTTCTGGTTGACATAGCCACGTTAAGAGCAATGGCAGAAAATTTATTGGATATTTTAAAGCAGGCGGAAGGGCCAGAGGATCCAAGAGTATGGAAGCGTCCACGTATCAAGCGGAATAAGAAGGGCGAGGAAAAGATCTATTACCGCTGGTATTGCTCCTGGCATGATGGCAACAAGACCGTTACAGAGTACCTTGGAAGCTGCAGGAAGATGAGCGAAACGGAAGCTCTTGCGAAGGCGAGGAGATTGAAGGCAGATTCCATATAGCGGGAAGTTCAGTCAAAACTACGGCGGCGCACCCACGCGCAGCAAGCTGCGGGGTATTGCGTTTTAAAATAAAAATGGGATATAGTTGTGCCGGGATAGTGCTTTTTCCTGTATCCCGGTCTATGTAGGTGTAGTAGTTAATACCGGTAATGAACTACTAGATAATTATATATTTATTAAAACGGCATCTCAGCATACGATTTTAATGTATACACTCAAACAACACAATCTCATGATAGCGATCGCAAAACATGTTATATATTTACGTACATTTTTATAAATATCTCGCAATGTGGCTGTTGTTGGTGATTTGATATGATATAGATGAGCTTATTCAATTGAACATTTTCTATAAGAAAAGCAGGAATCCGTTACATAAGAAAGACTAGGCAAAAGAACTGGAATATAGCGGATAAGGTTCGGTCCTATCCACATTTTTCCAGGATGACTTTCTGGCATGAAGGCGATAAGGTGCAAAATATTCACTTGGGGAGCTCCAGGAAGAAGGATGAGGAGACCACTAGGGAAGGTTCCCAACTGCTTTTCACAAAACCTTTTAAATGGGATAAAAGATCCTACTCGATGGATGGCGATCTGTGAATACACAAGTTGGTAATGGGTTTCAGCTTTGTTAGACAAGAAAAGGATCTCACGCGATTACTCGCTTTTCTGTATCATCCTAGCGATTGGGGTTCTAGCAGTCTCTGCTGATATTTATATGTATACCGAAGGGTTTAACTCATTATCAATAAGATCAGATGGTATCGGATATTATGCGTATCTGCCTTCATTATTTATTTTTCATGACATATCTTTATACAGTTTCTTGCATGACAAGCAGCAAGTATTGGCGTATAATCGCATGCAAGCTAATGGTAGTGCAATAGGTGCCTGGGAGACATTCAAGCTCGTCGATATGGGTGACAATAAAGTAGCTCTTCAAGCCTCTAATGGCCAATATGTTTGTGCGGAGCGTGGCGGTGGTCATTCTGTTGTAGCAAATCGAAACGCTGCATATGCTTGGGAGACGTTTAAGCTCTTATATTTGGGCAATACCAATGTGGCCCTTCAAGCATATAATGGCCAGTACGTATGTGCCGAAGGCGGCGGAGGACGTGGAGTCGTGGCTAATTGCAATACTGTCGGCGATTGGGGAATATTTAAGCTCGTTGATCTCGGAAACAATAATGTTGCCCTTCGTGCTCATAATGGCCAGTATATCTGTTCCAAAAATGGAGGCGGAATCGACAAGTACCCGATGGGTGCGGCCATATTAATTGCACCATTTTTCTTCGCAGCCGACTTGATAACAGTTATAACCTCTCAGCCCAGGGACGGATTCAGCCTATTATATCAGATCGCGGTCTTTATGGCCAGTATTTTCTATTTGCTCTTTGGTCTGGTGCTTACATATCGGTTGCTTCTGCAATATTATCCCAAGCAGACGGCTCTTGTAACTCTGCCACTGTTAACCTTTGGGACAGGCTTGTTTTTCTATGCAACATACGATCCCAGCTTCTCACACGTGTATTCTTTTTTCCTGGTAGCAGCCTATTTGTATGCATTATATCGCCCATCGCATAGCTTGATTGGAGTCGCTGTACTACCAGCGATATTGCTGGGCCTCATCACGCTAACTCGCATGCCCAACATCGTTCTAGGGATATTTTTGGTTTTCCGCGAACTGTCATTTTTCTGGCAAGAACATCCGCCAACCTATCAACTTACCAAACGGTGGACTGCGATGCTTATAGCATTTTCTGTTGTGGCAAGCTTACAATTTGCTTATTATTATATCATAACTGGGAAATTTTTTATTTATTCATATGAGGGAGAGGTGTTCAATTGGTTGAATCCACAAGTTTTGCCCGTGCTGTTCAGTGTAAACAAAGGTCTCTTCTTCTGGTATCCAATATTGTTGTTATCCGTGGTAGGGATTCCATTCTTATTGCACTATGCGAAGCATCTACTTTCACCATTTGTCTTGTTCCATCTTGCGTATCTGTATATAATTTCTAGCTGGTGGTGTTGGTGGTATGGTGGCTGTTTTGGCATGCGACCATATGTGGATGTAGTGGCGGTGTTTGCGTTATCATTTGCTGCAGCAATTGATCATTTTTCCGCTTCACGATACCGTTGGATGATGTGGTCACTGACTATAGCAGCAGTAATCTGGTACATGCTCAATAGGATATCAATTACTCGGCTTTTGCGAGCAAATCTGCCAATCTCGGCATGCAAAGATCATTA
>Ga0265296_1001167_pt1 | contig 31907 bp, 35 predicted proteins | sample MunlanPumphouse1_FD_189073 | JGI IMG/M metagenome (GOLD analysis project Ga0265296, IMG submission 189073) | Groundwater microbial communities from a municipal landfill in Southern Ontario, Canada - Pumphouse #1 | ecosystem: Environmental > Aquatic > Deep subsurface > Groundwater | place... | reverse complement strand
TAGAATTAGTAAAATATTACTTCATCGTCAAAAGAAATAAATCCTTAAGCCATGCTGAATAATGTATTATTAAAAAATATCAATCTGCGCGAAGGTGAAAAGATAAAGAGGATTGTCAGGCGCTCAATCTGGCATTATTTCTGGCCGATAATATTGGCGATTATTTTAATTATTCTGCCCTTCTTTTTAATCTACCCGCTTTTCCAAAAGGGCTGGTGGGGGATGGCGATTTTTTTTCTCTTATTGGTCATCGGCGTTTGGCTTATTTTAAGAATTTATTTTTCTCATTTTTTCACGGTTTTTGTGATGACTAATATGAGGATTATTGATATTGATCATCGGGGATTATTTAATCAGGTTGTTACCGAGGCGCTTTATGGCAAGATTGGGGATGTTTCCTGCGAGTCCAAAGGCGCGGTCAACGCGATTTTGCGCCTGGGCGATATTTATATCAATCTTTTAAACAAGGGACGGGTGAAATTAAAATTAAGCGCCATTAAAAATTCCCAGAGCGTGGTCGGCGATATTTTATATTGGCAGGAGAATTATCTAAAAGGCAATTCGGCCGGCGGCGCGCCAGCCGGATTTTTGCTTAATAAAATTAAAGAAAAGATAGGCGATGACGCTTTTAATAAATTGATTACCGATTAAATGAGATGGTGGTAAAATTACTTTTAAGCGAAATTTAGAACTTTTTGTCCAAGACGAGGAAAGCCAGCAAAATGATTTGAGCCGTAGCCCGGCTACGGTGAAAATCATTTTGCGCCGTCTTGACGAAGTATTGGACAAAAAGAGCAAATTGCAGCAAAAGGAATTTTGCCACCATCTCATTGAATAAAAGTTAAAGGAAAAGGGCCAGATATTTTTCTTTTTCGCCCTGATTAAATCTATTTTTCTCCGCTTCCTTAAATTTTTCCAAGATCATATTTTGCGTCGCTTCATTAAAATGTTCATCAATCATCGGATATAAAATATTATCTTCTTTATAAATATGGTCTTGCAATAAATGGCCATACCCCCTGGCATTCTCAATCAATTTATCCTGATTGCCTTCACTTAGGCCAGCCACCATGCCCTTAACGAAATCCCGCCCTAAATTATGCTCATAAAGCATCTGCTCCGTCGGATTGCAATGAAATTGGTCCTCGGCCCGGCAAAACTCCACAAATAAAATATCCTCTTCTTTGGCATGGTGAAATTTGTCGGCATAATTTTTTATGAAATCAATGGCTTTTTCAAAAAAATCCCGGTTTATTTTGCCCGTCTCCGCCGCGAGATCGCACTCCTTCATAAGAACCTCAATCACTTTTAATATATTCTTATGCTCGGCAGAAAGTATGGCTGTCGGTTTGTCCATAATTTATTTATTAATTAATTTTTTTGATTCATAATCCTTAACGGCCGCTTCCAGTCCCTCGTGAGCCAAAATTGAACAATGAAGTTTTACCGACGGCAAGCCGCCCAGCTCATCGGCAATATCTAATTTTTTTATTTTTAACGCCTCGGCTATGGTTTTGCCCTTTGCCATTTCGGTAAGCATTGACGAGGTGGCGATGGCCGCGCCGCAACCCAGTGTTTCAAATTTTATGTCTTTAATCATTTCTTCATTTTTTTTATTTTTACCCACTTTAATATAAATTTTCATTATATCGCCGCAATTATGAAGGCAAAATGCCTCAGAAATAAACGAATGAGCGCCTTCAACTTCCAGATTATAAACCTTGCCCCGATAATTTATTTTCTTGATATCGGTTATCGGCGTATAAAAATAATCATCATCAAACCAAGAACTGATTGATTTATATGAATTAGGAGAATATTTTTTCCCCAAAATACCAGCCAATTTAATCAAAGAATCTCTTTGTCCTACGTGTATTCTGTAGGCTTTCTTGTGATTCACCCCGTCTATTTTTTTTGCCGGATCAATGTAAATTGAAGACGCGATTCCTTGCCTTAATAAAAGATTTTTTATTTGTTGGGCTAATTGATAAGAAATAGTCGCATATCCGGCTCTTTGCCCGACTCTCTTTAAATTAACATAACCATCGCCCCGCCACAACCCGGCTATAAGCGATTTTTGCTTTAAAAGAGGCAACGCCATAATGAATTCGGGAAAATATTTATTTTCCGCTCCATTGCCGAATAATTCTTTAAAAAATCTGGCTAATCGCGCGCTATACAATAAAACAACCGCCGTTTTTACTTTCGGCTTTTCTTGAATTTTTACCTCTAAGCCAAACAAATCTTTAGAAATTTTTTTTATATCGTCAATTATATCTCTTTCACCGATATTTAAAGTAAAAGAAATATAGGTTTTTGAAATTCTATCTTGAACATTGCCTTCGGCCATAAAATAACCAAATAACCTCATTAATGATTGATTTAACGGCGCTTGCGAAGGTAGGTCTTTGCTTTTAAAATCATGTTTTAACTTAGCGGCATTAATTTTGATAAATTTAATATCCTTTATCGCCTTGGGCCGAGGATATAAAACCACATCTCTTTTTTCCAATTGCCCGGCATGATACCAGGCCGGAATTAATTTTTGCTTATTTTTTGTCCTGAAAAAATCATAATGCTTAGGCAATTTCATCGCCAAAATCAAATGCTCGGGCGTCAATGATATTTCACCAAAACAATTTTTTAAGGTAATTATTTCACCATTATAATTTCTAATTGATCTGTTTAAAATTTTATTTTTAGAAGAGTCGTGAGAAAAGACAAAAAAACCGAGAGTCGCTTTTATGATATTTTCAAATTTTGAATTTAAAAAAATTTTTTCATTCGGTAAAATACAAACCGGATTGCCCACCTGGCCGACACCGTCGGCATTGGCAATGGTGCCCTGATTTCTCGGGTTTCTAAAATGGTCTAAGACCTTTTCGTTATACATAATTTTAAAATTTTTAAATATTAAATCAAATCCGCCAAGGTAAATCGTCTTAAAGTATGAATGATATTCCTTTGGAGTTCATGCCAAATTTTTTGGGTCAGACACTTGCCGCTGGAGCATAAAAATGAATTATTATCGCCCGAGACGCAATAGAAAACCGCCAACGGCCCGTCTAAGGCCTCCACGACTTCAAAAATGCTGATTTTCTTGGGCTCTCGGGCCAAATAATAACCGCCCGATGTGCCTTTGGCGCTCATAACCAAATCGTCGGCGCGGAGTTTGGCGAATAATCTCTCCAAATACGGCTGGGAAATATGCTCTTCTCTCGCGATTTGCGACAAAGAAACCGGCTTTTTATTTTTCTTTTTGGCCAAAAATACCATAGCTCTTATGCCATACTCGGTTTTAGTGGTAAACATCATATATTTATTTTAAACAAATCCTACTAAAATGGTTGGTATTAATATCTTATCAATAAAAAAAATAGCCGTCAAGTGGCTATGTGGATAACCATAACATTGGCTTGTGAGTTGTAGCTGGTAGCTTGTAGAATTATTTATTATTTACCCCATCTATCACAATCATTACTTTTCTACCTGTCGCCATCTCTTGGTCAGTCATTCCCCCGTCAGCTAAAGTATGGTTCCAATCGTGGATGCTATTGATTAGAGTATTGTATTTATATTTAAAGGCCTCGCCCCTTTTAGTGCCCACATCATTGGTGATAAAATTTTTTTCGTCATAACCGCGGATGAGGAGCATATGATAAATCGGTCCCGGCGTTTGATAATAGGGATTGCCCAGCAATCGGCCGGCGGCCGGCGCGATAATCAATCGCCCGCGCGAAATTTCATATTTAATTCTGTCGGCGGTCACCTCGCCCACTAATCTCGTCCGCAGACCGAAATAATTTTTTAAAATTTCCGCGGTTTCCTCGGCATCAACATCAACCTTGTAGCCGTGGTCATTTTCCCATTGGATTAATTTCTGAATCTCCTCCTCCATCACGACATTGCTTAACGGCTCTTTTTTGAAATATTTTGCCGCCAAAATCATTGAGGCCTCCTCGCACGCTTCCTTATGAACCGCATCCCAATTTAACAGCGGCGCTTGGGAGGCAAACGGCACTTTGAGGTCAAAGCCGACCGGAATTTCTATTTTTTGTTTTATGGGATTTTCCGACGCTTGATTTTCTTGATTTATGCCAATTTCTAATCCCCGAGGCAAGTCGGGGACAAGCTTCCGGTTTCTAATTTCGGTCTCTTGGTCTGAAGACGAGGCGTTATTAGTAAGGCGGCCGCCAGAATCATTATTATGGTCATTTAAATTCACATTGACAAAACCGGTCTGCTGGCCGCAGCCGGTCAATAAAAAAATAATTGAAAAAATTAAAAGATAATTCCTCATCCGTCAGCAGGGATTATTTTTTGTTTCCTGTCTGGTGATTGAATCGGAAATGGTCTGATTGATAATGACCGCTTCGCCCTCATAAGCCGTCAAAACGCAGCATTGACCGTTGGTAAAATTAAACTGATATTTGCCGCCGGCGATTTTAGACAGAGAGATGCCGTTTAATTGCTTAATTTTATTATAAATATCCAAATCCGAATTGAGTTTATATTTATATTTAACAAACTGGGCTAATTCCGGATTATTGCTCACCAGGCCTTTTACGGCCACATCGGGCACTGGACCGGGCAGGCCATAGCAGGTGCCCGGATTATATTTATCCACTAAATATAATTTTAACGTCAAGTCCTGGGTAATCACAAAATCTTTGGCCGGATTGGGGGCGGCGGCGGGCTTATTGACGGCGGCGGTCTGGGGATAAAACCGTTTGAGTTCAGCGGATGGAACGGCCTTTTGGCTACTATCCTCTTTGTTTAAATTGGCGCTGGCCAAAGGCGCGGTTTGATTCTGATTGTTCTGCTTGGCGCACCCGGCCAAAAATAGGCCTAAGATTAAAATTAGCAATATTGATGCTTTTCTCATAAGAGATGCTTTATATTTATATTATAGCAAAAATAACTGGTAAATAAAATGCTTGACTTTCCCCGCTAAATCACTTAAAATATTAATAACCATCAATCAATATCAATTATAATAAATAACCATTTAATATGGCGCATAAAAAAGCGGGCGGCAGTACTCGGCTGGGCCGCGACTCAAGGTCACAGCGACTGGGCCTTAAATTATACGGCGGCGAAATGGCGCGGGCCGGTTCAATCATCGTCCGCCAAAGAGGCACCAAATATCGTCCGGGTAAAAATACCAAACTCGGCAAAGACGACACGCTTTTTGCCGTAAAAGCGGGCGTGGTTAATTTTAACAAAAAGAAAGTTAAAAAATTCAACGGCAAACTGGAATATACGCAGATAGTGAATGTGGAGTAATATTTTTAAGAGACCCCCGACGCAAGTCAGCGGTTTTTTAATATAAATGTCATCCCGGGCAAAGTGAGCCAACGAGCGGCGACCCGGAATCCAAATAAATCAACTTGTTCGCATATAAATTATTATCTGGAATAAAATAATTTTTTTAGCCTTTAATCCTATGAAAAAAATAATCATTCCCATAGTAATTATTGCAACACTGGCAATCGCTTATTACTTTGTTATGTTCTTGCCGTCGCAAAAACTGGCACAAACAGAGCAAACGAAGCAAGCATTTTTATTTAGTAAACAAACAGAGTGTCTAAAAATCTGTCAAAATCTTTATGAAGACGACAAAAAATCATTGTCGGAAAATACTGTCTTTAATCCGCGATACGCATATAACGAAAATAAAAATACTTGCTTCTACTCTGGCGGTTGGATTAGCGTAAGCCCTAAAGGATTAACGAAGCGAGTTGTAAATTGTCAGACAAATGAGGAGGTTTTAACCTTTATGACAATAGATGATAAAGTTTTCACCAGTTTTTGCGACTCGTGCGTTAATAGTTCAGACGAGTACGACAAAAAAGAGAAAGAATATATTGGAAATTAGTCGGCTAAAAAATTATTTTACATCACATAACACGGCGTATACGGTTCCGCTAAAAAATAATTTAAATTTATTTAATATGATAATAGACCAATGTAATAATCATATTTGGGAAAAAGTACCTCAAGGCAAATACACATGTAAAAACTGCCATGCTTGGGCAATTCCATCAGAAGTATTTCAACTTGAAGCGATAGAAAACCAAACTAAACTCGCAAATCATCAGCTTGGCTTTCAAAAATGGCTATCAATCTTAGCTTTTGTCGTATCAGTAGCCGCGGTAATAATAGCTTGGTTAAAATAAATTTAAAATATTTTTTAGCTCCACCCAAATTGCCAATTTTATTTTTATTTATTGATTTAATTAATGAGTAAAAACAAAATCGGCAACTTCGTATACGCCGATACGTTATATGAAATGTTTGTCATTTAATTGGTAATTAAAATTATGCACTCTTCTTTAAAAAAATGTTTTGGTTATGGTGCTGATTTATCAGAAAAGAAGATTATAAAAGACTGGAAAAAACATATATCCAATCTTTGTAAGCCTTGTTGGGAATTAAAATATTGTCCTTATGGTCCCATTGTCGAAGACTTTCCATTAATTCCCCTGACAAGAAGACAATGCGAAGACCATAATGAATATCTTAAACAATGCATAGAGACTGGAAAGATAGGCGATGGTTCTAAATTGGATTTAAAAAGAAAAAAGTGGTTTAAAGAGGAAATAAAAAATTATAATCTAGATGATTATCCTATTAAAATTCCGAATATTTTTCTAGAAGCTTCTTGTAAAATTTTTGGCCATATTTGTCCAGTTTTTTTTATGGCTGAACCTCTTACTGAAACAAAAGAAAGAAGAGTGCATAGTCGCTCTATACTAAGAGATGTAATGCTTAAAGTAGTTCGCAGAGATGGGCAGATTTGTCAAAAGTGCCATCAACCCGTACCCGATAAGGAAGTCGAATTTGATCATATTATTCCTTACTCCAGGGGTGGCAAATCAACCGTTGAAAATTTAAGACTCGTTCATATTAAATGTAATAGAAAAAAAAGTAACTCCTTAGATGAAATTTTACATCCAAGACCAATAGAACATCTTTGGGAATTAAGAAATAAAAAATGACGAACACTTCACATAACAAGAAATATCCAATTCGCGAGCTAAATAAAATTATTTTTTAAATTGCCGCCTCAATCAATCCCAAAAACAACGGGTGAGGCAGAAGCGGGCGGGATTTGAATTCGGGGTGAAATTGCACACCGACAAAAAATGGATGAACAGATTTGGGCAATTCAATAATTTCCACTAATTTATTATCAGGCGAAGCGCCGGCAATAACTAAACCGCTCGCCTCCAGCCGCTCGCGGAAATTATTATTAAATTCATAACGATGGCGATGGCGTTCGAAAATTTTATTTTTCCCGTAAAGCGCGCGGGACAAAGTCCCCTTTTTTAAAACACAGGGATAAGCGCCCAGGCGCATGGTGTTGCCATATTGCTTTTTGGCCAGCTTTTCCGCCTGCTCGGGCATAATATGAATCACCGGATTTTTTGTGGCCGGATTTATTTCCGTGGTATTGGCATCGCCTAAACCGCAAACGTGGCGAGCAAATTCCACGGTCGCCAGTTGCATGCCATAGCAAAGCCCTAAAAACGGTATCTTGTTTTCGCGCGCGTATTGGATGGCGGAAATTTTGCCTTCTATGCCTCGACTGCCGAAACCGCCCGGCACCACTAAGCAATCGTAATCCGACAATTCTTTTAGCTTATTTTTATCTTTCTCATAAATATCGGAATTAATCCAGCTGATTATGGGCCGGCATTTATGGCGCCAACAGCCGTATTTAATGCTCTCAATCACGGAAATATAAGAATCGGACAAAATAAAATCACCGGTCTCAAAATATTTGCCAATAATGCCGATTTTAATTTCTTTTTTGGCCTTTTGGGAAACGGCCACTAATTTCCGCCAGTCATTTAAGTCCTTTTTTGGCGCTTTTAAATTTAATTTTTTCAATATTTTTTCGGAGAGCCGCTCTTTTTCAAAATTAAGCGGCACGTCATATACATTATTTACGTCGGGCGCGGAAATTATATCTTCTTTATTGACATTGCAAAACATGGCGATTTTTTCTTTTCTCGGCCCGTCAATCGGCCTTTCGGCCCGGCAGAGAATAAAATCCGGCTGAATGCCCACGGAATTCAATTCCTTAACCGCCATTTGCGTGGGTTTGGTTTTCATTTCGCCGATTTTTGACGGAATGGGCAAATAAGAAACAAAAACAAATAAAACATCGCTGGGGTTTTTCAAATGCATCATGCGCGCCGCCTCTAAAAACAAAACATTCTGATATTCGCCCACCGTGCCGCCGACCTCAATAATGGTCACCTCGGCTTTGGTCTTTTCCGCGGCCCGCTTAATCCGCCTGATGACTTCCAAGGGAATATGGGGCACGGCTTCCACGCATTTTCCGCCGTAGTCCAAATTTCTCTCTTTATTTATAACCGTCTGATAAACCCGGCCGGTCGTCATATAATTATCCCGATAGATATTGACGTTTAAAAATCTTTCGTAGTTGCCCACATCCTGGTCGGTTTCATCGCCGTCTTCAGTCACAAAAACCTCGCCGTGTTCAACCGGATTCATGGTGCCGGCATCAACATTGAGATAGGGGTCGATTTTTACCGCCGTCACTCTAAATCCCCGGCTTTGTAAAATTTTGCCGATTGAGGCGGTGGCAATGCCCTTGCCCACGCCCGACATTACCCCGCCAATGACAAAAATAAATTTGTTTTTTTGCATAATATTGAAACAAAAAAATAGAGGAACCGAAAACCTCTATCTTAAATTAAATTAAAAATAAACAAATAATTATTCGGTTGCCATAACCGTAATTTCGCTTTCCAAGCCATGGTTTAAATTTATAATTATATTATATTCGCCAATTTCCTTTATCGGTTCGGGCAAAAATATCTGGTCTGGCCTGATGTCAAAGCCCTTTTCTTTGAGTTTGCCGGCGATCTTGGCGGCGGAAATAGCCGCATAAAACTTGCCTTGCGCGTTCACCTGGCCCCGCATTTCCAAAATCACGCCATTTAATTTGTCGGCCAATTTTCCCGTCTGGATTAAATCACTTTCCGCTAATTTATCTTGCCTTTCCCGTTCCCGCTTCATTTTTTGGATATTCTGCTCGGTGGCGATTTCCGCCAAACCCTGCGGAAAAAGAAAATTACGCGCATAGCCGTCGGCCACTTCTTTTATTTCGCCGAGATTGCCAATATCTTTTGTGTCTTTTAATAATAAAACTTTCATATTAACCCCATGACCCCAGTATTTTGGGTGTTAGCGGTAAACCCCATGGAATAAAATTTTTGCTATATAAAAATTTGGGCATAGCCCTATTCCATAGGGTAAACTATTTTAAAATCATTAAATTCATTCGTCGCCTCCCCTGAATGCGTCTCTAACTGATCAATATTAATACCACTATTATAACACCAGGACAAAAAAGCTTGCAAATTTTCGTCAAGACCATCTGCCACCGCTTCAACCGCGCCATCGGGGCAATTCTTCACCCAGCCGACAAGCGCTAATTCTTTCGCTTTAGCTTGTATTTTCCACCTCAATCCAATACCCTGAACCTGGCCATAAAATTTTAATTCTAATCGCTTCTGCATGTGTCTCCTATTTTCCCTCTCCTCTATTGAGGAGAGGGTGGGGTGAGGAGTTTCCCCGTCCCGGCCCCTCACCCGCCCTGCGGGCACCCTCTCCCAGAGGGAGAGGGGGGAATATTAATTTGTTTGTTTTCCGTTAATTATCTCCAGCGCCTTATCCATTTGCGGGTCTTTATTCTGGTTATAATCCTCCTCGGTCAAATCAATTTCTATGTCCGGCTTAATGCCCTCATCCTCAATAGAAGTGCCCTTGGGCGTGAACCACTTGGCAATGGTTAATTTAATTGACGAGCCGTCTTTAAGATTGGTTAAATCCTGAACCGAGCCCTTGCCAAAGGTCTTGGTGCCCACGATCGTGGCTAATTTCCAATCTTTCAAGGCGCCGGCCAGAATTTCTGAACCCGAAGCGCTGCCTTTATTGACCAAAACCACGGTTTTATAGCCAGCCAATCTGATCGGCCCCGCGCCCTTATGCTCAATGCTATCGCCGTTGCGCATTTTTTCGGAAACAATTAATTTATCGCCCACCCATTCGCCGGCCACATCAATGGCCGAATCCAAATAACCGCCCGGATTATTTCTTAAATCAACAATAATACCCTTGATCTCTTTTTTCTTGGAAATATCAATAATCGCGTCGTTTAATAATGGTTCGGTATTGTCATTGAATTGGCGAATTTTGATGACCGCGATGTTGTCATTGGTAAATTCCCAAGTCAAACTTTTAACCGTAATGACCGCGCGCTTAATTTTAAAATCTTTGGGCTGGCTGAATCCCGGCCGAAAAATATTTAAGGTGACTTCGGTGCCGCTTTTGCCCCTGATCAGGCCAACCGCCCGATCAAGCGTCATACCGGTTGTATCTTTGCCGTCTATGGCCACAATAAAATCATTGGCTCTCAAACCGGCTTGGGCCGCCGGCGTATCGGGCAGAGGCGCCACAATGGTCAAACGGTTGTCCTTTAAGCCGATTTCCGCGCCAATGCCCTCAAAATTGCCTTTAATTTCATCTTGAAATTCCTTGGTGTCTTTGGGCGTAAAAAATACCGAATATGGGTCGCCCAGTGAAGCCACGATGCCGGACAGGGCGCCATAAAACAATTGGGTTTCCGGAATATCTTTTTTATAATATTTTTCTTTGACCAAACTCCAGACATCCCAAAATAAATTAAAATCAACATCCTTTTTCAAATAATCCGGAATTTTCGCCTTGGTATTTTCCACTGTCCCGCCCGTTGAGGCGGTATCGGCCTCCGTCCCCCGGATGACGGCTTGGCCTTTTTGCAAATATTTGTTGCCGCCCACGAGCACGCCGCCCGCAAAGAAAACGACGAGGAGAATAATTACAATCCAAATTGAAATTTTTTTCGGAATTTTAAAATTCATAAATAATATCTAATAATTGTTAAATTGTTGAATTATTGTTAAAACCATTAATCATTTCAATTTTCTTCGGTTAGTTTGGTTCTGGAATCAAACTATGGATAGTATAGCAAAAATAAAACAAAAAGAAAAATGGGGCTGTTCAAAATAAGAAAAACATGCCATAATATAAGCATGCAAAAATATCAAATTACCGGGGGACACAAATTATCGGGTGAAATTAAAGTCGCTGGCGCCAAAAACGCCGCCCTAAAAATAATGGCGGCTTCTATTTTGTCCAAGGAAATTTGCGCTATCCATAATACGCCGGATATTGAGGATATAAATCGGATGGCGGAAATTTTAGAGAATATCGGCGCAAAAATAAAACGAGAAAATTCTACTCTAACCATTGATCCCTCGGGCATTAATAAATCCAATCCCGACCCAAATCTCATTCACCGGCTACGTTCCTCTATGATGCTGGCCGGTCCGCTTTTGGCCAAGTTCGGTGAAGTGACCATGGCTCATCCGGGCGGCTGCATTATCGGCCAACGGCCCATTGATATGTTTTTGGCCGGCTTTAAAAATATGGGCGCGCATCTTTATGAGCATGAAGAATTTTTTACTTTAAAAGCGGGCAAATTAAAGGGCGCAAAAATCGTCTTGCCCTGGGTCTCGGTTACGGTCACGGAAAGCCTGATGATGACCGCATGTTTGGCCGAGGGCGCGACCAGGATTATCAACGCGGCCATGGAGCCAGAGATACCGGCCTTGGCGCAGTACTTAAATAATCATGGGGCAAAAATTTCCGGCGCCGGCACATCCGTCATTACCATTGAGGGCGTAGAAAAAATTTCCGCAGGCGAATACCAATTAATCCCCGACCGAATTGAAGCGGGCTCATTTGCCATGTTGGGGCTCATTACGGACAGTGAAATCAAAATTACCAATTGCCAACCCGAACATTTAGAAACCGAATTGTTAATGCTAAAAAAGGCCGGGGCTGATTTGGAAATCGGCGTTGATTATATTATTACCAAGAAAAGCAAACTGCATGGGGTAGAATTGCGCACCCATGAATATCCCGGCTTTTCCACCGACCTGCAGGCGCCCTTTACCGTCTTAATGACTCAAGCCAATGGCCAAAGTTTGATTCACGAGACCATTTACGAGGGGCGATTATTTTATACGGATAAGCTTGTCCAAATGGGCGCCAATATAATTATGTGCGACCCGCACCGCGTCATCGTGAGCGGGCCGACCAAGTTAATGGGTAAAAAATTAGAAAGTCCGGATTTGCGGGCGGGCATGGCGTTGATTTTGGCGGGATTGGTCGCCGAGGGACGAACGACCATTGAAAATATTTATCAAATAGAACGCGGTTACGAAGATATTGTTTCGCGCCTGCAAAATTTAAACGGCAAAATTAATAAAATAGAAGAATGAATTTACTTTATCGCCGAGTTACCTACATTACTTTTATCATTATCTTTTTAATTCTCGCCCCCCTGATTGTGCTTTATGCCCAGGGTTATCGTTTTAATCTCAAAAGGGGCAAAATTCAAAAAACCGGTATTTTAATCGTAAGCTCGGCGCCCCGCGCCGCCGCCATATATTTGAATGGAAAATTAGTAGAAAAAAAAGATACCCCGGCTAGAATTGAACGGCTTCTGCCCGGCGATTATGAAATAAAACTGACCAAAAACGGCTATCATGATTGGAATAAAAAATTGCCGATTTATGACAATGGCACCACCTTCGCCGAAAAAATTATTCTTTGGAAAAATACTCTGCCTATTCCTTTGGCGGCTCAAAATATAGTTGATTGGCAATTATCGCCCGACGGCAAAAAAATTATCTTTATCAATAACCGCGAAGAAATCAATTTGCTTAATTTAGAAAATGACGAGATAAGACAAATTAAAAAATTAGATGGCGATAATGAATTAAAAATAATCGCCTGGTCTAACAGCAGCCGCAAAATCATTATTGAAGCTAAAAACAATCAGCCGCCTTTAAGAAAATTTTACGTTTTTGAGGTTGAAAAAAGCGATAGCGAACCGGCAGTTTTAAATGCCAATATTTTGCCCGCTATTGAGCAGAATCTCAAATGGGATTGGCAAAGCGACAACACAATTTACAGCTTAAATTCCCAGGGCTTATGGCAAATGGATTTATTCAGAAAAAAATATAAATTATTGCTTAGAGCCACCTCCACCCAGGACTTTTTAATTGCGGGCAATGAGGCCTACCTTTATAAAAATAAATCAATCTATCGCCAGCCGCTGGGCGATTATCTATCGGCCGAAAATGCTTCGGCCGCCCTTAATATAAATTTGGGCAAGATTGCTTCCCCGGTGTTAATCGCCGAAAATATCAGATGCGATGACTGTTCGTTTATCAATAAATCGGCGGATAAATTATTCCTTTTCGGCTCGAGCAGCCAAAATTTGTTTATTGTTGACCCGCAAAACAAAAACTCAATCATTAAAACCTCGGCCAAAGACATTTCGTGGCTCAATAAAAATATAGCGCTTTTCTATAATGACTGGGAAATCTGGATTTATGACCTCAATAAAAAAGAGCCGGAACTCATCACCCGGCTGGGACAGCCGATTACCAAAGTGGTTTGGCACCCGGAGGGAAAGCATATTATTTTTGCCACCAGCGAAAATATCAGCGTGATTGAATTGGATAATCGGGAATTAAGAAATGCCGTCACCCTAACGGCCATTAAAGATATTAAAAATTTGGAAGTTAACGGCAATGGTCGAGATTTATATTTTACCGGAAAATTAGGCGAACAAGAAAATATTTTTAAATTAAATATAAGATAAAACTTTTTGTCGCTTCTTTTTAGAAAAGAAGCGACTGAAGAAAATCGCAGTCAGTAAAAAATCCAGACAAAACCTGGCGCTTCACAAAGCTAATTTTTTGATTCGCCATTGCTTTTTTTAATTTTTTTGCAAGGTAAGCAATGGCTCAGCAAAAAATTTGCCCCGACGGCCCCTTAACGGGGCCAGGCATCGCTTTGTTCCGCTTGGTTTTGTTGCTGGATTTTTTAATGCTGCATTAAATACAAGGCAAATAAATTTTTTCAAAAAGAAAAGCCCCACAGTACTTAGAGATTTTTTGTCTCCTTTCTTGCGGGGTTTGATTGTTACTCGTTGGCCGTTTCAGCCGATGAGCACGGCTCCTCTTGATGCTGTTCATCTTTTGAGGAACAACACCTGGCAAGCTCCTCGCGAGCATTTTGGATGGCCAAATCCGGATTACCATATCCCACGTCCAGTCCCAACATAACCGCCAACAACAAATCCTCCATAGTGCAAACCTCCATATGAAATTTACTGGCCTTGCAAAAAATGCATACCCAGAACATCCCAAGCATATCATTCAATGGTGACCCGGTCAACTCTCCGGCAACAAAATCTATACCACCAATTTTTGGCAAGAGCCAGTTTTTACATTATATGTTGTTTTTTATTTTTTCCAATACTTTATCCACTTCTCCCTCCGGGTAGGCCTTGCCATGCCATAAATCCCAGCCGTCGCCGGGAAATCGAGGCATAATGTGCCAATGAAGATGCGGCACAATTTGGCCGGCAACGACGCCGTGATTAATGGTTAAATTAAAACCACCGGCTTCCACGCCCTTCAAAATCGCGGGGACAATTTTTTTAATCACTAAAATTGATTTCTGCGCCAAATCATCGGGCAAGTTTATTAAATCATCGCAGTGGATTTTTGGCACCACCAAAGTATGACCGGGATTTACGGGCGCGATATCTAAAATCGCCATAAAATCCTCGTCTTCATAAATTTTATTAGACGGAATTTCACCTTTGGCGATTTTACAAAAAATACAGTCGGACATAAATTTAGAATTAATTTTTAATTTTGTCATTGCGAGGAGGTAACCCGACGAAACAATCTGGGCTTCATTCACTCCTTATAAATAGATTGCTTCGTCGGCGAGTACGCCTCCTCGCAATGACAGAATAGATTATTTATTAAACTTCCAAACTAAATTATCGCCAAAAACCTTTGGCTCACCCAATAATTTATTTACATTGTTTAAAATCCTAGCATCAACATTTTCCAAAACCAAAAAACAAATCTTTTTATTATTGACGGACAGGACTTCATCTAAAACTTTTCTGCTTGGATTTTTATTAATCTCCTCAAATAATTTTACTCTTTCCGGCTGTTGGTGATTATAATCACTGGGAAAATTACCCGCCACCACTTCCTTGGCCGAATAGGCCTCCAGCGCCAAGAGCGGCCAAGTATTAGCCAAGACGCAATAATCCGCTGGACTATTGCCAATCTCTTGCCAAACATATTTCATGGCCTTGGCTTCGTTGGTGGTCACCGCTGCTTCCTGAATTGGACCGGAAATATAGGTTAAGGTGGTTAAAAGGCCTAAAAATAAAACCGAGGCGAGCAGTAAAATTTTCCGATTAATAAAATTATAGACCGTCCCCCAAGCGAAAATCAATACCATTAAAACCGCCGCAAAAACGTCAAGCCGCCGGCTTAAAGTATGAAGCCCGGCTAAAAGATGCCTCGACAATAAATAATTTATCAAAATAATTATAAAGCCCCAACCGATAAATTTCAAGCCCTGATTTTTTGACCTCATAATCTGCCCTAAAAAAATCAGCATTAAGATTATGAAAAGCCAGGCAAAAATTTCCGACACCCGCCAGGCCTGGTCCCAATTGAAAGGCAAAAATTTTCCCGCCTGGAAATACAAAAAATTGCTTTCTCTTATCAGTTGAACATAAAAATCTTTGAAATTGAAATGATAAAAAAATTTACTGCCCGCCGAGAGCCAGTCCAAAATAAAAATAACCGCGGCCAAAAACGCGATGCCGATATATTTTATGGGATTTTTTATTTTAATAAATAAAACCAAGAAGCCGAATATTATTGCCAGAATAAAAGCCAGGGAATAATTAAAATACATTAAGAGGGTGATAAAAATGGCAAACGCGGCGATTTTTCTATTATTATAATTTAAATAAGCCAGCCAAACAGCGATTATAAAAGCAAAACCCATAAGGCCATAACTGGCGGGCAAGGTCTGGCCGCCATAATATTGCAGGACATAAAACATGGCAGGCAGAGCCGCGGCTAAAAGAGCGAATTTTTTATCCGGCCAAATCAGATTGGCGCCGATAAATAAAATAATCGGCATAAAAATGGAAAATAATATCAGTCCCAAAAATTGGTCAAGATAAAAAACATCAATATTGGCCACCCGGCTCAATATGGCGCTGATAGACCACTGAAAACCATAAGAAAGTTTGGGCCCGTCAATCAAGGCGCGGGGAATATTGACGCCGGCGATATTCAAGTACCACAAATTATCCGTTAATAATGTCGGCTGATATTCTAGGCCCCGCAAAATCCGATATTCAGAGCCGAGATGGCGCCATTTATCGCCGCCAAAACCTTGTTCATAAACCAAAAAATAAGAATGGAGTAATAACGAAAACAATATAATGGGAATAAAGATGACCAAGGTTTTTTGCCGCGAAAAAACCAAAAAATAAACCAATAGGCCTGATAAAAAAATAATCAAAACATACCATGGCGAAATAACTTGCCAGGGAGTAACCAGATAATTGCCGGTTCGGGCGGAAAAAATCAAAACCCAGCCCAGAGCGGCCAATAAGCCAAAAAGAATAAAAAATATTTTTCTAAAATGAAAGACCCGCGCGTCATCGGCTTTTTCCGCGCCAATATCCCGCGCTTGATTTTCCTTAAAATAATTTTGCCAAAAAAATAAAATTATCAAGACAATCGCCAATGATAATAAAATCGTCAGATTATTTAAAACCAGCCAGGCCGTAAAAATATTGGCAACCAAGCCCAAAATAAATATGCTAAAAAAATAACCCAAAATTTTATTATATATTTTTTCTACTGGAAAAACTCCCCGCAGAATATTACCGGCGAAATATGATGCAATCGCCCACCAGATTAAAAATATTAGGATTTTTATTAAAACCATATTTAAAATTTAAATAAATTCTTGGCATTATTGCCGGTGGCCTCAATAACTTCGGCCAAAGATAAGCGCTTTAGAGCCGCGATTTTTTGCGCCACATATTCCACATAAATCGGCTCATTTCTTTTGCCCCGATACGGCTCGGGCGCCAGATAGGGACTGTCGGTTTCAATTAATATTTTATCAAGCGGTAATAATCTTGCCACTTCCTGAATTTCCTCGACTTTTTTGGCAAAAGTGATAATACCGGTCAAGCCGACATAAAAACCAAGCCCTATAAATTTATTAGCAATTTCTAAGTCCGCGCCAAAACAATGAATAACTCCCCGCAAGTCTTTATTTTTTATAATATCTAAAACATCTAAATAGCCGTCATGGGGATTTTCCTTGCTCCCGCGGCAATGCAAGATAACGGGCAAATTATTTTTTTGCGCCAAATCAAGATGTTTTAAAAAATATTCTTTCTGGATTGCTTTTGTCTCGCTAGCATCTCCCTCGACCCTGAAATAATCCAAGCCGGTTTCACCTATGGCAATCACTTCTTTATTTTCGACCAAGACAGAAATTTTTTCAAACATTTCCGGCAAACTAATGGTGGCAAATAATTCGTGCTCTTTTGATTCCTGCGGGTCGCGTTGATATTTGCCGACATGAATCGGATGAATGGCCACGGTAGCGAAAAAATTTCCGCCATGAGCGGAAAAATCTTGGGCAATATTTATGGCTTTAAGAGAAGTCGCCAATTGTGTGCCCACATTAATCACATTCATTCCTTTTTTTTGACATCTGGCAATCACTTCATCTCTATCGTCATCAAAAGCCATGAAATTAAGATGGGCATGTGAATCGGTTAACATTTTAAAAAATTAAAAAATAGATTTCATTTTTTCCAGGGCGTCAGGCAAAAGAGAAACTAAAAAACTTGAAGCCCAGACCAGCCAGTGAGCCACCTTGGAGGCGCTCAAGCTGCCAATCAGCCATTGGGCGTCGCTGGCAAATTTTGCCATAACATAAACAATCAAGCCCACCGCTAAAACGCCTTCCACCAATCCCAGTAAGGCGCCGGCCAAACGATTAATTGATTTCAAAAAAGGAATTATGGCAATGATATTGAAAACCTTATTAATCAAATAAAATAAAAAGGCGATTAAGCGATTTATCAAAAGAAAAATAACGATAAAAGAAATTATTTTGGCGGCCGTCCCATTGCCCAAAATAATGGGCGTGAGCCAATTAGCCACCGGCCCGTAATAATGGCCCGCCGCCCAAGCGCCCACGATCACGCCGATAATCGCGCCCACGGCCTGAATCAAGCCCATAACGAAACCACCGATCACAAAAATCAAAACCAAAATGATTAAGATAACGTCAACGAGAGTGAAAGTCATTTGATTTTAATAAATAATTATTCTATAAAATCATCATTCCTATTAAACGGTATTATGTTTACGCCACGCCTCTGATTTTCTGATGTAATTTTTTTAAAATCTGTTCCATAATCAGAATCTAGATCAATACTTTGAAATGTCTCTCTATCAACAAAATAAACCTGAACACCGCTTTCAATCATTGCGTCTAAAGCGCTTGGATATGATACTTCATTAATCGGCTTGACTGTTTTTTTACTGGCCCACTCTTTTTCGCCCATGCCCTTGGCGGGATCACAGTAAAATTCTTCACTTGGAAATTCATAAATCGAGCCCCCTTTATCTAATTCTATAAATTTATCACGGTCACGGCAAATAACCATATAATGTACGCCATTAATTATGCCAATTCTGGTCCAGGAATCATCATGGCCTTCGACTAAAAAAGTTGTAACCAACGCCCGATCAGGAGTGGCAAAAACGACTGGTCCCTCATTTCTATCCCTCACGCTTTTGTCTGCCGGATTTAATTCTGGAAGGCCGCGATTAATGGACGCGTGATATAAAATCCTCGGCTTTTCAATATCGCCTTTCTCAATTTTTTCATTTTCCAGGTTTTCCATTAATCTATTTTACTTTATTTTTCTAATCTCGGAAATAATGCTTCCGGTTTGGCAATCTTTGTTCCCGCTTCTAATCGCCCCCAAACCGCAATATCATCAAGCCGCTGGCTGATAAAATCGCTCCAACCCAAGCCGGCCATAATCTTCTGGGCGGTCATAGGGATTATCGGATAAAGCATCAAGCCCAAGTGACGCATGGCTTCAAGCAAATTATACATCACTTCAATTAACCGTTCTTCATTGGTTTTGGCCAATTCCCACGGCCGGTTATTCTCAATATAAATATCGCAAACAGAATTCAATTTTTTTATGGCCTCAATCGCCTTATCAATGGCGAATTCACCCATGGCTTTGTGATACGCCGCCCATATTTCCTCAACATCTTTTTTTAAATCATTATTTGTAGTTTCCGGAACCGCGCCGCCGAAATACTTTTCGGCCATGGCCAAAACCCGGCTGACCAAATTGCCGATGCCATTGGCCAAATCGGCGTTATATTGAATGGCAAAATTACCGGCCTTAATATCGCCGTCCTGGCCGAAAGGAAATTGCGACAAAAGCAAATATCTGACCGCATCCGAGCCAAGCGCATCAATTAAAGCATTCGGATCAATGGCATTGCCTAATGTCTTACCCATTTTTTCGCCATCAATGGTAAAAAAGCCATGAGCAAAAACCACCTTGGGTATTTTTTCACCAACGGCCAAAAGCAAGGCCGGCCAATAAACGGCATGGAATTTAATAATATCTTTGGCCATTAAATGAATCTCGGCCGGCCAGAACTTTTTAAATTTTTCCTCGTCTTGGCCATAGCCGAGAGCCGTAACATAATTCATCAGCGCCTCAACCCAGACATAAGCCACCTGGCTTTTAGTAAAAGGCAGTTCAATCCCCCATTTGACGCTCTCTCTCGAAATTGAAAAATCTTCAAGTCCTTGTTTAAATAATCCCAAAACCTCCTTGCGCCGGCTCTTGGGCATTATTTTTAATTCGCCGCTATCTATCAAGCGCTCTACTTGGGGCAAATATTTTTTTAAATTAAAAAAATAATTTTTTTCCTTTAGCCGCTCGGGTTCAATTTTATGGTCCGGACATTTGCCGTCCACCAACTCCTTCTCCGTGATAAATCTCTCACAGCCGACGCAATAAAGGCCTTCATACTCGCTTTCATAAATAGCGCCGGCGTCCTTTAATTTATTTAAAAATGACGCCACTCCATTTTTGTGAAGCTCGGAGGTGGTGCGGATAAAATAATCATTACTGATATCCAGTCGGTCCCAGGCCATCTGAAAAGCCGCTGAATTAATATCGCAGAACTCTTGCGGCGTCCGGCCGGCTTTCTCGGCGGATTGGGCCACTTTGGTGCCGTGCTCGTCCGTGCCGGTCAAAAAGAAAACTTCATCGCCCGTTAAGCGATGGTAACGCGCCAAAACATCGGCCGCAATGGTGGTATAGGCATGGCCGATATGAGGCACGTCATTGACATAGTATATGGGCGTGGTGATGTAAAATTTCGGCATAATACTTAAATAATAATATTTTTTAGCCAAAAAATCAAGGGTATAAAAACTAGTCCCACCTATAATAGATGGGACTAATAAATCTAATATTTACTAAGTTTTATTGCGCTGGTGGGGTTGCCACCGCCGGCTCCACGACTACAACCTTATTTTTGGTTAAGTCCTTGTAAGTGCCCATCACCTCAAGCTTGGTGAAAATATAGGTCTGATCATCGGCCACCCGGCCGTAAGTCGGCCAAATCTGGATTAAATTAGCATATTCCGAGACCTCGCCGTTTAACAGAAGTGTCGGCGCCTTATCAATTTTATATTTTTTTACTAAGGCCTTGCCTTCATCACTGCTAATATCAACCGTCTTCTTATCTTTCGGCTCAAGGCCTAAATTTTTCAGAGCCACCTCATGCAGTTTAACATCATAACACTCCTGGCAGGAATTATCCGACAATAAAATAAGCGATACCCTGCCCTTAAGCTGGCCCGAAGCCACGTCAATATACGGCGGAATTACCTGCCGAAAAACAAAAACGCCGTCAACCACCTCGCCCAGGTTTTGCCAAAGACTTTGTAAATTTGAATTTTTATCTAATTCACCCGCCACCAACATAGTCGGGACTTTCGTGATCTTATACTTTTGAACCAATTGGTCGGTCTTTTTGTCTCCCAAATACAATGTTTCTTGGCCGGTGATATTGGCTTTATTTTGCTTGAGGGCATCGGTTAACAGATTAATATCAAAACAGTCGGGGCAATCCTTTTTAGTGATAATCGTAATCCTGATTTTAGCCGCTGAGGCGTCAAGAGCCGTGTTCACGTTTACCGCCGCCTTGTTTTTGCCCCACATCGACGGACCGAAAATCACAATTAAAACAATAATAACTATGATTAAAGCGCCACCCAGACCATATAACGAGCCCCGGATGAGATTTTTACTTTGAGCTTCCCCACCATCTTTTTTGAAAAATTTAAACATAAATTTTTTTATGATTTAGTAATACTCTTATTTTAATAAATATTTTACCTTAATGCAATAGCCAGCCGGTTGTGGACAACATTCTAAAAAGCCAATAGCCCGGGTTTAAACAACATAATCAAACCCAAAATCAGGAGCGCGACCCCGCTCAATAATTTGACGATTTTAAGATATTTATCCGGCACCTTGGTCACCCTCATGGTAAAAACAGCAACGATAAAAATAATAAACAAAAGCAGGGAATAAAATAAAATGTAAATCAATAAATAAAAATAATAAGATGGCAGGGAAAGGCGCTGGGAAATTAAAATTTTCGTAAAGGCCAAGGGCAGGCCGAAAGAGCAGACCAATTCCAATAAACTAACGCCGGCCGACACGATGACTACGCCGACTAGTAAGACGGGCAAAGACAATTGCTTCATGGTGATATTGGCGATTTTGGTGAATAATTTTTTCTGCCATTTGCTTAAAATCGTTTCCTTTTCATCCAAATCGCACAATTTGCAGATTATATCGTTAAAATAATCCTTAAGCATATAAAGAGCAAAAGCCAAAGTAATCACGCCGATGGCGATGGTGATTAATTTGATGTTGCTTAACGCCAGAAATAAATTTAACCAAGCCGAGATAAAAAGAAAATAGACGACCGCTGAAGTTAAAATAAAGGTGCCGCCCACTAAAATGACTCTTCTTCTTAAACCCGTGGAAACGAGAAAGGTCAATAATATACCCAAAGTCAAAAGGGCGCAGGCATTAAAGCCGTCAAGCGTGCCCAAAACAATGCTCAAAGTCAGGGGCGAAAATTCGGCGATATTAATTTGGCCGATAAAGGGCAGAGATATTCTCTCGGCTGAAGTGGCGACAAAATCGGTTTGTTGGTTCGGCTTTTTGCCTAAAATCTCGGCGACATAATTATCTAATGACTGGCCGACCTCGTCATTAAAGCCGATAAAAAATTTATCGCCGATAAAATTGGCCGGCACCAAGCCCCATTGCTCTTCGCCCACCTTATATTTTCTATAAAAATTCTGGATTAAATCAACGCTGCGCCGTTCGGAGATATTAAACCGATTGATAATCAGTTCGGGGTATTTGCTCTCTAAATTGTTTAAAAATATTTCTTCTTTGACGCAATGCGGGCAGGTCGGACTGAAAAAGAAATTCAATTCTACTTTTTCCGCCGCCCCAGCGCCCGCCCCGGACGCCAAAATTAAAAAAAATAAAAAAATAAAACCAATGAATTTTTTTGTCATAGCAGTTATTGGTCTGTTAATGGTAAAATTTTAGCTTTCAAATCATCTACCTCAACCAAGCCCTTGAGCCGCAGAATTTCTTCATTATTTTGGCCGTAAAAAATATAAGTGGGTATATGGTCAACTTGATGCTCTTTCTTGAAATTCGGCTGTTGGTCAACATCAACCTCTTGCATTTCAAGCAAAGGAAATTCTTTTTCTATGGCCAGCCAACGCGGCCTCATAATCAGGCACTCCGGACACCAGATTGCGCCTATTTTTAAAATCTTCATACCAAGTTTAAATCAATAATATCTTATCTTAACTGAAAACTGAAAAAAAATCAAATTATGCCGAATAGGAAATTGACAAGAATTCAATAAAAGATTAAAATGTTAAATAGGTCTTTCATTAAGTAGGTCTTTAACAATAAAAAGGAGGTTATTTTAATGAAAAAGGCGTTTACCGTCCTAGAAATGGTGGTCTTAATGGCGATAATCGCCATCCTGGTCGTCGCCGCCATCCCCGGCTTTCTGGCAACCCAGAAAGCCAAAGAAAAAGCAGGGTGGAAAGAGAACGTAAAAGAAGTAAAATCTCCGGCTGTGTCTCCGGCCGTGCCGAAATCATCACTGGAGATAACCAACCAATTCTTTGCGGCGCTCCAGAATATGGCTCAAAATCCGGCAAGGGGAAATGAGTACCGGGCAACCATAAACAAGTTGGCCAATGTGATTAGAAATGAAGTGGGGAAAAACCCTCAGGCCATGGAGCCATTCTTGCAAGAAATAATTGACTTGGCCACAAAAGCCGGACCGGGAATGGCTCTTCTGCTTCAAGATTACGCCAATGAGGCCGTGAAGCAAGAAATGACGCGCTTGCGCCAAGAGAGCAACATGGTCAAACTGGCGGAAAAAGAAAAACAAATTGAGACGCTTAAAACAGAGCTCGGGAAATTAAAAACGGCTCAAGGCGAAAAGGACCAAAAAAATAAAGAGGAAAACAATCGGCTTAAAACGGAAACGGGGCGACTCAAAGACATCGCCCAAGAACGGGATAAGCTGGCCTCCTCGGTAACAGCGCTTCAAACAGAGCTTGAGCAATTAAAAACGGCCGAGAGCGAAAAAGACAAGGAAATTCAGGAACTCAAAAACAAGTTGGGATTGACGGCCGAACAGGGGGTGCCGGTACTTTTACAAAATGGTTTCTTTCCCTGGGGTTTGGGTTCCAACTATAATCTCAATTTTAAACTTATTAATGAAACCACAAAAAAATACTTGATTTATAAAGTTCTGGCAGGAGAAGAGTTGGTAATAAACTTGCCTCCTGGAGATTACGCTATAGAGGCTGCTTACAACGGAGAAACTGTGGCCACCATCAAAAAAACCGTGACCCGAGAGCCAAGCTATTTCTATAATAATAAATCATACCACTGCGTAGTTAAAGCTCAAAAAACCAAAAAAATACTTCAATAAATTCACAAATTACCAAGGGCGGAAAACTTTCTGCCCTTTTTATATTCCTACGGTTTTTAAAAACAGAATGGACCGGGTAGTTTTAAAAATCCTGGTCAGAATTTTGGGTCTTAATATTTAATGCCGACCAGCGGTCTGCCTAACCCCAATGGCTTTCCGATATTTAAATGGCGAGGGCGTCCGATAGCCGGGATTGCCCTTTTTATTGCCGATTTTTGCGCGTGATTTCATATTTAAAAATTATTATTTAATAAACAATTTTTCTCAATTGCCTTCTTTTTTCCTTATGGTCGGGAAAAGTTTTTTCTATCAGCCGCCAAAATCTTTTTGAATGATTCATTTCTTTTAGGTGGCACATTTCGTGGACAATAATATAATCAGCTAGCGCCAGCGGTAAAAAAATAATCCGATAATTAAAATTTAAATTCCCCTTGCTGGAACAGCTCCCCCAACGATGCTTATGATTTTTAATGCTTATTTGGCCAAAAGCAAAACCATATAACCGATTATAATAACCGAGCCGCTCCCGGGCAAATTCTTCAGCCATTTTTTTATGCTGGCGGTATTTTCCATTTTGTTCGCCAATTAACGGTACCGCATTTTTTTTAAAAAATTCAAGTTTCTCTATAATCCAGCACGCCTTATCTTTCATAAATCTTTCTACCAGCTCAATATTGGCCCGCCTGGGGATGGTCACCGTTAATTGACAATTTGGACGCATGGTTAGTCGTATCCGCCTGGCTCGACGGCTTTTTTTAATATTATATCTAATGTCCTCTCCTTTTAAATTAATGATTTGTTCCATAGTAATTTATTTTTTCCTTTTGCTTATAATCCTCGCCCAAAATTCATGGCTTATATCACTATCTTCATCAACATATCTTATTTCATCACCGCCACCTTCTTTGACGCGCCACTCTTCATAAACGTCTTCGGGCAATTCTTTAATAAACTGGGAAAGCTGATTTATCTGCCCGCCGCCAAGACCAAATAATGGATAAGTTAAATAAAGCTGGTCTTGGGCACGAGTGGTCGCCACATAAAATAAACGTCTTTCCTCTTCCATTTCAGCCGGCTTCTCAAAAACCTTGGCATGGGGAAATTGGCCGTCAACCAAGCCGATGACAAAAACCGCTTTCCATTCCAAGCCCTTGGCCTGATGAATGGTGGAAAGGGTGATCGCTTCATTCGCCCCATCCTCATAACCAGCGATGGTCTCGCCGTGAAAGCCCTCGGATAAAGCCACATCGGCTAAAAATTTTTCCCTTGAATCATAGGCGCCGGCAAAAATTACCAATTGCTCCAAATCGTCTATCCGGTCTTGATAATTTTCGTAATTATTTTTCAAATAATTATTATAGCTTGAATGCAAAACACTTTCAATTAAAGCAGCGATATCATTAACATCAATGGCCGCTAATTTTTCCAAGTCATTTTTTACGCCGAGCCAGCCGGAAAATACTTTGGACGCGATAAATTCGGCAAAAGGATAATTGATGACCTCTTTTAAAGACGGGAGTTCGGCAATTTTTTGCCAAATTTTTTGGGCATTGGCGCTGCCAATACCGCTTTGAAGCTGTAACAGCCGTTGCCAAGATATTTCATTATGGATATTATTTAAAATCTTCAAATAGGCGATTATGTCTTTAATATGCGCCTGCTCAAAAAAACGCAAACCGCCACGCATAATATAGGGAATATTCCTTTTGTTCAATTCCATTTCCAATTCCAATGATTGATAATGGGCGCGGAACAGGACGGCAATATTATTTAAGCCACTCCCCTCTTCTTCCTGCAAATCCAAAATTCTTTGGCAAATGAAATCGGCTTGCTGGTCGCCGTCGGCCAGGGCGGCCAAGACCGGCTTGGCGCCCGAACTTTTGTCGGTTTTTAATTTTTTTTCAAACTGGTTTTCATTATTTCTAATGGACTCGTTGGCCAAATTCAAGATCTCGGGCGTGGAGCGGTAATTGGTTTCCAAACGAAATGTTTTACAGTTTGGAAAATCTTCCGGAAAAGTTAAAATATTTCTGACCTCGGCGCCGCGAAAAGAATAAATGCTTTGGCTGTCATCGCCGACTACTAAAACATTTTGCTCCCGCCCGGCCAAGTGATTTATAATCTCTCCCTGAATATGATTGGTGTCCTGATATTCGTCCACTAAAATATATTGGAATTGAGTGGCTAATTTTTCCCTGATTTCCGCGCTGGCCAAAAGCAAGCGGTTCCACTCTAAAAGCAAATCGTCATAATCAAGCGAGTTAGCGCTTTTCTTTTTTGCCTGATAATTTTCCGCGATTCCTTCTATTAGAGAAATATAATTTTTATCAAGATAAGAAAATCTGTCTTCTATAATTTCCGCTACGGGCCGGGCCAAATTTGCCCCCAAGCTGATAATTTTTCGGATGACATCGGCCTTGGGAAAATATTTGTCATCAGGCACGGCCACGCTGCCATAACACGATTTGACTATGGTTTTAGAATCTTCTTCATCTAAAATATTAAAATTCGGCTCAAGGCCAATGTGTTTGCCATACATCCTCAATAGGCGGTTGCCGAGATGATGAAAAGTCCCGCCCCACAAGCCCCTGGGCTGGCTTTTGAGCAAAACCTCAATGCGATTTAGCATTTCTTTGGCCGCTTTATTGGTAAAGGTCGCCAAAAGAATCCGGTTCGGCTTGACGCCCTTTTCCAAAAGATAAGCCACGCGATATACCAGGGCTCGGGTTTTGCCCGAGCCCGCTCCAGCCAAAACCAAACAAGGGCCGTCCCCTTGCGTAACTACTCGGTACTGCTCCTCGTTTAATTCTTTTTTATAATCTATGGAAAAATTATGAGAATTTTCTATTGGTTTTAAAGTATATTGTTTCATTAGTCAAATTAAGTTGCCTTTTAATAATACCTGAAAAATAAATTAATGACAAAGATAAAATTAAAAGACCCGCTTTTTTTGCGGGTCATTATTATTTTATCTTTACGACTAGATGCCGTTATCGGCCTCTTTAAGCGCTTGCCGAATGGCTCTTCCGATGTATTGGTTTGGAAAGTTCAATATAAGTTTTACCTCTTCCGGAATCCCAGACCACATTGTTCTTAATTTCTGATCTCCACTAATCTTAATATAATCACACATGGCCGTATTTAAGTTATTGCCCGAGGCGACGGCCGCTGGAACAATAATCTTATTCAATAAATGATGCGTATTTTCGTATCCTTGCATTTGCAAGGCAAGATGGAGTAATTCAGCCACCACCAAATTGCCGGTCTCATTAAAATTAGCCCGGCATTTTTCTTCGTTCACCTTTATGCTCTTGAGCAGCCGTTCGGTGGTCAGAAGTTGCTGATAAGCATAAACCATTACCGTCGAAAAACTGCGCATCACACATGACCAACGCAAATCGCGACCCAGGTCGGTGATAAGAGTCAGGAGTACTTTCATAAATTCAGCAATTACATCAACATGCATGCCCGCATCTTGTTCCGCGGCAATCGGATTGGCTCTTTTGTGCGGCATAGCCGAGGATGAAGAGCTGTCACTCATTAATTCGCCAAAACGATGCGACTGCAGAATGCGCACATCTTCCCCGAGATTACCCAAGGCGCCGGACATCAAAACCAATTCGAAATAATAGCGAGCCATGGATTCGGGCGGAGCAACTTGTGTGCTCATTTTGGCCGGCTTAAGGTCGACTAAATCCATCATCATACTTTCGGCATTATCGGATTTGAGCAATATCTCTTGTCCGGCCGCCGTGCCGATGGCGCCGGAAAATTTGCCGCAAATGCCTTGCGCCAAATCCCGAGCGCTAACCACCGTACCAATGAAACGATTATGAAGTCCGGCCAGCCAAAACCCAACAGTGATTGGCAAAGCCGGCTGGAGATGAGTGCGTCCTTCCTGAATGATTTCTGCGTATTCCCTAATCTTGGCCCGCCAAATTTCATCAATCTGGCGCATCTTGGGCCAGAACACTCTTTCGAAAACATATTTTGCCTGCAAAGCATAAGCCGTGCAAATAATGTCATAGGAAGTGGCGCCCAGGTGAAGCCATTTATGAAGCGGCTTCGGTAAACGGCGCCTTATCCAAAACAATAACGCCAAAATGTCATGATTGGTCTTTTCAATTATTACTTTGCCGCTTCTTGTCTTGAAGCCGCGCTTTTCCACCTGATCCTGCATTTCGGTCGTTATGCCATCGAGCAAAGTAAATAATCTTTCCTGCGTTAAGAGTTCGGCGTCTTTTTCGGGCATGATTCCGATTTTAGCCAAAGTCATCATCCAAAACCATTCAACGATAATAAGCCACGCCGCCCACTGGTCATAGCCAAGATATGGCTTCAACTCATCCGGCTGATATCGGGGATCGCCCGGCATCTGCCAATTGCGTCTTCGGCGTTTTTCCTTAATTATTTTCGGCATTTCCTGAAGATGATCCAGGGCCGTAGTCAGCATCTGATGCATTAGCCATCCTCCTTAAACATAGATTGTTAAATAACGGTTAACTTTTATATTAAAGTAAAAACAATCTAACATATAATCAAAATAAATTCAATATAAAAATTTTCAAAAAAACCAAAAAAAATCCCCCATGTTAGACAATGGGGGCTTTTAAAACCAGTTCAATTATCTTTGTGGATAAGATTTTGCGCTGATTCCTCAAGGGAGAAAATTATCCTGGCCAGTAATCTTGTTTCCGCGTCGGGTGGCAAACGGACTACCGCTCCATTTTCACGGATACTAATATCCCAAGGGCCCGTTGAATGGAATCTTTTCCCCAGTTGCTCCCAAAAACTCTCGTTCAAAATTTCATGCTCTTGGTCCAAGATAGCGCATTCGCTCTCCAGTTGGGCGATCTCCCGCGCTACTTCTTCTCTGGCGGAAAAATGCTGAAGCAGGCGAATAGAATGCTCTTTGATTCCTTGGAGCTTACTTTTTTTGTCGGCCAAAATTCTTTGACGCAGCAATCTTGGAGGGCACTGGCCAATGACGACTTCGCCTTGTTCAATCGAACCAAAGAGGCTGTCTTCGCCTTCTTCTGGCAGGAAATCTTCCTGGGTCAATGTTTTCAATTCCGCCTCCAATTTTACGATAATCGGTGGTTTATTCATCTAGCACCTCCTTTTTCAATTTTCAAATAACAATTTACTTTTTAATTCAAAGTAAACCCAAATTAGCACAAATTTAAAATTAATTCAAGAGCTAAGTTTCTTGTATATAATAAAAAACGCAAACAAAAAAACGGGCTGTGCACGCCCGATTTTTCGCTACTTGCTTTTAACTAATTATTGCCTAATTATCAAGCTCTCAAGTAGATAGCAATTTATTTAACGAGTTCTGTTTTCAAGGGGTCGAGCTTCATTGACTGTAATGGTTCTGCCTTCAAATTCTTTGCCATTAAACATGTCAATCGCGTTTTGCGCATCTTCATCAGATGCCATCTCGACGAAACCAAATCCCTTTGAACGGCCGGTCATTTTATCAGTAATAATTTTTACTGACACAACATTACCCGCCTGAGAAAACGCTTTGTTAATCGCATCTTCAGACGTGTTATATGGGAGCCCGCCAACGTATAATTTTTTTTCCATTTTTTATTTTATTCATTTTTTTAGTTGTAAGACGACCTATTCTCTATTTGGTTTCCCCGAGTTTGCGCACCACTTGACCGGGTAATATCCTCTTGAGATAGCTTACGGAATAAGTATAGCAAATTAAGATAATTGTGTCAAGCGCTTTGGGGTATACCCAATGCCAAGCATTGGGGTTTGCCGCGGTTTAGTCAAGATTCCTGTTACGCTGCAGCCATTTTTCTGGCCGCCCGCACTCTTTCAGTGTCGGTTAAAAATTGCTTGCGCAGACGGATACTTTTTGGCGTAATTTCAAGATATTCATTATTATTCATTATTTCCAAACCGCGTTCCAAGGTTAATTCAAAGGGCGGCGATAAGTGAATGGCTTCATCGGAACCGGCGGCGCGAGTATTGGTCAACTGTTTGCCTTTAATTGGATTCACGGTCATATCGTTACCCTTGGAAGCATTGCCAATGACCATACCCTCATAGACCTCGGTCGTGGCGCCGATATAAAGCGCGCCGCGATTCTGAAGATTAAATAAGGAGTAAGCCAACGCTTTGCCCGTGGCTGAAGAAATCATTGAGCCGAGATCATGTTTTTCAATTTCGCCGACAAATGGCTTAAAGCCGATCACTCGGCTATAAATTATGCCTTCGCCCCGCGTATCAACAATAAATTCGCCGCGATAGCCGAGCAGGCCGCGAGTGGGAATTTCAAATATCAAAACCGTATGGCCGGATTCCGGTTTCATTTCCAAAAGCGAGCCGCGCCGCTTGGCTAATTTTTCAATCACCACGCCCGACATCTCATTGGGAATATTAATGGTTAATTCTTCAAACGGCTCCAATTTTTCTCCGTTTTTTTCCTTGATAATGACCTGGGGCTGGGAAACCTGCAGTTCAAATCCCTCGCGCCTCATATTTTCAAGCAAGATGGCGACATGAAGTTCGCCTCGGCCATAAACCTTATGGCGGTCAGACGAGGAGAAATCAATTTTTAAGCCCACATTTACCTCAAGCTCTTTTTCCAGTCGTTCGCGCAATTGGCGATTGGTCACAAACTTGCCTTCTCGGCCCGCAAACGGAGAATTATTAACTAAAAAATTTAAAGAAATGGTCGGCTCGTCAATGTTTATGGCGGGCAATGGCTCTTGGTCGGCAGAGGCGCAAATGGTTTCGCCGATATAAATATCGGGCAGGCCGGCAATCATCACGATATCACCCGCGCTCGCCTCGGCTACCTCCTCTTTCTGCAAGCCGCGAAAAGTAAATATTTTAGTAATTTTTCCGTTTCTGGCTTCACCCGAGACCTTTTTAATAAAAACATTATCCGCCGGCTTAATCACGCCTTCATAAATTCTCCCAATCGCCAAACGGCCTAAAAAATTATCATAACCCAGATTAAATGGCTGGACTCTTAACGGTTTTCTGCTCATCTCCGGCGATGAGGCGACCGGCACCTCCTTAAGAATTACCTCAAGCAGTGGAGTCAGGTCGTGTCCCGCCTCTTCTAATTTCATTTTAGCGATTCCTTTTGAGGCAATGGCATAAACCGTTTTAAAATTAATCTGCTCGTCATTGGCGCCCAAATCCAAAAATAATTCCAGCACTTGCTCGTGTACTCTTTCCGGATCGGCGGCGGGTTTATCTATCTTATTTATGACCACAATCGGCTTCAGGCCGAGCTCAAGCGATTTTTTGAGCACGAATTTTGTCTGGGGCATGGGCCCTTCCTGCGCGTCCACCACCAAAATCACGGCATCAATGGAGCGCAGAACTCGCTCCACCTCGGAACCGAAATCCGCGTGGCCGGGCGTATCCACGATATTAATTTTTGCGCCCTTATAATATACCGAGGTATTTTTTGAGTAAATAGTAATGCCGCGCTCCTGTTCCAGAACGTTGCTGTCCATACTGACGCCTTCTTCGGCCATGCCGGTCTGGCGCATCAAGGCATCGGTTAGAGTGGTTTTGCCATGGTCTACGTGGGCGATAATCGCGATATTTCTGATTTCCATAATAATATAATAGTTTGGATAAAAAAATCTGCCCTGTAATAAGAGATGGTTACAAAACTATTTTAGCTATAAATTTAGGACTTTTTGAGCGAGACAAGGAGGGCCAGCAAAATGACTTGAGCCGTAGCAGTAGCTACGGTGAAAGTCATTTTGCGCCAGCCCGACGCAGTCGCAGCCAAAAAGGACAAATTTA
>Ga0265296_1001166_pt1 | contig 31918 bp, 29 predicted proteins | sample MunlanPumphouse1_FD_189073 | JGI IMG/M metagenome (GOLD analysis project Ga0265296, IMG submission 189073) | Groundwater microbial communities from a municipal landfill in Southern Ontario, Canada - Pumphouse #1 | ecosystem: Environmental > Aquatic > Deep subsurface > Groundwater | place... | reverse complement strand
TTCACGGAAGCCGGCGATACATCCTGACTTTTACTGATATATATTCCAGGTTCTCTCTTGCTTGGGCGACCAATTCCCACGCTTCGCTTGCCGCCAAAGAGTTTTTTAATATGGTAAGATTTCTTTTTCCTTTCCGTCTTGATTATGTTTTGACTGATAATGGCAGCGAGTTTATGAAACACTTTAACGAGGCCTTGGAAAAGCTCTGCATTACCCATTGGCACATCTATCCCAAATGCCCAAAAATGAATACTCACTGTGAAAGATTTAACCGTACCATCCAAGAGGAATATATTGATTATCACGAGTATGAGCTTTTAGATACGACAAAATTCAACATCGGCCTCATGAAACAGATAGTTTGGCACAATACCGAAAGACCCCACCACTCTCTTGGAAACGTGCCGCCGGCGGAGTTTATTCAAACAACTAATTATTTTCCCAAAAAGTGCAATATGTATTTGACTTATACATAACTTTGACAATAATTCTATGTTATGCTATACTAAACTTGTAGTCGTAAGACTGCCCTGCCCGCGGATGCGGGAATACTATCCGCAAGATCTAGCTCAAAAGGCTAGATTTTTGCTTTATATAGGCGATATCGGCTTTTATATCTTGGGCGTTTATAACCAAATCGCTATTTGCTTTTAAAGAATGTTGCACGTGTCCACCCTTAATTAAAATTACTTTCTTGCGATTATTTTTAAGAAACTTTATTAAACTGACAAAATCAGAATCACTTGAGAAAAGGCAAAATGTATCGTATTTACTCATTAAACGAATAGCATCAACGCAAATTTCTACATCAAAATTACATTTTGGCAGATAAATAAAATCCCCTTCGTTGTCGTGGCGAATCTGTCTAGTATTTATAATTTTCTCCTTCTCTTTTAGATAATGTTTTATTTGTTGAATCGGTTTGGTAAAAACCATATTTCCACCAAAAACATATTTCGTTTTACCGAGATATTTTAAAGAATTTATATTTTGCGGGTCGTGTCCATAATAAAATCCAACATGACCGGAAAAACATTTGGCAAAACCGTATAACTTTTCCAAATCAACTGATAATTTTTTGTCGTTCTCCAAGATATTATTATCCCAATCCCTGACATCCTCGGCAAACCACTTATCCACGTTGGCAAAATCGATAAAAATAAAAATCTTGCCAAATTTTTCTTCGTCAATTCCGGTTTTTTGCCTAACATTATAACTTTTGAATTCCTGTAAATCCATAATTCTAATAAAGGGTATTAGACCCCAGGGCACCTGCCCGCAACGCCAGCCCCGAGGAATATCGGGGCGTGGCAGGCGGGAGCCCTGGACCCTTTTTCCGTGGCAAGACCACGGGGAATTATTAATTTAAACTTATTTTACATTTATATTCTATACCGTTATCGCAACAAAAACAAGAGGCAAAAGCGCCTCTTTTTTACTTAACACGCATCTCGAGATGCGTGTTAAATTTATTCTTCGTTAATTTCTTCAGTGTCTTCGGCGGGCTCCGATTCATCACTGGTTTTTAAAATTATTGAGGTTTAACCTCGATAGACCTCACCGCCGAAAAAAAGAGCGATAATTTTTTGGATTTAATTAAGATTTCAAAGATGCCTATTTGCCTTTATCTTTTCTGCGTCAATTTCTCTGTTTAGTTTTCTGATATCTTTGAGACTGATCGTTTTTTCTTTACTTCGTTGATTTTTGATTTTATTCCACACCCTCATAATACTTCCGTTAAAAACAGTTTCGTACTCACCGTCTGGGGTAATTTTAAAAACAAGAAATGTTCCATCATGTGGAGGTTCTTTGAGATAAGTGCTTCCCTTTTCTTCCTGTTGTGTCGCTCTTACCTGAACCTTATGCTCTTTTTTATTAGAGTCCACCCAATAACCGTCCCAGTGTTTTTTAATTTTACTATCAAGAATTACTGCAAACTTGAGAGCGGCAATCGCCTCGCCAATATCACCGACCAATCGCCCATCGGGGGTAAACGGTCTTTCCTTGAAAGCCGAACGCAATTTTGCAACAGATAAATAAAGATCCTTAATCGCCTCTTTTAATTTATCTATTTGTTTCATAAAATTATTTTGCTTCCACAATTTTTATTTTCCCCGCCGAATTTTGTGTTTCACAAGGTGGGACGCGGCGTCTAAAACAATTTTCCTGCGTCGCCTGCAATCAATCGTTCCGTATCCAATTTTCCCAAAGAGACAACGCCGTCAAAACTTAATTGTTTATTATCTTCAAAAGTTTTTTCTGAAAGAATAAAATATTCCCACTCTTGCAGTTGATTTTCTAAAACAACTTTGCTTGCGGTTTTGCACCAACTAATTGCCGCTTTTGCCTTCAATACAATCAATGCTTTTTCGTTACCCTCAGCCTTTTGTATTTCGTCTTCCGATTTTGTTTCAACTAAATACATCTTTTCTTTCGTTTTGACCACAAAATCCGGGAAATATTCGCGTTTAATGCCGTCTTTGTCACGATAAGATATATTTAATGGATGTTTTCTTTCTTGAATTTTACCAAACGCTTCCACCTCGCTTGATTTATCTAAAATCTCAGCGATAAAATTTCTTTCTAATCCTTCGCCCTTTCTTGAGTACCCGACAAGTGGATAAATACAACGCCGTGCGTGAACTGATAACGATTCACGAACAAATATTTTTTTAATATCGCTTAATTTTCCTGTTTTGCCAGCCTTAATTTCATATTGAATCGATCCCAAGCTGTCCAGCAATAAACGTTTAACATTTGAAACAACAAAATCGAATAACGGCGTGAAATTAAGAACAGTATAATTTTCCTGAAGTTTAAAATCTATTTCAGCGCCAAAGATAACAGAGCTTACATATTCGTCTATCATCCCTGTTATTTCCGCCATTTTCCCAGTTAAAATCTGAACGCCTTTTTCTGAAGCAACCGCCATTGTTGCCTGTCGCAAGAAATGAGCATAATCAAAATACTGGTTATCAAGTTTCCATGTTTTTACTTTCCCGCCGGTTTCCGCATGCGTTTCCGTAATAGAAATACGGGAAAGCTGTTTTTTTAATGTATCAAGAGGGATTGAATATTTAGGCAAACTGGAAGCCGCAATCGTAGAAAAATCAAATTTCGGCGATTGTTCATAAACCTGTATCGGCCACGAAATATCATATTTTCCGATTCTTTCAGGAGTCGCTTCAACCTGAACAAGATCACCGGTTGTTTCTGTTGTCGACGAATCACCAATACCAATTGCATAACCCTGTTGTTGTAATTCTTCATAAAATGCCCTGAACTTTGGGTGCTCCACTACAAACAAAAAGTCCAGCGAATTTTTCGGCACGTGATTACGCATTACATCTTCTCGTGCTTCACGCTTCATGTCTTGTAATTCGGGATATTTATATCGGGGAAACATCAAACGGACACCTCTGCCGACTATTTGCTCTAAAAGCAAATCGGCTTCAGCACTACGCAAAACAACTACCACGGCAACATTCTGCGTATCAAAACCCTCGCGAAGCATTAAAACGCTCACTACCACGCGAATTGGGTTTATTTCTTCCAGTTCGTCTAAACTTTCCAACTGACGGCGATATTGCTCCCAATCCTTATCGCTCATTTCGCCTTTTTTGTCGGAATGAATAACAAGTGTTTGGTCTTGATAGCGGCGACCTCGCTCATCTGTAAGATTGCCGATATGTTCGGCAACCAAATCAGCCACTTCGGTATTCTCGGCCAGCACAAATAAAACCGGCTTTTTGTCTAGTCCTTTATCTCTAAACTCCCTTGCTGTTTGTTCAAGTTTTTTTCGACCAATATCCAAAAGAAGTTTTTGATCATTGGAGAGACCAACCACTTGTCCTCGACGATGGTCGTCGTCCGCCTCCATTCTTTCCGCTCGCACATCAAGCGCCTTTAATGCTTCACCCGCAAGAGATTGCCTTTCTTCTAAAAAAATCTGTTTAACAAGCATTGCTCTCATTGCTTGCACTAAATCGTAGTCATAAACGATGTGTGAAAAATACTCTTTTTTCTCGGCGCTTCCATAAAAAGGCGTCGCGGAAAAATCTATTTGTATGAACACGCCTTTTTCTTCCTTATGTTTTTCTGTGAGACGATCAAAAAGCACTTGCAAAAATTTACGCCAAACCAATTCCTCGCCTTTGGCAGTTTTTGAGCCATGCACATGATGCGCTTCGTCATTAAAAACAATCAAGTCGGGATACTCGGAAAGAAAATCGGCAATTATCTCACCACGAGGCTGTTCTTCTACATCGGCACCGGTAAGTTGGTCCCAAAGATTGCTGGAATCATTTAATCGGAATTGCTGCCAATTAGTAATATACACAAACGGTTCGTCCGGTGGGGTAAAATTTGCCCTGATATCGCTCGGCTCTAAAACGCGCAAATTAAAACGATTGCGGAATCGCTCGCCTTCGGGCATAAAAAGTGTTCGCTCAAAATCAGCCTTTGATTTATCGCGATTGCCGGTTTTTGGATTATGCTTACCCAAAAACATATCCAGCAAGCGGTTTAACACTTCATGTCCAGGCGCGACCAACACAAAATGAGCCGAGTATTGTTTCTCTCGTTCGTTGTTGAGTGCATTAAAATATTGCCAAACCAAAAGCGCGGCCAAAACCCAAGTTTTTCCCGTACCCGTTGCCATTTTCAGGCAGTATTTTGGAAAAGGTATTTTTTCCGCTTCTTCCGAAAGCGCCGCGCTCTGCACCAAAACCTCTGGAGCAAATCGCTCGAATGCTTCTTTCAATGTTTTGATTCCCAAAATTTCATGGCAATAAATAATTGTTTCAATCGCGCGTTGTTGGCAAATATGAAATTTTTCATCGGCTTCTTCTCCGCGATTAAACCAATACGCCAAAAGTTCGTAGGTTGTTTGCGTTACGCCCTGCCAGCCCTGATCCGCCCATGCTTGCACTTCACCTTCCAACGCTTTGGCGAGCGGCAATTCGTTCAAAATAATATTTTTTACTTTTTTTGCCATAGCATTACAAAGTTATGTCAATAATCGCCGTTGCGTCGTTGCCGAAAATATCCACCACGCGAATTGCGATTTTATGTTTTCCATTTTTTTCATAAGTATGTTCTTTTTTTGTCGCCACGATTTTGGCTTTGCGGCCATTGCCGCGAAAATCCTGCCATTGGCTTTTGAAAACCAATCTGTCGTAATCCCAATCAATCGCCCAGTAATCAATCAGTATCGCGAAATTATCTTTAACTAAATGAATCAGCTCTTCCCGCGACTCGTCGGCTTTCTTGCCCGAGCCAAGCGGAAAATCATAGAGCACATAATTATCAATACCGACGCTCACAACGGTTCCTTTCACTTCCGGCTTTTTGACTTTTAAATACGGCTTTTCAAAAAACTTCACTTTTTCCGCCAACTTCTCTATTTCTTCCTCGTTTCGCGCCTTCTTCAGATATTCGTAAATATCCGGCGGAATCTGCCGGCTTATAATTTCCGTTTTAATATCTTTGCCCGCCACCCTTAAGCGAGTTTGCAAAAGTTCATCATAATTATATTCATAATCCCACGCCAAAATTACCAGCCGTTTGTACCCCGCACCGTCCAAACTTTGCGCTTCCATCGCTAAATCCTCAACCTTGTGCGCCGCCACTGACCTATCAGGATAACCGCAATAAACGAGTTCCAATTCTCCATTTTCATCTTTCTGCACGCCCAAGTCCTTACGATTCGCCATCGGTTCCGCGCCGTAAAGTTTTAAAATAATTTTCTGCATTTCATAAATTCTGCCTCCGCCTAAATAAATCATCTCTCGCTGATAATTGCCTATATTCTCAATTAAGAATGGCTTTGATTCTTGCTCAACCAACCGTCCGCGCGCAACCTGAATGCCAACTTTACCAAGTTCACAACCAATCCATCGGCGATTGAGTTTCTCGGCGACTGCGAGAGTAGTACCAGAGCCGGAAAAAAAATCGGCGACAATACCATCATTCGGGCATGAGGCCGTTATGATTCTTTCTAAAAGTTTTGTTGGCTTCTGTGTATTGTATCCAGTAGCTTCTGGAGAAATTGGAGAGGTTGCAGTTTGCGCGGGTATATCAATCCAGACATCCGTTACAAATTTACCTTCGTCTTCATAGGAAATATATTCCTTTCCGTTTTTTATTTGCACTCGGTATTTTCTTCCATTTTCGTCTACATTTTTAAAATGGACATCAAGCGTTGATTTGCTGAAAGGGACACGTAAAATATCCCCATCAACATTAAAATAATTCTGTACGTTTCTGCTATAAAAATAGATGACATCGTGTTTCCTTGGAAAAAAACTTTCGCCGACGCCACCAGCTCCATAAGAATAAATGACTTCATTTTTAAAATTTTCTTTCCCAAAAATCTCATCCATCATCACTTTCACATAATGCCCCACATGCCAATCAAGATGCACATAAATTGAGCCGTTTGGCGCAAGGAGCCGCTTCATCAGTTGCAGACGAGGATAAAGCATATCTAAATAGCTATCCGTGCCACCGGACCAAGTGTCTTTATACGCCAGCCGTTCAATCACGCTCGGCTCTTTTGTGAGTTCTACACCATCACCGTTTCCAAGTTTTATTTTATGCGAGTAATCCGCCTTAGAATCAAACGGCGGATCAATATAAATTAAATTTATTTTCCCCTCATATCCTTGCGCGAGTAACGCCTGCATCGCCAAAAGATTATCACCCCAAATTAGCCTGTTCATTTTTTGTTTATCCAACTCGTCCTCGCCGATTAAGTTGTCGCGAAAACTCACGGGCAATTGTCCATCTTTTTCCGGATTGGGAATAACGATTTCGGCAGTTTGAAATTCAATATCTTTGGGGTTTGGGGCGCGACGCGGCTTTGAATCCCAAAATAATCTGGCTGAATCTTTTTTGCGATGAATATTATTCTCCATATAAAATTATTACTAACTAAAATCTATAAACCCGCCCTTATATTTATCTTGCCACAAACTTCTGGCCAGAATACGTTCATTATATTTTCCTGGCGGCGGCCAATTAGCCTCGGAAATTTTAATTGATTCGTCATTATAGATTTCTTCAACGAAAGCAACATGACCTATATTTGAATTTTTAAGACCGCTAGTAAAGGACATAGCGCAGCCCGCCTTTGGCTGGCTTAAAACTTTATATTTTCCGCAGTTTTCAAAAATGGTCGCCCATCGACCGCCGTGGCGAGGTCTTTCGTTGGGCCATATTATTGTAATGCCCATTAGCATAACCCGATAATGGACAAACTCTACGCATTGCAATTCATCTCCGGCCGCACCTCGGCCAAATTCATCATTTATAATTTTACGTAACTTAATAGTATTAATATCATTTGCTAAATTTTGAACTCCAATTTTAAAAACTGGTAACACATCGTCTATTGATTCCTTTTTAGGTAAATCGGCAGACTGTTTAACTGGTAAATTTTCTGTTAAATAATAACAACTCACCCAGCCCTCTTTATCATCCGCCTTAACCTTAAACCATTTATCTTGTTCTTGAATAACAAATACCTCTTTTCCAAAATCTATTGTTATTATAACGTTGTCAGCTTTAATTTCTGGAGTAGATCTCATTCTCAATCCAATTTCAGAACTAACATATAGTTTTTTTGTTGAAAATTCTGGAATTGTATCAGCACTATCTGATTTTTCATTAATACTGAACATATTTTGGCATTTAGGACATTTGACTTGCATATTTTTATTTTATTAAATCCTCAAACCCAAACAGGTTTTTGGGGTTTATATATAAATTGTAGTCTCATATTTCTCGCTTGTCAACGCGGTTATAGAAGCAGATGTACGCGGATAACAACGCAGATAAACGCGGATGGCGAGTTACTGGATTCCTGCTTTCGCAGGAATGACAAGGAGGAGAGCGGAAATTTATAATCCCCGCTGGGGGGTGTGGATAACTTTGCCCACTGATTTCCCGCTCCCCGATAACACTGATTTTTATTAAAAACGATTTAACACGCATCTCGAGATGCGTGTTGGCGCGCACTTTCCCCGATAAACCGAGGGCAAGCGTGCGCTACTCCCCGCTACTCCCGGGGTAGCGCTGATTGCAAAGCGCGCAATCCCGACTTGAAGTCGGGACGCTACTCCGTTAATAATTTTACAATTGTTTTCCCGAACTCTTCCGCCGCGCTGGGGCCGTTGGCGGTAATAATTTCCCCGTCAATTTCAACTGATTTTCCAGTATAAATCCCGCCGGCATTTTTTATTTCATTTTCCGCGCCGCCGCAAACTGTGGCTCGCTTGCCTTTTAAAATTCCCGCGTTTGCTAAAATTACCGGCGCGATGCAAATTGCTGCTACAATTTTATTTGCCTCGTAAAATTTCTTTGCCAAATCCGTAAATTTCGGCTCGCTCACCAGCCCCACCATCCCCTGCCCGCCGATAAAAGCAACTCCGTCGTAGTCGCCAACTGAAACTTCGCTGGCGGAAAAATCAACACTTATTTTTCCGCCGCGCGCGCCGATTGCCTCGCCCCCCCACCAATTGGACATCCCTTTTTCCGAAGATTGCATCACCTCCGTTTTAGAAGTCACCCCGTCGCCATCGGTTGAATTTTTGGCCAATTGGTGGGGGGGCTCGCCTTTTTCAAGCGAAGCAACTGAAACCAAAACGCCTGCGTTTTCCAGAATCCTGCGCGTATCCGAGTACTCTTTTTCTTGAAAACCCTCGGGAGCAATAACTATTAAAAATTTTTTAGCCATATTATTATTGTTTTAGTAAAAATTTTTTTAATTCAAAAAAATTATTGGATAATTTTACGCTTTTTTTATTTTTTCTGACAATTGCCCGCAATTCCTTCGGCAACGTTATTTTGCGTTTTAAAAACTTATTTATTATTTCCGGAAATTTTGCCGGATGCGCGGTGCTTAAAACGATTTTCGGGCCGGCGATGCCGCTTTTTTCTGCGGCGCAAACGCCCACCGCGGTATGCGGATCCAAAACATAGCCGTACTTGTTGTATATATTTTTTATTGTCGCGCCCGTTTCCGCGTCCGTTACCGCTTGCGCTTCCAAATCTTTTTTTATCGCGCTTCGTTTACGGCCGTATAAATCCAAAATCCTTTCCCAATTGCTTGGCATTGCCACGTCCATGGCGCTTGAAAATGTCGGCAAGGTTTTTTTAAATGACAACAAACCGCGTTTAAGATAGGACGGAATAACGCTGTTGGTGTTGACGGCGGCAATAAATTTTTTTGCCGGCAAGCCGATTTTTTTAGCAAAAAGGCCGGCGGTTAAATTGCCGAAATTACCGCTGGGAACGACAAAAACGACTTTTTTTAAAGACCGCGCCTTTAAAAATTTCAAAAACTGCGCCCAAGCGTAAAAATAATAAAACATCTGGGGCAAAAGACGGCCGATGTTGATGGAGTTCGCCGACGACAAATCGATTTTTTTTCTCAAACCCTCGTCGGCCAAACAAGATTTTGCCAGATATTGGCAATCGTCAAAATCCCCCGTTACTTCCAGCGCCGTTACGTTCCCCCCAAGCGTCGCGATTTGTTTTTCCTGCAATCCCGAAATTCTCCCTGTGGGATATAAAATGTAAACTTTAATATTGGGAAGATTGTAAAAAGCGCTCGCCACGGCGCCGCCGGTGTCGCCGGATGTGGCGGTAATAATGCTGAATTTTTGGCCGCTTTTTGAAGCGTAGTAATTTAAAACGCGCGCCATAAATCTGGCGCCAAAATCTTTGAAAGACAGCGTCGGACCGTGAAAAAGTTCCAAAATGTATAAATCTTTATTTAAAAAAATAAGGGGCGCGGGAAAATTCAAGGCGTCTTTAATAATTTTTTTCAATTCTCTGCCGGGGATATCAACAACAAATTTTCCAATAACGTTAAAGACGATTTCTTCAAATTTTATTTTATAAATTTTTTTAAAAAATTCCTTTTTAAGCTTCGGAAAAAATTGCGGCATAAAAAGGCCCCCGTCCGAAGCCAAGCCGCGCATTAATGCCTCTTTAAAACTCGCTGGCGGAGAATGTTTCGCGGTGCTGTAAAATCTCATAAACGTTTGATTATTTTTGAAATTATTGCCTGCGCGCCAAGACCCAAACACATAATTTTTTGATGGGCGGTTTTTTGATAAAGGGCCTGCCGTTCGTTAAAAAGTCCGCCCAACCCTTTTTCCTCCAAACCAATGATGCCGCGGCTCGCCGCGCCGGCGCCCAATCTCCGTTTTATTTCTTTAAGCGGCAAATCCAAATAAATTATCCGAGTTTCCGCCGATAATTTTTCCATCGCTTTTTTGGAATAAACAATGCTTCCTCCGGGAGAAAAAACTGTCCGCTCCAAATTAAGCGGCAAAGTATAATTTTCTTCCAAACGCATCAGCCCGCTTTCGCCCCGCTCTTCCATAATCAATGAATGGCTCTTTCCCTCTTTTTTATTAATCAAAATGTCCAAATCAATAAAATTCCAGCCCAGGGCATGGGCTAGTTTTTTGCCGATAGTTGATTTTCCCGAACCGGGCATTCCGATTAATGTTATGCCCTTTTCTGAATCATCTTTTTTCATTTTATATTAAACTAAAGATTGTAAATCACATCCTTCCTCTCAATCACTATCTTCCATTTCTTTTCGCGGGCAATGTGGTAAAGCCCGTGATTCGGATTAAAACAAATCGGCTGGCTGACTGTTTCCAAAAAACCAACGTCTGACTCCGTATCCCCCACTCCAATTGAACCGGACAAACTCAACTTGTGTTTTTTAATAAATTCGCAAAGCAATTCTTTTTTCCCCAAAAAAGTATTTGTTAATTTTTTCCCAGTATAAAAACCTTCGCTGTCGGTTTCGTATTGGTACGCGATGCAACCGTCAAATTTCCAATAATGATTAAATTCCTTAACCACCTCTTCGGGCGAACCTGAAATGGCAAGCAAAAAATATTTTCCGCGCAAATTTTTAATCAATTCGCGCGTATAAGTGTAAACGCGATTTTTCTGTTCTTCAACAACCAACTTGCCAACTTTTTCAACATCCTCTTTGTGGCAGCCGCGAATGCGCCTGTTGAAAACCTCAACGACTTTATCAATGTATTTCTGATAAGTATCTTTTCGGTCTATCCAATTAAGCCGGCACTTTTCAATTTCGGCTTTTGCCAGCGGCGGAAAAATGCCATACTCAACAAGGGCAAAATTAAGCTGGATAAGCAAACTGCTGCGGAAAATTGTTCCGTCTATGTCAAAAATAGCTACTTTGTTTTTAGAAATTGATACCATATATAAATTATTATATCATTTTTAACCCTTGGGGGGTAGTGAAACCCCGAAAGGGGTTCTACTACCCCCCTTGACAAAAAGCGATAATTTTAATAAAGTCAAGATAGAACATTAACAACAAAATTAAACCTAAAACCTGGCGCTAAGCCGAAGGAGGACAAGATGCAAACGTACGAAGATTTGATAAACGAGTTTATGAGACCGTGGAAGAGAATCACGCGATGGAAAAACATGCCTAATCCAAAAAAGGAAAAAGTAATAGAACACACTTTTAAGGAGTGCGTGAATACGATATTCGCACTCGCGCTGGAGAAAAACAACGCTCGTTCTATTAACAAACTTAGGGTGTTGACAGCAAAATTTTGGCACGATGTCGGCGAAGGAATAATAGGCAATGATATTTCTCGCGACATAAAAAGGGATAAGCGGCTGTGTGATAAAAAGGGGCGGGGCGTTTTTGATAAAATAGAAAAGAAAAAAACGATTGCGTATTTAAAAAAAATGCCTGTCGAAACAAAAAAATTTCTAAAATTTTCTCTTCAACTAATAAAAGAGCTTGACCATCGCACAGTTGAAGAAAAAATTTGCGATGCGCTTGAATATTACGGCTACTTAAATTTTGCAATTGCGGAAATTAAAAATAAAAACAAAAAAATATCCGGAGACGCGCAAATCTCCTCCGCAAACACCACCGCCTTCCATAATGTCATAAAGAACAACACCCCCGATCTTTTAAAGTATCAAAAAATGTTCAAATTTGTAGAAAAATTTAAAGAAGTGATTGATAAATTTCAAAAGACAAATTTCTTAGTAGACGACTGGCTTTCCGAGACCACTCTAAGAAGAATATTGGATGTTTTATATGATCGTGATGAAGGGCTCGCTTGGCTCAAATTTGAAACAAACGAAACGCTCCTTGAAAGAACGATGAAAACGGCGGCTCTTGCCACTTTTTTACTACCCCAAGAGAGCAGCTACGGCACCCGCATTAATGGATATAAGGTGCTTTGCACTGCCCTATTGCACAAATTAGACAAGGTTAATTTTCCTGTGTTGCCACCTGATGTCAAAAAAGATGAGGAATTAAAAAAATATGAAGGAAGCTTGAGAGATATTCAAGTAGAACGTCTTATGCCGTTCATATTAGACTGTCCGCAAATAATGCAGGATGCTATTCTTGAGGCGTATCTTCTTGAACGTGACCGCGACTCAATTGAGGGAAGGTTTTTTGATGCCATCAAAAACTTGTCGTGTGTTCTTTTTGCCCATCACGAATGGTCGCGCGGAAAAATCGAATTCCGCGAGGTTTTTGAAAACTGCGATGCCGAACTTTCTGAATATTCCAAAGAATTCAGAAGCATCAGGGAAACATATCTGCCCATAAAAGAAGATTTTGAGCGTCTTGCTAAAGATGGCTCGGAATATGAAAAATGCCTCAAGAGAATTGATGAGCAAGACAAACAGATTGCGACATTAACACAAGAACTGGAAAGACAGGCTACGATATTGAAACGCCAAGATCAAATCATTGAGATGCTTGAAACAATGAAAAAAGAAAAAAAAGAAATGGAAAAACGGCTGAAAAAGCTGGAGGGTAAAAAGTGAATTTGTATTTTAAAGCGCCCCGCTGAGCGGGACGCTTTTTCTTTTGGTTAATACTTGATGAGTTAGGATGGTGTGTGGACCAACTTTTCCCGCGCAACATATTTCTTTCTTTTGAGATGCACAAAAAAGAAAATGCCTTTTACCAACTCAATCAAAACAACATTTATAATTCCGAGCGGAATTAAAATTAACCAATCGCGCAAAGATAAAGGCATTGTGCGTAAAAGCGTTTGGAGCGGTCCAACATACAATCCCGCCACGAGCATCAAAAATCCAAAAATTACAGCGCCTGTTAAAAACTTATTGCCAAAAGGATTTCTCTTCCACATTGGTTCGCGCAATGTGCGAATGGCGAAAACGTAAAGCAATGTGCTAATCGCCAAGCCGGCAAAAACCATTGTTCGGGCGTATTTTAAATCATCGGTCGTTTTCCAAAGATAATAAAATAATCCAAACAACAGGACGTCGGTTACAATACCGACAATAAAAACCAAAATTTTCATTTCCGCGTTTAAAAGCGGCTCATTCTTTTTTCTCGGTTTTTCTTTTAATAATTCGCTTTCTTCTTTATCAAATCCAAGAGCAATATTGGGGAAAGAGTCTTCAATTATGTTAATCCACAAAATTTGGGCCGGGAAAAACGGCAGGGGCGTATGAAAAATAATGGAGCCGGCCAAAAGAATAATTTCGCCAAAAGCGTTGGAAAGAGCAAAAACCACGACTTTTCTTATGTTGTCAAAAATCAACCTCCCCTGTTTAATGGCTGAAATAATCGTTTTAAAATTATTGTCCAAAAGAACTATGTCCGCCGCCTGTTTTGTTACGTCGGTGCCCGTGCCGAGCGATACGCCAATATCCGCCGATTTTAGCGAAGGAGCGTCATTAACTCCATCCCCCACCATTGCCACCACCTCGCCGTTTTTTCGCAGAATTTTAACGATGCGCATTTTTTCGTTTGGTTCAATCCTGGCAAAAACATTTATTTTTTTAATACAATCCGCGAACTCTTTGTCTGACATCTTTAAACACTCCGTCCCCTCCATAACATTTTCCTTTTCCGCCTTAATTCCCGCTTCTTTAGACAAGGTAATCGCTGTCTTTAAATAATCGCCGGTAATTATAACGGGGCGGACACCCGCCCTCAAACTCGCCAGAACAACATCTTTAATGTCTTTTCTTAGCGGATCCTTAAAAGAAATAAATCCGACGAAAGTCGCGCCACACAATACTTTTTCATCATGATTTAACATTTTAATTTCCGAAGATTTACAACTCTTATAAGCAAGCGAGATAATTCTCTCCCCCCTTCCGGCAAATTCATCTATTTTTTTAAAAATTGTTTTTTTGTCCTCATCTTTTAAATATTCGCTGGAGCCATTACATCTAAACGAGGTGGTAAATTTAAAAATTTTCTCCGGCGCTCCTTTGATAAAAATAATATTTTCGTCGATAGATGATTTGTGGAGCGTCGCCATATACTTTTTTTCTGATGAAAATGGAATTTCGTCCAGGCGGGACAAATTTTTAACGAGCAAATCCCTGTCTAAACCAAGATTTATTCCCGCTCGAAGCAGGGCTATCTCTAACGGATCACCCAACATTTTCTGCTGCGAAGAACCGTCTTCTAAATTTTCAACCACGCTAAGCGTGGTTTCGGGCGCGCTAAGCGCGCCAACAACGGCATTATTACAAAGGACGCCAATTTCCAAAGCGAAAATTTTTCCCCCCCTGTCATCAAAAATTGCTTGCCCCCCCACGAATTTTGATAACGAATTATTCTCGTCATCCGAAGTTTGTTCCGGCAACTCATCAGCTAATTTAGCGAGAGGTGATTTCAAAATTGGTGGGGGGGTCCAAATTTCTGAAACGTGCATTATTCCCTCGGTTAAAGTGCCTGTTTTGTCCATACAGACAACCGATACGCTACCCAAAGTTTCAGCGGCAACAATTCTTCTAACCAAGGCATTTTCTTTTAAAATCCTTCTCATTCCAATAACTAAAATTACCGTCACGGCAATCGGCAATCCTTCGGGAACTGTCGCCACGACCACGGCAATGGCAGTTAAAAAGACTTCCCTTATTGGCATCCCCTGCAATAATCCAAAAATGAAAAGCAGGGTAGTTGTACATATAATTAAAACGGAGAGCATTCCGGTTAAACGCCCCATTTCCCTTTGAAGAGGCGTCGGTTCTTCCCGGACCGTTTTTAAAGACAAAGCGATTTTACCAACCTCTGTCTCTTCGCCGATTCGGACGACTATCCCCACCCCCCTGCCCCTCAAAGCAACGGTTCCGCCATAAACCATATTCTCTCTTTCCGCCAAAGCGGCGCCGATTGGCAATGTTTCAGTATTTTTTTCACTCGGAAATGATTCGCCGGTCAAAAGCGCTTCGTTAATCTGCAAATCATGCGCCTCAATCAGCCTGGCGTCGGCTGGCGCCCTATCGCCTTCGTCTAAAACAACGATGTCGCCCGGCACAATTTCTCCGGTGTCCGCCAAAACCTCTCTCCCCTCCCTGATTACCTTCGCTTTAATCGGAACCATTTTTTGCAAAACAAAAATTGCCTGCTCCGCTTTGTATTCCTGCGCAAAGCCAATAATGCTATTTATTATCACCGCGAGAAAAATAACAGCGCCGTCCAGATACTCCGTTAAAAATAAACTGACTATGCCGCCTATAAACAAAATTAAAATCAGCGGATTTTTTAACTGACTCCAAAAAATTTGCAAGGCAGTTATTCTCGGCGGTTGAGGCAATTGATTTAAACCGTGTTTTCTCTGCCGAATCTTAACTTCGGGAGCGTCAAGCCCCTCTCTTTTTGTACCAAGTATCTCCAAAACCTCTTTTTCTTTTAAATTGTGCCAATGTGTTTCCATACATCACAATTATATCAGACCCTTGACCCCGTTAGAAGCCTCTTGACACAATTCTATTTTTATGGTGAGATGAGAGTAGTTCGTTAACAACCCGCCTTTGCCAAACAGGCACAGGCAAAAACCCGCCTTCGCCGGACTACGGCGAGGCAAAACAGCCCTCCTTCGCGTAAAGCTTGCGGAGGGCAAGGAGGCAAAAATGAGCGAAGATGGGCAAAAGATGAGCGTAGGCGTCGGACTTCACACAGACATAGACGCGATTTTCTCCCTGTTGTTATTTGAAAAATTATTGCTTCGGGGAAAGCCCGACGAAATAATCATTCTTCCTTCCGGCCAAATGTATGAACACGCCAACAGATTTAATAAGTTTTACCACTTTGACACCGGCGGTATTTACGACCCCGATAAGGGTTTTTTCGACCACCACCTTCTCTCAAAAAGTCATCCCCAAGCCGGCAAATGCGCCGCCATCCTGACAATGGATTATATAGAAACACAGATAGGAAAACAGTCGGCTGAACACAGAACTTTGGCCCAGTTTGCTCAGGCCATCGACAGGGAAAAATGGAGGGGCTGGGCAGATAAATATAGTCTTTATCAAGATCCCGTCTCCGCGCCGATATTAAACAAACTGCCCGAAATTGTCGGTCAAGCAAACAGATCAAAGGACGTGCTAAAGAAAAATATCATCGTAACCGTTGACACAATCGTTGAAGCGTATTTAGAAAAAAGAAGAGAAAGTAAAGAATTTAAAAAGTGGTACCGCGAAAACAAAAAGAAGGGGGTTGTCAGAATTGAAGAAGCCGTCTTCGGCCCCGATGTGATTGAAGAAGCACTCGTAGTTTCTGACTGCCCGTACGACGGCGGGGATTTCAGGCATCTTATCAATCATTATGATAATATGCATCCGCTCATTATTGCCTGCTACGCGCCCATAGGCGAGCAGCGCCGGCGTCGATACGGCGTCAACAAACCCGATTCGCTCACCGGACTTGATTTGCAGCAGAAATACAAAATCTTGTGCGAAAAATTTAAGAAGTCGCACAACCTTGATCTTGCTGACGACAATAATAAATTGTTCTTGCATAATAATGGTCTTTTTATGTATTTAAACCAGATACCGCCCGGTTTTACCTTTGAGGAATTCGCGAAAATCATTTTGACGAGTTAAACCCACACACCTCTCCGACATTTTCGGAGAGGTTTTTTGTTACTCGCCCGAAAATTTGGAGCGAACGCAGTGAACGAACAAATTTTCGTTGGGAGTAACAACCCCGTAACCAGCCTTAAGAAAAAGTCACATTCCATCACCAAAGAAAGCCGTAAGGCGGATTCCGCGCATCAATGACACGATTCAAGATGACGGTTCGTCGGGCTGTGTTACTGGGGTGTTTTCCCTAAATTTTCGACCCCGCCAATGCTATTTTGTCATGCTGAATTTATTTCAGCATCTGCATCTGCAATAAATTCCAAATAGATGCCGAAACAAGTTCGGCATGACACATGTGGCATCAGTTCAAAATGACAAATTGTCGGGCTTTGACGCGGGGATTTTACATATAATATAAAACAAAAAGAACCCCCAACTTGTGGCTGAGGATCCCTCTTGGTGACCCGGCTGGGATTCGAACCCAGGACACCCTGCTTAAAAGGCAGGTGCTCTACCAACTGAGCTACCAGGCCCCCACACCAATTGGCCATAATAGTCAGTATAAAAGCAATTTCTCGACAAATTATCTGTGTTGAATTTTAACGACGTCAATGCTCAATTGGTGTGGGGGCAGGCCTTATAAATACACAATCAAAATAATAACATAAAACAAAAATTTAATCAAGAAAAGCGGCTCTTTTTGGAGCCGCTTAAAAAAATTAGATATACAAGTCCGTCGGGGGTTCCGCTTCTTTGCCGCAATCGTTTGGTTTCTCATCGCACCCGTTGGGGCAAAAAAAACTTAAACCGAAGAGTTCTTTCATTGCGGTGTGGCAACGCGGGCAAACAGGAGCGCTTGGGTTGGGCGGCTCCTTGCCAAAAAAATCCATCAATCTTAATTTTTCATTTTTCTTTTCAGGCACGCGAAGCGCCTCGCTCGCTTGTGTTGCGCAACTTGTAACGTTTTTTAACGGGCGCACGGCGGCCTCGTCGAGATAAATCCCCCTACCCCTGTCGTCTCCGCTTAATTTGCCACCTAAATTATTTCCTCCGCGCCAATCGTCCGGAATTAAAACTTTTACCTCATAAAAAAGCTGACGAAAGCGAAATTGTACGCCAACGATTACCCCGGTGCCAATTCTACCTGCCATCTCCGATTTACCGTCCCACACCGTATCGGAAACCATTTTTGGATTAAAAAAAATAAAAGTAAACTTAATCAACTCTCCTTTTTTAAATTTTGGCATCTTTTTCTCCTTTTATATAAATGATGTTAAAAAACGTTTATAAATCTTTAAAATAAATTAACATAAATTATAGTTTTTGTCAACCAAAAAATCCCGTTTTATAAAACAGGATTTTATCTAAAATTCAGCGGCAAGACAATAATTTGGTAGCCATCAACCAAAAACGGATACCCTCCCCTTAAAATTTCCTCTGTTTTATTAACCCACAAAACAACACACATTTTCCCGTCAATATTTTCATAACTCACCATCATCACGCCGCGGTATCCAAACCATTCGTTATAAATTTTTTCTACCGCTTTTTCAATATCCGATTTTGGGCGCATAAATTCCCCCTATATTTAAATTTGAGATTCTAACCATGCGTTTTATAACCACAGTGGGGGCACTTGCAACTAAAAAAAGCTACCTCCATTTCCTTAAGGCAAATCGGACAAAGTATTTTTTCTCCTGTTTTTCCCGGAGTTATACCAAAATACTGTTGCAGTTCCGCCGATTTAACCAAATCTTCGGCTATCCAAATGCCTTTCTTGCTGTCGCCGCTCGAAAGTATGCCGCCCAGATGACTGCCGCCACCCCAATCTGGCGGATCAATAATTTTGACCGGATAAAATTTTTTATCGTCCTTGCCCTTGACCATTTCCCCCACAATCACGCCTACGCCCCAAAAATTAACTTGCGACGGATCGCCGGTACTGTTCACTTTTGCGTCTTTTTTTGATTTATTCTTGCCTGCATATATAAATCGCGCAGGAATTTGGTCTCCTTTTTTAAACTTACTCATCTTAGCATCCTCCGTTCCCCTTATTTTCTTGCCAAATTTTTAATGTTCTATCTATAAAATACCCCGAAACTGCCACCTGTGTCAATTAACTATTTTTTTCTACTGACTTAAAAAATGTTATAAAATATCGGTTTTATGCCCGAATGATAAAAATAAATTCACCTCTTAAAAGCGATATGTTCAGCCAAATTAAAAATATTAAAATCAAATCAAATCTTCTTGGATAAATTCTTAATTATTTTGGCCAATCGTTGCCCTGCGTCGCGGGACATTATTTTTTTGGCGTTTTCGGAGAGTTTTTCGCGTTCGGATGGGTTAAACAAAAGTTCTTTAACGAGATTTACAAAATTTTCCACAACATTGTCACCCTGAACTTGTCCTAGACCCGTCTGTCCCGAACGGGACGGACCTCGCGGTTTCAGGGTCTGGAGATTCCGAAACGAGTTCGGAATGACAAATTGCGGGGATTGCTGCTTAAAAATCTTAACCGCGCCGCGCGAAGCAAAATACTCGGCATTTTTTTCTTGGTGGCTTTTTGGAATTGGAATAATAATAGACGGCTTGCCCAGAGCGCAAATTTCGGAAAGCGAAGACATTCCGGCGCGGGAAATAACCAAATCTGCCGCAGCGTAAAAATCTGGAATTTCGGATGTGGCGAATTCTATTTGGTGATAACGCGCATTCTCATTATGTTGCGGATTAGCACACGAGAGTGTGCGTTCAAAATCGCGCGGAGTAGCGCACGAAAGTGCGCGCCAAAATCTAGATAAACGCGCACTCTCGTGCGCTACTTCTTTATTTCTACCCGTCAAATGAATTATTTGGCAAAATTTTACAAGCTCCGGGAGTGATTTTATAACCATTTCATTAATCACCTTAGCGCCCGTTCCCCCACCCATTACGAGCATTATCGGCAAATCTTTTTCAAGATTGAACTTTTGAAAAACTTTTTCTTTATTGCCCAAAAATACAAATGAACGCACCGGATTGCCGACAATTTCGGTTTTATTTTCTTGAAAATCGCCCAGAGAAATATCAAGCGAAACAGTAATTCTTTTAGCTAAAAAAGACATTATTTTATTCGCCAAACCGGTAATAACATCTTGTTGGTGGATTAAAATGGGAATTTTTAAAATATAAGCGGCAATTGCCGCGGGAACGGAAACAAACGCGCCGGCGGAAACAAAAACATCGGGCTTAAATTTCCTTAAAATAAAAAGCGATTGGAAAAAACCGATTTTAATTTTAAATAAATCCAAAAAATTGCTTAAACTAAAATATCGCCGCAGTTTTCCCGCGGCAATTGATTTAAACGGTATTTTATTTTCTTTTGCCAAAATTTTTTCGGGGCCGTCTTTCGTTCCAATCCACAAAAATTCAACATTTAAATCAATCTCCCGCAGTTCTTCCGCAACCGCGAGCAATGGACTCACGGAACCGAGTGTTCCCCCGCCCGATAATATGATTCTCATATTTAGCGTTGTTTCGCGTTATGTTTAGCGTAGTTTCGCGATAAAATGACTTGTTTAATCGCAAAACCACGCGAAATTGCACGCAAAACCACGCGAAAATTACAAAGCGCCTAACTCCTTTATCGCCACCTCGTATTCCCCAACCACCCTTTTTGCCAAACTTTCCGAAACGGAAAAGGTTGATTCGTGCACCAAATCATTGCGCATTTTATGCGCCCACCAAACTCTCCGCAGATTCGGATATTTATAAACCGCGTATTTTAATCTGTCGGCTAATGTTTCGCCGGGCATAAGCCGCTGTTTTAAAGCGTAATCAAGCAACTTATCTGCCTCCAAAATCGCCATCTTCAGTCCCGTTTCCGCGCCCGACTCCATTAATCTTTTGATTTCCGCCCATCTGCGCCATATTTCATTTTTGTCGCCCACTGCCCACTTTCTGCCCCGAAAAAAATGGCGAATTTTTTTGTAGCCCCGCCAAAGCAAAAAAATACCGACAATAACAATCGCGACATAAAAAATCCACTGCCATTTTTCTAAGTCGATTGAGATGATCATAAAATTTTACGTAGTTTGGCGTCAGGTTTCGCGTGGTTTAGCGATAAAACAAAACTTTTAATCGCGAAACTCCGCGAAACAAAAACGCAAAACAACGCCAAAACTACTTATGTGTCCATGTCACACGCGCCACTTCATCTTGATGCGAGAATTGAATTTTTAAAACTCCGCCTTTAAACGCCTGCGCAACTTGTTTGCTAATTGATATTGCCAGTTGATTTTCCGAAGTTAAAATCCGCAAAGAATCTTTTTTGTCTTCAATTTTTAAAACTTGGTCCTCGGGGTCGCGTTTTAACGCCCGCGCCGCGACATTTTTTACAAGACGCAGAATCTCCGCCTTGTCCGCGCCCAAATTCAACAAATTTATTTCACCTTCATAACCCGCACTGCCGCGCTGGCTTATTGGCTTTAAGGCGCATTCGCCGCAAATGGAATATTTAACATTCTTTTGCCCTTTTAAAAATTTAGAAAGCTCTGCGTGGCTATACCAGTGCTTTTTCATATATACCGCGCCGCAGGTCTGGCAGACCAAAAAAACTCCCGCCTTTCCTTTTACTTCCCTCTCCCACCAATCAGGCACGCGGGGTTGGTGAGTCCCCAGAATCGTTGAACGGTTTTTGCGATTTATAAAATATTGCTGTTTAGAATTTGAAACTTTAATTTGTTGAACCATATGTCATTATGCAAATTTACAAATCTTATGCTAATTTTCAAATTGCGAATTTGTCACCCTGCGGGTGATCTCCCAAAGGGAGACAATTTGCGAATTGGCATAAGATTCGCATTATTGGCATAACATTTATATCAATTGTTCGCAAAGTTCGGCCACCCCCAACACTCCATAATCATCATTCCAGCGCCCCATTATTTGCAACCCCACCGGCAAACCGCGGCTTTCGCCGCACGGAATTGAAACGCCGGGAAGCCCCGCCACGTTCGCCGTAACGGTGTAAATATCGGAGAGATACATCGTGAGAGGGTCTTCAAATTTTGCGCCAATGTCCCAAGCAACCGACGGGGAGGTTGGTGTAACCAAAAAATCAACTTTTTCAAAAACTTTTCGAAAGTCGTCACGGATAACAGCGCGGACCTTTTGTGCCTGTTTATAATAAGCGTCGTAATATCCGGCCGACAAAACATAAGTGCCGAGCATTATACGGCGAGTTGTTTCTTTCCCAAACCCTTTTGCGCGCGATTTTTTGTAAACATCAAGCAAGTTTCGGATTTCGGATTTCGGATTTCGAATTTCCGAATAGCCATACCGTATGCCGTCGAACCTAGCCAGATTAGCGCTTACCTCCGCCGGCATAATAGTATAATAAACCGCCAAACCGTATTTAGGGTCTAGTAAATTTACCTCAATAATTTCCGCGCCGGCTTTTTCCATTTTGGATATCGCCTCACGGACTTTTTCCTCAACGCCACTCTCCATCCCTTCAATAAAATATTCTTTCGGCACGCCGATTTTAACACCCTTTAACCCTTCGGTAAATTCTCGCGCTCCCCCTAACGGCATTTTTGCCGAAGTTGCGTCGCGTTTGTCGTACCCGCCAATTGCCGTGTAAACCTCTTTTAAATCAGCAACGTTTTTAGCAAAAGACCCAATTTGGTCTAAACTGGACGCCATAGCGATAAGGCCATAACGCGAAACCCGACCGTAAGTGGGCTTAAAACCGCAAACTCCGCAAAGCGAAGCTGGCTGGCGGATTGAACCGCCCGTGTCGGAACCTAAAGCATAAACGCACATATTTGCCGCCACCGCGGCTGCTGAACCGCCCGAAGACCCGCCGGGAACTTTTTTTGTGTCACGCGGATTTTTTGTTGGGCCATAGGCCGAATTTTCAGTTGACGAACCCATAGCAAATTCATCCATATTGGTTTTGCCCAAAAAAACCGCTCCTTCGCCTTTTAATTTTTCAATTACCGTTGCGTTGTAAGTTGCTTTATAATTTTCCAAAATTTTTGAACCGGCAGTACAAGGCAAGTCCTCAATTAACATATTATCTTTTATTGCCGCCGGAATGCCGCCCAAACCGCATATTCCCTTTCCCTCTTTTATTTTTTTATCCGCCGCCTTCGCTTGTTCTAACGCGCCCTTTTCATTTAAACTCAAAAAGGCGTGGATTTTTTTATCCTGTTTTTTAATTTCTTTAAAACATGCCTTAGTCAGTTCTTCGCTGGAAAAATTTTTCTTTAACAAACCATCGTGGCATTGTTTGATTGTTAATTCATTGAGGTTCATAAATTGTAGAAGCAACTTAACGCAACTTGTCCCTCTGGTATCCCGTAGTATCCCAGCGGGATCCGAGAGGACAACGCGACTTAACGCACAAATGAATAGCGTAAAGTTGCGTAGCCAGTCGCGTAAAGTAGCGACTACTCAAATACTCCCATCGTCTTTATAAAATTATCCTCGCTCATCGGCGCGGCGTCAACCAATTTTTTCATTGTTTCTTCGGATTGCTGTTCCACCTCGTCCGGTCTTGTGGAATTAAAAAGGCCGGTTACGTGAGAAATCGGCTCAACACCCTTAGTGTCAATTTCACTTAATTTATTTATATATTCCAAAATTGAGGAGATTTGTTCTTGAAATTTCTCCTTGTCTTTTTCGTTTAATTCAATTCTTGCGAGTTCCGCAACATGCTCGACTTCTTGCTTGGTTAATTTCATACTATTTAGAAGCAGATAAACCCCAGTAATAGAACGCTCCGCGTTCACTACGGGGCAAGCGCGGATAGTCCCTAGGCAAAAGCCGGGGTGGCGGCCCGAAGGGCTTAGCCATTACGCGGATTCACGCGGAAATTAAATTTTATACCATTCATAGTATACTATATTCCCCCGCCGCTTGACAACCGATGCGGAGTATGATAAAATTTTTAAAGAGGAAAAAACAGGTCTTTAACAAAACAGGAGGAAGAAATGAGTAAGAAAAAGAAACAAACCGTACGCGAATTCGTTCGTAAAGCGAGAAAGCAAGGGCATGACTCATTAGGCATCGTCGGCGACCCAGAAGCACTTGAAGTATTACTCAAATCGTCGCTCAAAGAGGCGAAAATGGGCAAATTGTCACAAAGAGAATATAAAAATTTAAAAAATCAATTGAACGACAAGGAGCTTAAGGAGATTGAAAAATTAGAAAAAGATTGCGAAGATTTATCGATTGGCTACTTTGAATTCGAGAGAGAGGTGGAAAGTTGGATGATAGGATACTGGACGCCGGAAAAACTTCGGGCCGCGTTGGCCATGCCGATATCTAAATTAAAATCGCACCTTCTCTATCTCGCCGCCGAACTCCGCAATATTAAATTTAACGAATAAGCAAAGGAGGAAAAAATGAGCAAGAAAAAGAAACAAAATTTACGCAAAATAGTTCGTAAGGCGACAAAGCAGCTAAAAGGCGGCTTTGACGCCCTAGGCCTCCTTGGCGACCCAGAATCACTTAAAGCATTAGACAAATTACGAAAAAGGGCTGGTCAAATAAGCGTAAAAAGGGAATATTTCGTTGTCGCAACTGATCCATCCAATAAAGGCAGTTTTATCGCCATCAAAATTAATGCGAAATCGCCTGAGAACGCATTTGACGAAGCTTGCAAAAGATTCAACCCTAACGCCGGGCTCACCCACCTTCAAATTTTTAGCTGCCACTCTGATTATTTTAAAGGAAAAAAACCATTACTGGAAAAAGACATTCCCGCAAAAGGAAAAAAATGACAGGGGAAAAAAATTGTTGGATTAAGTGTGGAGTTGAAGACGGTCCGCTTAAAAACGAAAAAATAGTCGTAATCACGGATATTGATGGTAAATCAAAAAGAACAGTTTGCCTGAAGGATTTTGTGGACGCGGAATATGGGAGAGTGAAGATAAGAGTAATATATGTGGAGGAAAACGAAAAAGAGCGCCCCGCCCTTATTGAAATTCTCGGCGCGCAAAAAAGTTCCTATAGTTCGGAAATGGTGGTTGGCTTATGGCAGATTATGAGGGAATTTTCCGTTATCCTGGACAATGCTTCAATCGTCTGCCTAAAAAGGCTAACGCGCTGGAAAGAAATAAGAACAAATAAACGCCTTGATTGCGGCGGCCTTGTCGCTCTTATGGTTAGCGATTTATATATAGATTATTTGGACGACCGCTCCCTGGGCGACGCGCTAATAGAGATAGAAAATATCAGATAAAATTTAAATCCGCTTTGGTTTTCAAGGCGGGTTTTTTTAATCCCCCGCCGCTTGACAAATTAACTAAGAATGTGGTAAATTACTTAAAAAGGAAAAAACAGGTCTTTAACAAAACAGGAGGAAGAAATGAGTAAGAAAAAGAAACAAACCGTACGCGAATTCGTTCGTAAAGCGAGAAAGCAAGGGCATGACTCATTAGGCATCGTCGGCGACCCAGAAGCACTTGAAGTATTACTCAAATCGTCGCTCAAAGAGGCGAAAATGGGCAAATTGTCACAAAGAGAATATAAAAATTTAAAAAATCAATTGAATCCTGAAGAACGGAAAGAGATTGAGGCGCTGGAAAAGGATTGCGAGGACTTGAAAATAGATTATTTTGAATTTTATGGAAGAGTGGAAAGTTATAAAGTGGGAATTCGCTGGACAGCCGAACGATTTCGTGAATTGCGCGCCAGTCCAATGTTTAAATTAAGAATGCATCTTCTCGACCGCGCCGCCGAACTTCGCAATATTAAGTTTAACGAATAAGCAAAAGAGACAAAAAAGGAAAAAAGAATTTAAAACCAAGGAGAGGAGGAAATGTGATGTTTAAGTTAGTACACGGTGGGCCAGTCTTCGCCAAATGGGGAAGAATCATTTTCTCAAGTCGTGAAACTTTATATAAGAGGAGTTTCATTCTTGTCCGAATCCGCGATGGCGCCGTCGCGTCTTCATGGAATATGGGTCGTGGTGACATACGCACTTTCGAAACAATTGAAGATGCAATCAATTTTTATAATGGACATTGTTCTCCGCGACAATTAAATGGAAATCCGTGCATTATTGTCTTGCACCGAAAGGAATATAAGACAATCTCACCACTTTCATCGCCCGAATTCATTGAGGATGTTCAAGCCGCCAAACATTTCAATATCAGGGTCTTTCATTATGCGTTACCCAAAACCTTTCAGCGCGAGGCCACCAAATTATTCCATGAAACGCTTTGGCACAGTGCGCTAGGTGACGATACTTTTCATGAATATTACAGACGATCGTTGAAGAACGTGTCGTTAGAGGGGTGGTACTTTAAGCAACATAAAAAAGTTTCGCTGAAACAACGATAAAAGATTGAGAACCATAACATCTTAAGGGTACAGTAACCACTAACAGTAACCACTATTAGAAAAAAATATACCCAAAAGAGAGAGAATTATATCTCCGTACTAAACAAATCTAAAACCCGCTCTGAATTTTACAGAGCGGTTTTTTTATAACGCGCACTTTCGTGCGCTATTCCATTTCTGAAATAGCGCGGAGTAGCGCACGAAAGTGCGCGCATTTCTGAAATAGCGCGGAGTAGCGCACGAGAGTGCGCGCAAGTGGATTAGCGCACGAGAGTGCGCGTCATTCATTTCTGAAATCGCATGGATTAGCGCACGAGAGTGCGCGTCATTCATTTCTGAAATCGCATGGATTAGCGCACGAGAGTGCGCGTCATTCATTTCTGAAATCGCATGGATTAGCGCACGAGAGTGCGCGCAAGTGGATTAGCGCACGAAAGTGCGCGTTAATCAAACTGCGGTGTAAAATCAATTATAGGATGCGCTTCAAAAATCGAATTAAGCCATTCGCTCCCCTTTTCTTCTAACCAAAGATTTCCACTTGAAAATTCGTATTTTAGAGCGCTTTCAAGATTACCAACCAAACCATGTTTTAACGGGTTATTGTGGATATAATTAAAATGTTTCCAAAAATCTTTTTCATCTCGGATGCAATAATCCCAATATTGGTACCAAATGCGATTTTGATTTTCGCGCACACTGTCGTGTGCTAATCCGTTCTGTTCTGTAAACGGAGTAGCGCACGAGAGTGCGCGTCCATTAAAATCGCGTGGATTAGCGCACGAGAGTGCGCGTCCATTAAAATCGCGTGGATTAGCGCACGAGAGTGCGCGTCCATTAAAATCGCGTGGATTAGCGCACGAGAGTGCGCGTCCGTTTAATTCGTTCAACAATCTTGCGCTATTCGTATGAAAATTTTTAACAAATTTAGAAATATTGAGAGCATTGTCGATTTTAAACAATAAATGATAATGATTTTTTAATAGGACCCAAGCAAAGACATTAAAATTATATTTTTTAACAGATTTCTTAAATACGTTAGATAAAATCAACAATTTTTCTTTCGTGTCAAAATATGCTTCCTGGCGAAAAGTTCTGCCCGTAACAAAATAAATGGTGTCGTCTATAAATAAATGTGGAGGACGATGTAAATCCGATCTCATAATTTGACGCGCACTTTCGTGCGCTACTCCAAAATCGCGTGCGCGCAAGTGGATTAGCGCACGAGAGTGCGCGTTCGTCTTGATTTTTGCGCGCACTTTCGTGCGCTATTCCTTCGTGCGCTACTCCAAAATCGCGTGGATTAGCACACGAGAGTGCGCATTCGTCTTGATTTTTGCGCGCACTTTCGTGCGCTATTCCTTTAAAAATTTAAAAAACTCCCTTTCATCCAAAATTTCGACTCCGAGCCGCTTAGCATCGTCATACTTTGACCCCGGCTCGCGGCCGACAACGACATAACTGGTTTTTTTGGAAACCGACGAATTAACGTCGCCGCCGAGTTCGCGGATTTTTTCTTTCGCCTCGTCGCGACTCATTGATTCAAGTTCGCCGGTTAAAACAAATGACAATCCTTTTAATTTCTGACTTTTCCGCCCGAGGCGGACCCCGTTTTGCGGGGGAATTTTAACGCCCCTTTCAAGCAATTCTTGAATTAATTTTTTATTTTTTTCTTCATTAAAATAATCAAAAATACTTTTCCCCGCTACGCTGCCGATTTTTGGAATGTTTTGCAAATCTTCCAAACTTGCGCCCATAATTTTTTCAATGGAGCCGTAATGATTGGCTAAATCAATAGTTTTTTCTTCGCCCGCGCGAAGAATCCCCAAAGCGTAAATAAAACGGTTAAGCGTAATATTTTTGCTTTTTTCTATCGCTTCAATCAAATTATCCGCCGATTTTTCAGCGAACCTTTCCAGTTCTTTAAGCTCGTCGCGGGTCAAAATGAAAATATCGGACGGCTTTGAAACAAGACCTACCGCCAAGAGATGCCCCACAATTTTTTCTCCCAAACCGTCAATATTAAAAGCTTTCCTTGAAACAAAATGGCTAATTTTTTCTTTTTCGCGGGCAAAACAATTTTTACCGGCGCAGTATAATACAACCGATAGCCCGCCACGCTCAGCGTGGCGAAAGGCACGCTTAGCGTGCCCCCCGCAAACCGGACACTTGCGCGGCGGATTTATTTCTTTAGCATCGCGAGGCCGCAAATGCGTTAGAACCTTAACAACCTTAGGAATTACATCGCCTGCTTTTTCCAAAATAACCGTGTCGCCGATATTAAGACCGAGCCGTCTGATTTCGTCTAAATTATGAAGCGTGGCGTGCCTTACCGTGGTTCCGCCAATCGAAGCCGGATCCATTACCGCCACCGGAGTAATTGCGCCGGTTCTGCCAACTTGCCACTTCACTTCCCGCACAATTGTTGTCGCCTGCTCCGCCGGAAATTTATAAGCCACAATGCCGCGCGGCGTTTTTCCGACAACTCCCAATTTGTTGAATGTTTTATTGTCATTTACCACCGCCACCACGCCGTCTGTCCAGTACGGAAGTTTTTGCCTTTTTCCCAAAATCTCCCCGTGATATTTTTCAATTTCCGCCAGCGAAACAAGCGGTTTGCTTAAAGGATTGGTTTTAACGCCTAAAAGTTTTAAAATTTCATGTTCCTCTTCGTGCGTGGTCTGGCCAAAATCAGTCATCAAGGCGTAGCCGTAAAAATCTAATTTTCGCGACGCGGTAATTTTGCTGTCTAATTGCCTGATGCTTCCGGCCGCCGCGTTGCGCGGATTGGCGAATTTTGGCTCTCCCCTTTTCTCCTGCTCTTTATTTAATTCGTCAAAAACCCGCTTGGTCATAAACACTTCGCCGCGGATTTCTATCTCGCTTGCCTTGCCGAAGCCCTGCGAAAGCAGGCCGCTTAAATTTTTAATGCGGTTTTCAAATTTTTTCTTATCAATATCATTGCCGTATTTTTTTAAAAAATTATCAATCTCTTTTTCCAACGGCTCATGCAAATTAAGCGGAATGGCGTCGATTGTTTTTAAATTTCGCGTAACATCTTCGCCTGTCGCGCCATCGCCGCGCGTGGAACCCAAAACAAAAATTCCGTCTCTGTAAATCAAAGACACCGCCAAGCCGTCCATTTTTATTTCGGCATAATAATCAAACTTGGCGCTGGGAACAATTTTTTGATTTCTCTCCTGCCAATCTTTAAGTTCGTCAAAAGAAAAAATATCTTCTATTGAAAGCATTGGAGTTTTATGCTGAACTTTTTTAAATTCATCAAGCGCCTTTCCGCCAACTCTTTGCGTGGGTGAATCCGATGTTAAAAACTCGGGAAATTGCTGTTCCAATTTATAAAGTTCGTGTTTTAAAGAATCCAAAGCCGCGTCGGAAATTTCTTGCCGATCTAAAACATGATAGAGATGACGATGATAATTTATCTCTTTTTTTAATTTTTCTATTCGTTCTTTTGCTTCTTGCTTGGTCATATCAACGAAAGGATTTCACTAATGGGCTCGGTCTACTCGCCCCACGAATAACACTAATATTCGTGAAATTAGCGGGGCGTAAGCCCATTCGCGCAATCCTTATCTGTCAATTTAATAGTCTTAAATAATATTGAATAATTTTTGTTCCGTAAAACAAGACAATGAACGTACTAGCTGTCAAAAATGTCCCGAACGGCACTTCACTCTTAAATGTTTTCTTTTTTAAAATCAAAGCAGTAATGCCGTAAATAGCGCCGGTAACATAAGCTAAAAACAAAGCGAGTAAGATATTAGGCAAAGACAGCATTGCGCCCATCAAAGCGCCCAACCTTATATCTCCTCCCCCGATCCACTTGCCTTTTGAAATTAAGTACTGCGCCCCAAAAAATCCCCCGCCGATTAAAATCGCCAAAAATAATTTTAAAATCTGGATTCCCCAATCAAGTTGGGGAATGACAGAAAAAATCTCCCCCACCTTACCTCCCCCTCCTCCAAGGAGGGGGAGGTTTCCGCCAAAGGCGGATCCGCCTCTGGCGGAGGAGAAGGCGGTAAAAATTAAAAATATATTAAAACCGAACGCCACCACAATGGCGGGAATAGAAATTCTATCCGGAATAAGGCTGTATTTAAAATCAAAAAGAAAAATTAAAAGGAGAAATGAAACAAAAATCAAATCACGGATTACGACTACTAATCCTTGACTGCCCGCTATTGACAAAACGCCGTGAAACCACACCGTGAAAATAAACAATCCAGCGGTTATTAATTCCATTATCGGATATTGCCACGATATTTTTTGTTTGCAATACCGGCAACGCCCGCGCAAAAAAATAAAACTTAAAACTGGAATTAAATCAAAAAATCCCAATTTGTGGCCGCATTTTGGGCATTCAGATCGCCCGCGCCAAAAAGATAACTTGTCAATAATTTCTGCGTTATTCTGCGTTACTATCTGCGTATATCTGCTTCTACAAATGATACAATTAAAAAAACTGCCGAAAACAGCCCCCAAAACTCCAAAAATGATTACTGTTAAAAATGTTGCCATAATTTCTTCCACATATCAATTTTATCATTTATTTTAAATTTTATAAAGCGCTTAAAATAAAAACCGCCTTGACACACGTCGGAACGGTTTTGCCTGTAAGAAAAAGGGTCTCGACTGATGCGAGACCCGGTGGGATTGACAAAGAACGAGAATTGGAAAAGATGGCGGGATTTTTGGTGGGATTAGTCAGCGAAACGGATGGTGTAGGCGGTCTCTCGGCAGATGCGTTTCCAGTCGGCACGTTTGAGCCCGCTGACCATTGTCAGGTTCGCGCCGACGAGGTGTGTTTCGGAGAAGAGGTACGCCCCGGAGAAGTTCGCCGCGCGAAGGTCTGCTCCATAAAAGTTGGTGCCGCAGAGGCTCGCTCCGGAGAAGTTCGCCTTGCATAGGCTGGCCTTGCCGAAGCTCGCCCCTTGAAGGTCTGCCCTGGAGAAGTTCGTTTCGTGAAGATTCATCTCGGAGAAGTTCACCCCACGGAGATCTGCCTCGTGAAAGTCCGCTCCGTAGAGGTCGATCATTTCTCCGGGATGTACCAACCGATAATCGTTGAACTCTTCGACGCCGTTTTTGCGATGAAGCATTGAAACAAGCTCTTGGTTTGCCATCTTTTTTTCCTTGTTTTATAGGTTGATTAGGAAAGTCCGCCAAAGGTGGATCAGCTTCGGGCTGAAAAGTAACCCATTCCAGAAAAATCCGGAACAGGCCTTTCTTTCCCTTATTTCTTTGATTATTAAAGAACATTTTATTATATCACCTTTCAAAAGGTTTGTCAAGCCCACGTTATAGCTCATTAAAAAGGTTACCGAAAGTATGGTGGATAGCTCATAATTCGGTTACTATGGTTGCCATATGAATATGACAACCCAAAACAACATTTATCGTGAGCATTTACGGCCTTGGCTACAAGCCAAGGCGGACAAAAAGAAACGAGGGGAAATAGTTAAACATATCTGCTTTGTCGCCGGCGTTCATCCAAAATCCGTGCCCCGCTCTTTTAAACGCGTACAAATGAGAAGTTCTTTTGAAGAAGAAAAAAGAGGAAGAAAGCAATACTACACTCCCGATGTTATTGCCGCTCTCTATGATGTTTGGGAAACGGCGAATCGTCCGTGCGGAGAATTGCTGGTTTCGGTGATTAGTGAATATGTCGAGGGCTTTAAGC
>Ga0265296_1001165_pt1 | contig 31921 bp, 27 predicted proteins | sample MunlanPumphouse1_FD_189073 | JGI IMG/M metagenome (GOLD analysis project Ga0265296, IMG submission 189073) | Groundwater microbial communities from a municipal landfill in Southern Ontario, Canada - Pumphouse #1 | ecosystem: Environmental > Aquatic > Deep subsurface > Groundwater | place... | reverse complement strand
AAAATCAGCATGTTTTTCACCACGAAGATTATAAAACTTTGTTTCAATGGCAAACATAATCCGTTGCAAAACGGCAAGCTCTGCTTTGGTTAATTTATGTAATTTTTCTGATAGTAATTTTTTATTCATTGTAATAGTAATGTTTTTTTATTTTGTTTATATTAGCTTAAAAAATTTAAGTAGTCAAAATATTATTTTGCGGAGGAAAAAGAAGTGTTAAATGTCGGGTGGCCACAATGCTAAATGTTCAAAAATAAAAATGTTAATATATTGGCTAATATTAATCACCTATTATTAATAAATGTTAAATGTTCAATTTGAAATTGTAAAATGTTATAGAAAAAATATATAATTTAATTATACTAAAGCAAATAAAATAATATTCTAATTTTGAATATTCATATTTTGAATATATTATATAAACATGACTAAAGCAATATATCTAAACGAATACAAAAATTTAGCTCTCAAAATTAAGGAGGCTAGACTTAATTCTGGCTTGACCCAAGGTGATGTAGCTAAAAAACTCAAAAAACCGCAATCTTATATTTCCAAAGTAGAGACTGGGGAGCAAAGGATCGACGTCATTGAGTTAAAGAAATTCTCCGAGATGTATAATAAAAATATTGATTACTTTTTACAATAATATGGGCAAAAGAATAAAACGAGCTTGGCATAAAAACTTTTTAGCATACATGGATTTCATAGTGAAGCATCCAAACTATGCTGGCATGCCAGATGTATGCAAAGCCGACGGATCAATAAGATGGGTTACAAGCGGTAAAAGTGAAATCGGCAAAAAACGACTCGCATGGTGGGACAAGAAACGAAAGGAGCTAAAAATAAAAAAAGAGGGGCCGTGGATTTCTAAAGTTGCAAGAAAAATTCATCCAACAGGAAAAAAACCTTGCCAAATTTGTGGTAAAGAAATGAGTATTGATTATATTTATCCAAACAAGCGAAGTGGTTTTAGCCCTGGGGCAATGAGTAATGCTCCAGACCGCTTTGAAGGCTATCATACATACAATTTATGTTGCAGAAGCACGCAAGATACCGGCAGGCACAAAGAAAATTTAAATCGTTATGGCGAAGATAGACGTGCCTACGAAAATTGGGCTGATGGAGATTGGAAAGCTGCAAGTTGGTTAATGAAAGTTTTTAACAAACACAAAGTTAGTCCTGATCATATTGGTCCCATCTCCCTTGGCTTCTCTCATAACCCAAAATTCAACCCACTTACTCCTGCAAAAAATTCTGCGAAAAATAACCGAATGACACTTGCAGATGTTAAAATGTTAATTAGTCTAGAAAAAAAAGGCGCTAATGTTGTTTCTTGGCATTCAAAATATATTTGGGATCTTTTGAAGGGTCGGGTTAAAAATAATGCTGACGCTTTAAAGCTCAGCAAAATCATGAGACAAAACATGCATCAAGTTTTAATGATTTTGGCAGAAATTTCAAAAAATGGCTATGATCAATTTTTGGTTTCCAATTTTTTACACCCAGAATATGCCTACTACTCCATCACATTTAAGGACTTTAACCCCAAGGACGGTTCCTACAAAGATATGACTAAAGTTAAGGGTGACAAAAAACAGTATGAAAATAATGCCAAAAGATATATTAGAATTTCACTTGAATCACTTGAGTCTTACCAAAAAGTAAAAAATCGAAATACGCAAGTTAATGAATCAAAAATAATTCGTGATACGCTTGATAATATTTTGATTCTATTAAAAAACAAAAAACACACCGAAGCGAAAGAGAATCTTTACAAGGTGTGTTCAGAGCTGAGTAGCGAGTTAGCTAAAGACTTTTAATCAATTTTTTCTCATATTCTACAATAGAGATTTTTCCTGAAATAAATTCTTGGTACAAGCCCTTAGGCAGTACTTCTATTGCTGAAACATTCTCACCACCATTAACTTTAATAGTTGGAAGATTACCGATAGCCTCTTTGACTGAGGTGTATTTTGTTTCATCTGTTATTATATCTTCAGGATAACAGTCTTCTGGTCTACCAGATAAAACACCTATCATCACAACCCTTTTTCGTTTTTGAGGCACCCCAAACTTAACGGCATGCATTTTTTTACCATGCATTTTGTATCCTAATTCTGAAAAACTGTCTTTAATACTGTCAAAAGTTTTTCCTCCGTTGCTGGTTAAAATACCCTCAACATTTTCTACCAAAATTACTTTTGGTTTTATTTTTTTTACAACCTTAACAAATTCCTTAAACAAAAAATTTCTCGGATCATCTATAAGACGCTTTCCTGCATAAGAAAATCCTTGACAAGGAGGTCCACCAACAATAATATCTATTTTTTTATCTTTAATGCTTTCATAAAGTTGAGCCTTAATATTTTCGTCAGTAATATCTCCCTCGATAAAAACGGTTTTCTTGTGGTTGCTCTTATAAGTTTCACATGCATGATGAAAATTATCATTAGCTGCTACAATATTAAACCCAGCCCACTCAAACCCCTTGCTTAATCCACCTGAACCACAAAACAAATCCAAAACATTTTTTGTATTTGTTTTACTTTTTATTTGTTTAGCGATGAAATATGCCATCAACGGTGGTACTGCATTGCCAATTTGTTTACAAAAAGAGGTTTTACTTCCTTGAAAAATATAATCATCAGGAAAAGATTGCAAACGAGCCGCCTCTCTGGCACTTATCACCCTATTGTTTTTGGGGTGAATATAAGCTCCATTGCCGGGTCTATTAAAATAGGTCGTTATTGTATAGCTTGGTTTATTCCAGCTTAATCTTCCGTACAAGGTAGTTCTGCCTCCGCTTTTTCTTATTTGCTCCAGTCTTTTTGATGGAATATGCAATGGAATATGCGCCCAATTTCCACCCTCAGGTATCGACACTACCATTTTTAGATCATTATCACTTAGAGGATATGTTACATGATTATAAAGCATAATTTAAGTTTTTGTTTATCACACTTATTAGGTTTTCTTTTCGATATTTACTTAGCACAAATTTTATTTCATCGCCTGTCAAACGATAAAGTTTAAATATTTCAATATTTAATTCTGCCACATCTTCGTCATTTTTATCTTTTCTAATTTTACTAACCAAATTTTCAATCTTAGTTTTTTGATTTTCACTTGGAACAACAATTGGCAAATCAGCAATTTCATAATTGCTAATATGGTTATTTGAATTGGTTATTTTGAATCTCCAATCCAAAAGCAAAGAATTTAAAACACCTAGCAAATAATCAAGAGATATTTTTTTATCTTCAAAAAGGCTTTCTTTTTTACAAATATAATTGCATGAATTTCCAAGAACAATATTCGCAGGTATTTTTGTAAATTTCAACCTCTTGTTGCCATGAATATTTGATACTTGTTGGCAAACAAGTCGATCCTTTGATAAATGCTCTTTCTTTCCGTTTAATTTTAAAAGAAAATTTTCATCAACAAATAAATTTCCCAATTCAAAATTAAATTCAGCGACATTAATGCCTTTCAAGAGAGGATAATCTGTTTTTTCCTCGGTGATAAATGATTTGTCCAGTGTTAAATCAAGTTCACCTCGAAGATTATGTAAGTCTGCGAATGATTTAAATTTTGGATGATCATTTATTTTTTCAAGTACACCCCAGCCCTCTTCATTTTCAGTAATAATCGGAGCGGACTCCGAAATGCTTTTTATTGTTTCTATTTTTATTATTACGCTTCGTTTTTGAAAATCAGAGGAATTTATAACTTCAGGATTAATCTCTAAATTAATACCTTTCTCGCCTTTGCTCATTGCAAAAAAACAAAACGCCTGGGAGATGTCAGGAAAGAATTCATTTTTTTCGGGAATAATATATATTTTTGAAAATGAATAATTCTCCATCAATCTTTTTCTTAATTTTTCACTTTGACGATCGTTTAACAAAGTAATTGGAATTAGTAATCCTACACGACCAGTACTGTTTGTATAATTCTCCACTATTTCTTCTGTAAAAATTTTGTAGTAATTCAAAGTACCTTCATTGTATTTATAGACATTATTGTTTTTAATAAATTCGACCAAGTCTTTAATGTTTATACGTCCTTCTTTTTCTTCCTTGGAATATTTATTTGAGTTTTCTTTAAGCAATTTATATGGAGGGTTTGTTAAAACCATGTCAAAGCCATCGTTAATTGAAAAAACTTCTTTAAGATTATTTTTTATAATCTTGCCATTCGATAAGCCGAATAAAGCATTGCCAGAATAAAAGTTATTTCTATTTATGCTTACTTCGACATGATATTTAGAATAGATATAAAGCGGAATTATTTTGATAAGTAAATTAATAGCCTCTTCATCGATGTCGGCACAATAAACATTATCGATTACTTTCTGTGCCCTCGGGGCATTTAATCCAGATATAGAATTGAATACATAATCAATATAAGTAAAAACAAAAATTCCAATTCCGGAGCATGGCTCCAAAAATTTTATCTTTAATAAATCTTCATCATTATCCCTTAATTTAAATGCATCATGAGTTATCTGTTTTGCAATTTCAAAATCGGTATAATAAATTCCAAAATGCTTTCTTTCATCAGTTTTGTCGATTTTTGTTCGTTCTTTATTCTTTTGGTGAATCAATCCTATTAACTGAATTACAGAAACTGGATTAATGTAATTTTCTGTTTTTAAATTTTTATACAAAAAATCATCAATTGAATTTTCAATTTTTGGATTATCAGTTAAAAAACTTAACAGCTTATCAATAAGCTCATTATTATTTTTATACTTTGAACAAATTGTATTATATATTTGAAATATCTTCTTCATTTTATTAAATATTATTTGAAATAATGCTTTTAACTTCACCGATTACTCTAAAATCCTTAGATGCAATGAATGATGGGTAATTTGTATTAAGAGATATTAATAAATAACCTTGCTTTTCTTTTTGAATTTTCTTTATAATTGTTTCACCATTGTTAACGCAAACAACAATAGATCCGTTTTCTGGTTTACTTTGCTTGCGTGCAATTACTAAATCTCCTTCATTTATTTTTGGCTCCATTGAACCACCCTTTGCTTTTACCATAAATGCCTCATCAGATGGAAACGATAAGAGTCTTGTTGATATTGGTATCCTGTCTACAGGGTTATCATTAAGAATACTTCCCTTGGGGCCACAATGTGCAAGTCCGTATAGATTTATAAATGCAACCTTCTTTTCGGGCCCCTCTGCTAATATCTGATAATCACGTGGGTTAGCTGGGTTTCTTTTTATAAATCCATTCTTTTCTAATTGTTGGATATGATAAAACACGACACTAGAAGAAGACAGATTTAATTCTTCTTGTAATTCACGAATCGTAAGAGGCTCAAATGAGTTACTCTTTAACAAATTCAATAATTTTTCCTGTGTAGGATGTAATGTTTTCATAGACATATTTTGTGATAATTATATTATAGCATGTGTATAAAATGTTAGCAAGAACATATTGACTTGTTCTAATATTTGTTCTAATATAAAAATAGTTCAATTATATTTATAGTAAGCTGGCGGGGATGTGGGAGGACTTAAAAATGTGCTATCTAGCTTCTCTTAATTCTCTCGGACAGTGCCTTTGCTGGGCTTTGTCCGCGGGAGATATTCAAGGGTAAGCTCCAGCACTAATTAAACCCTTAACAAGAAAAGCTATGTTGCCGAAATTTGAGGTTTACATGGATCGTGCAGGCCAATATCGTTGGCGATTAAAATCCAGAAATGGTGAGATCGTTGCGGTTAGCGAGGCTTATGCTACACAGTATAACGCCAAGAGGTCTGCTGAGCTGATAAAGTCTCTTGCTCCGCTTGCGAGCATTGGAATTTTGCTAGCTTAAGATTCCGCTTTCCTCGTCAGCTTATTGTAAATTTATATTAAATAATTGGTAAATTATAAATCTGTGCCATGGAAGATAAAGAACAAATATTAAATTCAAATGAACCTAACTGTAAATACCACTTATCATTTGTTGAAGAGGGCATTTTAAATGAGGCCTATCAAGGCTGGACTGGCGGTAGAGTCGAAGTTTTTATTGATAGTGAAGTCTACAATATTGAAGAGATGCGATTTTTAACTTTATGTGATAAGAATTGGATTGATTTTAGAGAAGAATATGATGGCGAAAATGTTGATGAGCAAACGCTAAATATTATAAGAGATACGGTGCGAAAAAAATTCTATATCTCTGCGAATAAATAAAATTATGTTTAGCGTATCTAAACCAAGAAATATTATAATCAAAATAAAACAGCCGAATCCATACCAAGAGGTGGGAGCGAAATTTATCGTTTCTGGTTGGGTGTCAGCTGAATGGTTAAAGTCACAGTTTGGGATGGATTACAGAATTTTTTTAGATTACATAGACATAAACGGACAAACGTTTTCAGGGAGCTCTTTTGATGTTAAGCGTGGTTTGATCTCAAGACTTACCAATAGATACTGCCTTTCAACCGTTTTAGGATTTACACAATTCAATGTCGATTTTATTAAAAAATCGCAAGGACGCATAACTATTAAACTTGGTGGACAAAATAAACATGAAATTTATATCCCCGTCATAGTTAAACAATTGGAGCCAGAAGGAGGGGCAGATCCCGAAATTATCAAAAAACATGGAAAAATTGGTAGCATGATCAACCAATACGAAAATGATTTAAAAATTTACAACGAGAAGATTGAAAAAATCAGAACAAGGCGATTAGAAAAGCTTGGTTTAACAGATAAGGAAATAAGTGGTGCTTACATACAAGATTTTGAAATTGCAGGCAAAATTGCTGGAGGCATTTTTCAAATTTTAGAAAAAGAAAACGGTTATAATTCTGATTACCCACTTGCACAAGAAGATTTAGATGAGAAAGAGCTGGAAGAAAAATACAAGGACGCTATTGAGTGGCGAGGCCCTTTGCTGGGGGTTGCCATAGGCAGAATGAATGGCTTTGAATTTATGGTTTTCAGCAATGACCATGGCAAACATCTACACGTAATACATAGAGCCAGAGGTATTAATGCGCGTTTTTCATTTCCTGAAATTGAGCTAATAAATTATAAGAATGCCAAAAATAGCATTAACAGTAAAGAAAAAAAAGAAATTGCAATTTTTTTACGTAATCCAGAAATTCATACAAGGTTAGATAACGAGTTTAAAAGACGTGAAACGGTAATGGCATAATAAAAAATTCCCTCTACAATAACCAATCAAAAGAAGTGTTAACAAAGGCATTAAATAAGAAACTTTTATAAGACTTAAATGTTTAGTAGTTGCAGAAGAAAGCTTAGCAATAAGCTGCTTTCTTACGTTTTAAAAAATAACATAGAGAATAAATATTTACTTAGGATATTTTTTGTCCTATATTTTTTATTGTTGAAGTTTTACAATTATGATCCTGAATATAAAGATGAAAACCACCACTATATTCCACGACTTGTTTTAAATAATTTCAAAATTGGTAATGTTGGTGAAATTTATCAATACGAAAAAAATACAGAAAAACCAAAAAAGATTTCAATCAAAAAGGAAGCTGCATGCTTTAACAATTATTATACAACATGGAGAATAGATACAAAAAAGCGTTCAATTTTTGTAGAAAAAGAAATTTATGGTTTTATAGAGCAGGTTTCAACAAAGATATTCTCAAAAATTCTTTCTGGACAAACAAATTTTTCTGATATCGAAAATAGTGTTATTGCCTTATACGCTTCTTTTCAATACACGAGAACACCAGCTTTCAAAAATCAATTAAAAAACTTCATTTTATTTTTAATTGAAGAGAGAAAATATGAACCAGCTTATTTTTCTAATAAAAATAAGGACGGGCTTACAAAATTATTTATTAATGAGACAGGTAGCATAACCAGGAAAGAACTTGTTGAATTTAATTTGAAAAATAAATATGAAGATGTGGATGTTGAAAGAATTCTGCGAAACAAGATAGAAAATTTAAACAGTCTTTTAAATTTTTACTGCGTTCAAATAGCTAACTATATTTCAGAAAAAATTTTTAGAAAAAAATTATACATTCTTGATGCAAAGGATCCATTTTATTTTATCCTACCAGATTGCGGTGTGATGGTTTATGATTTTAATGACTCGTATGATTATTTTTTATGGCCATACGGTTGGGATATTAAGAGAAAATCTACTGTTGTTTTTATGCCAATATCGCCAAATAAATGTTTGTTATTTAATAACGTATTGCTTGATAACAACGATATAATCGAGGAACACATTAAATTGGCAATCACATTGGCATATCACCAAAAACACAAATATATTTTTTCTGATAGAGATGACAAATATATACAAGGAAATATTAATAAATTTCCTTTAACAAGTAATTTTAAATAGAGCCAAGTTGTAGTGCCTTTCCGCCATTCTCCCAATTCCTCCCAATCCACCCCGTGTAACCCCGTTCTTACCCGAATTCACCCGCTTGGGAGCCGATAATCAAGACGAACACGGATTGCCCGGTTACAACGAACCTTGCCCCACTTTTGGCACGATGTAATACCGATCCAACTCTTGGAAATAGGTTATAATCAGCTTCACTACCCCCCCCGCAAAAATAAAGTTGGCTTTAGTTTGCCAACTTTTTTGTTGATTTTACTAACCCCTAATGACTCATTTTAACTTTTTTGATATAATTTTACTATGACCGATACAAGAAACTCATTTCAAAAATTTTTAATGCCGCAAAATTCAGTTGCAGAAATTTTTATTTCATCTATTCTTGTAATGGCTGCAATTATTCTAATATTTCAAAGAGGTAATTACGGTGATATTTGGTTTTTGTTCCTATTGTGCTTTGCTGTATGTGCTTTTTTACTCTTTTCATCCACAGTAATAAATGTGTTTAATTTCCAAAATAAAAAATTATTAAAATTAACACAAATTTTTGGCTCAACAATGGTATTTATTATCAGTATATTTTATGCTTTTACTTTATTAGTAATTACTGGGATATCAAATATTCAGCCTATAGATTATTTATTTTCAATTTTTTTATTTATAACTATTATTCGTTTTGTGTTACTCTATATTATTCTTGTAGTCGGGAAAGAGGTTGATTATGTATTTAAGACTATGCCGGGCATAAAAAATGATAACATTAACTTTTTTATTATTTTGGCATTATTATTAGTTTCACTTTTTATATTTTATAAATACTCTTCAATTTTAAGTATTGCATTAGGCAGAGCATTCTTTACGGCGGTTTTATTGATTGACACATTAACATTTATCAAAACTTGGAATAGAAATACAGTTATTTTGGCGAAAAAAAGTTAGAATGGCGACTATTTGCTCCCGCATAATTAACCCCCGACCAGTAATCGGGGTTAATTAATTATTTCCGATCTTTTAAAAATTGAAACTCAGAAGAAGAATAATATTATCGCCGCAATATCAGGGCAGGAAGAAATGCTTAATACGATTTTGCCGGAAATGGAAAACAGAAGAAAAAATCGATTAAAAACATAAAAGGTAAGTTTGGGGACATGCATTCGGATGTTTTACAACAGTTTATTGAAAGCACGGAAAAAACACATAAAATATCCGTGGAAGCGATAATAGAAGTTTCTGAAAACTTCATCAATAATTTGAAAAAACGATACACATTTTTAGAATAATGGCGTTTTAAACTATTAAATCAGAGGCATGAAATTGTCTCTTTTATTTTAAGTAAGAAATAAGTTTTTGTTTTAAACATATGATTAATTTATTCTATGTCATTTTAATGATATCAACAATATGCAGGAAGCGAAGACTTGTTTTAGTTTTTGTGATAAAATTACATTATATCATTAGAAACAACACACATTCGCTTTACCCTTGATTTATAAGAAAAATATCAAGTGCAAACTATGGAAAAAGCGTCAAAGATTTGGGGTACCTGCCAAAGCGCGCAAAGGAAACTTTATAAGTGTGGGCGTGCTTGAAGTTATTGATTAAATATGAAATTTGTTGAAAATAATTCTTATAAATTTTTACTTACTGGATTTTTTGCGGTAGCTGTTTGTATGAGTGTTTTTTTTGTAATAAAAAATAAAAAAGGCAAAGAAGCTCTTTTATCAAGGGTTGATTACCGCATTTTTGCTTGCGGTGAAGAAATTTTTTTAAAAGTTGACAATGAAGATTTAAAAACCAAAATGAATGGGCTGTTTGCACGCAGTGAATCCGGCAGTGTAGTTGCCGATGGTTTTGTTGAAAGCGGCGAACATGTTCTTCTAAGTTCATTTTTTGAAGCAGCGGGCAGTGTTCTCGAATACACGACAGATCACAAATCCAATCTTTACCTACAAACCGAAAATGGCGTACGCGAGTTTCATTCGGAAGACATGTGTAATGGGAAAAAAGCCAGCCTTCATTTGATACATCATCGAGTTGAAACCGGAACAGATCCATGGTCTATCTATTCGCGAATAGTCTGGAAAGAAAAGGACGATATTTTAACAAATAATTACGGCAAGGTTCCCCCTGGCGATTGTTTTATATTCCTCTTTGATTCTGAAGATGTATTAGATCGCCCATGGCCGACTTGCCCTTCTCACGATAAGGCACTAGCTAATGGAGAATTGATTTTGGAAAAATAATTAAAATAATTTGATATAAACATATGGAAAAGTTCGCTAAAACACTCCAGCTAAAAATTTCATTGCACGGTTCCAAACCGCTTATTTGGCGAGAGATTATTGTTCCGGTAAATTATTCATTTTTCGACTTGCACGTAGCCATCCAAGACTCAATGGGTTGGACAGATTCCCATCTTCATCAATTTTTTACCGAGAGCCCATATAAAGACCGCTCAAAAAACATTGCCTGGCCTATGCCCGACATGGATGTCGATATGGATGAAAGGAAAACAAAAATCAATGAGTTGTTAAAGAAAGAAAAAGATTCAGCGTTTTATGAATATGACTTTGGCGACAGCTGGATGCATAAAATCGAGTTAAGAAAAATATTGGATGCTGATCCAAAAGAAAAGTATCCGCAAATTATTGCCGGGAAAAATTCTTGTCCACCCGAAGACTGCGGAAGTCTTTGGGGTTATTATGATTTGGTAAAAATTATTAATAATCCAAAGCACAAAGAACATAAAAATATGATGGAATGGATTGGAATCGATGATCCAAAAGAATTTAACCCCGAATATTTTGACAAGGAAGAAATTGTGTTTGAAAATCCTAAAAAAGTATTAAAAGAATACGAGAAAAATTTTAGTTTTTAAGCCGGTTGTAGTGAAAAGTAAAAATTCGTAAAAAATGCCAATTCACAGCATGGCTGTGCTTCATATGACGGTTTTATCAGTTATTTGTCCAATCGGCAGACAACCGCTTAATCCCAATTTTTTCACTAGCATCCAACAATTTTGGCACCCTATAATATTTATCCAAACCTTGAAACCAGTCTATAATCAGCTTCACTACCCCCCCCGCAATAAAAAAATTGCCTTACATTGAGGCAGTTTTTTTATAGGGGCGGGTCGCACTCTAACTTTTGATAAAATATTTTGTGTAAATAATAACTCTGAGATTCGCTCTTTCGGGCAAAATTTAAGCATTTTAGCATTATGCAAAACTCAGTATTCTTTTTATTCTAGTTTCTTTCTCATATAGGTCCCATCTAAACGGTAACCCAGCTTGCGATAATAGCCGCGCACGCCTACGCCAGAAATAACTGAGATTTTTTTACAGCCGGCTTCACGCGCAATCTTTTCGGCTTCAGACATTAATATTCTACCCAATCCCGCATGTTGAATTTTCTTGTCCTTTCCTATCGGAACCAGCTCGCCATAAACATGAAGCTCGCGGATAATAGCACATGAAAAATAATGCCTCTTTGCCGGAGTAATCCGCAGACGGCAAAAACCCAAAAGTTGATCTGTATCTTTTGTGCTTGCCTGGATAAAATATTCAGTTCCGCTCGAAGCGGTATAATAAACTGTTGTCAATTTCCAATCTCTCAAAGGATGCGAGCCTTCAGCGGTATCTTTGTTATTTTTAATTTCACGGCAACGGATACAACGGCATTCCACGCCTTCATCTTTCATTACTTGTCGCAAATTCGTAATTTTATTTCCAGCTATAATTGATTCGCCCGGAATATCGCGTATCAAGCGGATAATACGCGCGTATTCCGGTGTAGCCTTTTTGCATTTAATTATCAGATCCCGTAATTGCTTGTCTGAATACGAATGATACTTTCCTTGCTTCCACCAGCGGTATAACAAAGAACCCTTGGTAACGACGCAAGGATAAAATTTTATCTGATCCGGCTGAAAACGCCAATCCTTGAATAACTTTTGATACATTCTAAAATCCTTAGTTAATGTCGAGCCCGGGAGACCGGGCATAATATGATAAGTTATTTTAAAGCCATAATTTTTAAGAATGGCAGTCGCGTCTGCGATTTCTTTGACGCCATGGCCGCGCTTATTGAGCTTTAAAACAGCATCATCTAAATGCTGAACACCCAACTCGACGCGCGTACATCCGAGCTCCCGCATCTGTTCCAGTTCTTTTTTGTCAATAAAATCAGGCCTCGTTTCCAAAGTAAGACCGACAATCTGATACTTGGTCATTTCGTTTTTTTTCTGCTCAATTAATAGCAGCTTTTTTATTTTTTCCAAAGGTAGGGCAATTGAAAATTGATTTAAAGACTGAGAACTGGAAATTTTAAATCTGTTCGCGGCAGCGAATAAACTTAACACATACCAATATTTATATTTAACCGGCAGGCAAGACCATGTTCCGCCAATCACTATCAATTCGATTTTTGTCGGCTCATGCCCATTCGCAAGCAAGGCGCGCAAACGATCTTGTACTTGAATATATGGATCATAGCCGCAACGGATTGCGCGCATCACAGCCGGCTCGTTGGAAAGATAACTTTGCGGCACGTCCTTTTCTGTCGGACAATATGCGCATTTACCGGGACAGGGATAGGACTTAGTTAAAACTGCGACCGGCGCAATGCCGGACATAGTGCGCACAGCGCGCTTGCGCAAAAGCCTTTTTAAAAAATTAAATTCCGGATTTTTAAAGCTTAACTCTTTTAAAATTTCCGCATTGGAAAAAATCGGCAAGCTGTATTTTTTTGCCACAACGCGTTTAATCAGCATTAAATCACGGCAATCCGCTATTTCAGCTCCCAATAATTCGCGCATAGCGCCTTGTTTTGCTTTTAATAATATTTTATAATCAATTCTATCCATGTTTATATATAAGCACGCCGCTTAAAAATACTCAATACCGCCATATTTCCGAATTTAGATTGATTTTGCTATAATTATCAGTAAATCGATAATTAATTATTAAAATTTATGCCATTAAATCCATCGATATTCAAGGCCTACGACATCCGCGGCGTTTACCCGGATGATTTTAATGAAGAATCAGCTTACGCGATCGGATGTGCGCTTATCTGCCACACAAAAGCCGAAAAAGTTGTTGTCGGCAAAGATATCCGCCTTTCTTCTGACTCGCTGGAAGATGCGCTTGTTAGAGGAATTACTGACCAAGGCGGCGATGTGATTAAAATTGGCCAAGCAACAACACCGATGCTTTATTATGCCTCCGGCAAGCTGGCAGTCGATGTCGGCATAATAATAACCGCCTCGCATAATCCTGCCGAATATAACGGCCTGAAACTATGCCGTAAGAATGCCGTACCAATCGGAGAAGGTGCCGGCATGGAAGAGATCAAGGCGTTAGCCATAAATAATATCTTTCCATCAGCCAAAAAAAGAGGCATAATCGAAGAAAACAATGGATTTTTACGGCATTATCTGGATCACACCAAAAGATTTTTTATTCCGCATGCAAAAAAAATCAAAGTCGTCTTTGATTTTGCCAATGCCATGGGCATTATCGACAAAAACGTTTTTTCCGAACTAAGCGAATTCATCGAACCGATTTATCTTTACGATAATTTCGACGGTCGCTTCCCGAATCACGAAGCTAATCCGCTCAAAATACAAACGCTTGCAGCCCTGCAAGATAAAGTCTTAGAAACTGGGGCGGATTTAGGTGCATCTTTTGACGGCGACGCTGATCGCGTCGGCTTTGTTGACGAAAAAGGCACAATCGTACCAATGGATTTTTCTACGGCTTTAATCGCTAAAGAAATCTTAAAAAAACATCCAGGTGGATTGGTGTTGGTTGACTTGCGAAGCTCTAATGCCGTAAAAGAATACATCGAAAAATCCGGCGGACGAGTCGCACTCTGTCGCGTCGGACATTCCTTGATAAAAAAACAGATGCGTGAAGAAGGCGCAATCTTTGCCGGTGAACTTTCCGGACATTATTATTTTGATGAAAATTTCAAGGCAGAGCTATCCGGTCTGGCAACAATCATGATTATGAACTTGATTAATGAAAGTGGCCGAAAATTATCCGAATTGACGCAAGACCTGAAAAAATACTTCCATTCCGGCGAAATTAATTCTGATGTCGTGAATAAAAGCGAAGTATTTAGCAAATTAAAAGAAAAATACAAGACTGGCAGACTTAACGAGCTTGATGGCGTGCGGATCGATTTTGCTGATTGGTGGTTCAATGTCCGCGCTTCGAATACCGAACCGAAAATAAGATTAAACCTGGAAGCTAAAACGCAAAGCTTAATGGAAGAAAAACGGGATGAGCTTTTGGACATTATCAGGTCATAAGTAGTAGATTGAAAAAGTATGAGGTGCTTATATTTAAAATAATTGTTTTGGCTTATGAAAATTCTAGGTATTGAAAGCAGTTGCGATGAAAGTGCGGCCGCGCTTGCGGAGATGAACGGACAAAAAGTCCGAATTTTGTCTAATGTCGTATCTTCTCAGGTTGAAATTCATAAAAAATATGGCGGTGTTGTCCCTGAAGTGGCGGCGCGCGAACATGTTGTGAACATTTTGCCAGTAATAAACGAGGCCCTAGGTATTGCTGATTTTCAGCATAATCATTTACGTCCATCGATTGATGCGATTGCAATCACTGTTGGTCCTGGTCTGATTACATCACTTATGGCCGGAGTGGAAACAGCAAAAGTTTTATCGTATGCTTGGAAAATACCTTTGGTTGCAATTAATCATATCGAGGGACATGTTTATGCTAATTTTATTGAAGTTGAACAAGATGATGACTGCAAAACAAAAAATAATGATAATAATGAGCTATACCGGATAATTCAAAAACGAGAAGATTTGCGTTTTCCTGCAATCGTGCTTACTGTTTCCGGAGGACATACAATGTTGGTGTTGATGGAGGGTCACGGAAAATATCAGACTATTGGCGAAACCAGAGATGATGCGGCAGGAGAAGCCTTTGATAAAGCTGCAAAGCTTCTGGGTGTTGGTTATCCAGGCGGACCGGTAATCGCGTCTGAAGCGGAAAAATATTCAGGTATCGACGGGAAAATGCCAAATATAATATTGCCCCGTCCCATGCTTGACTCGAAAGATTTTGATTTTTCGTTTTCGGGGCTTAAAACCGCGATCCGTTATCAAATTGAAAAGGACCAAGAATACCGATTGCGTATTCCTGAATATTGCCATGAATTTCAGCAATCTGTAATTGATGTACTGATCGCTAAAACCATTAAAGCGGCGATAAGATATAATGTTAAAACAATCATGCTGTCCGGCGGCGTTTCAGCTAATAAGGAGTTGCGCAGACAAATGGCCTCAAAGGTAGAATTGAAATTTCCTGATATTATATTCCGTGTTCCGGAACTAAGATATACTACCGATAATGCCGCCATGATCGCCGTAGCAGGATGTTATAAGGCTTTACGAGGAGAATTCACGGAATGGCGCGATTTGCGGGTAAATTGCAATTTGAAGCTTTGATTGCTAGTAATTACAATACAAAAACACCCCCTACTACGGGGGTGTTTTTGATTGATATTCAAACTATTAAGCTTTTCTTACCTTAACAGCAGCTACGCCCTTCGGGGTGTCGTTGATTTCAAAACTTACGGCATCACCTTCTCTTAATGAGCTAAAGTCGATTCCTTCAAGCTCGGAAGCGTGAAAGAATACATCCTTGCCGCCATCTTCTTGAGCGATGAATCCGAAATTTTTATCAGTGAGCTTTTTGATTGTGCCTTGCATAAAAATTGTAGAAATAAATTAATTAAATATAGTGTTTGTGAGAAATTCGACTTTATTTCTACAAAAACTAAATATTTATTGATTTTTATTTTCAATAAACCTATTAACAGGGTATCGCAATTTCTTTTTAATGTCAAGAAGAAACAATGAAAATATTTTAGTCAAAACAGAATATCGGTAAGTTATCAACACTTGACGATATTTAAATTATTTGCTATTATAATACTAATGGCATGGACTTAAGTCCACAAAAGCCTAGACAAAGAAATAAAAACAAAAAATAAAAATGACTTCAAATGCATGCGTTTCTCTTCCGGTTAAAAATGGAGCAAAAAAATTGCAAATCGGATGGAAATATTACAATAATATAAAAAAGAAGGCAATGGAAAGTGAGTTCAGTTGGTCTGGACTTATACTTAGTATTTCCATTGCTTTTTTTATTGTCTTAATTACGGCTTACAGTCTTTCTCTCTTGCATGTTTCGTATCAAAAGACAAAAATTAATTCAATAATCAAAAATAATATATACAGTTTGGAAAAATTCCATACTTGTCTTAATAGTGATTATTTTGAAGTAAATTCAATTGATCTTTCAAAATTTAAACACACAAACAATACATATTTAGCCTAATTTATTTCTTTGTTATTTTGCTACGGCATCTTAATGAAAAAATATATTAGGCTGAACAGCCTGATTATGAAAAGTCGGCCAAAACTTTTTTCGGCCGCAAACGCCCATTATTCATGGGCAATTTGTTCTTTATAAGAAATTTTGAGGAGTTGTTATTAAACGATAACTCCTCTCCCTTTCTAACTTTATTGCTTTTTTAAAGCAACAAAGTGAGCATGGGGATGCTAATATTTCCGTTTTATTTTTATGAAATGGAAACAAAACGCCGCCGGACTCAAGAGTAGCGGCGTTTTTGTTAGAAAACATTTAATATGGAAAAAATCATCAGTAATCAAAATCCGAGAATTAAAGAAATTATCAAATTACGAAAAGCCGGCAAAAGAAAAAAGAATGATATGTTCGTGATCGAGGGGCAAAAAGAAATATTATTAGCAAAAAAGTCCGGAATAGAAATATTGGCTTTATTGTTTTGTCCGAAATATTGTAAAACAGGCTTGCCGAATGAATTTGCAGGATTAAAGGCATTTGAAGTAGATAATATTCTATTTAAAAAAGTATCTTTGCGTGAAAGTCCGGATGGATTTTTAGCGTTGGCTGTCCCGCGGTTTTTGTACTTGGAGGATGCTGTCTTAAAAAAAGATTCCTTGATCCTTATTTTAGAGTCAATAGAAAAACCCGGGAATCTTGGGGCGATTTTGCGCAGTGCCGATGCAAGCGCGGTTGATTATGTCATATTATCGGATGCAAAAACCGACATATATAATCCAAATGCCATCCGTTCAAGTTTGGGAACTGTGTTTACGAATAAAATAATATTTTCTCAAAAAAACATCTTAATACCTTGGCTTAAGCAAAATATGGTAAAAATATTTGCGGCAACTCCGGACACGGATAAGATTTACACCGATCAAAACTTGCGCGGTTTAGCCGCAATCGTTATCGGGACCGAGCATGACGGTTTAAGCAAGGACTGGTTTGATGATTCTGTTTGCAAGATAAAAATTCCCATGAAAGGCAAAATCGATTCATTAAACGCATCGGTTAGTGCCGCCATTGTTCTTTTTGAGGCGCAACGACAACGCGGTTTTTGATTTTTTGGTAAAAATTCCAATTTTGTGATATAATTTGATTAATATTTATAATTCTAACCCCATGCTTCAAAAAATACTCAGGCGTTTTTTTGGCAAAAAAAATACGGTCGATCATTTTACAAATAAGCTGATTGCCGTTTTTTTTGTTTTGTTCCAGGCTATGTTTTTGGTAATGCTATTGGATTCAGAAATATTCAAGGCTAGCGCGCAAAACACGGTCATGCAAGCAGAGTCTAATAACTTAATTTTAATTCCGATTGCTGATCAAAAAGACTTAAGGTCTGAATCTGCTAGCGTCGATTCTGTTATTAGCGGTCAGGCAAACCGATCAGAAGAATTGCCCAAAGACGAGGCGGATAAAATGATCCAAAGTAATTCTGTTCCCGAAGCCTCTCAATCAGTTATAAGTCTTAATGAGCAGATGGCAAAAACAGTGAAGAATGAAGTGCCTGAAAAAATTTCTGCCATAGAACAGAATTATCCGGTCCAGGCCGCAGAAACGAATTTGTCGAAAAATTTCTCAATCGAATTTATCGACCCGATAAGTACGATTTCTTTGTCTCGAGAAATAGTTGTATCCAGCGGAGTCCAGCCGGAGAGCGTAAATTTTTTGATCGAAGGTCCCAAAACCGTGGTAATCGACGGAAAGAACAAGCTGGGAAACCAATATTATTTTTTTTGGAATTTGGATGACGGCTACCCGGAAGGCGAATATCGCATTACGGCAAGCGCAAGAAAATCCGGAGTAATCGCAAAAAGCTATGTAATAATTAAGTACTTGAAGAACGGCGCTAGAGAAGGAAAAACCGAAACAATATTTGGCGAAATGGACACGGAGCAATTACAAAAATTTCAGCCAACAGCAGGAACAGGAAGCGTCGCTTTAGAAGAGAGCGTAATTGGAAATGACGAAAAAGATTCGGAAAAAAACAGGATTTCTCCGGAGGCGGAAACCGTAAGAGTAATAGATGCGAATCAAGACGCAACAAATATACCTATTCAGACAAATGAGCAAATTTCCAGCGAAGATAATCTTAGAACCGAAAAAAGGCCGATCAGTTTTTCCGAAAGTTCTGTTCCGAAAATCATTGGAACGGAAGGAGAGAATATCAGCGCGACGTCGGTCGGTTCGGCGGTTGATGAGGATGATTTATCAGCGGAATGCATAAAAGCCGGCATTCAAAATGGAAGAACATGTCAGATTTTTCAAAAGCTTGATCCGATATGTAAAAATAAAGGTTTTACAAGTACATATCAATGTTCGATGTATTTGGAGATGGATTCAAGGTGCCGAAGTCTGGGTTTGGACGAAAGTGCATGCAATATATTTTTAAGTCTTTCTGCGGATTGTCAATCAGCCGGAAAAACCAATCAGGAAGAATGCGAAAGCTATCTTTATGAAAAAGCATTGCCCGCGGCTTGCAAAGAGAAAAATATCACAAATCATAAAGAATGCAATGATTTTCTTTTTACAATAAATTTTCCCGCTATTTGCGTTTCAGCCGGAATTAAAGCAAATGATGAATGCGTCACCTTGCTGGTAAAAACGAATTTGAATCAAGAATGTCGTAACGCGGGCATCGATTTACCGGAAGAATGCGAGAAGCATCAAAAAAATTTGCACGAACAAAAGCAATGTGCTTCTCTTGGCCTGCTCGAAGAGGAGAAATGCACATATTATCTGCAGAAAACAAAGATTGCGCCAGAGTGCCTGAATAGTGGATTTGACAAAGACGATTCTTGTTCACTATTGCTTTGGGAAAAATACGGCAGAGCTGAATGTTTGTCTGCTGGCATCGAGAATGATGCGGAATGTGCCGCTTATTTGTTTAATAAGTATCGCGGAATGATCGATTGCAAAGACATGGAAGAATGGCAATGCCATGAGTCTGTTAAAAATGAATTTTTAAGCGATATCGCGCATAAACAAGCGGCATTCTCTGAGATAATTTCCGAATTGGCTAAAGGCGAAAGACAATTATCTGTCGGCGGGCTGTTAAAGAATCTTGATGCGGCAAAATATATGATTCCGCTTGCAAGCGAAAAGACAGGCATTAAGCTTGTGCGCTTGAAAGAGAGAATCGTTTTAGACGCTTCCTCTAAGATATTACAGACAGCGCCAGCTGCGGTAATGATCGATGCCGACGGTGACGGTTTATCCGATGATGCGGAAAAAAGAATCGGAACCAACACGGAAAAATCAGATAGCGATAATGACGGATATTCTGATTGGGACGAAGTGAAAAACAACTTTAATCCGCTTGGCACAGGCTCGTTGATATCAGATTTGCCTGCATTGGAAACGGCCATAGCTAATGGCTATGTCTTGGAACAGCCTCGGACCGAGGGCATAATTTCAGAATCGATAAAGATTGAAGAATTTATAAATACAAAAGATTCTGGCGCCTACCTGATTTCCGGAAAATCAGCGCCTGGTTCCGTTGTTACTCTTTTTCTGTATTCCGATATACCGGTTTTGGTAAGCGCTCAAACCGATGAGTTTGGTAATTGGCAATATGAGTTTACTGAGCCGCTTGCCGATGGCGAGCACGAGATATATGCGGTTATCAACGACAATACGGGACGCATTGTAAAAAAAAGTAATTTTGCCAACTTTTTTATCAGAGAAGCAAAAGCGGTTTCGCTTGGCGATTTTACCGTTGGCGCTTCAAAAAAACCTTTGGCAAAGTCAGAGAGCATGCTGAATATATACCTAATCGTTTCTTTGGGAATCGCTTTGTCGGGAATAATGATGTTTGTTGCATACGTGATCTTGCGAAAAAATAAGCAGGAAGACGGCGGTGATCAGCAGTAGCCGCGGTTTTTGTGCGCATATTTTCAGATGAATATCAGACAATTTTTAATCAAGAATCGCATGGCCGCCCAAATAGCATACGGGGTGTCTTTGATAGTGCTTATTCCGATTTTGATCGCATTCAATACCATCTTTATAATCAATAAATACAACCAAAGCCTAGACATTACATTGCAAAGACAGGCGCTTTCATTAAGTCGGGTAATTGCGGCGCTGATTGAAAACGATCTGCCATGGGCGGATTTCGTGCAGATTAAAATCGAAACGCTTTTGGATAACAACGTTGCGCTTTCCGCAATTGACGTCCTTGTTCCGCAGGATGACGGATTCAAGACGATTGCATCAAGCGAAAAAAGAAAAATCGGAGAAACGAGCAACAGCAATTTTTATCGGATGGCGTGGACTCAGCCGAACAATGACGGCCTAGCAACCGATTCGCTTTTAGCCGGAGACGTGTTGAAAGAGCCGGACGAAAATCAAGAGCGCTATTGGCTTGTCGCTATGCCCATGAACGGCAGTGATGGCAAGAAGCAGGCCTTAATCAGCTTGAAAATATCGTCGAAAATAGTTGACGAACTTACCGCGTATAATAGAAATATATCCATTTATATCTTGATCGGCACGGTGGCGATTGTCATCATGTTTCTTCTGATAGCTGTCCGCTTGTGGGATTACGCTCTTTTGTATAAAAAGATAAAAGAAGTTGACAAAATGAAGGACGAATTCATTTCGATTGCTTCCCATGAATTGCGCACCCCGGTTACTGGCATCCGAGGCTTTACTTCCATGATAATCGACGGAACGTTCGGCAAAGTCAATGATAAAGTTTTGGAGAGCGCAAAGATGATTTTGCGAGCGGCGGAAAGGTTGGGGGCGCTGGTAGAAGATCTTTTGAACGTGAGCCGGATCGAACAGAATCGGATCACGATCAATTTGGCGCCGACCGATGCCGGGCATGTGATTAATGAGATCATATCAGAGCTGAGCGTCCAGGCCGCGGACAAGAAACTTCGACTCGAATTCAAGCCCGGTACGCGCATTTTGCCGATTATCAATATTGATCCGGCGCGCTTTAAGGAAATATTGATCAATCTGATCGGAAATGCGATTAAATATACGGAAACAGGCGGTGTAGAAATATTTACAAGAGAAAAGGACAACGGTGGACTTTTGGAAATAGTCATCAAAGACACGGGAATCGGCATGGCGGCGGAAGACCGCGAAAGGCTGTTTGAAAAATTTTATCGAATTCAGAACGACAAGACAAAGAATATCAACGGAACAGGGCTGGGCCTTTGGATCACAAAAAAGCTGGTAGAGCTTTTGGGCGGGAAGATAATCATCGATTCAATGGAGGGGGTCGGAACGCAAATCATTTTGTCATTCAAGGTGAGCAAAGGATAGATTCTGATATAGAAAATTTTATTATTCCTTTGTTTATCGGTTTTGATTTTAAAATGATATATCCGAATATTTGTTTATACTCAATTGCTTTATTAATTCCATATAATGCTCCGACTCGTCCTCCGTAATTTTAATGAAGGAGGAAGCTTAACTAAATTATTTGCTATTATTATGTTATTATTTAGATATAATAAGAATGTAGAATCGGAATTAATAAAGCGAAGGAGTATAAACCAAAAAGAAAGTGTGTAAGTTCTAAAAATAAAGAGCATGAAAGACGCTAAAAACAAAGGACAATTTGCTATTTCTGTTTTTTTCGCTTTGGCCGCAATCATTTGCGCTTCTGTCGATAAATCAAAGGCGCAAATCGCGGAAAATGAAATTTGCGCGGAGGCAAAGTACTCGGTTATTGCGCGCAACAGCGCCGGTGAATTTATTCCCAATATTGCGGTGGAAGTATTCGAACAGATCGAAGACGCAGATTATCGCCCGAAGCCCGGGTTAAAAGTCGCTTCCGGAAAAACCAGCGTGATCAGCGGTAAATTTTCCGGCATAATCAAAAAGCCGGAAGGCAAGAAATATGCGATCAAGATGAACAGTCTCGGGAAGGATGCTTCGGCTTTTTGGTTTTACAATAAATTAGAGCTGTCATGCGGAGATGTAGCAGAAGCGTCTGAAACGTTAAGCGCGGTCGAATTCATTATCCGCGATGCAAAAGGTGCGCTGAAAAGAAATGAGCAATTTTCAATATATTTGCAGAAGTATGATGTGGACGGCAAGCCGATTAGAGAAAAATCGTCTTTACTCGCCTCGCTAAATACCGGCGGAAGCGGGAAAGCAGTTGCTTACGTTCCGTCCGGAGCGAATCATATCGATGGCAATGGCAGTGGATATTACGTGCTTGAAAAAGCCGGAATAAACGGCGGTTATTATTCGCAATACGACATTTTAGCCAGCGAAAGAAACACGACGCGCGTTGAATACCGTTTGAGTAAAATAAAGTTAGAGCTTAAGAATTCATCCGGAAAACCTTTTCCGGCAAATTCAAAAGTCGAAATATTTACGCAAAAAAAAGACGAAGATGACGATCCTGTCGTTGGTGAAAAGATCAAGGATCTTTACACCGATGATGCCGGAATCATTCTTTTTGAATACCCAGCCGGAATTTACGCGATCCGTCTTGCCGGCTCTGGCTCTTCTCTTCAGTATTTCTGGAATCTTGCGATCAAAGATCATGAACAAACAGTGTATTCTCTGAAAACAGGCGCTGATTGGCTGCCGGATGGCGGAGCGTGCGAGGCGGTTTCAAATTTTTCATTGTTTTTAAGTGACTTTGAGGGGAATGCGATCAGCGGTTTGAATTTTAATTTATTTGAACAAAATACGGATGCCGATGGACGCGCGTATTCCGGAAAAAAGCTGGGCGGCGGCGTCGTGGACGCGGAAGGCGAGGGAATGATAAGTGTTAATCCTGACCCGCGGAACAAATATGCTTTACAGATTTTTGAAAAAAACGAAAAGATTGGAGATTTTTGGTATTACGACTCCATACAATTCGCGTGCGGGCAGAATATCCAAGCCGTGAAGAAAATCCCGGCACTTACTATCGTTTTGCGGGGGAAAAACGGCGGATTGTTAAAAAATCAGATTTTTTCCATTTATGCCCAAAAATTCGATGCAGATAATAAGCCGACCAAAGAAAAAAGCGATTTGGTATATGGCAAATATACAAGTGGGGAAACTGGAATGATTACGCTTTTTCTAGCGCCGGATCATGCTTACAGAAAAGACAAGCGTGGTACCTATCTGCTTATGACAAGCAATGCCGATAAAGCGGTATTCAGCGAATATGGAATAAAAATAAGTTCTACGCATAATCAAGTTTTCGAATATGCCTTTAGCGAGTTGATTATTAATTATCGAAATGCTGGAACCGGATATGTTGCCGGAAAAGCAATCGATATATATGAGCAGGATAAAAACGCAAATAATCAAAATATTCTTGGAAAAAAAATAAAAACACTAGCTTGTGATGCTTACGGTGCGGCGCGATTTGAATATCCGGCTGGCACATACGCCGCAATTGTGTCCGATGGTGCCGGTCAAAAAAACATTTTTTGGGGGCTTGAAATAAGAAATCGCGCAAAGTCAGAGATTGATTTAGTTGAAAATTTGATCGAAGTGAGCATTAATGATGCATTCAGAAAAGCACCTGGCAAAACGCCGCAAGTTTCCGTAAGCGTTTTAAAAGAAGGTGCGAACGGCTACGTTGTTGATAAAAAAATTAAAAGCTTGAATGCAAAAACAGGAGGCGCATTGTCGATTTCCCTTGCTCCGGGCGCTTATCTTTTTTCCGTGTTAAATCAAAAAATCGAATATGGCAAAGCTTTGTATGTTCAAAATGGAGAAAAATATGCCCTAGAGATTAGATTAACTCCAGGGGATAAGATTGAAAACGGACGCGTATTCAAGTTTGCCGGAAGCGAATCAGTGTCATTAGCTGAAAAGCTGAAAGGGCGCCTTCTTTTGCAGGTTGAGGGCAGGGGCGAGGCTTGGTATGTTGACCCTGTTTCTCGCAAACGCTATTATGTCAAAGACGGTTCGTCTGCTTACGAGATTCTTCGTAAATTCGGCCTTGGCACTGCAAATGCTGATTTGGCAAAGATTCCGATCGGCTTGGATGCGCGCTTTGAAGAATGGGATTACGACGGAGATCTCGTCTCTGATAAAATGGAAGAATCGATAGGCACGGACATGTATGATTATGATTCGGATGGCGACAGCTTTAACGACGGCCAGGAACTAATGAGCGGATACGATCCGCTCGGATCCGGCAAGGTTGCCATAGATAAAAATTTTGCCAGGCGTTTAAGCGGAAAAATTCTATTACAAACAGAATCGCGAGGTGAAGCCTGGTATGTGAATCCGGCTGATAATCGTCGGTACTATTTGAAAGACGGCGAATCAGCCTACGAAATAATGCGCTTCTTGTCTTTGGGCGTTACAAACGCAAATCTGAATAAGATTGAAAAGGGAGAATGAAAAATCAGTTTTTCTTGTAAAAACGCTCAGGCCCCAATGTCTTTAAGAGTGTCATTTGCAATTTTTCTTGGTTTATTTCTCCATTCAAGGTGAACAAGTCTTCGATTCTTGTTTTGCCGGCGCTTGTTTTTGCAATTTGTCCGGAAAACAGTTGACCCATTGAAGACACCATGCATCCTTCCGGCGCAAGGTTGATGCATAGATCAATGCCCTCTTTTGCTTTAATAAGTGCTTCACCAAGATATGCCGGCAATTCTCCCTGCGGTTTGGATGTTGGCAGAATAGAGCGCGATTCTCGTAATATTTTTTTGATTCCGTGCGGCAGATGCAGACTGGCAGCCCGATACAACGGCTTTGCAAGGACGCTTTTGATCCCGCTTTCCAAAAATTTTAGCTTAAGAATCCGTATATATCTGATACATTTTTGCTTAATCTTTTTTTCGTGTTTGATTTGTTCTTTTAAATCAAGCATTTGATAATTCAAGATCAACTGAAGATACGGCCATAATGGGGCGTAGTCCACTTGGAATGAAGAAAAACCAATCGCATCAACTAGGCCGTAAAAGATATTTTCGACTTGTGCCGCCTTGATATATGCCTCGCCATCAAGAAATATTTTGGCGCAGTTTTTTTGTTGAGGCAGAATTGATTGCCAACGTCTTGAAAAGTCAGCCAGCGTTTTTCGCATGCCGTTATTGTTGTAGAATCCGAAAGCAAAGTATTTATAAATGCCGCCAAAGACAGGTGAGATACGGCTGATTTTTTCGGCGTTTTTGATCATTTCTGCTTTTGGCCTGATTTCGTTTTCCTGTATTCCACTGATTTGTTTTTTTAGATTCAAAAATTCCTGATAAAAATCTTTAAACTCTTCGTGGTTGCGGCAGGCGGAGCCAAATTTTAAGAAAAGGGAATGCAAAACACCTTGCATTATTAATCCCTGGAATGATTGGATCAGGACCCACTCCGGAACCCCGACATTATAATTGTTTTTTTCATGCGCGGCTAGAAGCTTGGTTTGATAATCGATTGAGCGGTGAAAGTTTGCTCCGCAAGAAGGACAATTAAGCTTTTTGTTTAGCATTAACTTGTGCATTTCGAAATATTGGCCTTGCCGGCAGGGACCGGTGCCTTTGTTGTCAAAAACTAATAGCCGGGTTTTATTTTTTACCAAAGTATCGTTTTGTTCCTTTTTCTTAATAAAGTCTTCTTCGGCCAAGAGAACGTCGGCAAATACTGCCGCCAAGGGAGCGCAGACAGCGTCGCCGGCATATTTGCGCCCCAGCCTGACTTTTTTCTCTAAATCGTATGAGGCGTCGCTAAAATTTTCAATAACCGCAAAACCCGCTCCGCGGAATACGCTTGTAATCAGACGATTGTCCTGCAGGGTGGGAAAGTATATTACATCGGTTTTCGGATTAAAGTGTTTTGCGTCAAAATCATCAATAATCTGCATTTCAAAATTTTTTCCGGCAAAAACTTGATGTAGTTTTTTTTCCAGCTGATTGATGTAGGTGTTTACGCGATTTTCCAAATGAGCTAGCTCTTTGATCATCGCGTCTGATTGGATCATTAGGCTGGGAATTTTTTTGGTTATTTCGGCGATTAATGGGGATATGACCGCGTCCGGACCGCAACGGAATGTCGATACTTGAACCAAAGAAATCAAGCGACTGTCTTTTTTTGCTTCCAAGTTTCCAACCACCTCGCGCAAGCGCTTATTTTTTAATATTTTGGCAAGGCGGTTATTTGCGATTGCATTGATTTTTCCGGTTAAGTCATGCGGATTGCGCCAGTAAATATGTTTGAAGTCAGCATCAAGCTCGGTCTCCATGGCATAAGCGGGAATCGCGATCGAATGCCTGTCTTTTATCAGTTTTCCGATATGGCTGTCATAAATTCCGGGATTAAGGATATATTCTCGACCGCAGATTATTGTTATGTTGTTTCCGTTTTTTAGGCATGTCTCCAAAGCGTCAGCCGTAATATCGGCTACGGCATCTTTTAATTTTTGATTTTGTGCGGCCGCGAAAGCGATTGCCTCGGCAAGATTTTTCTCTGAAACCGAGATTTTGTAATATCGGAAAATATCCGACAGCTTTCGTATGAGCTGGTTTGCTAAATAATCCGGATCAAAGCTTTTTAAACTCAAATCAAAAACGCAAATGTTGCTTTGCGGATGCTTGGTTTTGGCAAAACGCTCCGCTAGCGCGATTCCTCCTTGGTTCACCGTGCAGGTCCTGCCCAAGCTTTTTCCTTCGGTTGGCAAAAAATCTATTTGCGGGGCCAAGATATAGCCATGGTTTTCTCCGGCTAGCCGGATAAATTGACCGACTGCTCCGATCAAGGGGGCGCAAACGTCTATGTCGAAAATGCTTTGTGCTTTTATGATATCTTGTTCGATGACATTGTCAACACAGACTGGAACGCCAAGACGTTCGAAAATCTGCGATAGAAAATATGCTTGTTCTGAAACGGCAAAACTGCGGGGAATAATCAGCCGTTTTTTATCGCAACTCTTCGGCATCTGTTTATCGATGAATTTCCAAATATCGCCGTAGATGTCCGGAACCGTTTCGCCTTGTTTTGTGCTTGCTGTGGTTTCGTTGATCGCAGAACAGCCGCCTAAAAGTACAGACAGACTTTCGTTCGCTCCCTGCGATGTGAGAAGAGTGCGGGAACAGCAAGCGTTTTTGTCGCCGCAAGCCGCTCCATAGCAATTGATGATTTTTTTGGCAAATCGCATGTTCAAAAATTCATCCAAGCGGCATTTGTTGTTTTTTATTTCAGATTTTGGGGCTGACTCGATTAATCCGATACATGCCCGATGTCCGGGGAATGGCGGAACAAGGCAAAACATTTCGCCGTTTTCCAAAAGCCGGCGAGTTGCCGCCAGTGGCAGAGGATCAGAAAGCATTGTCTGTCCTTGCAGAAGCACAACCGCATTTTTAGGAAACTCAATCTGATTCCATAAAGTGCGCGCCATGTTTTCTATTATCGCATAATTACACGAAGCGAGAATCTCGTCTTTTCCATGTCCGGCCGCTTGCATTTTTTTTGCATTTTCCATCAAAAAGACCGCGCATGTCGCGTTGATTTCGTATGCCTTTGGTGCGTTATACGCCCTCAAGCAAGCCTCGCTGATGCTTTCGATACCGAAAAGGGATTTTAGCGTATCCATCAGGCTTCCTGTGCCGGCTGAACATTTGATGTTCATAGCATTGTCAAACAGCTCTTCTTTCTCTAGTGATATAGTCGAAGCCTTCGTGTCTTCGCCGCCGATGTCAATTAAAACGCAGAATTTTTCATTGATTTCGGGAAAATGGCTTTTTAAATTTTCAATATGTTCCTTGGCATATGCGATTGATCCGCGTGCGTGGGCGTAATTTTCCACTAGCACGAAGATGTTTATTCCTGAATTTTGATAAATCTTCCGCAATATGTTTTGAACTTGGTATCTGCCGCTGCCGGTAATGCCAAGGTTTTGGATGTTCAGGCATTCGGCTCCTTTTTTCTTGATATCGGAAAAGATCCGCTTTACTGTTTCTATCGTATCGCCGTGATTGCCGTATGAAGACTTGAAAATAATTTTTTTGCTTTGCGCTTCGGCAATGACGATCTTTGCCATTGTTGATCCGATATCCAGTCCGATGTTGATCGGCTTTTTTTCCAGACCCGTCCAATTTATTTCCGCGATATCCGGCTCAGGCAAGCGTTTGTAGTATCCCGTTTTTTCGTATTCATTTTTCAAATCAGAAAAACCCGGATATTCATTGAGTTTTTCCGGTTTGCTTAGGCATTGTTTTTCTTGCTTGCGGAACTGATCACGGCCAATTTCTTTTACAAGATTTTCTACGCCCCTGATCAGCAAGTCGCCTTCTTTGTCGTGAAAAACAATTTTTACTCCCGACTGCAGAAGGTGGTCTTGCGCGCAATCGCGCAAGTACTGCCAGGCAAAAACCCGGCCGCAAATATGGACTTCTTCGATTGAACCAGGCAGGCGACGGCAGACTTTCAGAGCCTCGGACTTAAGAGTGATCGCCAAGGCGGAGGCCAGCGGAACGCCCTGGTTTTTGTCTGAGATTGTGGCCGAAGAACTGAACACTCCACATCGATCCGCCCGAACCTGGACTTTTTGTCGTTTTTCTCTGCCCGCTTCCCCGAGATATTCGTTTAGAACCTTGTCAACCTCTTCATTTTTAATGTCTAGCTTTTCTAAAATACGGCTGATGTTTATTCCGCTTCCGGCCCCACAGCGCGGGTTCACAATTAACAGGTCATCCACAAGTCTGCCGGAACGATCCACTGCCACTGCCATATAGCCGGAGGCTGATAAATCGATAATTCCGAGAGTTTTACACGCAGTGCTTGATTTTTTTATCAAGTTCCGAGCTTCTGCCCATAATGCGGCAGAGCCCAAAATCATTTCTCCTCTGCCCAAAGCCTTTCTTACAATTCCGGCGAGTTTGCCGGTTATAAATAGATCGTTGTTCGGATTTGTTAATATTTCAAGGACTCCGTTCCGCATGAATAGTTTTTCTATTTGGTCGTTATTTGGAATCAAAAATTTACCGGCGTTTTGGACGCCAGTTATACGGATTTGAATATTCGCTATTCCGGCGTCGATTATTATCAAGGGCCTTTCAGACATGTTAAAAATATTTAAAAATTAGACAATTATGCTTCGTATGCTTGGTATAAAAAATATACCAAAATGCTTGTGCCTAAAATTGCAATTGCAAGCCCGATCTTGAAATTGAATAGCATAGCAATAAAACCATAGCCTAAAAGAAAAATCCCAGCAAGCAATATAACGGCTTTAAAAAAGAAAATTTTTATCTTTTGCGATTTTTCTTGCGGCTCTGATGAGTTGTTTTTTAGCATAAAAAATATGGACTTAATACAGACATCTTAACATTTTGAATGGCTCCAGGCAATATCTCGGGGAAGCAAGTTTTCTTAAATACAAAAACACCCTTCACATTCGTTCAGGGTGTTTTTGATATGAGCGGGTAACGGGAGTCGAACCCGTATTTCGTCCTTGGCAAGGACGCATAATAGCCGCTATACGATACCCGCCTACGTCGCGTCGTGATTGTTGATTTTGACGCGGTTTGGCTGTGTTTAATTTTTTACTGGTAGAGACCGTTTCCTGCGACTTCGGCGGGCGTAGCCCGCTTTAGTCCAAACAAAAAAGTTAAGAAATATCTGCTCTTAACTAAGATTATTATAAATTATCTGATAATTTTTGGCAAGTGCTTGAAATTAGTCTAAAATTAGATTATAATATATTAGCATAACAATATTACTATTATGCCGACATTAGCCTATAATAAACGTGCAAATTTTGACTATGAAATCAGTGAAACATTCGAGGCTGGCCTGGTTCTTTTTGGACATGAAGTAAAATCCATAAAGACAGGACATATCAGCCTGAAGGGGTCATTCGTTACGCAAAAACATGGTCAAAAAAATATTCCGGAACTGTTTTTGACTAATGCTCATATCCCGCTTTATTCCAAGATCGGTAAGATCATTGATTACAATCCGGATCGTCCGCGCAAGCTTTTGGTCCATAAAAAACAAATTGAAAGGTTAATCGGCAAAAAACAGGAGCAAGGGTTGACTTTGATCCCGATAAAAATATATACTAAACACAACTTGGTTAAATTGGAATTTGGCGTTGGGCGAGGAAAAAAGAAATATGATAAAAGAGAAGATATTAAAAAGCGAGACTTAGAGAGGGGAATCAAGGCGGCGATGAAAAACAGAAATCAATAAATTTATAAATATTTAGTTGAGTAATAGATTTTTCAAATTAGGATTTTATAATTTTTGCGATAACGAACAAGGGGATGTTGGGAATCGATAGTAAACCTTGTTAAGAATATTCGAAATGTGCCAGGATGCATGCACATAAATCCTGCATTCGAACCATAAGTGCAAAAAATGTACTTGCAAAAACCAAAGCGGCTTTCAGCATGCCGGTTTTTGCCCCTGTTGCCGCCTAACCGCCGCAACCATCCGTCCGATTATGCCTAATAAGTCGGATCCGGGTGTCATAACATTAGACTAAGCCTGTCGAATGCATTCGACGGCAGGACGAAAAATTTAAGAATGCGGACCCTGATTGGTTTTGTCCGGTTTCTAACTTTCAGGGCGAAAAATAAATCGGGCTATTTTCGTAAATATATTTTTAACATTTTATTAGACGCGGGTTCAACTCCCGCCATCTCCACATTTAGGTAATTAGTCAAAGACCAAGAATAATACTCAATATTAGTTTAAAATACTCATCCTATATTGACAAATATAATTTTTTTGTTATCCTAAAATATTAGTTTCGCTCTTTACAAAAATTACCATAATTCGCCATGGCCAAAAGAATTCTTTGTCAGCTGAAGAAAAAGAATTTTTTCGGCTGTGGCGAAACCGATAGGCGGTTTCAATGGTAAGAAAAAACGTTCAAATAAGGAGATTACAACATGAACGAACAAAAGGACAAAAAAATCGAGTATCTCAAGCTCGTTGACAATGCACTAATTATTGAAAAGTGCGACGGTCAGCGAGACATTGCTAATGCTACTGATATATTCAGCTTAATCGATCCTAACTTTCGAAACTTGAAGATGGATGAGGTTGGATATACAACGCCTGATACTCCAGTTAATATTTACGAGTTGGTGAAAGATGGAATGTTTTCTGAGCTTTTTGGTTCACTTACATCTAACTAATTATATCTCTGTCAACACCTAAACTGTGGAAAAACAAAAAGCCGGCTCATCTGAAGCCGGTTTTTTGTTTGAGTGTTCTATTTAACAAACGGCGTTCCCCGAGTCCAAACCGC
>Ga0265296_1001164_pt1 | contig 31947 bp, 20 predicted proteins | sample MunlanPumphouse1_FD_189073 | JGI IMG/M metagenome (GOLD analysis project Ga0265296, IMG submission 189073) | Groundwater microbial communities from a municipal landfill in Southern Ontario, Canada - Pumphouse #1 | ecosystem: Environmental > Aquatic > Deep subsurface > Groundwater | place... | reverse complement strand
CATCGGGATGATTGCGAGGTCTTGGAAGATCAGGATCCCAAGCAGTGTACGGCCCTGAATAGTATCTACTTCTCCGCGTTCCTGCAGGATCTTCATCACGATTGCCGTACTTGAGAGAGAGACGATAAACCCGAAGACCAATGCTTCGTTGAAGGGCATTTTAAAGTACGTGGTAACGAGGGTGATGGCAACAATCGTCGTGCAAACCTGTACGAGACCGCCGATGATTACGATCCTCCATGAACGGAGAAGTTTTTCAAAAGAGAATTCAAGACCAATGGTAAAGAGCAGCAGGATGATACCGATCTGCCCTACCATCTCTATGGCTGACTGGTTTGTGATGAGTGCAAAGCCAAACGGGCCAACGAGAATCCCAATGATAAGGAATGAGACGATGCTGGGGAGTTTGAAATGCTGGCCGATGTAAAGAAGAGCAATTGCTAAGGAGATTAGTATCACAATTGCTAGCATCATTTCCATGGGGGCACGTTTCCGTTTTTAGTACACTTTTCTGGTACTTTTATGATAATACTATGACGGAGTGGTTAATAGGAATTCGCCCATCCGGTTATCAGGAATATCGCCACTTTTTGTAATAGGCATTAATGTCAGAGAAAATATTTCTGAAAACGCAGGGAAAAAGAGTGCCCCAGGCCTGATTTGAACAGGCGACAACTAGATCTTCAGTCTAGCGCTCTCCCGAGCTGAGCTACTAGGGCAGGAGTACAAATGTTGTTCCTTGTGACTAATAAATGATCCGTTCATTTTCCCAAATAGTGTGTATGACCGCTCATTTTTATACGCTGCAATGACAGTATTAACCAATGTCACTCCCGAATGCAGGTGCTGGTGGAGAAAACAGCGGTCTTTTAAATGCTGTAAAGAGCCGCACCGCACATGTTATCCACCTGACTCATAATGATCTTGATGCCGTAGGAGCTGATGCCATACACCGCATGAAGTACGGCAATGAAGGCGTATTTACAATCTGGAGCTCGGTAGGTAAATTTTCCCAACTGTTTTCCCTTGTTGCTTCCTGCGAGGGGAAAGGAGATCTTCTCTCCATCTCGGATCTCGGGTATCACCGGGATACTGAATCGATTGCAAACAAGGCCAAGGCAAATGGCTGGATCATAGAATGGCGGGATCATCACCGCTGGCGGGATGACGAGATTAAAAAGATTGAGCGGATAGTTACCCTGCTCCATATCGACACATCAGTCTGCGGCACCGGCATCGTTGCCCGCGATCTTGCACCGGATAATCCAACAGCAGTTGAAGTTGCCCGTGTAGTCTGCGATTACGATCTCTGGAAACATGCAGACCCACGCTCAGCGGTACTCGGGCAGGTACTCCAGCGAAAGAAGAACCGCGAGCATGTCCGCGATTGCCTCATTACCGGGATCTTCTCCGATACCCTGATCGAACAGGAATACGCAGAGATCAAAGCAGAGATGGATGAAAATATGCAGCGCAGCCTGAAACAGGCAACGTTCCTTGGGAAAAAATACCGGATTGCATTTGCACCACTTTACGGCTACCCGAGTGAGACTGCCCATTTCATCCGGGATGAGAAAAAGACCGATATCGAAGTGATTATTGGAAAAGACGGCAAGTTTTCGGTGCGCTCCGTTCCCCCGATCAGCCACATTATCGCCCGCGAATTTGGTGGAGGCGGGCACCCGAATGCAGCGGGAGGTTCGTTTAATTTTTCCGTGATCGAACGATTTACGTGGTGGCTTTTCAAGAAGAGCCGGCACTTCGACGAATTTGTGAAAGCGGCAGAAGCGAACTGATCTCAGCGGGTGTATACCGCAGAATCAACAAGATTCTTCCAGTACCTCTCGCATTCGTCCAGGCAGTACCCTCCGACACTCACCTGATCCGGATCGAGATGTGAAAGAGCGAGCGTGATCGCAGCTGCATCCGCGTCCACAATAATGATCTTCCGCAGGTCATACTCATTCGTGAGATCAAAAACCGTTTCAAGTTGTTTAGGGCGCACCGCAATCTGGCGCTGGTGCTCCATCAGGCACTCCAGGCTTTTTCTATCAGCATCCGGCTGGAAGAAAAAAACTTTCTGCCCTGCGAATGCTACCGTCTCCATCTCTTCAGCCTTATCACCGATCAGCACATGTCCTGCGATACCAATATCCCGCATTGCCCGCATCATTAAGCAGTATGCATCGGTGACTGCATCGCTCCACTCCTCGTCATCATGATAGTAACCATCGATAAGCCCGAGCACATGCGGCGCTGGCAGCGCACACCAGCTGTTGCGCTTCTGCACTACAATACCTGCCGCATCTTCTATGAGCGCTTCAGGGTTCACTGCGATCTCATCGATTGCACACCCATCCACAACACCCAGAAGTGATGAACGTATCCGGTCAGCACAGAACTTCCCCCCGGCGCAGGGATGCTCGATCGCTGCCGCCAGTTGTGGAGAAAGTGACTGGAACAGCTGGTATGTCGTGAGGTCGGCCAACGTGCCGCGATGCTCTGCTATCCATCCAGTGAGTTGGGCAACATCTGGTATACCGGGTTCGGCCCCGAACGCCCGCGTGGTGAGTTTGTGCAGCTTGGCCATGGTCATATCTTATTACGGTTAACAATCAAAAAATGTAGTCATGACACCGCCACCGCTGTTGGTCACGTGCGGGCTGCCGTACACGAACGGCCCCTGCCATCTTGGACACCTGCGAACGTACGTTCCCGCTGACGCGTACGTCCGCTATATGCGGCGGATGGGAGAAGAAGTTGTATTCGTCTGCGGTTCGGACAATCACGGGACACCCATCGTAGTTTCTGCTGAAGAGACCGGCATCACCCCGCGGGCTATGTCCGAACGCTATCATGCGCACTTCGATGAGACATTCAAGCGGATGAACGTCATGTTCGATCACTTCGGCATGACGGACAACCCGGCAAACCACCACCGTACGCAGGCTATTGTGGCAGAACTCGAAAAGAACGGGTACATCTACAAGCAAATCGTGCACCAGGCGTACTGTACTAAATGCAAACGCTTCCTCCCGGACCGGTACGTTGAGGGCACCTGCCCCCACTGCGGGAAACCGGCTCGCGGGGATGAGTGTGACCAGGGGTGCGGCAAGCACCTGGAACCCGGCGAGATCAAGGACCCGCTCTGCAAGGTCTGCGGGACAAAAGCTGAGTTCCGCGACCAGGAACATTACTTCTTCAAACTCTCGGAGTTCAAGGAGTTCCTGCTCCCCTACCTCGACACATTGAGAGGGACAAGCAACGCGAAAAACTATGCAATCGGCTGGATAAAAGACGAACTCCATGACTGGTGCATTACCCGCACTCTTGAATGGGGCGTGAAGTTCCCGGGCCGCGATGATCTCGTGGTCTATGTCTGGGTCGATGCCCCGATCGGCTACATTGCCTTTACCGAAGAGTGGGCAGAGAAGACGGGTAACGACTGGAAACGGTTCTGGTGCGGGGAGAACCGGGTCACGCATTTCATTGGCGGCGACATCATCTACCACCACTGCATCTTCTGGCCTGCGCTCCTCAAAGGCGCAGGCTACGGGGTCCCGCACGCGATTGTTGCAAGCGGAATGGTCAAGGTTGACGACCACAAGTTTTCGAAATCCCGGGGCTATGTGGTCTGGACAAATGACGATTACCTTGACAAAGGGCTGCCTGCAGATTACCTGCGCTACTACCTGCTCGCGTACACGAGCCACACCAAGGAACTCAACTTCTCGTGGAAGATATTTGCTGAGCGGATCAACAACGAGGTGGTCAACATCTTTGGCAACTTCGTGTACCGTACGCTCTACTTCGCCCAGAAAGAATGGGAGGGAGTCCCAGGAGGAGTCGTTGATCCGGCGATCACTGCCGAGATTGAAAAGTGCCTTACCACCGTGAATGGATTCATGCAGGATTACGAGTTCAAGGGAGCGGTCGATGCGATCATGGCACTTGCCGCGTTCGGCAATACGTATATCCAGACCAATGCCCCGTGGAAACTGATCAAGACCGATCGGGCAGCGGCTGCACAGGTCATTAAGAACTGTATCCAGATAACAAAAGCCCTCGCACTGCTCCTCGAACCCGTGATGCCCGCTACTGCACAGGAATGCTGGAAGCAACTGGGGTATACCGATCAGGTTGCAAGCCATCCAATCAGCGATGCAATTCTTCCGGTACCGGAAGGTTGTATCAAAGCCCCCACCCCGCTCTTTGTAAAGATGGAAGAGGAACAGGTAAAAGATCTCGATGCCCTGCTCCAGAAGCGTGTGGCAGAAGCAGACAAAAAGACGGAGAAGATTCCCATGGTTACATTCGAGGAATTCCAGAAATTAGATATCAGGACCGGTAAAGTGCTGTCCGCAGAACCGGTACCGAAATCAAACAAACTCTTAAAGTTGCAAGTCGATATCGGGAGCGAGACCCGTCAGATCGTTGCGGGTATGCAGCAGTTCTACAAGCCTGAGGAACTGGTGGGAAAAGATGTGGTAGTTGTCACCAACCTTGCTCCTGCAAAAATCTTTGGCGTAGAGAGTAATGGTATGGTGCTCGCTGCCGGGGATACTGCATCATTGTTAGTGCCGTTCCGGCCGGTGGAGCCGGGGAGTAAGATCCGGTAATTTTTTAATTGTCCTTGCCGGTCATTGGACATAATCTTTTTTTTTTAAATGTTTATAACTGGAAATTATTTTTTGAAAAGTTGTGAACACCTTTTTTTCCATTCCGAATAATTATTCCGGTAAGCTTGTGAAAATCCCCACCAAAACATCAATCAGACCTCCCCCGGATATACCCCATTTTCCTCTTAAAAAAAGGAGTTAACTGCGATCGAAAAAACCCCTAATCCGGGCATTTTACGGGCTTTGTTTTCTATATCTCTCCAAAATGGGCTTCATTTTTGTGAAAATAGACCCCTGTTCGATCGAAAACTCCTGGAGTATTTGCATGAACAGGGGGTCCGGAGTACGTCAGACAAAGTAGGTCTTAGGCAGTTCCTGCAGATCTAAAAGATGATCTATTTGGAGTTCATTTTGGGCTCCGATTGTCTTTTTCCGGACCCGGTTTTCCAATTTTTGCGAAGGGGTGTCCACCACCACAAAAAATACGGTTTAAAATGGTTATCTCTCCAAAATAATCGATTTAATCGCGATTTGATCCTGCAATTTAACGGGTTTCTGGGGGTCACTTTTTTTGGCACATATCTCGGGTGGTTTTTTAAGAGAAATGCTGCCGGATGCCCCGCTATTGCCCGCTATTGCGATCACGTCGGAGAATTGAGCGTTTTGTGAGGTTTTATCCGGTTTTTGAATAGTTGGGGATAATTCTGGGTTGTGGGGAGGGGTGTACACAGAATTTGCCAAAAAAAATATTTCCGGGATTTTTTTACTCCTAGGGGGAATTGTCATGGTGTATCTGAATAACGATTGGGGAAACGACTGGATCCTTCTGGCGAGCGGCGGTTGCATTTTTGCAGGGATATTTGTAATAATCAGTGCGTAGTGGCGGGAGTCATGACCGGGCTCCGGGTTCACAACCGGGGCTTTTCCCCGAGGAATCTATAAAATCCCGGTGTGGGATCTCCTCCGCTCCCTTAGGTTTCCGGGCCCTTATCCGCAAATTCCCCGGCGCGTTTCCCGTTCTCTTTCCGTAAAAATACCGCTTTAACAGCGTTTAAATTCCCGCACAGGGAGAAAGCGTATATGCCGGCGCCGGAAGAATATGAATACGTGGAAAATACCACGATACACAATAAAACGCTGAAAAGGAAGTGATAACCACGTCAAACAAAGCAAAGAAAGTAGTTGCCCCCGCAGCAAAGACCGCTCCCGTAGCAGCAAAGACCACAGCCGGAGCCAAGAAAGGCAGCGGAAAACGCGGATAATCCCATTCTCATTTCTCATATTTTTGTTCGTATTCTCTCTTCTGGAGTGGCAGTTTTCACCCGGGCTCTTTTTGATTGTGGAGCAATATGATTTTCTTACATTAAATATGCTCAAAAAGATCACGGTTTGTATAGACCGTCAGAATATTCTGCCTGAGAAAATGCCGGTCTTCTGTCCATATGCCCGGGATCCCAAGCGCAAGACCAACCGCTAAAAATGGAGAATCGTTTTCATCAATGGGTTTCATGATCTGAATCGCATGATCGTACTCGTGTTCAAAGTCCTCAAAAGGAACCGGGATTACTTTGTCGAGCAGAGTGCTCATGAGGACATTAAAATCCGGTTCAGGGATTTTTGCCTTTTTCACCAGATACAACCGGTGCTTCAACAACTCGGTCTCAATATAATCCGGAGCGTAAAAAGAAAATGAATCATGCAGTATAATTTTCCGCGTGCCTGAATCCTTTAGAAGACCCGCCATGATCCGGTTGGTATCTATGACAAGTTTCAAAAGTTTTCAGCCTGTTGTAACAATGGTATTCTGACCGCCGTCTATCTGGACTGGTCTGTTTTCCTGCCGGCTTTTTGGGATGCTTTCCCCTTGTAATGCTTATGGATTCCTGTCTTTACCTTGTTATCGAGCGTCATGATATCATCTAGGGTAAGATCGCTCTCCAGGGTCATGGCATTGAGTAATGCAATTTTTTTGGCATATTCCTCAATTGCCCGCCGTGCAATTTCACTCCACCGGACTTCATTGTGAGCTTTTACAATCTTATAGACATCTTCCGGTATGGACAACGTCATGTTTGGCATTAGTTCACCACACATATCTATGTGTATTCACATATTTAAGGAATTGTCAGACCTATTTTTCTCTCCCCTTTTTTCGTTCCTGCTGAACGTTCCGAAAGGTTCCTGAAACAACCGGGCACTCGTACGCGAACTCTTGTGGATCCTGCCGGAGCGAAGGGCCGTGCGGGAAGTAATAAGGCACCAGCTCTTTTCGTTTGATGGCGTGGTGATGGACAGTGCCTGATTATCCGGTTACACAATTGCTCCAGGCACCCACATTAAAAACGTAGTACCTCACCGGAATAACATGGATTAATTCTTGACAGACGTGCAAAACGAAATGATTAAATGGTGAAAATTTAACCCACATGATATGAAAATTACATCAGGAATTCTTCTCGTTTTTCTTTGTATTGCCGTTGTTTTTACTGCAGGTTGTGCCAGTAATAGCTCGGATCCGGCTGTCGGAACGTACACGGAAAAAATTACCGGGAAGTCCACTTTTTCTTTAAACGGTGACGGAACATTCAACTGGAAATTCCCTTATTATACGGTCAATGGTCGTTGGGAACGGGTTGATCAGACCACGATCAAGCTTGAAGGAAAAGTGGACAGTTCCGGTGGAAATATTCCCGTTCCTGCAACCATAACCTTCAATCCCACCGACAAAACGCTGCAGATCGGGAGCATGATGTATGACAGCAAAGGGGTGAGTGGGGGAATAAAACAATCTAAGATCGTTTCTTTTAATGCTCAAAGTATTGGTAATATGTCGGAAATCCATAAGATCCGTGTGATCAATATGGGAGGACAAAATGTCCCGGATCTGGTCAGTTATCAAATAAAAATTGATAACAAAACCACCGTGGTGGTCAACGACAAAACAATAGGAAAGGAAACTGAAATTCCCAACATGAGCCCCGGTAGCCACATTGTTGTTATAACGGCAACATTTACTGATGGTACAACACAGTTTATGTTCGGTCACAGTGCGTAATTTTTTTTTATAATCAAACCTTTTCAAAGATCCGCAATGATTTTTCTCACAATCTTTTCAAAATCGTCGTTTGAACAATCGATGGTTATGCCGGCATACTTCTCATACAGCGGGATCCTCCGGGTATACATGTCACGAAGGCTCTGGCCCGCGATTAACACAATTCCCCGTGTCGTGATGTTCCTGAGTCTCCTTTCCATCTCGTCAAAGGAGATCTCCAGGTAAACAACAACGCCATCCCGGGTGAGATGCTCCATTGCCCGCTCGGAAAAAACCACACTGCCCCCCGTGGCGATAACCGCATGGCGACAATGAAGGGACAGGACCGTTTCTTCCTCGATGGTTTTGAACGCATCGGGCCCGTCCGTGTCAATGATTTCCTGTAAGAGCCTCCCGCTCTTTTCCTGTATCGCGATATCGGTATCAATAAATTTCATTCCCAATGTTTTTGCAAGAATCACTCCCACGGTGCTCTTGCCCGCGCCGGGCATGCCGATGAGGATGATGTTTTTCATGGAGGCTCCTTGTGGCTGAGGGAGTGTATTTCCGTTGAAGGATATGAAAGGGAGGGGTTGTGGATTTGACGCTCAACGGGGCTCTGCCCCTTGCCGCGTGGGCTTGCCCCGGGGGTTGTGTGGATTTTTACTCGGAGTGAGATATTAGTCCGTCCGTTATTCCCATCGATAAATTACATAGCCTTCATTTCAACCACAAAGGATGTTCACGTTCCCGTAAATCTTCATTAAGAAATATGACACCACCTTGGCCGTACGGAAATCCCAAATCAATAACAGGTATTCTTCGTTTTATTGATGAGGATAGTTGGAAAACAGAGGTGATATGTAAGGATGATATTGACAAAGAAAAAATCGAACAAACAACATTGAACTGTCTTCTATCAGACCTTTTAGAGATCTACAGTGTTGATAAACTGGAAGTAAAAATTACCGTGGAAGTCGTCAATCCCCCGTTCAGGGAACCGAGATATTATCTGAATGATGAGGAGATGCTAAATAAACTGTTAAAAGATCTCGACGAAATCCGAAAATCAGATGATTTTATTCCTTGGGAAGAGGCAAAAAAACAATTTGGATTAACCTCCTCAACGTTCGGAATTTTAAAAGACAAAGGACTTTCGATATTCGAGAGAGACGAGGAAGACGATCCATACCGTTACCCTGATGAGAAAAGCCGAATGGGATCAACCATTCACCCTCAATAAACATGTTATGACACGTCTTAATCACTAGGATCAATCCGTTGATCAACGTGGATCAACGGTTGATGGGATGGATTGATCAATAAATAAATTTTCGCCTTTTAATTAAAAAATAAAAACGATACTATTTTTGTTATCAAAACAAGAAATTGCTTCAATGGCAATTATAAAAGAAAATGCACCTCTTAAAAGCAAATCCGGAGGGGGATATCACTTCGAGCATAAAGTTGGGGCATATTTTCTTTCTTATCTTCTTGCAAACAAAAATTTTGACGAATCTATTGGAGAAATTACAAGAATCGATTTTCAGATGCGTGGTGATGGTTTTCAAATAGATGATTTATGCATTACTTTTAATTTTCAGGGACAGAATAGGCGCTTATTTCTTTCAGTAAAAAGTAGCTCACAATTCACAAAAAATGGTGCTCCGAAGGATTTTGTTGAGGCGGTATGGATCGACTTCACAGGATTCTCGGAATCATTAAAATTTGACAAAAATAAGGATATGCTAGGATTAGCATGTGCACCGTTTGGGCATGAAAATGAAACCGATCTTTATGAACTTTTAAAACTTGCATCTTCTCAAGATTCAAAGGACTTAAACACCAGACTCCCAACTCATAAAAATACATCCGATCGGGTTAGGACTTTTTTTTCAAGTTTTAAATGTCCTAAAGAAATCGCTGAAAAATTTTCAATTACTGATAACGATATTGGTGAACTTTTAAAATGCATCAAAGTATACACTTTTGATTTCGATTACGATCCATCTGAAAAGAAAAATATAGGCATCTCGAATTGTCAGAGCATCCTTTCGAGCGGTTCTCAAGTCGAAGCGGAAAAATTGTGGGTAGATTTAATCGAGTTTGCACAAGATAGAGATGAGACAAATGGATATGTTGATCTTAAGGTCTTATTAAAAAAATTCAGTCGTAGATACAAATTGAAAAATTTCCCAATTTACGAACAAGACCTAGAAAAACTTGATATTATTTCAAAAAATTTTGTCGATGCAATTCCTGATAAGATTGGTGGAAAATTATCCCTCTCGCGGGACAAACAAATTAAAAAAATATTGTCAACATCTCAAACTGTCAATCTTATACTCGGTATTTCCGGCAGTGGAAAAAGTGTAGTAGCAAAACGAATCGCTGAACAAATACGAATTGATCGAAAACTTATCTGGTTTGATGCAGGATGGTTCAATGATCAAAGCATTTCCCAGCTGGAAAATGATTGGCGATTATCTCATTCAATATCGGAATTATTTACAAGTATTTCAGATAGTGAATGCTGGGTAATTATTGATGGACTCGATAGAATTGTTACGGAAAATGGGTTCCATCAACTTTTTCAGATCATTAATTCTTGTACCATAAACGATGAATCAACGCCATGGAAGATAATATTCACATCCCAAACTGAAGAGTGGAATAACAGAATTCTGTTTCAATTTTTAAAACATGAGAATAATCCCACAAACTGGAACATAACTGATATTGAATTGTTTGATGATGACGAAATAAAGCAAATTATCAAAGACTTCCCTTCATTAAGAGATATCTTCAAACATCCTCACTTGAAATCACTTCTATTACGACCAAAAATTATTGATCTTCTTGCCACCTATGGAACACCAGATGCATCAAAGTGGGTTGGAGAATCTGATCTCATTAACTGGTTTTGGTTAAATGAAGTCATTAATCAAAAAAATGGAATGGCGAAATCAAGTTTTCTCCAAAATATTGCGGAGAGGCAAGCAGAAAAATGGCAAAGCTCAGTACCCATTTCGGAAATCTCTCCGTCTGATTTAGTATTATATGATGATCTAAAAAAAACCGGTCTCTGTACTAGTAATCAAAACCGGATTCAATTTTCTCACGATCTTTATGGTGACTGGTCGCGTCAGCAATGTCTGATCAGTCATATTTCAGATGTTTCGATATACCTAAAATCCAGGTATGATTCTCCTCTTTGGCACCGAGGAATTAGATTATTTGGATTGTATCTGCTAGAACAATACCAAGATCCAGCAGAGTTCCTGAAGGTCTTTTTCAGTATACAAAAGGATAAAAAAGAATTTACCACGATTCATGATTTGCTTCTTGAATCAATAATTTTTGCAGTGAATCCTCTCCCGATATTAGAGAAACTATGGCCCGAATTTAAAAAGGATAATGGAATTTTGCTTAAGCGCTTTCTTAAAAGGTTCCTAATTATTGCCTCTATCCCGAATAGGCAAATACTGGTTATTGGGAAAATTTATGGGTTGAGTGAGAATGAAGCTGCACTTATTGATAGAATTCCCGTGTATCAATATTGGATTCCAATCCTCCAATTTATAATTCATCATAAGGAGGAACTGGGAGATCTTGCACCAGAAATAATCGCGGATATTGCAAAAAGTTGGTTGAATCACACTCCTGTAAACTCAATTCATAGAAGGGAAATTGCTAACCTAACATTAACCATTGCTGAAAAAATTAAAAATAATAATTCCCGTTGGCATTACGACGACAAAGAATTAGGAAAGAAAGCATACTCCGCTGCAATAGCTGCAATAAATGAAGATCCGGAAAGAGTTGCAAAACTGCTCATAAGTTTATCTGGAAAAGGAGAAATTGATCCTTCTGAAGAAATTCCAGACACGAGTATCCCCCCGGATTATATTGTAAAATTGCTCCCCCCATGGCCAGATGGACCATACAAGCATGTCGATGAACTCTTTCAGAAGATGTGTATTCAGGAAAATGAGTTAACTCCAGTAATTGTGAAAAATCCTAACCTCGCAACAGAAATTTTATTTAGTTTAATTATTGAAGAACCACGAAGTGTTAATCCTAATTATGATGATGATTATCGCGAGAGAGAATTTGGACTTGTGGATTTTCACGGAATTATCCCGGCATTACCTCGTAGCGGCCCATTTTTCGTTTTTCTTCAGATGCATCCTTCCGAAGGAATAGATCTCATAACCCGAATTGTGAATTTTGCAACGGAGAGATACCTTGAAAGAAAAGTCAAATTGCAAAAAACATATCCGGACTCCGGTACCGATTGCTTCTCAAACTTTGATCCTGTAAATAGCGTTGAAATTTTATTATCCGGTTCTCCTAAAATCCTGAAAGGCGATCACGAAGTGTATTATTGGTATAGAGATTCCGGAGTCACCTGTTGTCCGAGAATTATAAGCTCAATGTTGATGGCCTTAGAAAAATTCCTTTATGAGAAGATAGATGAAAAGGAATCAATTGACACCTATATTCAAACGATCTATGAAAAAACCAGTTCTGTCGCAATGTTGGGTGTTTTAACTTCCGTTGGAAAATATAAGCTCTCGCTCTTCGAAGGCCCGTTACTGAATTTGTTTAGTGTGTCTGAAATCTATCAATGGGATCTAATTTTTAATGAACGCAGTTTATCCGGGATACAACTTCCAATTCTCGATGATGATTCCAAGAAACAGTTATCCAAATGGCATCCGATGCCACACAGAAAAATTCCATTTTATGATTTGGCGATCACCCTCTTCCTTAATAATTCCAATATGCGTTCTGAATTTGATTGTTATCGTGAAAAATGGGAAAACCATTTAGCTACAATGGATCCAGATTCTCAAGATTATCTGTTTCTGTATCGCTTAATTCAACAATGCAAATTAGAAAATTACACGATTAAGGAGGTCAACGGAGAAGAGGGTTGGCTTTTTAATGAACCTGAAGAACTTCAGCGGTTACTCCAAAAGGGGGAGAATGAATATATCAAATCTCAAGAAGGCGTGCAATATCTGAATTTCCTAATATACTGTTCAAATGCGTTAAAGAAAGGAGAATTATTTGATCAGGCACGATTAGAAGAGATCTGGACATATATTCAAAAACTGTCTCTTTCAACAACTCCCAATTCAGATCCCTCCAGACCCTTCCGAGACGAAGATGTCATCGCTGGTGGAATCGCAGTTTTTTTTGTATTAGGAAAAAGTTGGCTTGATAAAAATCCCGTTAAAAAACAATGGTGTATTGATCAAGTTTTCAAATTTGTTTCTAATCCGCCACCACCTTGTCAATTTGATTCGTCTCGGAATATTAATGATATGGGGTGGGACTCATTTTGTGCATGGGCAGCCCCACACATATGGACGGATGATCTAAAATCAACAAAAAATCGTGAAATTGTCCTCAGTCTTGCCATTTCTCGCCATTACAAAACCATCGAAATATTATTCAATAGCAGTTTTAAGATTAGGGCCGGAATTCGAGATGAATTCTATCAGTTAGTCCACCTTACAGTTGTCAATTCTTTTTCAAGAACATTCTGCCAATTTTGCGTTCGTGATCCAGGCATTCAAAAAACGCATAAAGATTTTGTATATTGGATTAACCAACAATTTCAAAATTTTATCGATGGGAAGCTTTCTTCGGAGATCCCCGATCTACTTCAAGTAATCGAAAAAATCGGTAAATTTATCCCCCCAAAACAATTTGGAGGCCGAAAATGGAATGCCCCGGGATTCCAAAATCGACTTATACTTCAGTCGTCATTCCAGTGGCTATCTTCATTAAACCAAGCACTCGACGAATCGGAACGAGAATGTTGGATAAACTTAGTTAAAAACATTAATGCGTACGAAATTTATTCGATTAACGATACCGCGCGACCAAAAAATGACACTCACCTTCCTGACGACTTTGACCGATGGTACTTCCTTGTTGCAGCGACATTCATCACTGAAATGACAGATCCTCAACTATCACGGGAGATCTGGCAGCCATTTTTGGATTTAGAGACCACAAGAAATTACTGGACAAAGGATTTCTTATCGTTTTGGTTCATTCGGATGTACGATTGTTTAAAAAATCCAGAATCATTCCTTCGCGAATGGCAAAAAATGATTGGCTATGCATTAACCGCGCCTCTTTGGAATTACCCGCTATCAAAAAATCATTCACTGGAAGAGAGATGGTGTCAATTAATTGGAATTGAACGTGAATTGCCCAATCAATGGAGTCTGGAAATGAGGCAGATCGTGACCACTATGGAATCCTTTTACGAGAAATGGGCAGTGCATAATCTCTCTCGCTTCCATTGCTTGGAGAGTTTCACTCACTTTTTAACAATGCCGGCAAGTTCAGATATTCGTGTCCCCGCGTTGAAATGGTTAGAACAATATGGTAATTCTTTACAATCAGGAGAATTTTGGAAAGGTAGTAAACAAAATAAAAAACTTGCTGAATTATTGAATCTATGTTGGGAAAATAATCGCCAATTGCTCGTTAGTGATGTTGATATTTTTAACACGTTTAAACGATTACTAAAAGGACTTACAGATCATCAGGTTCCGCTTGCGATGGAATTGACAGAAAAGATACGAACAATTTTGTAAATTTTTGCATGTCAGGTTTTGAAAAACGCGCCGTTTTTTAAGTAACTTTTCAGAACCGTGTGAGATTACTTGAAGAGTTCAAAATTTACGAGATATCTATTACCCAAAAAAGTGCGAGGAGCCGTATTTGAACCACTATTAAGGCCTCCTCAGTTCTGGTACGCAGCTATCGCCCGGCACCTGCGTCACTTGCGTCACATTGCATGCCATTTCCGTAATCTTTTTTTATGTACAATTTTCTCGTAAGAGATCCCGGAAAATGGGTACATAGTGACGCAACTGACGCACCACTCTTTCCCTGCATCATGAAACCGCAGGAAGCACATCCTGATATCCTCCATTTCGTTCTGCGTCAACTCTCTCGTCATGATTTTTCCACCGGATGCCAGACCAGAACCGGTCATTGCCGGATCTCCCCCCTTCATGCACGCCCCGTTCTTTGAGGGCAAGGGCAATCCTTCGTCCCGAAGGCACAAGCCGGACACCTTCTTCTTCGCACCATTTCACAAACATTTCTTTGAACGCTGTCCGTGTCATTCTCGCATCCAGTTCCAACACACACTCCGTCGCGAGAAACAGCCCCACCGTATCACTCACCGTCCGGAGATTCGCCGTAGCCTGCGACACCTTCCGGGGCTGCACCAGCCGGTTCCCGTTCGCATAATACCGGGAAAGTCCCGCGAGACACCAGTTCAGAATCCCCGACGACTCCGCCAGCAGCTTCGCCGCAATATCCGGATCGCACTTCTCCTCCGGGATCTGGACACTGAATGGCACCATCCAGATCCTGCGCCAGATGCCGTCATCGGTCCCGGGGATGACGGGCTCGTGGTTGGTCGTCATCCAGATCTTGGCAACGGGCGTGAACTCGAATTCGTTTTCATAGAGTTTCCGGACCGTAATCACATACTCGCCGGTGATCTGCTTGATGATCGCTTCGTCCATCCGGGCGCCTTCTGCTCCTTCGGCTGCGGTGGCAAGGCGGGCTCCAGCGAGGCGTGCGAGATCCGAGCGGGCGTTCTCGAAGCGCTTGGCCATGAGCGAGTCGGCGGCGATGTTTACCGCGTAGTCGGCAAAGAGCCGGGCAAGGACTTCGATCGTCTTGGACTTGCCGTTTCTCCCGCGGCCGTAGAGGATGAACATGATCTGCTGTGGGTTGGTGCCGAGCAGGGTGTACCCGCACATGGACTGGAAGCCCGATAGGTAATCGCTGTCGCTGCCGAAGATCAGGTTGAGGTGGGCGAGCCACTGGGGGCATTGTGCTTTCTCATCGTAATCGACTGCGGCCTTTTTGGTGAGCATCTCTTCCTTCCGGTGCTCGCGGAAGGTCATGGTCGCAAGTTCGAGGGTGCCGTTCCGGCAGTTGAAGAGTTCCGGCCTTGCGTCAAACTCGCAGGGCAGAACCGGGATGTGCGGAGCGGCGGAATCGATCATCGCCTTTCTCGCGTGCAGGCTTTCGGAGATGATTGCCCAGCGGGACAGCGCCCGGGAACGGTCGGCGGTCGATGCCACGGCAGCTTCCCGGTGGATCGAGCGGGCGACATCGGTTGCAATCAGCAGCATCTTTCCCGCATCGTCCCGAACCCAGACGTTGCCGTTCCAGAGATACCAGGCATTGAAGGCTGCACAGTACCGGGCCCGGTCGCAATACGCTGCGATCAGGCGCTCGGCGTTGCCGGCATCGGTTGTGGCGTACTCCGGGAGAGTCTCCGTGTCTGCATCCTGTTGTGCCGGGTTTTCGTTGCTCATGGAACCGGTCGGAGCATATACCGGTGAACCTTCACGGAATCCATCCGGACGTGCCGTGTTTTCGTTGTTCACGGTACCGGTCGAAGAATATACCGGTGAATCATCGCGGTGTCCATCCGGACGTGCCGGATTTTCCTTGTTCGCGGAACCGGTCGGAGCATAAACCGGTGAACTTTCACGGTGTCCATCCTGCCGTGCCGGGTTTTTGTTGTTCACGGAACCGGCCTGAGCATACACTGGGCAACTTTCACGGTGTCTATCCGGACGTGTCACGTTTGCATCTTTCCAAAGATCCCGGAAATAATCTCGCGGTTTTTCGCCGGCAGGAGTTTCAAAAAAAGAAACTTCCGGACGAACACTGGTAAGCCGTTTTTCTGTACCAGCAGGACTTTCAAAAAAAGAAACTGCTGGATGAACACCGGTTAGCCGCTTCTCTGCACCAGCAGGAGTTTCTAAAAAAGAAACAACTGAACGATCACCGGCGAGCGACTTCCCTGTTCCGGCACCTTCCGCTGCAACCTTTGCCCTCGCCCATTCCCGTTTCCCGGCAATCAACCGTTCATCCCGGTTCTTCTGCTTCTCCTCCGTTGTCTCGTGCATCTCCCGCAGTTCCTTCCACCGTTGCTTCCCGCCGCCGCACGATGCATGATGGCAGCCCGCATGAATCGCACCGTTAGAGAACTGGATCGCGTACGCCCCGTCCTTGTGAGCAGAGGAAAACGGGCACGACTCAAGGAGGTAGATTCTCCCGTTTTGATACGGTTTTTCGACATTCACCGAAATATGGTGCGCGCGAAGCCAAACTGACAAGTTTACAGCGTTCTTATACCCCTTTGTTTCTACTGGAGATTCAGACGGTAAACTGCTGGCAGCGGGCAGAACATTACCCAGTTTGTCCAGCAGTTCCGCACGTACCACATCAAGCCGATCTGGTACAGAAATGATCCGGCTCCTGCGGTGCGGGCGCTCAGGAATGTGGTCTCCTTTTTTTGCAACCGTACCGTAGAGTTTCCAGATCCGACCGGCATTGTAGTTCGCCGTATCAACAGAGACTGCGGTATCGGAAAACAGCAAATCCAGGGTACCAAGAACCGATTTTACGAGTTTCGTTGAGAGTTCATCGTTGGGCAGATCGATCCGGTACAGCAGGTGAGCACCGTTACCGGAATCACCGGTTACCGGTTCGGGAAATCCGAATTGGGAAAGCCAGTGGGCAATCTCTTCTGCTTTTACACGGGCGAGTTCGTGCTCCGCATCCGTACTCGATACGCCGCCCGGTCGCACCGGGTCAATATCGATCGGGAGCCAGCGGCGCCTTATAATATCCGCATCGGATGTTGTCGTATCCGACCGCGAGAGATGCATTTTGATCCGGTTTGCCCGCCGTGCAAGGAGAGCCGGGTTCACCACGTTCAGCGTTACATAGCAGCCGTGAACGGAAGGGTCGCAGTCCAGCACTTCGGCAAACCGGGCACATGCTGCATAATCGTTAAAGTACCCGCTGTGTATCGCCGTATCGGCAAGCGCCCGCAGTTCGACAACCTGCCCCGGCTCTGCAAGGATTGAAATTGCCCGTGCAATCCCATTCGCAGGAATAACTACCGGGGATGGAGTCATGCTCCATCACCGCACGTTGAAGATAGCGTAATGGTATGAGCAGACAATCCAGTAGTCCCCTCGTATAGCAATGAGGTGGCATCTCCCGTGAGGAGCCCTTGAATGATCTCCATCTCATCTGTATCCTGGTTTGCGATTCCCTGGAAGCCGATCGCCATATTGATTGTCTCGATCTCTTCCCCGATCCTTCTGGACCTGACAGCAGATACGTTCTGCATAAGTTTTTCACGACCTGTAATTTTTGTTCAACAACGATTCAACGACACTGCGAGAATTCTCATACGATCTCATAAACACCGGTTCCCGAATGGCCGGATAGTGCTCAGGCTCATCGCTGGTCAGGTCCATCTCTTTGTAGAGACGGCAGGTGACCTGTCGGAGAGTTACCACAACGATATCCGGACAACGGGGAGACGGTGTCTAACAACGATTGCCAAAAAAGGTAAAGAGCGAAAAGACGGGAGCGTGGTCGCTCGTCAACCGATACCGCTTCCCTGCTTTCAATGCATTTGTTATTCCGGTTACGACCATGAGAACTATAATTCCGGCACAGGCTGTGAATGATGGCGTACACTGGCAGATTGCAGCACCAATCTTTGCCATGATGGCTTGTGCAATCTCATGCAGCCTCGTTCCCATTCGTGCGAAGGTTTCTCTGAACATTGTATGGTCCAACTCTTGACTCGTGATATATTAAGCAGATGTATCACTGCGAAAAATCTGGCGGTCTATAAGCCATTCCGGGTTCGCAGATGACCCGGATTCTTCCCGCCCGGTCCGTGTGAACAGCAGCGCGGTGACTCACGGATCGAAATCCGGTTTTGCGGGCAGATTTAAGCCCAAATCCTGATTGGTGGATGGAGGGTGCCGCATGGTGACTGGGATTATTGCGGTTATAAAATGGATGAAACCGGATTTTTCCCCGGGAATCATTCCTCGGGTTTTACTATGCAGGAATATCTTACAAACGCACATGGGTGACTGGTTAAAAAAAGATCTATTGCCAGTTCCAGCCACCGGGTTACTCTTTCAACTGGCGTACGGATGGTGGGAAATTAGTCAAAGTTCCTGAACAGGGCCGGGTTCTGTCTCCGTATCCACCACCGCCGGATAAGCCAGATTGTCACGATCAGGATCACGATCACGATCGCCCATGCAATAACGGTCAGGAGGGGGAGGCCTTCATGAGGGAAAAAGACCTGCACAATGGATGGTTGTGCCGGGGTTATTGCAGGTACAGGCACCGTGGTCGTCACCACGGTCTTGACCGTATCACGTACGGGTCCAGCTGATAATGTGTTCACTGCGGCATAACCTGTACTGTTCTTTACGACAATTTCCGGTTCTGCCGGGGCAGGCGTCACCGGTGTAATTACCGAACTGTTCTTCTTTTCAGCAACCGCAAAATACGAAAATGTCTTTGTGGTGGCAATATAGCCGTACGTAGAATCACGGCTCTCGCCCGGTTTTGTCGACAACTCCTCCCATTGCTTGCCGGTATAATGGAGCATCACTACCTGCGATGGCGAAACATGGTGAGACTCCATCCACGCTTTGTCTACTGAGAAGGCAATATCTGCATGGTCGATTGCATCCGGATTGATCCAGTCCACCGTGATGCTGTAATAACCGGCAACTGCCCGGTCATCCAGCTGGAGTGCGGTTCCGGGTGTGGTGGACTTTAAGACACATTCCACCTGCCCGATTGTACGGGCTGGAGTGAGGGTGACGGACTCAACGGATGTTTTCCCGGCCAGACCGGACGCAAAGGTAAACGTCACTGGTTCACCTTTCGATGCCCCCGGGCTGATGGCAACCTGGGGAGTATTGGAAGGGTTGGCTGGCTCGTCTTCGGAAGGACCTGTTGCCGGGGGGACTTCAACGACACTTAAGGAGAATGTGGCAGTCGCACCGGAAACAGCCGAACCGGTAAGATCCTTGCCGGTAAGACTGACCGTATAGGTTCCCAGCGTTGACAGGGTCGTAATTTCCGATCCGAACTCAAAGAGCGAGTTGAATTTCTGGGTTGGGTTCCATGAACCGGGATAATTGTTGTAGTACCGGGACAAATTGACCTTGTGCGTTGAGCTGGATACAATATTTCCCTTGGAATTCGTTATCGTGCAGGAAATATTGGCTGTCCGGTTATCGATGGTATACCAGTAGGGAGTGGAAGTCGTCTGTACAGTGGATGCGATGGGTTTTGTAACTCCATAGATCGTGAAATACTGGCCCTGGTTCACGTTGATCGTTCCCGAGAGATCAGTATAAACCGTTTTTGAGACGGTATCGTTTGGATCATAGAGATTCTCGTAGCTCGAACTGGTAGGATTCCGCGCTTCAACGCGGGTGAGAGCGATCCTGTTGCTGCCACTGAACTGCTTGAGCGATGAGGTCACCTCCCGCGAAACTCCGTTGGAATCTTTATAGGTGAGGGTCGGCTCCCCATTCGAATAATAGAGAAACGTTGTGTTCTCTCCATCAGCCAGACCGTATTTCAGGATCGGGGCCAGTTCAACGGAGTAGGTCGTGCTCGCACTGTTGATATTGTAGACAAACATCGTGTTATTTGATACTGCGACGACATCCTTTGCCGTGCCATAAAGGTCATTTGCAATTTCGATCCCGTTATTCGGGGCTGCAAGGGACCTGAAGTTGGACCAGTTGCTCCCGCCATCAGAGAAATAGCCCGGGAACGAATCGAAGTAAGTCCGGAGACTATGATCAGTTGCATAGGAAATCCGCACGTTTTTGCTCGAAGCGGGACGATTGGTCCCAAGAGCGGTGTCGGTGATCCCGAAATAAATTGACTTTGTCACGCACTTTGCGGCAAAGTCACCTGATAGTCCGGTTACTTTTATCCGATAATCCCCGGAAGTAATGTTCTCAAGTTTTGCGCCGCTGCTGTCCTTGTAGGTAGTATTGTAACCCTGCGTTACACCTCCAAGAATAAGCCCTCCATAATAGGAGTTGGTGACAACGACCTTGTTGTTTGGGTCTGTGTAACCCCCGGGTTCTTTGATAATATCCGGGACATATCCCCCTTTGACCGTGGATCCATCCACAAACGACCAGTCGATCTGGCTCGAGTTGGTCACACCGCTGACAGGATCGACATGGCTCCGGATGTCCCGCAGGGATAGCCCGGTGCAGATATCCCCGGCGCAGGCGCTCTCCGGATACAGTTCAATCCTGATATCCCCGGGGATGGATGCTGTGGGGGAAAAAACGCCGTACACATAGAAATCCCGCATCTCGGCAAAATGAGTTTCACTTGCGCTCGGCTGAGTAATGACCAGCGATGTGGCTGCACAGGCTGACGGAACGGTTAAGAAAATTGCAATCAGCACGAGTACCGCAAGGACATTGCTCATCGTTTGATTTGAATGAGATTTACATTTAAATATTATGTTTTTTTCCCGACCCAATCTCTCTCGAAGAGACCGTCATGTCAACTCGTCTGGCTCCCGGCAAAAATCCCGAGTCGGTCAAGCTGACATACGTAACCACCTTTAAGGATAGGAAAAATCCGGCTTACCGTCAGATAGACAGATGAGATATTTGTTGAAGTGTACTGGCGGTTTTTTAGTCTTTCTTGTTCGTCTCTTTTTTTTTTAATGACACATTGTTGACAGTAAATAATTTAAAAAAGGGGTATGTCCCTTCTCGTAGTAACCCTTATTTCATTTTTAAAAAAATGTTCCCGCTGAAAAATATTAAAATTAAAAAAGAAAATTGCCTATTCCAGCCACCGGGTTACGTCTTCAACCGGCGGACGGATAGAGGGCGAGAGTTCATCAGCCGGGTACCCGACAGCACATCCCATCAGTTCCCATTCACCCGGGGGAATTCCCAATATCTTACAGAACTCTGCATTCCCCGACATCTGGGACGTGATTGAAACCAGCTGGAATCCGAGCTCGAGCGCCGTTGCTTTCAGCCACATGTTCTCCAGGCAGTGGGCAAGCGATTGGAGTTCAACGGGCGGGAACCCTTTGCGTTCAGCAACAACGATGTAATATGGGGCGGTGCCCACCCCGGGAACCCGGCCGGCTTTCCGGATCATACCTAGACGCTGGACAAACATTACTGCCTTCTGGCGGAGTGCGGGGTTCGTTTCCATCTCTTTTTCCAGTCCCTGTGCCATCACCTGCACCTGGTTCATGACCAGCGGGATAGCTGCATTCAGGCTCTGCGATCCCTTCTTCATCACAAAGAAACGCCGGAAGTAATCTTTCGATCCGCCTACTGCCGCCGCCGCATATGGGGCGAGCAGCCCTGCATGGATAATCCGGCGGATATCATCTTCTTTGGGAAGTTCAGCCGTGAACATCCGGTAAGAGCGGCGATCAGCAAGAATCTGGTCGAGGCAGACATTTTTCTGTTCAATAATATCAGTGCACATGATAATTCTCAAAAGTGTTGTTGGTGACGGGGGTTCTTGAATCTTGCCGATAAGGAAATACTAAAAGAGTGAGCTGGATCAATTCCCGGGCCCTCCCGGCCCGTATGATCTACAATCTCATGAACGGGAAATGCTGAAAGAATGAGCTGGATCAATAAATCCCGGATTTTCTGACCGGGAATTTTACAGGTGGTTTTATACTCCATTGTATTATATTCCGGTACGTCTAATTTTTTTACCGATGTTTATTTTTGCCCATCTGGTCTGCGGTATCCTGCTGGGATTATTTTTCTGCAGCATCATCCATGATCGACGGGCAATTCCCCTCTGTATTGTAAGCTCCCTCTTGCCCGACATCATTGACAAACCGTTGGGGTTGATATTTCCTGCACTGGGCTGCGGCAGATCGATTTTTCATACCCTGCTCATAGTTCTGATTGTTTTGATTATCACATTCGTCATTTTAAAAAACCGGTATTTCCTGTGGGGTATAGCGGTAGCATGCTGCATTTTTGTCCACCAGTTACTCGACGCCATGTGGCTGAATTTATGTATATGGGCGTACCCGTTGTTCGGCCGGTTCCCGTTAGTCGCCCCTCCGGATTATACGGGCTATTATCTCTGGCTTGAAATTACTTCACCTTCAGAATGGATCTTTTTCTTTGTTGCAGTAGTGATGTTGTTTAAGATTTATTCAACGGAACAAGGTACTTCCAAAGGCGGGGATTACCTCTGGTCAGTAACAACCATACTGCTCGCGGGAATGGGAATTCTGATGGTTGGTGCAAGCCTTTTTGGTGCAGGCAATACTTTTTTTGCTCCCACTTACCTGGTTGTAGTGACGTGCATGACCGGCATTCTGGCATTAGCAGGAGCAACCGTTATGTGGCAATGGCCCCGGATAAAACCCTGTTCTCCTGTATGAGACCCGATTACCGGCGTCTGGTCATCGTATAGGGGTGAACCATGAAGCAACCTTTCCGGGCTCGCTTTTTAACCGAGTCATAACCGGGCAATGCCGGAACACATAAGGTATGGATTATTACCCTTTTTTAAGAGTTCTTTAAAAAAGTCATGACGGATATTTTTTAGTTTTTCTTACAAAGATTTTCCCTGACTGAGTCCTTGACATCGTCCGGAAGTTCGATTACGTCCAGTAACAGTGGCAGAATATCCAGCGCTATCTGCTTGCCCCGGGGGGTTTTAAGGTATTCCCTGATCGATGCCTGACCCGCTGAAGATGAGATATAGGTATGAATCATCTCCATTCCCTGAGGGGATGTTAAGTACGATGCTACTAATCCTTTTATCATAATGTCTGGGACCATACGTGTTTCTCCATTTTTGAATTCTTTTTTTTGGTTCTGTTAATTCATACCGGAGCATTCCGGAATATTTTTAAAAGTTATGACCATTCATTTGAACATTTTTTGTGATTTTCCCTATAACCCGGTGCTTGCAAGAGCAAGGCTAAAAAATATGCAACCCCCTTGTGAATTACCCGCTACCAGATTTTTGTTCCTGCCTGGCATGAACAGAGCTTTCATTCCTTTTTCATTTTCGCGTTATGCGTGAAGAGCGTTACACCAGCACCGATACATGCCGTAATAATTCCGATTACCGCTGCAATCACGGTTGGACTGTCGAATACTCCTCCTGATGATGCCTGCGTGGGAAGCAATGTTATCGTTGGCAGTATTGTGGTTACCGGCGCAGGAGTTACCGGCTGGGTGATCTGAGGAGCGATTCCACTCAAGGGAGGGAGTGTTCCGAATACATGGGTAACCTGACCGGGAACAACATAGAGGGTCCCCTCGTAATCATAGTAACCGCTCATGGTAAGTCTCACGATATGGTTTCCTGCGGGAAGTCCGGTAATGTTTCCGACGGTAGTCCCATAGTACACTCCATCAATAAGAATGCTGGCGCCAAGAGGAGATGATGCGACCGTAATATTACCGGTAGATGCTTGTGTAACCGGTAAGGTTGTGGGAATACCAGTCGTCGTTGTCATTACGGATACCGTTACGGTTGTTGTACCCTGCAGCGGAGTGGTATTTGACTGGACCGTTGTTGTGGTGGGAATGGGAATTGTTGTTGTCGTTACCGTGGGGATCTGCGTTGCGTTGGTAACCGGCATTGTTGTTGTCATTTCAGCGGTGACCTGCGTTGTCACTATAACTTCTCCTGCTCCCGTGGTTGTAGGAATTACCGTAGTATTCGTTGTATCCTGGCCAATAACGGAAACAGGTAATAAAATGAACGCAACCATAACAAAAATTATGAGCCGCATATTGGTTTTTTTCATGATACTTATCTCTCCCTTGTCACTTTTTAGTTTGTGAATCTCTCCACCATCCACAATTGTCCGATCGGGAATGCGTATCCCATAATAGTCTGTTTTCCTTTAATGTGTAGCGATATACTCCCTGATATAGTGTTTTGATATCTTTAATAAAAATGGGAGGTGGCATGAGAGTGGATTTGGCTAGAATGTTGCCATCTCATGGATTAATAATTTCAAGGTTTTATCCTGATTCAATTGAATATACAGTACCTGTCTATTTTGAAATAGCCTCCATGAATTTGTTCATGATCTCCTCGCTCCGGTTCTTCATGCCGTACCAGACGATGATTGCAATCGAAGCTCCGAGCCCGATACCAAGGCCCCATGCAATCGGTGTGATGATCGTGTAGATGATCGTGAGGTCCAGCATCAGCTGGGAAAGTGCAAGTGTCACGACAATAAAATACAGGAACAGGCGAAGCAGGACGAGCACCGGGCTGAGCAGCTCTATCTTGGAATTCCCGGAGTAAACCTGGAACATATCGATAAAGTAGTCTGTCAGGATAATTCCTACTACAAGAATGATCACAAAAGCGATAATGTGCGGAATATACCCAATGACCGTCACCATAAACCGGCTCAGGTAATCAAGGTTGAGGATATCAACCGCCGCGAGAATTGCTATCAGGTAAACTATGCACCGGACCGCAATATCTCCAAGATATCCTACGGTAAATCCGGAATTTTTTACTGATTTTCCCATATCCGATTTACCAATTACCGGTGAGGCAACTGCCTTGTCGAGAATGAGGTGAACTCCTTTTCCTAGGAGGCGTCCGGCAATCCATCCGATAATAAGAACAATCAGCGCACCAATAACGGCGGGAAGTACCGCCGCGGTATTATCCAGTCCACGGGAAATTATGTTGAATGATTCAGTTACCATAGTGTAAATCTCCAGTTTTTCATTGTACGTTATGCAACAGGGTGCCCCATACTCATGTGATACCCTATACTGTAGTATTTTATTTTTTTGTATTTAAATTATATCATTATTGGTTATACATTTTGGTGATTCATAACAATTATAAATACTCGGGTTCATATTAATCATCAACACGGAATGTGCGGTCAGACACCACTATGATGCAGGATTACCAGCAGGAACTCATTGCGATTAAGGATCTTCTCAAGAAAAATATCAACGGGATGAGTGTAACCGATATTTCAAAAGCATTGAACAAGAACAAGAACACTGTCGGGAGATATCTCGATGTCCTGCTCATCTCCGGTCAGGTTGCGATGCGGGCTTATGGTATGGCAAAGGTATACACGCTCTCCCAGCGGGTTCCGCTTTCAGCCATGCTCAGTTACTCAAAAGAACTCATCATGGTGCTGGATAACGAGTCCCGTATCATAGATATCAATGACAATTTTTTAAAACTCCTGCACCTCCCGCGTGAAGACACCCTTGGAAAAAATATTTCATACCTGCATTCGGCCGATGTGGATGTCCGTGAGCTGCTTGATACTATCACGACCGATAGTGGGGACCAGGAGACCACTATCACGTTTCCCCTCAAAGATGGGGGGGAGAGAATCTTCCACCAGAAGTATGTTCCCACGGTTTTTGATGATGGGAGAAAAGGGATCACGCTGATTCTTGAAGATGTTACTGAACATATTCTAGCCGAACGAGAAATCCGGGAGAGTGAAGAGCGATTTCGGATGATGGCAGATAATATCCAGGATGGCCTTTTCATAATGGAAAATGGTAAGACGATATATGCCAACAACCGAATCACAGAAATCAGCGGGTATTCTCATGAAGAAGTAGGGGCTATGAATCCCCTTGCGATTGTTGCACCGGAGTCCTACGACAGCGCGGCACAACAAATCCAGGATTTTCAAGCCCATCCCGAAAAACCCGGTGATCTCCAGATGTGGATTATCAGGAAAGATGGAAAAAGGCGTTTTGTCTATGTCCGCATCAGCAGTGTGCAACACCTCAATACATTCTATAATTTCATAATTTTTACCGATATCACAAACCTCAAAAATCAGGAGGCAAAGATCAGCGAGAGCGAACAGCGGTTCCGGATGATGGCTGATAATATCCAGGACGGACTCATCATTTTAGAAAATGATAAAATTGTGTTCTCCAACCGCCGTATCAAGGAGATCACCGGTTATTCTGCGGATGAAATGGCCGAGATGGGCCTCCACGGGACTCTCCTGACTGATGACCTGCAGGTATTATCTGATTCTGGATTGTTTCCGGTAACTGATAAGAACAGGATTGAGGAAATCTTTAGAAATGTCCAGCCGGACTCGACCACTCCGGGTGAATTCAAGATCTGGGTGAAACGGAAAGATGGTAATCACCGCTATCTCCATGCAAAAATTACCGCTGCAAAACATGGCGATATGACAAGCTTCTACGTTACCCTGTCGGATATCACGGATTTTGCCGAGCGCGAAAAAGTAATGCGCCAGCGTATCAACGCACTCCAGGATTTGCTCCATTAACGTTTCTTGTTTTCCGGAATCCTGGTTTTTCCTCTTCTTCTTTTCGTGTCTGATTTTCCTTTACCCTGTTGATTTTTATCTATAGTCAAAATGTATAGTCAATTAGACAAATGTTTTAATACTTTAAATTTCAACCTTGATAGCAACAAGTCAGGACAACGTGAAACCTCTATGAACTTCGATGAAAAAAGAACACACACAGAACATTCCGGCTACCGTAATTACCCGCTCAAACAAAAGCGGGGCAACAGTTTACTGTGGTTGATACTTCTTATCGGTATAGCAACACTGTTCATTACAACCGCGCCTGCCAGTGCAGGGGAAAAATATATGGCCGGAAGCCCGGTCCTTTCTGCATCCATTTCGGGGACAAATGAATTTTCTCCGGGAAAAGAAGTCCAGATCGCCGTTATAGTTGAAAATACCGGATTAAACGAGTTCAAATTTGTTAAATCTGATATCGTGAGCCGGGACGATCTTCCGAACACGGCAAAGTTCCTCACCGTTACTCTTGGAGCCGGAAATACGCCGCTCATTATCAAATCCGATCCCCAGATGATCGGCGACCTGAAAGCCAGCAGCACGGCAACCAGTAAATTCACTGTCAGGATCCCTTCGAGTACACCATCGGGCAACTATACGCTTCCAGTAAATCTTAGTTATACCTACCTCTATACTGTAGATCAATACGGTACAGATACTATCCAGTATTCATACAAAACAATAAACAAATTATCCCAGATCCCCATTAAGATAAAACCGGATGTCCGGATTAATGTTGTATCAGCAAATATCCAGCACCTGAACGCCGGTAATGAAGGGTCAATTAATCTCGAAGTAAAGAATATCGGATCCGAAAATGCGAAAAAAGCAATCATCACTATCGCACGGAATGATGGAAGTCCGGTAATCCCCACTGAAGGAAATGCCTATATCGGTGACTTCCCTTCAGGGGGATCAGCAAAAGCGGCCTTTAAGGCAACGGTTGCAGATAGTGCAGAAGCCCAGACTTATCCGCTCAATGTGTATGTAAAATACGAAAACCGGGAAGGGGACACGGTCTCATCGGATATTGAAACAATTGGTGTGCCCGTGGGCAAAAAAATCGAATTCACCATTGTCTCAGAACCAGAAACCCTGATCCCCGGACAGAAGAAAGTTATCACGGTAAAATACAAAAACACCGGCGGCGCTACTGCATACCAGGCACAAGCACGTGCCAGCATGGTCGATCCATTCACCAGCAACGATGATACCGCGTATCTTGGGGATGTTGCACCGGGTGAGACAAAGGATGCATCATTCCTCATTACCGTTGCCGGGACTGCAACGCAGAAACAATATGGTATTGATTCCGAGATCCGGTATCGTGACGCATTTGATAACCAGATAATTACTGATCCCTTAAAGCTGAACCTGAAAGTAGGTCAGGATACAGGTTTTGTTGCCGGGTTATTGAAAAACCCGCTCGCACTTGCAGCAATTGCTGTTGTAATTCTTGGAATCGGCTACGCCCTCTACCGTAGAAATAAAAACCGGTGAGTGATTTAAAAATGACTCACAAGGGTTTTTCCGGATCTGCCGGAACCATAATTATTTTTTTAACCCTGCTCACGTGTAGTGCCCTTATTGCAGCACCGGTCTCGGCTGCAACAAAGTACCTTGGAGGTGCACCCTCGTTTTCAGCCGCGGTTGTCGGTGTCAATGAATTTACACCGGGAGAGGACGCAACTATCAGCCTTGTGGTGAAAAACTCCGGGCTCAACGAGATGAAACAGTTTAACTCGTTTCCGATAGAACCAGAAGATCTTCCCACAACGGCAAAATTAGTAACTATCGGACTTGCATCAGCCGGTGATGCCGTGATAATCAAGACCGATCCGCAGATGGTCGGCGATATTTCCGGAAGCGGAACTACCGTTACCTTAAAGTTCCAGGCAAAAATCTCTTCATATGCAACTGCCGGAGAATACCCGCTGCCCCTTACCATCCGGTACAAGTATTCGCGTTGGGTTGACCAGAACGCTGGAGATGTATTCGAGTTCGCCTATGACAAGGCGGAAGATACCCTGCCTGTTACCATCCGTATCAAACCCCAGGTAAAAGTCGGGGTCATCGAAGCAGTGCCGGAAGGGCTGAGCGCAGGATCTGAAGGATATATTCACCTTAAAATTAAGAACACCGGCCCGGAAAACGGCGAGATGGCAGTAGTGAAACTTATCAGGAATGGTCACAGCCCGATAATTCCAACAGACAGCACCCTGTTTGTTGGAAGCTTCCCCAGCGGGGGTACCGTAGAGTGCCGGTACAAGGTATCGATCTCCCCGGATGCAACGAACCAGACATACCCGGTCGATGTTGCTGTCTCCTATACGAACCGGGAAGGAACGATTGTTACCTCTCCCTCAGAAACCATTGGAGTTCCCGTAAATGGCAAAACTGCCTTTTCGGTGATATCCCCCGTTCCTGAAATTCCCCGCGGCACCAGCAGGACAATCGACGTCCAGTACCGGAATGACGGGAATGTAACTATCTATAATGCACAGGCACGGATTACCCCTCACACTCCCATAACAATCACTGATAATAATGCATTTCTTGGGAATTTGGAGCCCGGCATGACCGCACATGCCCGCTTCGAGATACAGGCAGATGCTGCCGCTGGGGCAACCGCGTACATCTTTGACAGTAACATCCGGTACCGTGATTCACGGGGCAACAGCCTGACATCAGATACGGTACCCGTGAAGATTGCAGTTGTACCAGCAGCCTCCGCTCCATCAACTACAGAGACGGTATTTCGCATATTTGCGGGATGCATGATAGTGGGTATTATTATCTGGATTGCCGTGCGAATCTACCGGTCGAAAAATAATAACCGGTGAGGGTACCATGATTCAGCAGATTTTTGAAGGAATCGCAAATATAATCATTAAAAAGCCGAAACTTGTAGCCGGCCTTGTCATTGCCATATTCTGCATTGGTCTTTTTGGGATGACCATGCTCAGCATGCAGACCGGGTGGGAGACCTATATGAACAAGGACTCTCCCGGAGGCATCCTCCAGACAAAATACGACGAGGACTACAAATCGGATTCGATCATCCTCATTATCGAAGCCGGGGACCCTCTTAGCCCGGAAGTCCTGAAATATATCGAGAATCTTGAAAAGAATCTCGTGGAGCAACAGAATATCAAGGGTGCTGTCAGCGTCGTTGATGTCTTAAAAAATGCAAACGGTGGAAAAATCCCCGCGTCCCGTGCAGATACGGATCGGATTATCAGTTCTCTTCCCGAAAACATCCGCACAACTGTTTCGCCTTCCAATGTACTGACCCTTGTCCAGATAAAACTCGCCCCGGGATTATCTGAAAAGGTCCAGAAGTCTGTCCTTACCAATGTGGCATCGATTATCAGTAATTCCAATGCGCCACCCGGTGTAAAAGTGGAGATCTCCGGCTCCCCGGCTTTCTCCCAGCAGATGAGTGAGGGCCTGACCAGTAATATGGGGATCCTCATAGGTGGCGCACTGATCCTGATGATCATAACGATGGGTATCCTCTTTGCCTATGTCCGTTACCGGTTTATGCCGGTCCTGTTTGTGGCGCTTGGTCTGGTGACCTCACTTGGCCTGATGGGTCTTGCCGGCATCCAGCTGAACATGGCGGTAATCGGTGCCTTCCCGGTCTTGATCGGGCTTGGGATCGATTATGCGATCCAGTTCCATGCCCGGTTCGATGAAGAAGCCCGGAAGGGATCTCTTGAGGATGCAGTCTTTATGACGGTAACCCGCACCGGTCCTGCGGTGATGTACGCGATGCTGGCAACCTGCATGGGATTTTTAGCCATGTTTATTTCAACGGTACCGATGATCCGATCGTTTGGTCTCGTTGCCATCATCGGCATCTTCACTTGTTACTGGATATCCTGCATCGGCATGCCGACACTCGCCCTCCTATTGAACTACAAGCCCAAGCCCCAGAAAACAGAGGAGTGTTATGCGGTTGGGACAGATGCCTGCGATTCGATCATCGGGAGCGGGAAAAACGGCCATGCCAATAAAAACGGCAAGAAGAGTTCGTTCTCCTATGGTCAGTTTCTCACGAACACATCGGTTAAGATTGCAAAAAATCCCATACCAATCCTCCTGATCGCCGCCTGCATCGCGTTCATCGGGTTCCAGATTGACCCGACCATTCCGGTCGAATCCAACGAGAACTCGTTTGTTCCTTCGGATATGCCAGCGAAGATCAATATCGACAAAGTCACCCGTATCATGGGGGCTACCGATACCGCAGACTTCTTTGTTGAGGGATCCCGTGTAACGGATCTTGAAACCTTACTCTGGATGCAGGAGTTCCAGAAGTACGAACTCTCGCATCATGCCGAGTTGACCGCGTCCACCAGTATCGTATCATATGTCCTCCAGTATAACAACGGTGTGATGCCCGAGACCCAGGCTGGACTTGATGCCGTGCTGGAAAAGATCCCGGAAGATACCCGTAAATCCTTCATCAGCGGCTCGATGAGCGGTGTGATAAAGTTCAACACTATCAAGCTCGAGATGAGCCAGAAAGATTCCTTAAAACATCAGATCATCAAGGATATCGCATTTCTCGAACCCCCAATCGGGATTACCGTAAAACCGATAGGCAACTTTGAGACGATGACTACGTTGTTGGGATCCATGGCCGAATCTAAAGAGACGATGACGTATCTTGGGTTCGTCTTTGTCTTTATCTTCCTGATTGTCGTGTACCGACACATCCACGCGGTTTCTCCGATTATTCCCATCATCTTTATTGTTGGCTGGAACGCGGTCATGATGAATATTATCGGTCTCACGTATAATCCGCTCACGGCAACACTGGGATCGATGACGATTGGTGTTGCCGCAGAATATACGATCCTGGTGATGGAGCGGTACGCAGAAGAAGAGGAGCGGCTGCACGATCCGATTGCTGCCATCCAGGAAAGCGTCCAGAAGATTGGCGGCGCCATCACAGTGTCGGGCCTTGCCACGTTCATCGGGTTCTCTGCACTCTGTCTTGCGACATTCCCCATCATGAGCAACTTCGGCATCTC